>Ga0315307_1000720_pt1 | contig 14321 bp, 9 predicted proteins | sample TDP2_MG_FD_203079 | JGI IMG/M metagenome (GOLD analysis project Ga0315307, IMG submission 203079) | Freshwater sediment microbial communities from Lake Towuti, South Sulawesi, Indonesia - TDP2 | ecosystem: Environmental > Aquatic > Freshwater > Lake > Sediment | place: Indonesia: South Sulawesi... | reverse complement strand
CGGGCTTTACAAAGTATCAACCTTAACGATAAAGCTAGAACCATCGAAGGACTGGGTTGTTGATGGAACCGGGCAGTTTAGCAACGTTATACCGGGTGAAACTGTAAGCCTAGATTTCCATGCGGTAGCCCCTCCCAAGGTTGAGCCGGGCAGCCTAGAGCTTCCTGTAAAAATCGCGTGGGCTGAGGGCGGGTATGAGGCGAAGGCGCGTTTAGCCGTCGGGCTTCCCATGAAATGCCCCACCTGCGGCGGCTTCATCCAATACCCCTACTGGGCTACGGTCGAGGGTGTTAAAACGGCATTCTGTAGGGAAGCCTGCGCGAAGGACTACGGGTTGCCTGAGCCTGAGATGCGGAGGCATCGTCTATGGGAAGCAGTTAAGCGGGGGTATCGATGGCTGAGTGAACTCCGCAGACCGGATGGTGGATGGAGGCTTCCCCAGCGAGATGGAAGCCTAGTTTACCCAGGCACCTGCGGCTTAAGCGCCCTCGCGGCCTTTGAGGGAGGGTTTTCCCCGATGGTTCAGGCAAGTAGGCAATGGCTTATAGGCGTTCAAGCTGAGGAAGGATCTATCGGCGATGGAGCTTCGACAACTTCCTCAGCTGTCATGAGCCTCCTCGACGCCGGGGAACCCCCTGACAGTCCTTCCCTAACGAAGGCAGCGTCTTACCTGAAGCGCGTTCAAACAGTGGAAGGTTACTGGAGTGGCTGGATGGGACCCGAGCTGACGACTCTGTACGGTATCCAAGCCCTTACAAGGCTCGGTGAACCCGCGACCTCTAAAACCATAGAGTTAGCTGTTTCATGGGTTCTAAGCAAGCAGAGCCCGGATGGAAGCTTCTTCGACGTCCAAGCCCCCGCGGTTAGGGCGGGTGAGGTTCTCGCCGTCACCACCATCGGGTTAACAGCCTTAACGCTCCTATGCATCGCGGATGTAGGGGTTATAGCTGAGCCTCAGACCGTTAGCAAAGCCTTAGACTGGCTTGTTAAGAAGCAGCAACCTGAAGGCTTTTGGGGAACAGCTGAGAAACCAAACCCCTTCGATACCGCGATGGCTGTTCAAGCCCTGTTCACGTATAGAGGACTTGAAGTGAAGACTCAGGTTAGGAGAGGAGTGGAGTGGCTGCTCAACAACCAGCAGCCTAATGGGAGCTGGGGTGACTTAATAGGTGCAACTCACATCATCGTCCGTAGCCTCGTAAAAATGAAAGCCCTAACCCAAATATACTAGAGAACGGGCTCGTTAAGGGTAGACGGTAGACTACTGAGAAGTGCATAGCGATTTCTTCGTTTAAGGGAGAAAGCGCCTAAGGATTTTCTTATTCTGCTCGTTGTATGAAGCAGTCAATTCCTCGGCGATGTCTTTGGGGACACCGTGTTTTATCAGTTCCCCGGCGAAGCTTTTCTTTACACGCCACATACTCCAACGTAGATAGATGAGGACCCATAGTAAGGAAAAGAGGAGTTTAGAAGTGTGGTAAGCGCCTTTGATGACGCCTTTGATTGAAGTCATGACATTCCCGTTGGAGAAATAGGGAAGTTTACTGTCCTAATGTCCGTCCGCTCTTCCCCGCAGTTTACTTACTTCTTACACTCTTCCACGGTTTCAACGGGCTTGCCCTTCGGGGGGACAGCACCTTTCAGGAATTCGCTGACGTTAGTGAACGCGGCTATGTAGTCTTTGGTCATTTTTAAAGCCGCTTCATCAGGGATACCTCCCTCTTTAAGCTCCTTATAAAACGCCGCGGCAGCCCTTCCCATGTTTCTACCAGCTTCCTCTGAGAAAACACTGGAGATCAATCCCTTGATTAAGGCTGGGACCTTCTCTGAGACAACTCCCAGGATCTGTGATACCTCCTCCGCTTCACTTTGCCCCCGCTTACCTTCCTCTTCACTCATACTATTCTTCACCTCCACCCCTTCAATCCTAAAATAAACTCCCTACTCACATAGGCTACCTTCCATCCCATCACTTCCTTGCCTCAGCTTTATTTAGCCTTTGAGCAAAGAGGGTGATGTGACCCGCGATCTCAGCCATCTCCTGGAACTGCCTCTTGCTGATCCTCGCTCCTTCAGCCACGTATACGGTTCTCCAAACGCTTCCCACATGTGCCATGTTCAACCTTACACCTCCTTGCGCTCAGTATAGTCTGGTCAGTGGAGATATTTCTTGTGGGAAAAAGTGATCACCTTAGTGATCACTGAGCCAGCTCGTAACGGTGGCCAAAGCCCTCAGCTTCACGGACAGCGCCCTCAGCCTGCAGCCTTCTAAGCCGCTCACGCACGATCCTTCTAGACGCCTTTCCCCTAACGGCTTGAAGCTCCCGCGTGACCTGTGAGATGTTCAGAGACCCGCGGACGGCTAGAATCCCGATGATGGTTTGGGAAAGCTCGTCTCTTGACGCTGTTCTACGGCGTAGAAATCGCCTCGCCGTGGTCAGCCGCTCCAACACCTTTAAAGGCTCACTGTAGAGGGCTACGCCCTGTCTCATGCTTCTAACAGCGGAGGCGATGTAGGGGTATTCCCCGGACATTAAAAGAACCTGTTCTATGATGTCTAACCGTTTCATGATGGCGTCCAGCTTCTCATCTAGGTTTTTAAGCCTCTCCCCCGCATCCTTAGCCATCCAACTCGCTCCGAAATCCCTACAATGCTATTTTTCTTACACCAGCCTTAAGGTTTTAACTGTAAAACGGGGTTTTCAAGGCGGCTTAAACACCCTTCACCACTGTTCCATATTATCCCTGAGAAACGCTGGAACCACGCGCGTAAGGCTTAATAGGTGTATGACTACAGACTCTTCTGGATTGTATAAGATGAGGGGGACTTACGTTTTACTCATAGCCTTATTATTCGTTCCCGCGTTTTCACAGCCTCCGTGCTCAGGCTCTCCCACCTCAGATTCTTCATATGTGTACTATGGTTACGCTCCTCAATGCAACGTCACCCGTCTGGACATAGTTGGCATCAACGACAGCACCCATGTAGAGATACATGATTTAACCACGGAAATGCTCCTCGCATCCACCACCGTTAACCGGATGGGCCTTTACACGTTTAACGTATCCGAGCGCATAGGCTCCTTGAGAGACCTTTACTTCAAGGTCGTAGCCGATAAACCCCTCGCCGTATGCCTAAGCGGAGTTTGGAAAATCAGCTTCGGCGTTAGATTGCAGGCTGGGAGTAGTTGGCGTGGCTTTAAAACCTTCTATCCTAGCACGGACGGGGGCTTCAGCGGGAAGGAATTCATCTTCATGGCAACGCATACGCTATGGGCTTCAACATATAACACTCCATTTCAAGTGAACGTTTACAGCATATGGGGGGTTGAGGATGGACATGTAACGGTTTACGACTCCGATAACCGTAAGGTCGCTGAGTTAGACGTTACTGTTGGCTCGATTCAGAAGGTGTCATTAAACGAGAGCAGCGTCTACAGGGTGGTCTCAACTGGTAGAATCCTTATCTTAGCTTTGGATTCAGAGGCATTCACGTACGTTCCTTCTTTAACGGGTGGCTTTGTCGGCAGATATTTCTACTGTATGGACGCCCCTGGCTGGCGCGGCGATAAATCCTCTCTCATCGTGCTTGCCCATGAGGACACGGAGGTCAGTGTCTACGACTTGGGTAGACCCGGTTGGAGTATCCAGTTCTCCGGACCGGATGTGAAGAAGAGCCTTAGGCGTGGAGAGTTATGGCATAACACAACCATGGTGACGAGGACGCCTTTACGGATTGAAAGCACCGGGGATATAACCGTGTTAATTGGAACTGGTGGAGATTGGTGGGGCCTCTATCCAGCTTCGTACATGACCAATGCGAGCGCCATTATGCCTCAGAATATCGGAGACGACATCTCCTTCATCGGCGTTAAGGCTGGAAGGGAGTTGAGGTTCTACGCTCCCACGAAGGCCGTGCTCTTCGCCACGAGAGACTGCTCCCTTTACCTAGACGGGGCGCTTGTTGTCGTTGCACGTGATGAAACCCTTACGATTCTCGGCGGCGCCCATGTAGTCCAAGCAGATGCGCCCATAATAGTTGAGGTATTGGGAGAGGGTGGATGGGAGGGAGATGTCCCTTCCTATTCGCCAGAATTTCCCGTAGTAGGTTATGAGAGTTGGGGGTCCTACCTCATCTCAGCTCAGGGACTTGAAGTCACCTATCCTCAACCACCAAATCCTATAGGAATCCAGCAGCTCCTACCCTTCATAGCCGTCGGCGTAGCAGTCCCAGTAATCCTGATAGCGTTTCTGGTTTGGAGAAGACGGGTTAGACGAATGAAATGAGACATCAACACTGTTCTTGTTGTAAGGGGAAGAGTGGGTTAACCCTATCGCTCTCCCCTCTTATCTAGTACGGAAGCACCCACATGGATTTACTCAGTAGCATTATGGCGGCGACAAGGGCGTTCATGAGTGAGTCTCCTATAACAAAGCCCATTACAACCAAGTTCCTTATCCTCCCCCAGCGTTCCTTCCCTAAAACTCTGGCTAAACCGTAATGGCTGAAGACGGCGCCTACGAACTGCGCGAATGAGAGGGCTATTGGGCTTATACCGAGGACGACGCCGGGGACTACGCCTATGAGGCCTCCCATAATCAACGATACGGGCGCGAAGGGGGCGTGGAGGAAGTTAGCGCCAACGACCAGAGCTGCTCCTACGGCTAATGAGCCGATGATAAGGTCTGATCTGAAAAGAAGCCCGGTCCAAAGCCAAGTTCGCCATCTTGCCCACTCCGTCGTCTCCACAGGCCATTTGATGATCGTGTACGGGTATGCGATTGAAGGTATATCTGCGAGCCTCATGAAAAGTGAAACGTAGATGTAGCTCATGACGACGCCTAAGCCGACAACGAGGAAGGAGGCCTTCACGTACTCGGAGTGCTTTGTTCCACAGATGTCGGCTTGGAGAAAGGCACCGGTGAATGTTGAGCCCCCCGTCATCATCTGCACAGGGGCTAACCAGATATCGAAGCCCCCGTATCCACTGTAATAGATCATCATCTCCCTCAGGTAAGGTATGTTAAACCCCCCGTATGTAACACCCGCTGCGCTCGTCTGAACGAAGGTAACGAAGAAGGATAAGCCCACGGTGAATAATATGAGAAGCCATATGGGGAAGCCTGGCACTAGGTATTGAACTAAGGCAACGGATCCAAGTGTTGCCAGGAGGAACATGGCGAGTAGAATCCATACGGGGACGCCTCCAGCTTCCCTCCCCGCCTTCGCAAGGCTCTTAAACGCCTTGATAAGCTTTCCAGGATTCATAGCTATAGGGACGAACGCTGCGGCCAACATTAAACCGATGAATACGCTTGTCCAAAAGTATAATGTAGACCTGTAGGCTATGACCGTCATACCTAAACCGGGTTTCCACGGGAACTCTGAAGGCCACATATTAAGCATGGTGATGACAGCGTTTCCGACAAAGTAGAAGGCGATGCTGCCGATGAGCTGGAATACGGCTACACCCATAGGAAGCAGTGAGCCTACAACGTAATAGGTGAGGTCTGAGGTAAAGCCTAGAGAAGCCCCGGGTAGGAACGTTTCGACAACCGCTGTGAAGTCTACTGGACCTCTCCCAACCGCGAATCCAACCGTGAAAAGTGAAAACGATGTCATGAGGTTGTATAGAACCCCTACAACGCCGGCGAGAAGTAAGGGTCTTATCCAGCTGGGCTCCCTATCGGCGACCGCGATCACGGCTTGAGCAGCGGCCGTTTGAGCTGGGAAAGAAAGCTTTTCAACGGATACGTAGAGCGCGTAGGAGAAGTACCCCATGGCGATGTTAGCGATAAGCCCGAGTGTTATAGGGATAACAACCGTGGTAAGTATGGGGATAAGCCAAGCTGGATGCATGAAAGACCTTGCCAGTAGAATCTCTGTGTAGAGGCTTACGGGTGGAACCCACCAGGTCGGTATAAGAGGGGTTAAACCGAAGGCTTTAGTGATCGCGCTGTTGGCGAAGTAGTAGTTCCTTATAGGATTAACGAAAGCCCATGAGTAGCCTAACAGTCCCAGCGAGTCGAAGGAGAGTATGATGAAGATCTCCTGTTTAGTGAGGGGGCGGCCGAATCCCCTTGATATCTCAGACCATACCAGTATAACGATCCACGACATTAAGGGAAGGTAAAGCCCCGTGACGAGGTAGTAGTAGATGATCGCTGGTTGTACGATTAAGTTACCGAAGACTAGGGCTAACGCTGAACGCCACGTTAAGCCCTTCCCATACTGTACTTCCGTCGACATATTCATTCCACTTTCTCGGTTTTTAATAATTGGAGACCGCGTTCTGTGTACTGGTTCTTCTCTTCAAGGCTTAGGGACCTCCAGATAAGCATCTGCTTCCTCAAAGTGTCCACAAACGTGTAGTTCGCCGTCTTCCAGATTGTGTCAATACCGCTGATCCTGAGGATCTCAAGTTGGAAGGAGTAACCCCCTGTCCTAGGAGTAGCATTCACCGAGATCTTTTGGACAACCCCGGCATCGAGTGGGGCGAGGCGGATCTGGGCGGTTAAGCTGTCTAGGGCATAGGTAACGTCCTCTGCGACGAATATTCCTACCTCCCTACTTGAATGTATTTCCATCCATTCCCTCATAAACTCCAGCGTGCCCGTCACTTCACGTTCACTTGCGGCGACGAAGGGAAGAGGTATGCTCCAATTGTTACCATGAGGTTCCGTAGGCAGCTTCCACTTGCGTTCAAGAGATGGGGTCACAAGCTTTGAAGCCTTGATTGCGGGGTAGACCGTTGATATCATGGTCATGATGCTAGCGAATCCCATGACTATGCCGACGAATATGGATGAAAAGTTAGGGAATAAACCGGCTGGATAAAGACCTGTCCACCACAGGACCACCGTAGCCAGTATTCCAAATATGTACCCGAGTATGCTGCCGACGACGGCGTAGATAAGGTTCTCTGAGAAGAACATGGAGGCTATATGCATGGGTGAGAGACCTATGGAGCTGAAGACGCTTATCTCCCTAATCCTCTCGAAGACGGCGCTGAGCGTCATGTTAATAAGTGTTAAACCCGCGATGACCATAAGTACCTGCATCATCTCCATACCTGTGAAGGAAAACCATGTTCTTGGACGTGTGATTAAAACCTTATCACCTTTCGTGAAGTATATGTCGAGAAGGGAGCCGAGCGAAAAGTCTAAGGTGGCTTTTTCAATCGAATTAACGTCTTTAAACTTGACCGCGACGCTCCAGATCGGGGCTTGTGTGGGTGAGTCTGGAAAAACCCTTAGCGCGGCTAGGTATGGAATTATCACAACTTCATCCCAGGTAACGTGTACAGGTTTGTAAGGTTCCATGCCCACGAAGTAGAGCACAGGCGCAAGGGATTCACCGTCGATATCCTTGAGGTTACCCATGTCTCCGGCGTTGTATAGCCCTACCACGGTTAAGCTAGAGCCCCAGAGGTTTATCGCAGACCTGCCAGCTTCTATCTTGATGCCCAACTCCTGCTCAAGTTTAGCAGCCATGCTGTAGCTGATGATACAGCTTGAATACTCTTCGGCTTCAAACCATCTTCCCTCACTTATTTTCTTATCGATTCCAGTAATCTCTGCTTCTTGGGGAGATAGGCCGAGGATCCCCTTGGCTAAGGTTATGCCCTTAGGTCCGAGGCTTACCTGCGCGAAAGCCGCGCCGGAGGGTGGGATGATCCATGCTCTTGGTACAACTACAGCCTGAGCCTCGTACTTTGTCTTTATAAAAACAAAGAGTTCCTCCGGTATCTGTGCCCAAGGTATCTTCCTAACTAGGAAGCCGTTGTAGGGAATTTGTTCCACGGGGTTTTCAACCATGTAGAGTATCACGGAGGACGTTGTTGAGGTAAAAGTCATAAGCGTAAACGTGACTATCGTCACGGATAACAGTGTGAGAGCGGAGCGGAACTTCCTCTTACGCATGTTTTGGATGCCCAGCGATAAAGAGCTCATAAGTATACCGGTGCGGCTGACCTCTGTGAAGTGCAGCCCGAGTACGGTCCGTCTAACCACGCTCGCGGTTGTAAGAAACTCTTGCACTATGATAACGATCATCGGCGCAACCATCACGGCTACGGCTAGACTGATTAACACCATGTAGATGTTCGTAGCTATGCTGTAACCTGGATGGAAGAGGAGTAGGAAGATGCTGCAGGCAATGAAGGTCCCTATGAAGAGGGCTACCCTTTTAAGCCCCATCTTCTGGAAAATCAGCCTCTCCGCTAAGAACGCGAAGGGGATCATAACCAAGAAGAACGCGGCTGCGGTGGCTATGATCTCCCACATGAGGTCCATCGAGGCGATGTATGACTGTCTAGAGTAGCTCCAAAGGGAGTACGCAGAAGCGTAAACGTTATCGTACTCCTTCATTTCAAGGACATCTGTAAGGTTGTTATAGTAACGTCGGGCCTCTGGATGGTACAGGAGTATACGTGGGTTAAACGCGAAATGGCTTTCGAGTATGCTGACCCTAGAGTCTGTCAGTTCGAAAAGCCCTTCAGCCAACTCGATCGCTGAAAGCCTTAAGGTTTGGCCTCCCTTTATCATGTAGCCGCTGCCTGTAGGAACCTCCTTTGTAACGTTGAGAAGCACGCTGATCGGGAACTTCTCCCCTCCGCTTACAAGTACCTCTAGGGGTATCCCGGGTTCACCGTAGATCATGGCTTCAGGCGGTGATAGGTCCACGGAGCCCCAAACAGGTGTCCCATGCCCGAAGAAATTCAAGAAGGTAACACCTCCGATTGGGTTGAGAGTCTGTGGATTAAGGATGCCGATAAGCGCTATACTCCCCGCTCTGAACAAGGACACGTACTTGAACATGTACACATCCATCATGGTGAACGCGTGTGGACTCGTCATACCGGCTGGGACGGAGGGTGCAGCGTACACCCCTGAGTCGTAAGCGTATTCAACCGCGCCCGTCTCTTCATTGATCACGTAAGCCGTAACCATGCCTCCTGAATACGGTTTCAAACCTACTATGCTGACCTTACCTTCCATGTTAGGGATCAAGACTAGGTCTATGAGACCTGAGGTTCCCAGTCCCCCCCCAGCGGCTCCAGCGGCGATAATCGGTTCACCAGTTGGGGTTGTGGCGGCAGTGGCTGTTACGCGGACGAGGACCTTCCTTGGATCTGTTTGGTTCCAGGTTTCATACCAAGCGGTTTTCAGATTGTACTGTGAAACCTGGACTTCGAGGGTGCTCCAGCCCTGGTCTAAACCGAACCTTAAAGGATAGACGTTGACGCCTAAATCGGAGTCGTTGATGAGGGAGTATAATATACTGAAGACTACTTCCATCTGGGATCTAAGGTTTGAAACCTGCCAAGACGATTTTAGAGTAGAGCCTAACGTGTCAACCGGTGTCTTCTGAAAAGCCTTCATTATATCGACGGTGGCAAACGTCAATCCGCCACCGTAGCACGCGGATACGAAGGGCTCGTGGTCAAACACAAGTTTCAAATTGTCTACTCGAGGAGGCGAGCTTAGAATGTAGCTCGGGTAAGTTTTCCAAACCATGTCAAACAGGGGATATTCTTTCCCTAGGCCACGTTGTATATTAGGAAGGTAGTTGACGAAGAACTTGTTTATGACGTCTCTGTACTTCTGCTGAAGAGCCGTCGGATACTTGTAGGAGTAGAGTGAACCTGTGTGGAAAACCCCTAAGTGATCACTTTCAGAGGAGAGGTCAATCCCGATGAACGCCTTGAACTTCATACCGAGCTCCAGGAAGTGGGCGTTAACAAACTCCCTTGCACCCCAGAGGCCTTGCCAATGCCCTGAAAAAGCCACCAGCCTTACAGACCTCCTCGGCGGGTTAGCTTTGAAGAGCCTCGCAGCCTCCAGTAAGGCGGCTACTCCAAAGGCGTCTGTGGCACCTGGGCTGAGTGACGGCACTATGGAGAACGAGTCGTAGTAAGCGGCTATAACCACCTCGTCCTTCGCCTGAGAGGTTCCATTAATGACAGCGGTTACGTTTGGTACACGTTTCTTCTCCCACTGCATATTGGATGCTACGTGAATCTTGATTATTCCGTATCTCTCTATTAGCTCATCGAGTATTTGAGCGTCATCTTCTCTCACGTAGAGCCTCGGCACGTTGTATGGGATTCCTAAAACCTTTTGTTCAGCTTCGATTCGGGTTGAACTTGAAGGCTCCTTGAATATGATCCCCTTAGCTCCCAACATTACAGGGTTCTTCCAATACCATCTGGAGTTAAACTCCATTAGAACCCAGCTGCCTTCAATGGTCAGGTTGTTGAGTTCAACCATGTTGCCGTAACCGGCGTATACGAGGCTGTCACCTTCAGGGGGGCTCTTATAAGGACATGGATTCACGCTGTTAGGCCATAGGGGATAAGCCGTGATGTTGAAGAGGAGGACATCTTCAGGTGAGTACACGGTCACGTAGGCTCCATGATCGATTGGAACAGTTATCTCATAGTATTCCTTAATCGGCAGTAGGCCTAGTTTTCGAAACTCGTTTGCGATGTAATCAGCTGTAGCGTAGAAACCAGGGTAGCCTGTGACCCGCGACCAAACGGGTTCCCCGTAACCTGTGATTTTTTGGAGGTCTTCCTGAACCCTTGTCATGTTCAAGTTGCTCATAAGGGCTGCGTAATCGATTTCACTACCGACGGTGGCTGCGTTTGAAGAGGGGGTTTCAGAAGGCATAGAAGATAAGAAAACGATGAGTAGCAGAAGTGTTGGAACTAAACGGCTTAATTTCGCCATTAGAGTAGCCTTCAACTCTTCGTTTGTGGGTTTATGAAGATACCGGTTAGCTTTTAAACTTTACGAATACCATTTTTTACCCTTTATCACGTTGAAATCTTTTAATCAATCTAATAATTACATCAATCTTTTAATCAATCTAATAATTACATCCATTAAATAATATGTTTGGAATAGCTTATTAGCTATAGCTAGTTAATGTATAGCCGTAAACCTTTTAAATTTTAATATCCGCATTGTTTGACAAAGGAAAAACACTGGTGTGGCTAAAATGTCAGATGAAAAGGGAGAAGTACAAAGCGTTTTAACGCCGAAGTTCTGGGCTGTGACCATCGTCTCAATCGTCGTAGTGTCAATCGTATCTCTTTTTACGGGGTTATTCACCGCTTGGACTCCTTGGTACAACGCTTTAGGCAACGGCTTCGGGGGCACTGTTCCCCATACAACCTTCGGACCGAATGGACCAATACTCGTGATGGTGATCCTATGGATTCTATCAACGATAGGGTTGAAGAAGAACATGAAACCGCAGCAGATGGGTGTTCTTTTCGCCGCTGTCTTAGTAGCGTTTCTACAGGCGGGGTATCCTAAATGGGTTCTCTTCGATGCCGCCACTGGACCGATGTACGCATATCCAGCATACGCAAAGTATGTTCCCGCGCTGTGGTCTGCGCCGCAGAATGTTTTCGCCCAAGCTCTAGCGGGAGGCCCCGTTCCATGGGGTTCATGGGCTGTACCCATAACGTACTGGATTATCTGGAGCATCGTGTTCTTCGCCTTTGGATTTTCATGGGCTTCCATAGGGCGGCGACGATGGATCGACGTAGCGATGCTGCCTTTCCCATACGCTCAAGTGGCATCTACACCAATCCTCCAAGCTACGGCTGCAAAGGATTCTGAAGCTGCTAAGGGACCCCGTACTAAGCTTGTAATCTTAGGCGCAATAATTTGCTTCCTGTTCTACACACCCATTATCCTGCGGAAGATATGGCCATGGTTCCCTGACATCTACGGCTTTGAAAGCTTCCCGTTCATCCCATGGCATATGGGTTCTTTCGACACGACCACCGCCTCTCCTGCTTTATCTTCAGTTTTCTTAGGCTACATGCAATGGAACTTTAACTTCTTCTGGTATGGGTTCTTCTACATCGTCTCATCAGACGTTACCTTCACGGTGCTTGTTGTATGGCTCGTCGTCGACGTCCTTACTCCACATATACTAGCGGTCACTGGTGGACTACCGTCTCCTTGGCCCGTAGGGAGTAGATCACGTGCAGGATGGCTTATGACGCAACCGCCGGTAAACTACGTTAGCTTAGCCATAGGTATGTTCTTCGCCGTGTTGGCATTCGAACTCATCGTGCACCGTAAGTACTACGCTGAAACCCTCAGGTTTAAAGCTCCTACCCCTGAAGAAGCTAAGAAGGAGGCAGTACCCTATAGAATTGCTTGGATCATGTTCTTTGCTACGATCATCATCCTCACTGGTATGCTGGTCGCCTCAGGTGCTACGGTAGTTGGAGGGCTCTTCGCCATACTGGGTATCTTCGTGTACATGGTAGCCTTCAACACTATGTATAGTGAAGCAGCTATGGAAGGCATATTATCCCAACAGTCAACAGGAATCTTCTGGTGGGCTTTATATCGTGACCAGATGACGGTCTCCGCAGACCAGTATCCAGCGCACTTAATATTCGCACAGGGCACCAACGACGCGCTTTTCGCGGGGACAGCCGGATACGTCTCAGCAGCGTTTAAAGTCGCAAGTATAACAGGAACGAGCAATAAGGATGTATTCAAGTCCATGATGGTCAGCGTTGTTGTGGCAAACATCATAGCTTTACCGTTGATTGTCTGGTCTATCTACACGTTCGGTCACACAAGGATACCTGTAAGGGGTGGTGGGAACTACGCCGTTTCCTTCATCGCACCCGCAACTGCTAAGACTTGGCCAAAATTAGACCTGACTTGGCCATGGACAATCGTGGGCTTCGCAATCCTAGGTGTAACGACATTCCTAAGGGCAACGTACGCATGGTTCCCACTTAACCCAGTAGGTATGCTACTGATGGCTGCGACTACGGTTCACAGCTTAGGCGTGGAAATGCCTGCTATCATCGCTTGGATTCTGAAGCAGTTGACGTTAAGGATCGGTGGAACTAAAGTCTACGAGAAGTACGGTATGCCAATAGCCATCGGCATGATCATAGGATTCACCTTCTACTCTCTCGTATACAGCAGCATCGCCATCTACAGGCAGTTCATACCCTACTAAACGCCACAAACACCCTTATTTTTTCTTTTCCTTCTTTCCTTTTTATCGAAACCCAGCGGTAAGCCGGTTACTACAAGCTATGTAGAATCCATTGATTACCCAACTCATTCCCGTTAGGTTTTAAATAGGGCATCTCAACGATCCGCGGCGAGTTATCTAAAAGAACTTTAGGATCTCTGATACGCGGTCACATCGGAGATCAGGAGTAAAGTTTAAGTCGCTATCGTTAAGGGTAGTATACTTTTCTTGATGGACGAGAATGGTTTTAAGCCCAACCTCCCTCGCCCCTACTAAATCACTGACTTCGTCGGCTACGAAGACGCAATCCCTCGGTTGTAGCCCTAGGCTTTGAGTGGCTACGAGGTAGATGCGCCTATCAGGCTTCCTTACTCCAACTTCGTATGAAAGCACGATGCATTGGAAGAATGATGTTAGACCTAAGGACTCTATAACATCAGATAAGCCTACGGCACAGTTAGACACTAACGCCAGCTTATACCTCTCCTTCAATGTAGATAAAACCTTAAACACACCATCATATAGCTTAAACGTTTTATCCACATGGCGGGTTCTTGAACCTTGAAGTTCCCGGATTAGGGCTTGGTTTGCAGACATGTCTAACTTGTTCAAGAAAAGCTTCCAGAAATGGTAGAGGCTTCTCACTTCCCCCTCAGTACTACTCCTATACGCGCTATCTAAAAGAGGAAAGAGATCTTCCAATGTTTTCACGTATCCATACGCTTTAAGAATTGATAAGAGCTCTTCTCGGTATCTTCTATCCGCCTCTTCGTCAACGTAGGCTAATGTATTCCCAAAATCGAAGAGTACACCCTTAATATCTGAGACTGAATTTACCATCTCCTCTCACTAACCTCCTCGATCAACCTAATAACCATAGCAGAATGGTACCATATGAATGGTGACATTACAATAGTATAGGTTTGAACATCCGTAGAAAAGCTTAAATTCCGTGGCTGATTAAAAACTTGATTCATGGTATCCCTTAAACTGCCTCATTCATCGATGTTCTACACATTGTTAACAGCAACTCTCTTAGCATCAGCCCTGTTTGGGAACTTGATCACATTTTCTACTCAAAGCGCGCAGGGAAGTCCTGACTTCTACGTCTACTACGCCTACGCACCCCCCACCGTCATGAACTGGACTGCAGTCGACCCGACAAGAGGCGTGACGATCTACAACTACACCCGTGTACCCGCTGAACTCAGCATCATCGGCGTCGAAGACCAGACCCGCGTAGAAGTCTACAACCTCACGGATAAAAGTTTAATCGCCTCGTTCACCCTAAACA
>Ga0315307_1000719_pt1 | contig 14322 bp, 15 predicted proteins | sample TDP2_MG_FD_203079 | JGI IMG/M metagenome (GOLD analysis project Ga0315307, IMG submission 203079) | Freshwater sediment microbial communities from Lake Towuti, South Sulawesi, Indonesia - TDP2 | ecosystem: Environmental > Aquatic > Freshwater > Lake > Sediment | place: Indonesia: South Sulawesi... | reverse complement strand
TTGCAGCTCTAGCAGCCGCGCCGCCAGCGCCAACTACTAGAACGTCAGATTCCACAGTTTCATATTTGGACTGCACCGCTCTTCATCTCAACCAATGAGAAAACAGCTTGCGAATGACATATTTATCGTTTGTTCTAGGAACAGATGGGATTGAGTGACTTCAAGCGATTAACCGGCCCGAGCCCGACTTACAACGCTTCAATTTTGGATACGTTCAAAGGCAAGAAGTTTGTTTTGAGGGATTTGAATCGAAAAGGTGTACGATCTTCAGGTGCAGATTAGACTCACAAACCGCGCATCCGAGAATTCTGAATATTTGCCGTGACCGGTTCTTTCGAGCAAATTTGACAGCGTGTCCCGTATCTAGAGGCCTATCTTCTCTATGACTTTGTTCGTCGGGATACGATGCACATCCATACCTATCTCTTCAGGTTTAAAACCCAGTCCTAGAGCGACAAGTTCGGTCAAGTTGATCACTGGCATAAAGTCCTCCTCCTTGACAAACGAGAGTTCAGCTTTCTCAATCATATCATGACAGGCAGGACATACGAGGACAACGCAATCTGGCCTAACCGAAAGTATGCCTTCTATCTTCGCCTTCGCTTTATGCTCAAGCGCAAACTGGGGGTCAGCATACATCGCGGGAACTCCGCAACATAGCCTCAGAGCTTCATAGTTTACAACTGTGGCGCCAGTAGCTTTTACGAGCCTACTCAGTTTCTCGGGCAACTCCTTTTCCGGATCTCTGTAAAGTCTACAGCCCGGATGAATCGCGACCCTCAAGCCAGCTAAAGACTTGGCGATTCTCCTCTGCAAATCGTCAATACTGAAGTCATCATGTAAAACTTCTATCACATGGCTGACTTCCACTCCGAGGCTGTATTGTCTCTCAATCTGTGTCAGGCTTGAGTTGACCTCCCTCAAAAGCTCTGGAGAGGACTTCAACTCCATATTTGCCTCTAGCAAAGTCTTATAGCAACCGTTGCAGATGACGCATATGTCGGATCTGATTTTCTCCGCTAGCGATAGGTTCCTCGCCGCGATCCTGATCCATGCTTCATAGCTTACGATCTTGGAGATCTCAGGGTCCGGGCAGCAGGTTGCACCTTCTAAATCTATGACTCGAATTCCAAGCTTTTCAGCCAGTAGTCTAAACGCTCTTTCGACGAAGATTTGAGAACTCGGGATGGCGCAGCCCAGAAACAGTGCGTAGCTCTTCGATGCGTCTCTCTTCACCTGAACAGAAGTCGATACTGCAATCGTCATCTTTATCACGTCCTCTCAGCATACTGGAGGGATTTCAGATTCGGTCGGCGCCTCTCCGTCAGATCTCCTTATCTGATTAACCTTCTTCGCAATTTCGGTGTTCGCCATCAATGTTCTTGCCTCTCTTAGCGCTTCATTGAATCTGTATGCTGTGGGCGGCTTCTCCGCCAACCCGATTCGAGTTCTTTCCTCAGCCATATAGTCATTCAATTCATAGATGTGTCCGATCTCGCTGAGGTTCCTAACGACGCCTTTGAAGACTGAAGGCAACGGATCTTTACGTGGCTTCATCAACGGATACACTTCTTCACTCATTCCGCTCTTCCTCCACGAGCTTCCTAGCGTTTTCTCTATCTACAAATGATATGGCACCGGTAGGACATTGCTTCGCACATAGAGGGTCCCCATCACATAAGTCACACTTCATAGCCACTTTCAACTCTTCATCGAATTGCGGATTTGACACTGGACAAGCAATTTGACAGTATAGGCAACCGATGCAACGAACCCTGTCGATCCTAACGATCCCTGAATCTTCATTCTTTACAATAGCATCGGAAGGGCATGAGGCTTTGCACATCGGATGTTCACAATGCGCGCAATGCGCAGCGATAAATCTGAACGTGATCATTGGGTCAGGGACGATCTTGATGAAAGACTTCTCGAAGCTTATTACTCCATAGTGTTTAAATGAACACGATACCTCGCATACTAGGCAACTTGTACACTTTCCAGGGTCGAATACCAACACTTCTTGCTTCTTGGCAGTCATCGTAGACAATCCTCACTTCACCTCATAGCAAGTCTTCGCACCGCCATAACCAAACCTTTAATGATCGCCTCGGGCTTCGGTGGACAGCCGGGAACAGACACGTCAACGGGAATTACACTGCCCACAGGGCCGGCAAGCGCATAGTTCGGCCGGTTGTCATCGAAGTTGTAGATGCCTCCGGTCATTGCACAAGTTCCAACGACCAAGACGACCTTTGGGTTTGGAACCTGATCGTATACGCGCCTCAGCATAGGCTTGCTCTGTTTGGGAACAGGACCGGTGACGAGCAAGATGTCTGCGTGACGGGGATTGTTCTTCAATTGGATGCCCAATCGCTCAACATCGAATCGAGGAGCGAAAATCGCCGCGATCTCAATATCACAGTTGTTGCAGCTTCCGGCATGTGCGTGAAATACCCATGGGGAGTAGGTTCGCACCTTCTGCTTTAACGTTAAATCCAACTCGCTCATCCTCACCTAATAGAACTTCCTAGGATGCGTCTTTAGCTCGAAACTCAGTTTCTGCCTGCAATCTAAGCAGTACTGTCGGTAGATCTCAAAGTCAGCGGCAACCAAGTCTCTAACAGAGCTATCGATGTTCTCTAGAAGCCTCCTCTTCGACGCTACTATGTGAGTCGCAGGAAAGATAGACTTCCCACAACCCGCGCACTTCGCAAGTATGACCGAATTCTTGACATAAAGCCCGCCCTTATGTTCTTCCTCAATATATGCGAGTTCGAACTCAGGCGTTAACTCCAAGGCTTTCTCCGGGCAGATGTCCTGGCAGCGACCACAGTAGATACATCTTCCTAGAAGAATCGCGACGGTTCTCTCATCTTCCGTGTCCTCTAAGCTAATCGCTCCGCTACTGCAGATCATGCTGCATCCTCCACAGCCTACGCATTTCTCAGGATCAAACTTGTGCTTCCCTCTCACTCCGACCGGGATCTGACTATACTTTTTTCCGGGCCATGTTCCAGCCGGATAATCTATCGTCACGGCATGAAAGAGGTTCTGAAAAACCTCCTTCAGCAAGCTCAAGTTGCCCTTCGCCAAGACTTAAACCCCTATCATAAGCGTCGGAAACATGAACTTGATAGCGTAAGCCCAAGCAAGAGCTATCAAGCTTGTCGCGAGCGGAATCCGGGCGTACCAACCGAAGGCCTGGTCGATACGATACCTCGGATTCATCGCATGCACGAGCGAAATGAAGAACGTAATCAACGAACCTTGAACGATGAATAGCACTACTGAGAAGAGTGGAGACAAAGATCCCGAGAAGACTAAGCCGCCTTGTAGGAAAACATTTGTAAAAAGAGCCGCACATACGAAAATCAAAATCGTCCTTACTATCTCAACGATGCCCAGGAGCTTGCCGCTATACTCTGTAATCGGACCAGCAACTATTTCGACATCAGCTTCTGGGATGTCGAAAGGCTTCATATGAAGTTTTCCGACAAAAGCCAAGAAGACTGCGATAGCTGCGAATGGATTAAGAAAGATAAACGGAAGTCGCTGCTTCTGAAAGTTCACAATCTCTGCCAAAGAAAGCGAGTTTGCCATAATCGCCGCTGCAAAAATGCCTATGACCAGAGGCACCTCATATGCGAGCATCAGCTCAGCCTCCCGCCTCGCTCCTAAGACGCCCCAAGGAGAAGAGCTCCCTGCACCTCCTACGACGAAGGTCATGGGAACAGCTAGAATAAGGTACAAGATGACGACAAGACTGAACTCGAACGCGCCGAACGAGGAGTAACCTGCGAAAGGAATAAACCATGTCGCGATGACTAGGGAGATCAAAGCGAGATACGGTGCAATCTTGAAAAGTTGCTTGTTCGCAGATGTCGGCACTAACGTCTCCTTATACAACAGTTTGAGTATGTCGTAGAGCGGCTGCAACATTCTACTGAATCCAAGCATAGGCCTCAGCGCGCTCGGCACTATGAACCAAGGCCCCTTCCTCGACTGTAGACGTGCAAATACTTTCCGCACCTCGTAGCAATAGGCAACTCCGAGTAGGAATGCTATGACCGGAGCTGAAATCATCAGGGTCGCTGTCTCGATTAAAGGATAGATCTCCATAGACCTAACGCTTCCTGTATTTTCGATGAATATTCCCGACCGTCAGCAACTGGGTCTTCCCAGTAGCCGCTTCCTCGACAACGACTTTGCGGTCAGTGCAAGAGTAGCATGGATCTATACTTCCGATTATTATGGGTGCATCTGCGATCGTATATCCCTTAAGCATGTGTGGAAGAATAGCATTGTTTCTATAGCTTGGAGTCCTAATCCTGACCGAATATGGGATATTCGTTCCATCCGAAACTATGTAGTAAAAGAGCTCTCCTCTCGGAGCCTCAGCCTTCCCTATAGCTTCCTCTAAGTTGGGTTCTCGTACCTCTGCTTGTAGAAGCCCTCCTGTTCTCTTTAGAGCGTCAAGACACTGCTTGCACAAGTCGACCGAGACGAGTAGCTCCCTTAGCCTCACAAGAGTTCTAGCCCAAGCGTCCTTGCCTCCTTCAACGACCACATCCCAAGTCAAGTACTCGGTGCCGTAGGCAGCATAAGGGTCAGACCAACGCACATCAATCTTCCAATCGCTGCCGCGAGCCGTTGGCCCAACGGCTCCAGCGCTCTTCGCCGTATCCGTGTCAAGAACGCCGATGTCATCTAGCCGTTTTCTCGCGACTGGATGATCGTGGACAATATCGATTAGCTTTCTCGTTTCACTCTTTACTATTTTCAGCCTTTCCTCGATCTTCGGCACAATCTCTTCAGGAATATCTGTTCTAACCCCGCCCACAAGGTTCATATCGTGGCTTCGTCTGCTTCCTGAGATTAACTCCAAAGCGTCTAAGACATGTTCACGCGTTCTCCAGGCAAGCATGAAAAGCGTTTTGAACCCGATGAGGTCGCCAGCGACACCTAGCCACAGCAGGTGGCTGTGAATCCTCTCCAGTTCAGCCATCAAAGTGCGTATGTATCGGGCTCTCTCTGGAACTTCGACTTGCATCAAAGTTTCGACTGCGTTTAGGTATGCGGTTGTGTGGCAGACGTTGCAGATGCCACAGATCTTCTCAGCCAAGAACGCGCCGCGACTATAACTTCGACTCTCAAACAGCTTCATAATACCGCGATGATTCCACCCAACCTTGATGTCTGCATCCACAACGTCCTCGCCATCCACTTTCAACCTGAAGTATGCGCTCTCGATCAACAACGGATGGTACGGTCCGAGCAGGATTAGGGAAGCTTCAGCTGCTTTAGGCGTGATAGCGAGCGGTATCCACTCGCCTCTTTCTCGTCGAAGAACTTCTGGTGTCTTGTCTGTTCTCCCCAAGACCTCTTTCTCATCAAACTTCCCGCTCTCCACAGTTTCAGGCCACTCGCTAGGCAACCAAAGATGCCTAGGATCGGGATGACTTGTAAACCGCACTGCAGTCATGTCCATCATCTCTCGTTCAGACCAAGAAGCTTGCGGTGCAGCCGCTGTTACAGAGGGGAGCTCAGGCCTGTCAGCTGGAACTCTGACCTTCACGTTCACATGGAAATGTCTCTCGATGTGGTCGAATGCATAATGGTATACTACGTCTATTCCGTCCCAGCCATAGTCCACAGCTGAAAGATGAATCAGTCTACCGTCGAGCCTCTTCGTAATGTGCTCAGCGACCTCTTCAACATGGTTGCTCGATGTCCTGATGTAAAGATGCTTTTCCTGTTTCCAAGCATCGCCCAGATAGTCAGCTCCAAGCAATCTCCTCAAGTCATTCATGACTCTCTCTGCTAAGGTCACGTTATGCACCCGCTTTCACAGTGGACTCCACCAGAACTCGAATCGCTTCAGCTATCTCCTCTGTGCCGAAGACTCTAAATCCCATCCATTCAAGTGTGAAGATTGTTCCGAGAACAAGTATTAACGCGCCCATCAGAAGTCCGGGGCCAGACATAAGTTTTGGAACTTTCCACATCTCATTCAACTCTCCCTTAGGCCTCGCAATGAAAGCTCTGTACCAAGCTGAAAGACATCCAGCCAACGTTAACCCTGCGGTCACGATCACGGCAATACTTACCGAGATCGGAGTCGATCCTCCGATGACAAGCTCTCGAAGGGTTCTAACGCCAAGGGTAAACGGTACAAGACCCAAGCTTAGCCCGCCTACAAGGAAGGAATACTTCATCACCGGAAGAGCCCTGCCCGCGCCGCCCATCAACGATAGGTCCTCAGCCTCCGTCATCCTAATGACCACGCCGGAATCGAAGAGGAGTTGCGCCTTGCAGAAACCGTGATTGTACATGTGAATTAACGCTCCTCCAAAACCAAGTAGAAACGCTTCCTCTCTCGGAACCGCGCTGTCCATCAATATGCTGATCAACCCGAGAAAGACCACGATGTATCCAACCTCCGAGATTGTAGAGAGCGCCCAGACTCGTTTGATACCGCAGATGTCTCGAGGCCCAACGTGAAACCCTGTGCGTTTGCTTCCAAACCAGGCCTCGAGCAACGAGTAAAGCGAACCGACAAGCATACTGGCCAACCCGACAGCAAGCAACAGGTAGCCTAGGCCGATGTTTACAATGCCGAGATTTCCCAAGATCCTTGCAATGTCGAACGCCGCGACTTGGACCAGCGCCGCGCTCAAGAGAGTATGGATGGGTATAGGGGCCTCGCTATGTGCTGGAGGAAGCCAAAATGGGCCGAACGGTAGGAGCCCAGCCTTTATCCCGAACCCGAAGAAATAGATCGTCGCTAGCATCGCTATGTTCTGGCTTGGAATACTCGCCAGATCAGCAATATTTAGGGAATGTACAGAGCTGTATTGGAGGAAGATGCCGATCAATATGATGATCGCCCCCAAGAAGCTCAGTATCAAATATCGATAAGCAGCTGATATACTGCTCCGCCTCCTACTGAACATAACGAGGACCGCGCTGGTCACGCTACTTGCCTCCATGAAGATGAAGATCACGAGTATGTTGAAGCTGGCACTCATCCCGATCATCATAGCAATGAAAAGCTGGTAAAGCACATAGTACAGCTGATTCCCAGGCATTTCCTCGATGTACCTGAAGCTGTAGAGGACGCCGAGGAAGCCGAGAAGCAGAACCAACTCCGACATGTAGAGCGTGGCGGCATTAACTAGAATTTCTCCCATTTGGATGCGGAATCCTCCGCCGCCCAACGACTCTGTTAAGTAGAAGGTATTGATGAACAAACTCACTGCGAAGACTGCGGTGATAAGCGCGTTTCTGATATTCTTCGACCCGAGTCCCACCGGCACAGAGAGAGCGGCGGAAATTGGCAATAGGAACAGTGGGACAAAGACCGCTTCGTTCAATTGGTCTTCTCCTTGGTTCTAGGCTTGAACTTCTCAGCGTTGTAGTAGAGTTCCCAGCTTCGATCGATCTTACCTAAGATGAAGGGCAGTTGCGGCGAGAGTATTTCGTCAGAGGAGACATAAGGAGGTTTAGCTGCCCCGCCTAGGAAGATAGCTTCAGAATTAGTCTTTCGCGGAAAAATGGCAGGAATGGTCGCTATGTAGAAGACGTAGAAGAATGCTATAGAGACGAGTTCCGCGCAAAGGAATACCTCGATAACGCTCTTGGCTAGAGCTATCCCGAACGATCCTAGTGTGAGAATGAAAGTGGCAAATGCTAGCGGGAATCTTCTCATCGTTTGCGCCCAACAAGGTCTATTCTATTACGCCCGTTATAGACGTACGTGTCTGTTGCCTCAGGCTTGAACTTAGTGGGGGAACTTCGGGAATGATCGCTATGAAAAAGAAAAATGCGACTGAAATAAATTCTGCACAAAGGAAAATCGCAAGTTCGTTTCGCGATATAGCAATCCCAAGCGAACCGATACTCAAGTATCGCCGAAGCAAAGGGCAACGCCCGCATTCACTAACACTTCCATGTCATAAAGATGCTTCATAGCACGTAATCGGTTCCAACATATAACTTTGCCTTGTCACGCGTGTAGAATGTGCAAAGTTTCATGCCCCTAAAGTCATAAATATGGGAGCGGCAAAGCGTATTGCAAGTATTGCAAATTAGGAAGTATACGAAATGGTGGAAGTTGAAGGGTACAGATTTCCGGATCAACTGTATTACACAGACAGGCATCTATGGGTGAAGAAAGAATCGGATGGAACCTTAACAATTGGTTTCGACGACATGGCCCAAAAACTAATCGGCAAGATCATGTTCGTTCGTCTTCCAAGAGAAGGGGTTCAGCTGACGCAAGGTAAGGATTTTGGAACGGTCGAATCGATGAAGTGGGTCGAAAGACTAAAATCCCCTATCAACGGTACTGTGAAGGCGGTAAACGCTCAGTTGAGGGCGAAGCCCCGGCTCCTGAGCGAGGATCCCTATGCAGCTTGGTTCGTCAAAGTCGAGCCGACAGGAAACGTTGACGAAGCGCTTTCTAAGCTTTTTCACGGCCCAAGCTTGGAAGATTGGGTCAAGAAGGAGATCGAGAAGAAGGTTAAAAAAGGCAAGTGAGTATGCGAGAGACGTTCATGGCGTCCGGTACGTGGCGACTCGTCGATTTGGGCGCCGTCGACCCTTATGAGACCCAGGCGATCTACGAAGCGATCGGTGTCGCTAGAAGCCGCGGACTGGTTCCTGACACTATAGTCTTCTGCCAGCCGCGAAATCAGCTTGTCTGTATAGGTTATCATCAAGAGCTTGAGTCAGAGATTGATCTGGAGTACTGTGAAAGGAATCGTATACCTATCGTGAGAAGAATTCTCGGCGGAGGAGCTGTGATCTTGGACTCTGGTCAGCAGTTCTATCAACTGATAGCTAGTAGAAATAACCCTACGATTCCCTATGGTGTGGAGGATGCGTACGCAAAGATCCTTGCGGCGCTCGTGAGGGCATACCGCGCCTTGGGAATCCCTGCTGAGTATAGAGCAATCAACGACGTCCAGGTGAGGGGAAAGAAGATATCTGGAAACGGCGCGACAGTACTTGATGACGTGCTGATAATGACTGGAAACATGATTCTTGATTTCGACTATGACACTATGTGCAATGTCCTGAAAGTTCCGTCGGAGAAGTTCAAGGACAAGCTAGTGAGGAACTTGAGGGAGTGGGTTACCACTATAAGGAAGGAGATTGGAACACTGCCCTCCCTCGACGACCTGAAGAAGATTCTGAGGGAGAGCTTTGAGGAAGAGCTATCAATCGGTCTCGTCCCTGGGAAATTGTTAGGTCACGAAAAAGCTATGCTCGAGCAACTTGTGAAGAAGTATCAATCGAAGGAATGGCTACTGGGACCACAGCTTGAACATCACGAGCTAGTAAAGAAGCGGGCCGTTAAGATAACTGGGAGAGTGAGGATCGGGGAAGGAAACTTCAAGGCCAAAGGGGGGCTCATCAGGGTGCTTCTTGAAGCGGACGGAGATCTCGTATCGGATATAATGCTCACTGGGGATTTCTGGTTCTATCCGAAAGAGAAGCTTATTCTTTTAGAGAGAAAACTCCGAGGCGTAAAACTTGACACAAAGATCCTTTCAAACACAATCTATAGGTTTTACAGGGAAGAGGGGATTGAGAGTCCCGGAGTTTCCCCTGAAGATGTCGCGGCTGCAATAGAACTAGCCAGTTAATTCTTCCAATTGATAGATGCATGTAATTGGAATTAGATGATTGAGCTAAATGCGCGAAAAATTGTCAAATCCTCGCAATCATTCGTTTCAATCTAAGATGGTCATCACAATTTCCTCAGGCAGGATCTTTCAATGGCCTAGTAGAAATAGGCGGAGCAGGAGGCACAATACTAGTGACACGGAAAGCTTTGTATCCGTGTCGTACAATTGAACTCGTAGAAGAGCATAAATGTTTCACCTCACCGTAGTGACTGGGAGGTCGCGGTGAACATGAACCCCGCATTGTTGAAAATCCAGCTACTGTGCTCTGGATTACGTGCAGAGGAAGATATTTACCGCGGACGCGAAGGCGGGGCGGGAGTTCCAGGATGTAGGACAATCATTATGCCGGACGGTAAACCTGCGGATGTTCCGATGCGTGGTCACTTTGTTGCCAAGTCTCGCCTCGTGTTAAAGTCCGAGAACAACAAATGGTTTGTCTACAAGAATGGCGAAAAAGTTTTTGAGACTTCGTTCGTGCCGTCGCCGAATTTCTATGACAGGCTGACTTCGGATGGAATTCCAATGAGGAAGTTGATGCTGCTGCACGGGACGGATTGTGTCGCAACAACTGTCAACAGGTACTGCTATCTATGGCGAGTTGGAAGACAGTGCCGCTTTTGCTCTATCCAGTTGAAGATTACGGAACATAACGGCAGGAGCTTGGCTGTGAAAACACCGAAACAGATAAGGGAAGTTCTCCAAGCCGCCGTTAAGGAGGGTGTTGCCAAGCACGTCACGCTCACCACCGGAAGTCAGGATACACCTGGAGGAGGAGCGGAACTCTACTACGAGATCCTCAAAGAGGTTAGAAAGTCGGTATCCATAGCGATGCATGCTCAATTGCCGCCGCCTGACGACTTAAAGTTCCTAGAGTTACTGAAAGATGTCGGTCTAGATACAGTAGGCATACATCTTGATCTAGCAGATAGCGCTGTGGCGTCGCATGTAGCGCCTGCGAAGTGTAGTGAGGATTTTGGCCGATACTTGGACGCATGGAGATCTTCTGTTGAATTGTTTGGAGAGGGACAGGTCAACTCATTTCTATTGATCGGCTTTGAACAATCACTGAAAGCTTTCGAAAAAATTTTCGATACGATTATTCCCCTCGGAGTTGTGCCCTATCCGATACCGTTCATACCAATACCTGGAACACCTCTAGAAACTCATGATCCGCCGTCGGTTGATGAAGTGGTCTCAGTATTTAGGTTATGGAGAGATCGGATGAAGGCTTATGGTCTAGACGTTTCAAAGAGTAAGGCGGGATGCGTTAGATGTGGCTCTTGCTCCGCAGTGCAGGAAGTGTACAGCTACGGCGTATAATGAAATGTTCGGCAGACCAAGAGTTGGCGTAGCAAGGGATCGCGACGTCGCTTTGGCCGTTCAAAGAGCGTTGGATGCGCTAGGAGGAATTAGAAAGTTTGTTAAAACAGGCTATAAGGTTTTGATCAAGCCAAACATTGCTTATAATAGACCATCTCCGATAACAACAAACAAAGAGGTCATCGCGACACTAGTCGACTTCTGTTATGAAGCTGGAGCTGGCGATGTTCAGGTCGGCGATAGCGCCGCCTACCCGACTAAGCATGTCTATGGGCGGACGACTGAAGATGCTTTTGAAGGCTCAGGCATAGCGAAGATAGTTGTGGAAAAAGGGGCATGTCTGGCCAATTTTGATAAGCATGAATTTGTCGAAATGGCTGTTCCCAACGGTAGAGTCCTAAGAACATTAAAGGTTGCGAAGTCGTTGGTCGATGTTGACATCGTAATCAATGTGCCCGTGCTGAAAACTCATCATATGACGACTGTTAGTTTAGCTATGAAGAATCTTCAAGGAGTTCTCTCAGATGAGTACAAGGTGATCGCTCATAGAGATGATTTGCACTGGAAACTCGTGGACCTTGTCAAGGCAGTCAAGCCCAAGCTGACGATCATCGATGGTACCAGAGGCATGGAAGGATATGGGCCAGCTTTAGGAACCGGGGTTGACCTAGACCTCCTCATAGCTGGTGAGAACACTGTCGCATGCGACGCCATCGGTTGTCTGCTCATGGACATTAAACCCGTCTGTGTGGAGCATTTGATGCTGGCAGCGAAGGAGGGGTTGGGTCCAATCAAAGCAGATCAGATAGACTTGGCAAGCGACTTCGAAATAGAAACCCTGAAAAGAAGGTTCAAGAGACCAGAAGAGAGCTTCGCAGAAGAGTTTTCTGAAGTCGACTCTATTGCGATACGCAAAGGAGGGGTATGCGCTGTTTGCAACTCAATTGTCCAGAACGCTGTCATAGCGGTGAAGAGAAAAGGTCATATCGACAAGGTTGGGGAGGTCGATATATTGGTAGGAGTGAATCCTCCGAGAAGTGGGAAATCGTCTGAAGGAAAAATGACATATGTTGTAGGAGATTGCGCATGCAAGAGCGTCTCGATCGCAGGGAAGAAGGTTAGGCATATTTCAGGATGCCCTCCCTTCTTCTTTCTAACCGAATTGAGAAAACTGGCAGAAGGAGAACGTCTAACCTGACACAGGACCGCCTATGTCGAAACAGCTAGTGCTGACACGGAAAGGATAAGGTGTACCCGAATCGACTCGAATAAAGACATACACTTACAAAGAGACTGAGCCGTAACTTTCATGCAGTAAGACTATGTATGAAAGTTTGTAGAGCATTCTCACTTCACGTTGGAACAAATACAAAGATAATCTTCATGAATTCGTCGCTTGTATTCTTCAGAGAGTGGCTAGCGCCCGTTGGGACGTATATCATCATGTCCGCTCGAATTGCGAAGTGTTCCTTGCCGACTTGAGCTTCTCCACGCCCGCTTGCGATGTACATGATCTCCTCACATTCTGCATGAGCGTGACAGTCTGTTTCCGTTCTTGGAAAAATCATTGAAGCTCCTGCTATCGCCTGTCTAGTCTGAATAGGCGCGTCTGTTGGTGAGAAAGCCAGTATTCTAATACGTCCTTGCGCAGGCTTTCCTTCAGCCGTGCTGAGATGTACGTAGGGCACAGTTTTCACCTCGGTTTACTTACCCTAAATGAGGTTATCCGCTTTCTAATATTTGCAATGAATTTCAGAACACTCGGCTCCTCGAATATGCCAAATCGATAATCGGTCGCGACAAACGAAGGCGATATTGTTAGAAATGTATGCCATCTTTTTGTCTTGAGCTGGCTCGTGCAGTTGACGGAACGTGCTAACAATATGGATATATGCCACTAGGAAAACATAAGGTGGAAAACATAAGTTGGGCGTTCCCTTGAAAGCTACTTTTGGATACTTTCAATTATTGTCGGTATTGTCTTGAAGATTGTGTAAAGAATCAATATCTGAACTGGCACGATAATCATTCGTGGTGCCAGAAGAACAAAGGCTAGATTGAATGAGGGTAGCAAGCCAATTTGCCATACGATGGTCGCCGCGACGAAATAGCCTAACAAGACGGCCAAGCCGCTCAACCACTTGAACCGCGGTGCCAGTAGCCCAACCAAGAAGTATGCGGACGCGTATGATGGCACATCCACTATCGGGAATTTGGCTGGAAGTCCCGCCAAAATACCCACAATTATTCCGCCGAAAGGTCCCGCTAAAACTGCTCCGACAACCCCTGGGATGTCGCGGGCATCAATCACGAAAGGGCCTCCAATCGGGATGACAAGATTCAAAGCTCTTATGGCAAACGCTGTTCCTCCGAAGATCGCGCAAACAACCATTTGTCTGCTGCTCAACTTCCAGAAACTCATGGAACTCATACCAACAGTTCAAGCATTTCTCAGTTTGAACACCAGATTTCCTTTTTAATCTATCTAGAACTTACTTATTAAGAAAAATGCGAACAAAATCTCGTTGTTAAGACTTCCTACTTGCTAAAGCATTGGCGAAGGTCTCCACAGCCTGTGGCTGCCACACAGTCTGATTTATGAAGCACTTGAGGCTTATACGCATTAAAGAGTCTAACCTTCAACCAAATTCCTAAAATTGAAGAGTTTGCTTCCGGTAAACTTTAAAAGTCGTCATGTCCTGTACGACTTGACTCATCGAAATTTCAAGCGAGGGAATAATAGTGCCGCGCTTCAAGACCACGGCGGACATAATGAAGATAATCCAGAATAAGGAGCAGATTAGGAACATCGGTATTATAGCGCATGTCGATCATGGGAAGACGACGATGTCCGACTCTCTTCTTGCAGCAGCTGGGCTGCTTTCTCCATCTGTTGCTGGAACAGCTTTGGCCCTTGACTACATGGAGGAAGAGCAGAAGAGGCAGATGACGATAAAGGCTGCGAATGTGAGCCTATATCACGAAAGAAATGGCACACCTTACGTAATCAATCTGATTGATACTCCTGGGCACGTCGACTTCTCAGGGAAGGTTACTCGTTCGCTTAGGGCTATCGATGGCGCTGTCGTAGTTGTAGACGCGGTTGAGGAAGTCATGGTCCAAACGGAAACGGTTACTAGACAAGCTCTAGAAGAAAGAGTGAGGCCTGTCCTCTATATCAATAAGATTGACAGATTGATTAAGGAGTTGAAGCTGACCTCAGAGCAGATTCAAGAGCGTATAGCCAGAATAATCAAGGATTTCAATGATTTAATCGACCTTTACGCTGAGCCTGATTTCAGAGAGAAAT
>Ga0315307_1000717_pt1 | contig 14347 bp, 11 predicted proteins | sample TDP2_MG_FD_203079 | JGI IMG/M metagenome (GOLD analysis project Ga0315307, IMG submission 203079) | Freshwater sediment microbial communities from Lake Towuti, South Sulawesi, Indonesia - TDP2 | ecosystem: Environmental > Aquatic > Freshwater > Lake > Sediment | place: Indonesia: South Sulawesi... | reverse complement strand
TCTTGACTTGAAGATCAAGCTTCTCAAGGTATACGTTTAGGAGCCCAAGCACTTTTGGATAGTCTGACCCGAGTCGTTTTCGAAGCTCCCAGCCCTTGACTCCTGGTCGTCTATGCCTTTTGTAAAAGAGCAGATGCGTGGCTCGTTTGAGTTTGCGCTGATACAAGGCTTTCTTTGTCACGCGTGTCTGCTTTCCTTCCAACGTTTCCACTCCTTAAAGTTAACTTCAACTGGAATTGAAACCATCTGCTTCTTGCCTACAAGTGAGCGTGGCTTGCTGAAAGGTATGATAAATATCTCCTCTTCCAACCTATGGATTTCAAAAGTGGCGTAGCCGTAGGTAACCAAGAAACTAGTCATGTAAGCGCGCTTCGACGTTTCTTCGTATGTTTCGGCGCCTACGAAGTCCCAATATGCGATTCTTGTTCCATCGCCTACTCGTTGCCTAAGCTCAAGCCAAAGCGCTTCCAGCTCTTCTGTGAAGGCTTGTTCAGCCATTATTCTTTGGGCTATAAGGTCATCGCGAGTGGCTGAGCCCAGTTCAGTTCTTAAGGCATCGATTTTTTTCCAGCGCTCATCCAGTGGCAGCAGGCTTTGCCAATATTTTATGGCCTCGTTGAGGCTGTAGGATGAGATCTGCTCCAATTCGATGATGGGGTGCCAAGCTCTGAGGAATAAGCTTGCTAGGTTTTCTCGGCTCAGGTTGCGTAGTTTCTCCTCGATCAGAAACGGATCAGTGTAAAGCGAGGTTGACCTGTGTCTTACCCAGTCGCTTTGAAGCTTGATGACCGAGGCTAAGCGGTTGACAGCCTCAGAGTCCAAGCTGTACTCGTCAATTGATTCCCATTCAGGAAAATATTCTCGAACAAGAACAAGCAGATCATTGATATTGACAGTAAACGGGTCTAATCCTCTTTCTTCTACGGACTCACACAAACCTATTATACGCTGAAGGTGGTCTTGACCTGACTTCTTCATTTGACCCTTTGAAGGCACACACATTTCCCTTTGCATCTTGAAACAAGAAACAGGCATAAAAGCATGATGGACCCTGACATAATCGGCGCCAAAAAGGGATGGCAACACGAGAGATGTTATCAAAGCTTGCTTTGAGAAAAATTTTATATTCAATATGAATGCCACTAAGATGGCTTTAGTGCGCGGAGCAGAGATATTTAGGAGCGAAAAACGATTCAATGGCTAGACTCAACCAGAGTCATTTCATATTTTCAAGAGAAGGACTCATGAGAATTCGAACAATAGCAATTCGCAGAGGAGTCTGGTACAAGACACTCGACAAAGCTGAACGGGGGCTGGTTGAGCTAACCACAAGAATCGTGAATAGAATTGGAAGCCTCCTGCTTAAGAAAGTGCTAACCTCTGTTCTTAGAAAGCTACAAACAGCCATGGAAAACAAAATAGCCTATTCTGCGAAGAAAGCTGGAAAACGGCTTGCCGAGAAACTCAGCCTGATCGCCCAATCATGGGGCAACGCCTCCGCCCTCTTGTGGAAAACAGAGCACAACTTCATTCAGTTCTTGGCAATAATGTACCTCGATAGCCCTAGATATCGCTAATGTAAGGAGAAATCGCGTGGACATCACGTCAACGATAACAACGGTAATCGTGCTTATACTGTTCTTCTGGGTAACTTACAATCTACCATCAGTTGTTGTAGGCTTGAAACAGTGGGGTGCAATTAGGAGGAGACGCGAGAGAGACCCTGACCACTCCAAAACACCCGACCCTGAAGACGACTTCCAGCCCAAAGTTTCAATAATAATACCACTGAAAGACGAGGGCAACATCGTAGAACGCCTCCTCAAAACACTTACAAACCTAACCTACAAGAACAAAGAAATTATCCTAATGGAAGATGGTTCGACTGACCAATCTCCTCAAATATGTCGGCAATGGGCGGAAGAGTATCCAACTTTCGTCAGATATTTCCACAATGACAAAAGCAGTGGAAAACCAGTCGCAATAAACTCCGCAGCCATAAAAGCCACTGGAGAAATCATTGCACTATATGACGCAGACACAATAGTTGAAACTGGCATCTTGGAAAAAATAGTCCCCTACTTCAAGGACCCAAACATAGTCGCCGTTCAAGGAGAGCTGAAAACATCAAATCCAGATGAAAACGTCATAACGAGACTGGCTGTCATAAACGACTTCATAGTCAACTTACAGCAGCTTGGAAGAGACAGGCTGAACCTTTTCGTGCCGCTGTTAGGAACGAATCAATATGTTAGAAAAAGTGCCTTAGAGCAAATAGGATACTGGGACTCCAACGCTCTGTCAGAGGACACCGAAATCTCGCTACGGCTTGCCAGAAAGGGATACAAAGTAAAGTACGTTACAGTGAATGCGATGATGGAGGCTCCTGCAAAACTAAAGGTTTTCATTAGGCAACGGATGAAATGGTTGAGAGGATACACGCAAGCAGCGATGAAGCACGTAGGCTTTGTAAAGGATCCAAACTGGAGAACTTTTGACGCCCAAGTTATGTTGCTTTTCCCCCTGATGCTCATCCTTGGTTTAATAGGATACGTGATGGCACTGTGTGGAGCACTTAACTCAGGAGTAGCTCAATCCTACGCGCCATCTATAGTGCAGATCCTGGGGTTGATTATGCTAGCAATAAATCTGTTGACCTCCGCAACGGTTGTTGTGGAAAACCCAAAAAACGCCATCTACATTCCGCTACTTTACGTAGACTGGATCCTACTGGCTGCAGTTTCATTTTATGTCCATTTGCGAGCGTTGCTTGGAAAACCACAAAGCTGGACAAGAACACCAAAAAGTGGCCATGTCACTGTAAGTGTTAGCAAAGAGGCATCGCAAAAGGGATAAACAAACAATGGTCCAAAGAGTTACTTGAAAGCCCTGAATCTGATTATTTCCATTGCCAAGTCTGGTAGACTGCAGTACTTGTGGGTTTTTCTTGTAGCCGCAGCGCTTAGAGCAATACCTGAGCTGTTGGTTCCTTTGTATCCCGTTGGTTACGAGACAATCACGTGGTACGCTCCTACTATGATGGCTTTCAAGAATCAAACTTTTGTAGGCGTCTTTCAGAGCACGTTCAGGGCAGGTCCACTGTTCTATGTGTTGATGTGGCTTGTAACAACGACGACTGCTGCGCATCCTTTTGTCATATTGAAGATTACTGCGCCATTGCTCTACGGTGGTTTAGCTATGTCCTTTCTTCTTTTCTTGAAACAAGGCTTGAAGCTCGAAGGAAAAATGGCCTTTGTGGCTACGCTGTTGATGATTTTTCAGGTTGCAGCATTGAGGGAATCTTGGGATCGATCTCGAACGGTCTTGGCGCTTGTTTTCCTCTTCACTGCACTTGCTTGTTTGAGGGATAATCGTAGAAGCAAATGGGCGTTTGTAACAATCCTTGCATTTCTGACAGCCCTTTCGCGTGAATACATTTCAGTAGTCTTGCTTGTGACTGTTCTGGGTTTCGCCCTATTGGCGAGAAGAGAGATTTTGCTCTCAATTGCTGCCGTGATTCCGGCCCTGACTTTAAGCGCTATTATGGTCTCGGGGGGCAGTCTCTGGTGGAACTACCTTGGGGGAGGCGCCCCTACATTCTATTCGGAGACTTACTCAGGCGTAGTGCTGGATGTATTCCTTATCTTTGCTGTCTGCTTTCTTCCGATCCTGTACTTTGTGTTTAAAGGCTTTAGAAGAGACCGCTTGCTTGATCCGGTTCTTGCGTTGCTTCTTCTGGGTTCTTTCGGTGCGGTTATTTTTCCTTGGTTTGCGATTCCAGGGTATCAGAGGTGGCTGATCTTGTTGGTTTATCCCTTCTCCATTTATGCTGTTTTCGGGTTTGAGCATTTACAGCTTTTTGACGTGCGCAAAGTCAAGACTCTGATAACGATTCTTTTGATTTTCATGCTTTTGGGGGTGGGCTATGCCAGCGGCGGGTTTTCGTACGTAGTGTTGCCTAGTAGCTGGGTTCCGCCAAGTTTAGTGAAATCTACTGTAGAATGGAATCAGGTGGACGATGTTAAGCAAGCCCTTGGATGGCTTGATGGAAATGCTCCTGCGCGCTCTGCTCTTCTGACTGAGGAGAGGTTCTACGGGTGGACCATGATGTATCTGGAGAAGGCAAACACTGATGTTAAGGTTGTGCCGTACGGGGGCGGCGCACAACCAACATCTGCATTGGAATGGGCGTTAAACGATGATTTCAACTGGATCTACCTGATATGGTACACTGATTCAAGCTTTGACAAGTTTAGCTTAGTCTATTCGCAAAACAGCATTTCGGTTTTTAGATATGAGACGGCATCTAACGGCTAAAGCTTTTAAGTCGTTGCGTTGAACTATCCAGAGTTTCGATGGTGATCGAGTGGTCTTGCAGCTGGCCCCTATTCTGAGTAATGCAGAAGAGAGATCCGAGACGATCAGTAGGCCTGAGCTTTCTTTGATTTTGCCTACCTATAATGAGGAAGACAATATAGAGATAGTGATGCAGAAAGTGGACAAGGTTGCCAAAGAGACAGGTTTGAGCTATGAGTTAATTGTTGTCAACGACGGAAGTAGTGACAGGACAGGAACCAAAGTAGGAAGCTTCGCGAAAAGCAACGGTCACGTAAAAGTAGTTGGTTACCAAAACAACGTGGGCAAGGGGCACGCTTTGAAAACTGGATTTTCGCATGCCATTGGCGACATAGTCGTATTAATGGACAGTGATACAGACATTGACCCTCATCACATAACAGAGTATGTTAAAGCGGTCAAGAACGCAGACATCGTTATATCATCAAAGTGGCATCCGGACTCCATTGTGGAAGCCCCTTTGATTAGACGGATTCTGAGCCATGGATTCAATATCCTCGTGAAACTACTGGTCGGACTCAGACTCAGTGACACGCAAACAGGCCTCAAAGCAATCCGGAGAAACGCATTTACAAACTTGTTCCCGAAGCTGACAGTCAAGCGCTATGCCTTTGATGTAGAACTCCTCGCGTTAGCCAACTTACTCGACTTGAGAATCGCGGAGTTGCCTATCAATCTACGACTTAACAGCCTGTTTAGCTTCAAGGAGGCGTGGAAAATGCTCTGGGATTTGCTTGGAATCACCTACAGATTGAGAGTGCTTCATTGGTACCAACGTGCCATATTCATAGGTGGCGATCCGATAGTGAAAAGACAGTGAACCCCTCAGTTTCAATAATAATTCCGTGCAAGGAGATAGACAATTACGTAAGAGAATGCGTTAGTCAATGCGAACGACTCGACTTTGACAACTATGAAATCATCATGCTACCCGACAGTAAAGCAGACAGAATAGCTGGAATCAAGACCATCTCCACAGGGTCAGTGACTCCCAGCGCGAAAAGAAACATTGGAATAGCCAACTCTAAGGGCGAGCTCTGTGCTTTTATAGATTCTGATGCTTACCCAAGCAAAGAGTGGTTGCGCAACGCTGTTAAGTATTTTAACGATCCGCAAGTTGCTGCTGTTGGAGGACCAGGACTGACGCCAAAAGAAGAGAACTTCATGCAAAAGGCCAGCGGACATGTCCTGTCATCATTTATGGTGGGGAGCTTGTCAAATCGTTACAAGGCTCAACGCAGCTTCGAGTCAAATGACATACATTCCTGCAATTTTATAGTCCGGAAAGCTGTATTAGAAGAAGCTGGGGGCTGGAACGAGAAGTACTGGCCCGGCGAGGATACGTTGATCTGTTTGGCTATCAGAAAGCTTGGTAAGAAGCTGATTGAGGCATCGGATGTAATAGTGTATCATCATCGCCGTCCCCTCTTGCTTTCCCACCTGAAGCAGGTCTCGAGGTTTGGTTTGCATAGAGGGTTTTTTGCGAAAAGGTTCCGTGGAAACTCTTTGAGATTGACTTATTTTCTTCCCTTACTGCTTTTGCTATCTTTTCTCACGTTCATGTTTGCGTCGCTTTTCAACTCCTTTTTTTGGCATCTCTTGCTCTTGGCACTTGTCACTTATTTGTGTGCGACTTTTGTCGCAGCGATGTTGGAGGTTAGAGGGGTCAAGTTGCTTTTCTCAGTTTGGCTCGGAATCGTAACGACTCATGTTGTTTACGGTATGTCCTTTTTGGTAGGCCTGATGAAGCGTGACTTGGCAAGATGAAGGTTAGCATTTCCTATCCACCTCTAGATTCTGGAAAAGGCGTGCCGTTGCTTAGTCAGAATAGACAGTTTCAGTATTTTCATGAGCCGACTTATATATATCCGATGGTTCCGGCGTCTGCGGCTACCTTGGTGAAAAATGCCGGTCACGACGTAGTTTGGGATGACGGTATCGCGGAAGGCAAGTCCTATGCCCAGTGGCTGAACGATCTGCAGAGAGCCAGTCCTGACTTAGTGATGATCGAATCGAAGACGCCCCTAGTGAGGAGACATTGGCAGGTTGTTAATGAGGTTAAAGAGGTAGTTCCTGATGCTAGGGTCGCTTTAGTTGGAGACCACGTTACAGCATTACCAAGTGAATCGTTAGAGAACAGCAAAGCTGATTACGTTTTGACCGGCGGAGATTATGATCTTCTGCTGCTTGGCTTAGTTAGGCATTTGGAAGGAAGGACTAGGCTTGAGCCAGGTATATGGTTTAGAAAGAACGGAGTGATTAAGAGCAGTGGGAGTGTTCGGTTAGACCATGACTTGAATTCTTTGCCGTTTGTTGATAGGGATTTGACGAAGTGGTGGCTTTATAGCGAGAAGAATGGAAATTTCAAGGAAACGCCTGGAACTTACACTATGATTGGCAGGGATTGTTGGTGGAGAAAGGATGGTGGATGCACGTTTTGTTCTTGGCCTACATTGTATCCGACCTACAGAGTGAGAAGACCTGAGCTTTTGGCGGATGAAATCGGAATGTTGACCGAGAGATACGGTGTTAAGGAAGTTTTCGATGATACAGGCACGTTTCCAGTTGGAAATTGGCTGAGAAAATTTGCTCGGTTAATGATTGAGAGAGGATACAATGATGAAATACTGTTCAGTTGCAACATGCGATTTGGAGCCCTGACCCGTGAAGATTATAGGCTGATGCGGAACGCTGGTTTCCGAATGCTCCTTTTTGGTGTAGAGTCAGCTAGTCAGAAGACGCTTGACAGGTTAAACAAAGGAATAACAGTCGAAAACATTATTGAAGGATGTAGAGTAGCGAGAGAGGAAGGGCTGGAACCGCACATAACTATTATGGTTGGTTACCCTTGGGAAGGCCGCAAGGACGCGCTGGCAACATTGAAGCTTGCGAAGCTATTGATGACGAAGGGCTGGGCTATTACGCTTCAATCTACGATTGTAATGCCTTACCCTGGAACTAAGCTATATGAAGAGGCCTTGAAGAATACATGGTTCAGAATCGACTCAAGCGATTACGAGTGCTTTGACATGACGCAGCCCGTTTTGAGAACAGTTGACATGGAACCTGATGAGGTTTTGAGAATCTGTGATGACATATATAGGGTCTTCTTGTCACCGAATTATGTGCTTAGGCATCTGATTAGAACAAGGTCATGGAGAGACCTGAAGTATTCTGTTAGAGGCGCAGCAAGAGTCATAGGGCATGTGAAAGACTTTGCAAGAAATAAGTGAAAATTTGCCTTCGATTAGCATCGTCGTACCGACGTATAATTCTGAGCGAACGCTGGCGCAGTGCTTAGAAAGCATTGCGAAGCAAGACTACCCTCGGAAGAATATTGAGATAATAATAGTGGATGGGGGCTCGAAAGACAACACGATTGAAACAGCAAAGAAATTCCATGTAGATGAGATACTGCATAATCCATTAAGAACCGGCGAGGCCGGGAAGTCTGTAGGTGTGGAAGCAGCCAGAAACGAGATCATACTACTTCAGGATTCTGACAATGTCCTAAACAGGAGAGACTGGCTTAGAAAGATGGTTGAACCGTTTAAGAATGCAAGTGTCGTTGGTGCTGAACCTTTGTATTACGTCTATAGGAAGGAAGATTCCTTGATAACAAGGTACTGTGCTTTGCTTGGCATGAACGATCCTGTCTGCCTGTATCTGGGGAATTATGATAGGCATAGTTGTTTGACGGGCAAATGGACCGAGCTACTAGTCAAAGAGACGGATTATGGGAATTATTTTCTGTTTGAAATGGATGAGAGAAATATCCCGACTATGGGAGCGAACGGATTTTTGGTTTGTGCCGAATCATTAAAAGCGGTCAGGCACAAGCCTTACCTGTTTGATATCGATGTTGTTCATCAATTGGTTAGGACTGGGCGAAATAAGTTTGCTAAAGTCAGGATAGGGATTGCTCATCTGTTTGCAGATGATGTTGGAGCATTTGTGAGGAAGACTCATCGGAGGATAAGGGATTATTTATTCTATGAGAAGCATGGAATGAGAAATTACCCTTGGAGACGTATAACCTACAACAGAAGAATATTGAAATTCGTACTATACACATTAATCATAATTCCTCTTGCTAGAGATTCAGTAAAAGGATATAGAAGGACACCTGATAAGGCATGGCTCTTTCATCCAATAGCGTGTTGGTTGACTTTTCTCGTTTACGGTGTTATGACTGCCTCAAGTGGTGCGAGGAGATAATGCGGTTGTGGATTCCTTAATTCAACATACGCTTGACGCGTAATGTTTATTTTGGGTTTGTAATGCCGGACATAATGATAACAGCAAATTCGCAGACAAAAAGTGATACGCTTTCGGGCGGCGACAGAATCTTCATTGAATGCGCGAAGCGCTGGGCTCAGAAAGGACACTGCATCTCAATAATCACTTGCAGAGAGGGGTATGAAATGTGTCAAAGGTATGACTTAAAGAATGCAAGCTACTACATAGCATCGCCAAAGCGTATGTTGCCTCTTTATATGCTCTACATTTTGAGGGTAGTTAAAGGTTGCATTTTGGCTTTACGTTTGAAGCTTGATGCCAGAAATACCGTAGTTTACTCTTCTTCGGATTTCTGGCCTGACTCCATTCCAAGTTGGGTCTTAAAGATGAGGTTCGGCAAAATTAGATGGGTTGCGGGTTTCTATCTTTTCGTTTCTAGCCCCTTTAGCATGGATTCGCCTTATAGGGGGAAGCTTGCATTTCGAGGTTTTCTCTATTATTTTTCTCAGATTCCGATTTACTCCTTAGTAAAGCGATGTGCAGATATGGTTTTTGTTACTGGCGAGCTAGACAGGGGGAGATTCATTGATAACAAGAGGCTTACACCCGATAAGGTTATAGCTGTTCGAGGCGGTGTTGATTTGAATGCTGCTACTAGAATTCCTGCCCCAGAAAAGGAGCAGTTTGACGCTGTATTTGTTGGTAGATTTCATCCGCAGAAAGGTGTTCTAGAACTCTTAGATATATGGAAATATGTCTGCATGACGAAGAGGGATGCCAAATTGGCAATAATAGGAGTGGGTGAGCTTGAAAGCGAAGTTAGAGCTAGGATAAAGAGACTTGGTTTGGGGAACAATGTAATTCTTTTTGGCTTTAAGGATGGTGACGAAAAGCTCAAGATATTTAAAGCGAGTAAGGTTGTCGTACATCCGGCAATCTATGATAGCGGAGGAATGGCAGCGTGCGAAGCCATGGCTTGCGGATTGCCGGGCGTAAGCTTTGATCTTCCTGCGCTGAGATCTTATTATCCTCAAGGAATGCTCAAGACTCCTAGTTACGATTTAAGACGGTTTGCCGAAAACATACTTAGCCTACTAACCGATGAAGGGCTTTATGAAAAAACCTCAAAAGAAGCTCTGAGCTGGGCTAAAGAATGGGATTGGGACAAAAGGGCTGCAGAATTGTTAGAAGAAATTAAAGCAACGCTAATATACGAAGGATAAGCAAAGCTGAGGAAGAGCATGTTTAAACAAGGCGTGCTAATTCTGTCTCCTTTTTTCTCTCCTGATCCTGGAGGCGTCGCAACACACCTTGTGGATTTGTGCAGATATTTAAGCAAAGAGAGATACAATGTTTATGTGTTAACCCTGCATCCGATAAAAATTCCTAAAACCGAGTGGAAAAGCTACGAAAACCAAAACGGAGTAGAAATTTTGCGATCATGGTGGTTTGGCCAAAACTTCTATTTGAAACTAGTTAGATTTCCAATCTTGCAGTCTCTTTTCCTTACTCCGTTCCTGTTTGTGCATGCTCTTTCGTTTTTTCTGTCCCATCACGATAGAATCGGCATTGTTCATGCTCACGATTTTCCTTCTGGAGTCGTAGCTAGAATTATCAGTAATGTGTTTCGCAAAAAATGTCTTATAAGCCTCCACATCCTCCTTCCGGAAAACCGAAGCAAAGCTCTTGTCAGATTGATATTGAACTCGTTCGATCGAATATTGGTCATATCCAACAAATCAAAACAAAGGCTGATAGATTTCGGTGTCTCTGAAGTGAAAGTTACGACCTTTTATTATTGGGTAGATCAATCTATCTTTAAGCCACTCAACAAAAGCTTGTGCAAAGAAAGCTTAGGGTTGAAAAGCGGATTTGTTTGCTTGTTTGTTGGAAGGCTTTTGCAAGATAAGGGAGTCAGGCTGTTGTTGGATGTTGCGAAAACTTTCAGAGAAACTGGGAGAGAAACATGTTTCCTTATGGTTGGTCATGGTCCTCTAGTCGAAGAAATCAGGTCTGTATCAAAGGAGTTCAAAAATGTGATCTACGCAGGAAGAGTTAGCAACAAAAATTTAGGAGAGTATTATAATGCTGCAGACATTACCATAGTGCCTTCAATATATGAAGAGGGATTCGGTAGAGTGATAATTGAATCTTTATCCTCTGGAACCCCCGTAGTAGCATCAAATAGAGGTGCTATAAGTGAGGCCATAGATGAGTCTGTAGGTAGATTATTGGAGCCTGAAGTAGAGGATTTTCGAGAAGCGATAGAGGATTTGTTCAACAATCGTGAAAAACTTGCCAGTTTAAGCAATAATTGCAGGAAATATGCAGTTAGCCATTTTAGTGTGAAAAATGCTTCAACGATCACGAAGGCATATCAAGACTCTTTTAGAGCAAGCAGGGCATGAATACTATCCGAACTTACATTTCAGTGCACAAGTCTTCAATAGTTGATTATGTTATCCTTTTTATGCTTGGTCTCTTAGCGGTGTCTTGGTTCAGAAACGACTTGTTAATTAGCACAGGTGATTTTCTCTACCCTTTATCACGATCCGAAAGGTCTTATCAAGAATTGTGGGTATGGGATTCAGCCGCTTTGGGAGAATTGAGCTCCAGACTGCTTCCTGAGGTGGTTCCTTTTGGGTTTTTTTTGAGAGTTTCTGAAATTCTCAGCGTTCCACTTGTGACATCTGAGAAAATATGGTTTTACTTGTGGTTTACTTTTTCTGGTATATCTATGCATTTTCTGGTTTCCAGTTTGTTAAAAGGTAGGGGACATCGAATAGCTGCACTAACTTCAGCATCATTTTATATGTTAAACCAGTATGTAGCAATGAACCTGCCTTCCATTGTTCTTGATCTACCCTATGCATTTACTCCGATGATTATGGCATTGTACATCAAAGGAATCGATGAAAGGCGACCGATAATTAGATCTGTTATTCTACTTTCTTTATTTTTGACGATAACAGTTACCTCAGCATTTATTAACCCGTTATCATGTGCCATAATCTGGGGAATGCTTTTTGCATATCTGATCCTCAGAAGTTTATTTTCTTCTCGAAAAAAAATGCCCGACCAACTACAAGCATTTAAGTTCACTGTAGCCTTCTTCTTAGCCTGGATAGTCCTAAATGCCTTTTGGATTATTCCATTAACTTACTTTTTTCAGCAAGAAGTATCTAGAGGAAGTCTTCTAGTTGTAGGCTTGAGCGATGTTCAAAAATTCACGCTCAATAGCGTTCCTCTTTTTGACTCAATTCGCTTAACAGGATCTTGGGCGCTGACTTCAGGATACCAAGGAGATCCATACTTTCTATGGGGTCATATTTATTCGTCAACCGCTTTTCAAATCATAAGTTTTCTTATACCGTTCCTCGCATTTTTTCCTCTGGTTACACGGGGAAGAAATAAGCATGTACAGTACTTTTCCATTATGGCTATTTTGGGGTTGCTCATCCTTACGGGTTCTTATCCTCCGCTAGGAGTGATAACTGTACGGTTGCTGAATGTTTTTCCGTTCATGGCTACGATCCTAAGGGATCAGCATTTATGGGTTGGAAAGATAGTCGTCTTGTGTTACTCATTTCTAATTGGTGTGGGTTTAGCCGATATCTATCACATAATAGATTGTGCGTCTCTACCGATAGTAAAGTCAGGAAAATATCTCTCCCATATTGTTCAGATAAGGATAAAATACACATCAATTGCAGTGATTATCTTCCTGTTGCTCGGGCTATATGCTTGGCCTTTTTGGACTGGTGAAGTAATCTACCAGGGTGGTAAAGTGATTCCCTCAGCCTATTGCAAGGCACCTGACTACTACCATGAAGCTAGTAACTGGCTAAGCCCACAAAGCGAGGTTTTTCGAATATTCTCTTTTCCTACGTCGAAGCTATATTACAGTGCGTATTGGTGGAATAATGGTAGTCATGGCTATGTCGGCGGTGACCCATCTGTCTGGCTTCTCAATAAACCAGTCATAACTTCAACCCAGTCCGGTCATGGATTAAGTGAATCTATTGCAGAATCTATCGCTGAAAATTCTGCAAAAAACATAGCTAAAGTGCTTGCTTTAATGAATGTTAAATACGTTCTATTTCACGCTGATACTAATTGGGAGTATTTAGAAGGTCACCCTTGGTGGATTTCCATATCACCCGAAAGTTTTCGAGCCACTCTGAATTTCCAAAAAGACCTTTCTCTAGAGAAGTCTTTTGGTGAGCTTGATTTCTACAGGAATGAGTATTGGAGACCTATGCAAATCTATGCAACGTCGAACGCCCAGCTAGTCGAAGGCGGGTCAGATGAGATGATTCGATTTATTGAAAGAGATGATTTTACGCCAGGCAAGTCCGTTTTGTTCCTGTCAGATCAGCTTGACGCTCAGCAAATCTCAGCTCTTCCTTGGACTAATTCGCTCCACTCTAATTCAACGGACAATATTTCAGTTACCTATGAAAAAATCAACCCGACCCTCTACAACATTCAGATCAATGCTTCAAAACCCTTCTTCCTTGTCTTTAGCGAGTCGTATCACAAAGACTGGACAGCGTATATCGATGGCAAACAGATACCAAGCGAATACCATTGTATGGCTAACGCCTTCGCCAATTCATGGTACATAAACAAAACAGGATCCTTCACCGTCACCCTTGAATTCTGGCCCCAAAGACTCTTCTACATAGGCGCTACAGTATCGATAACAACTCTCATCCTATGCACGATATACATCACCAAAGACAAAGTAAAAACCATATACAAGCAGTACGTCAAGAAGAACATACCGCAGGATCTCCAAAGACAATCGGATGACACCCCGACAACCCCAGAAGACTTAAAAGTCCAACAAAAAGAAGACCCTTCATCAGTGTGATTTCTCAATGAAGGGCATCATTCTCCACGGCGGATCTGGGACGAGGCTCAGACCATTAACACACACGGGTCCAAAACAACTCATACCCGTGGCAAACAAGCCTATCTCACAATACGTCTTGGAAGACCTAGTAGAAGCAGGGATAAACGAAATAACCATAGTGTTAGGCAACACCTATCCCGAAAAGGTAAAAGAACACTATGGCAACGGAAGCTCCTTCAATACAAAAATAAACTACGTCCACCAAAGTGAACCAAAAGGCATAGCCCACGCCATTGGATTGTGTGAACAACAAATCAAGAATCAGCCTTTCACTGTCTACTTAGGCGACAACCTCCTCAAAGGCGGCATCAAAGACTTCACCAAAATCTTCCAGACCTCAAAGCACGACGCCATGATACTCTTAAGCGAAGTCAAGGATCCCCAACGATTCGGAGTGGCAAAATTCGACAAGAACGGAAAACTCTCAACCCTCATTGAGAAACCAAAACAGCCACCAAGCAACTACGCCTTAACAGGCATCTACTTCTTCAGACCAATAATCTTTGACATGATACGAAAACTAAGACCGTCTTGGCGAGGAGAACTGGAAATAACAGAAGCCATCCAACTCCTCCTCGACAACGATTACAACGTTGGCTACCAATTCGTTAAAGGCTGGTGGAAGGACACAGGCGCCTTGGAAGACATACTCGAAGCTAACAGACTAATCCTAGACGAATTAAAACCAGAAATTCAGGGCAAACTCGAAAATCACGCCTCCATACAAGGAAGAACCTCCATAGGAGAAAACACTACCATAAAACACGGAGCGGTCATCCGCGGACCAACAATAATAGGGAAAAACTCGACCATAGAAAACGACGTGTACATAGG
>Ga0315307_1000716_pt1 | contig 14348 bp, 10 predicted proteins | sample TDP2_MG_FD_203079 | JGI IMG/M metagenome (GOLD analysis project Ga0315307, IMG submission 203079) | Freshwater sediment microbial communities from Lake Towuti, South Sulawesi, Indonesia - TDP2 | ecosystem: Environmental > Aquatic > Freshwater > Lake > Sediment | place: Indonesia: South Sulawesi... | reverse complement strand
CACCGGCGCGCCGGGTCGCACCCGACCCTGGGGTCCGGTGAGGATTGAAACCGCCGCCACGTGCGGCGCATGAGTACCAAACTCTTGTCGCACCCGACCCCAGGGTCGGGTGAGGATTGAAACTGCCTGGCAGTTGCTGCCATCATCTCTCCTCCACGGTCGCACCCGACCCCAGGGTCGGGTGAGGATCGAAAGACGGACTGCCGGCCACAGAAGCGGCACCCTTCGGTGGCGCCATATGCGCCACTGTAGAAGCGGCGTCAAGCTCTCATCGGCGCCTTCCTGTCTCATCTCTGCTGTTCTGCGCGAGCCGCAAGGGCGAAGCCCTTCTCTTGCGAAGCCCGCCACGGCTCGCTCACTGTTTGCTCGCGGCTGGTTTCTCGCGAATTCACTATCGGCGCTCTGGGGCGCATTCTATCGTTGCGGATGGGGAGCCTCCCAGTTCGATAGGAACCGTCTGTGCGGTTAGGCGCATATTGGGGAGTGCTCCCGCAAAGGGTGCGGATTTCAGCCGCTGGCCCGCGATCAGGCTCTTGCCTTGGTGCGTTCCTCCTCCGCGGGCTCCCGCCAGGGCTGCCCGGAGCGAAGCATGTGGTAGATCAGATGTGCCGCCTTACGCGCTACCGCCATCTTGGCGCCGTTGGAGTGCTGCCGCAACTGAATCCTCCAATGGAGCCGATCCAGACGGCTACCTTTGCCGTGGTAGGCCATTCGGTTGGCCAGCAGCACTAGCGGGTACCGCAGCCAGCGGTTGCCCCAGTGTCCCAAGCTGCCGTAGCGGCAGTGTTCTCCACTCTGTAAAGACGCGAGGCGCCAGGCCGGCATAGGAGATCAGGGCAGCAGAGCTGGGGAAGCGACGGATGTCGATTTCGGCTCGCACCGCTAAGGCGGTAAACGGCCCCACCGAGGGCATGGTGCGCAACTGCGCACAGATGCGATCTTTCTCGGCCTCTTCTTTGATCGCCACCTCCAGCTCTGCTTCGATCTCCTGTGCCTTCTCCAGCATCTCCCGCCACAGCTGCAGCACCCGCGCGGAGCGCCCCAGCAACTGCGCTTCCTCCAGATCCTGCTTCCCCTGCTTCGAGAGCAGGCTCTTTGACCCGACATGGCCCCAGCACCGCACCAGTGACCCCATCTCGTTGACCAGCTTGGTGACCCACCGGGTGGCTCGCAGTTTGCCTCGCACCAGCACCCGTAGCTCCTGGGTGTGGGGATCCGGCACATAGATGCCCTTGAGCTCTCCCCGATGCAGCTTCTGCGCCATCCGCAGGGCATCCCGCCGATCCGTCTTGGCGCTTCGATCTTGCCTGCGATCCCTGCGATCCCAGAGCTGGGATGGATCGGCGATCACTAATGAATGTCGGCCAACGAAGTAATGGCCGACATTCATCAGAAAGTGAGGAAATGCCTGAAGAAAGACGTTCGCGCAATGTTACTTCATTGCGCGAACGTCCGTAGGCGGGCGAAGAAAGGCTCCAGTGCGCGATACACGGCCCAGGCGTTCGTTCCCGTCTCCATCACGCCGTACAAAGGCCCCGGCAACTCCCTCAGGGCGGCGGCCATCGCTTCCGGCTCGTTGCTGATGCGCTCGCGCTCCCACACCTCTCCGGTCTCGGGGCCAAATCCCCTGAGCGTGGTCCACTTGCAGTGCAGGTCCAATCCCAGGTATGACATCTTTGGCTTGTCCTCCTTCAGGTTATGGGTTGGTGCCTCTGTTCGGCACCGTGAGGGCAAGCCGCTTCTATGATAGGTCGGTATCGGCCGACTGACGGTGGTCTCACGGAGGGGCAACATTTCTACCTGGCTACAACCAGCCGCCTGACGGTTCCCGGCCCTGAGTGCTATGATCTCTCCCTGCTCCGGTGCCCCTGGACACCCGCAGTCTGTCCCAGAACCGCTGACGACGAACAATCTGAAACGATCGGAGTCCGAGCGGGCGCTCTCATCGTCCACAGCATCGACTCGGTGGTCAGCCAGGAAGATTGCCTCGCGCGCTGAGAGGTGATCGGGCACTGGTGGTACCCGCCGGCCAGGGGCAGCTGAGGCCGGCTCCTCACGGCCTCACGTTGTCCTCCTACCCTCCGTCTGGTAACATGCCAGAAGCGGTGTCGTGACGTCCCGTCTTCCTTTGACCGACACCCCGGGAGAGAGCCCCGATGGCAGGTGGACGCGAGAAGCTGCGAGTTGGTGTGCTGGGAGCGACCGGCGCGGCCGGTCTGGAGTTCGTGCGCGCATTGGAGGGGCATCCGTGGTTCGAGACTGCGGCCCTCTATGCCTCTCCGCGAAGCGCGGGCAAGCCCTTTGCCGGGGCTTGCACTCTCGATATCTCCGGGATCTCGCCGCGGGTGCTGGAGATGACGGTGCAGGATCTGCGAGAGGTCAGCGACTCCCTGGACCTGGCCTGCTCGGCCCTGCCCTCGGAGCTGGCGAAGGAGTACGAGGCCCGCTACGCCGAGCACACACCGGTGGTGAGCACGGTCTCGGCCTATCGCTACGAACCGGATGTGCCGGTAGCGGTCCTGGAGGCGAATGTCGATCATCTCCGGCTGCTGGACCAGCAGCGGCGCCGCGGCTGGAAGGGCTGGATCGCTCCCGGCCCCAACTGCACCGCGACAGCCCTGGTGATGTCCCTCTGCCCGCTGCACCGAGCGGTCGGGCTCCTGCGGGTGGTGATGTCCTCCTACCAGTCCGTGTCCGGGGGCGGCTATGGGCTGATCCAGCAGTGGAAAGAGCAGCGGCAGCTTGCGCTTCCCCAGCCGCTTGAGGCTGAGGAGCCGGTGGCGGCCCTCCTGTGATGTTCGAGGGGAACGTGATCGGCCACATCAAGGGAGAAGTCGAGAAGGTCAAGGCCGAGACGAAGAAGATCCTCGGCATCTGCTCTGGTGACGGCATCACGCCGGCCGACTTCCGCCTCGCCTGCCAGTGCGCCCGGGTCCCGACCCTGAGTGGCCATTTCCTGACCGTGTTCGTGGAGACGGAGCGGCCTTGCTCGACAGAGGAGGCGCGGGCCGTCTATGAGGCCTTCAACGCGGAGTGCGCAGGGAGGTATGGAGATCTGCCTTCGAGCCCGAAGCGTACCATCGTCGTGCTCGACCGGCCGCCCCAGCCCTACTTCGACGCTAACCTCGAGGGCGGCATGGCCACCACCATCGGGATGTTGCAGTCCAGCGAAGCCTTCGCGGGCGGCCTCCAGTACCAGGTGCTCTCCAACAACACCATGAAAGGCGCGGCCAAAGGGATGATCCAAGTGGCCGAATACCTCTACCGGAAGACGGATCTGCTGCGGCGCAAGGCGTGACCGGGGACGACGAGTCTGGGTTGCACGAAGACATCTCCGTGGCTCGGGCTGGCGATCGCCAAGCTGGCCGGCTGTCATACCATCATGTGGGGACTCCGTGAGCTTCGGGACCTGGCGCCGTACCACAGCCACACCAACGGCTGGTTCTCCATGTAGGTGCCCCAGAAGACCCATTAGGACATTCTGTATCCTAGCCACGTCCCAACCCCGAGCCCACGAGATTCGCGCCCAGGCCACTAACAGATGCTTGCCCCCTTACGAGCACATCCAGCTTCTCTGTCAGTAGGCCAGTAGGTGCCGATCTGGGCCCACTGGATGCGGCCCTAGCCACGGTCGCCCGGCACGATTCACGTCACTGAGCAACACCAATGAATGTCGCCCAACGAAGTAATGGGCGACATTCATCAGAAAGCGAGGAAATGCCTGAAGAAAGACGTTCGCGCAATGTTACTTCATTGCGCGAACGTCCGTAGAGGTGGGGATCACGGCCGCGCACCAACTGCTGTCCGGATCCCCGAGCCCGTCCTAGACACCTGTGACATCGGCGTTCGGGACTGGGAACCCCCGAACTCGAAAGCGTCCCTCTTGGACCTAGCTCGGCCTCGCCGCTACAAGCACCGCCTCGAACGGGCTATTCATGCCCGGCGTTACGACGCTGGCGGATTCCACCACGAACCCGGCTCGCGTCAGCAGTGACACCTGCTGCCGCAAATCGCGCTTCGCCGAGGGGATCACCGGAATTTCCACCTCAACCAGTCGCCCCTCCACTTCGTAGGTGCTGGGCCGGCTCGTCATTTCAGAGGCCTGTGCTATCCGCTGACGCCACCATTCCACCAGGCCGCGTTCGCGCGGACACCACGCCTCCGCATCATCGGCCGGAACGAGGTTTTGGTAGTAGGCGCGCCCGCCGGGTTTGAGCAGCCTGGCAGCGTGCGCGAGGTACCGGCCAGCGGCGCCCTCATCTACGATCAGATGGAAGCAGCCGAGGTCCACGGCCACGTCGAAGGAGGCTGAAGGGAGGTGGTCTAGCTCGCACACATCGGCCAGCAGGTACTCGATGTTGGGGTGGCAGTGGATCTTCCGCGCTTTGGCGATCGCCGACGGGGCCGAGTCAACCGCGAGGACCTGGTAGCCGAGGTCGGCGGCCAATGACGCTGGGAAGCCCTCTCCGCATCCGAAATCGATTAGCCGGCCGCGCTCGCGTTGCTGCTCCAGGAACGCGCGGAAGTGGCTGTCGGCCCCGGGCTCTCGACCGGTCGCGCAGCGGACACCGGCATCGTACAGCGCGCGATATCGTTGCTCGTACCAGGCGTGTTCGGGTCGGATCCCCTTGGGCATCGTAGTGTACCGGAACCGATCTAACGCATCCAGCAAGCGAGGGGCCTGGGCCCCTGAAATCCCCAGAGTTAACTTCCCCCCGGGGTGCGGCATCCTCCCGGCCATGTTCTGGCACGTAATCCCAATGCTGTTCTCTCGTCTCTACCCGCTGTTCCGCCTGGCCTTCCGCAGCGAGCAGGCCCGCTTGGTCTTGGCGCCGGGCAAGCGGCTCACGTCGGGCGCTACAGATGTGCGGGCGCTCCCTCAGCGGCCACACGACACCCGGGAGAGCACCGCGTACTACTGGTGTCCTGTGAGGCGAGGCCGTCCGGTTCAGGGCCGTCAGCAGGCGAATGCTGAACTCCGAACAGGTTCGTCAGCTTCCCCACTGCCGCCTGCTTCGTCTTCGTGTCCGAGTGTAGGTACTTGGCGGTGGTCTCCAGCTCAGAATGGCCCAGCAACTCCTGCACGGTGCGAATGTCCACGCCCTGTCGGATGAGATGGGTGGCGAAGGTATGCCGGAGCTTGTGCGCGGTGATCCCCTGGCCCTCCAGGCCCGCCTTGCGGATGACGATCTTGAGCATGCGGTTGATGCAACGGCCGTGGATGGGGTGGCCCTTCCAGGCGCTCACGAACAGGTGCCGGCTCTGGGTCTTGGTACGGTGCGGGAGGTAGGCCTGGATCGCTTCCACCGCCTGCTCGGTCGGCGGCACCACCCGCTCTTTGCCTCCCTTGCCACGGACCAGAAGCTGCCGCTTCTCCGGGTCCAGGTCGTCCAGGGTGATGGCGACCGCCTCCGACCTCCGGATGCCGGTAGACAGCAGCAGGACGACGGCTGCCTTTGTCCAGGGCGAGTCTGCGGCCGCGATTAGTCTCTGTGCCATCTCCTCGCTCAGGAACACCGGCACGTACTCAGAAACCCGGGGCAGGGGCAGTCGCCGGGCCGGGTTGGCTTGGGCGTAGCCCATGTCCTGCAGGAAACCGAAGAACGAGGAGATGCACGCGTACTTGCGGCGCAGCGTGAGCGGCGCTGTCCCTCTCAGGCTCACCCCGAACTGGATGATCTGCTCGCGTTTGATCTCGGCCGGGGAGGGCACCCGGCCGATCCGGCTCTCCAGGAACTCCCGGAACATGCGCAGATCGGTACCGTAGGCCCTCACCGTCGAGGGCGAGTAGCCCCGATAGTGCTTGAGGTAGTCGAGGAACTGGTGTGCCGCCTGGTCGAAGCTGATGCTCGCGTCGCCTTCGGCCTGCGCTTCCGTTGTTGCTGTCGAGCCTGCCATCGGCGGACCTCCTGGTGATCGCGTTGGGGCAATTGGTCACTCTCCTCGCCCAGGAAGTCCAGGCCTTGAGTGGGCTCTTTTTCCTTGCTTATGTGACACTGTGCAGACATGAGGTAAGGGAAGAAAAGGCCAGGAAATTGCTGGCTCTTTGCCACCTGCGAGTGAGACGCCCAAGCGACCGCCAGGAAGGGTGCCGAGAGGCCGGAAACAGCTGCGAGATTCCTAGCTTTTTCGCAGGCCGGACATCGCCGGCGAAAGAGAGTAAAGTGGGCCTGTAAGCCGAGGTCGCGATTGAATGGTGTAGGCCGGGTGTAGGCTTTCGGCGCTCTGTGGGCGTTTGCCGCGGCCGCTCTCGCGGCTGCGCGCGAGGGCAGATCGCCGTCTGCTGTCTTCTGTGAGGCCCTGGAGCGATTCAGGGCCTGGGCGCGCTCATCCCTATCGAGCCGCTCCCAGGCCAGCGCCTCGTCTGGGAGGAGCCACTGCCGCCAGCTCTTGCGCTCCGCCGCGTTGAGTCTGCCGACAAGCCCCGGTTCTCCAACCGCAGCGAGTTCCTCTGGCCCAACCTCAACTCGCAGTTCTACGTGGGCACCGCCGGCGCCCTCACCTTCGGCCGGGGGATGACCATCAACAACCTCCACTGCTCCGAGTTCGCCTTCTGGCCCAAGCCGGAGGAGGCGCTGATCGCTCTCACCGAGGCCGTGCCGGCAGAGGGCCGCATCATCATCGAGTCCACCGTGAATGGTCGGGGCAACTACTTCCACCAGCTGTGGGAGAAAGCGGAGCAGAGAGCCAGTGTCTACAAGTCCCACTGCTTCGTGTGGTGGGAGGACCCCAGCTATGCCCTGGCGGGGCCGGCCCTGGGGGAGCTGACGGCCTCCGAGCAGCATCTCAAGGCCAAGTATGGGCTGAGCGATGACCAGCTCCGCTGGCGGCGGCCATCGCCCGGTTCGTGGCCCACTACAACCGGGAGCGCTAGCACGAGGCGCTCCACAAAGTCACCCCGGACGATGTCTGGTTTGGCCGCAGGCCGGACACTGCTATGCGCCAAGGCGAGCAGCTTGGCCGATGCCCAGTAGAGAGTCAGCAGCTTGCGTCCGAACCAATAGAGCGAACCGCAGACGCCCTGCGACTGCACACACACCGAAATGGCACGGATTCCTTCGCACGACATGCGTGAAAGGAGCGCGGAAGAGATGAACAAGGGGCCAACCGATGACGCGTTCATGAGGTGGGCGAAGGAGAGAGGCGTGCCCCCTACTGAAAACGCCTTACTATCGTAGGCCGAGGAGTTGGGGCTCGACCCGACCTGGCAGCTTCCCCAGTTCCCGGAACATGTCAAAGGAATCAGCCGTCAGTTTGCGGCCGAGCTATATCGTCGGTGGAGAGTACGCGTGGGGCTTCCGACGTCGTCAGCGCCGCGCCTCCCTCGCCATCTATTCCCATGGGAGAACTGAGACGACGGGTGTAGGGTAAGAGGCAATGACCCCGCCGCGAATGCGGCGGACCTCGCCCGCGGGCTGATGGCTAGGAAGGCGGGACGCTGGCCCTGCGGAAAGGACTCCGGGCGAGCGAACCCTGTCGCGCCCAACACGAGGCCGGAGGTGTACTTGTATGTCGGCGCCGTCGGATGCTCCCCCATATCTTGATCCTTCGCTGTCCCTCCCGCAGCGCGCTCAGGACCTCGTCTCCCGGATGACTCTGGAGGAGAAGGTCTCCCAGATGGTGCACCAGTCCGCGGCCATCCCACGGCTGGGCGTACCCGAGTACAACTGGTGGAACGAGTGCCTTCACGGCGTCGGGCGCGCCGGTCTCGCGACCGTCTTCCCTCAAGCCATCGGGCTGGCTGCCACCTGGGATGTGGAGTTGATGGGCCGGGTGGCGGTGGCGATCTCGGACGAGGCGCGGGCCAAGCACCACGAGTTCGTGCGCCAGGGCATTCGGGACATCTACACCGGGTTGACCTTCTGGTCACCCAACGTCAACATCTTCCGCGACCCGCGCTGGGGCCGCGGCCATGAGACCTATGGCGAGGACCCTCACCTCACCGCGCGCATGGGCGTGGCCTTCGTGAAAGGGTTGCAGGGCGACCATCCCAAGTATCTCAAGCTGGTGGCGACGCCCAAGCACTACGCCGTCCACAGCGGCCCCGAGCCGGCGCGGCACACCTTCGACGCGCGGGTCAGCCGCCGTGTCCTGTACGACACCTATCTTCCCGCCTTCGAGGCGTGCGTGAAGGAGGGAAAGGCCGCCTCCGTGATGGGCGCCTACAACCGCGTCAACGGCGAGCCCTGCTGCGCGTCGCCGACGCTGCTCCAAGCTATCCTGCGCAACGAGTGGGGCTTCGACGGCTATGTCGTGTCCGACTGTGGCGCCATCAACGACATCTTCATGTGGCACCGCGTGGTGGAGACCGCGCCCGAGGCGGCCGCGCTGGCGGTAAAGAACGGATGCGAGCTGAACTGCGGGGATACCTTCCACTACCTGCTGGGCGCAGTAGAGGGGGGCTTCATCACGGAGGAAGAGATCTCCCGCGCGGTGAAGCGGCTCTTCGTGGCCCGCATGCGGCTGGGCATGTTCGATCCGCCGGAGATGGTCCCGTACACGGAGATCCCTTACTCAGTGGTAGACTCGCCGCCGCATCGGCGCCTCGCGCTGGAGTCTGCCCGCGAGTCGCTGGTGCTCCTGAAGAACGAAGGCGGCCTGCTCCCGCTCCGCAAAGACCTGAAGACCATCGCCGTGATCGGACCCTATGCCACCGATAGCCAGAGCCTGCGCGGGAACTACAACGGCACCCCCAGCGCGGAAGTCACCATCCTGGAGGGCATCAGGCGGAAGGTCGGGCGCACCACGCGCGTGCTCTACGCCACCGCCACCGACATCGCCGGCGCGACCGCCGTGGACGCAGAAGAGGCGTGGACCATCTGCCGCGGTGCGGACGTCGCGATCGTGGTGCTCGGCTCGTCGCCCTGGCTGGAGGGCGAGGAGGGCCAGCTCTGCGGACTGATGGGTGATGGCGATCGCCACCAGCTCGACCTGGCCGGCCATCAGCAGTGGGTGCTGGAGCGCGTGCATGCGACAGGCATCCCGGTAGTGCTGGTGCTGCTGAACGGCAGCGCGTTGGCCATCACCTGGGCCGACGAGAACGTTCCCGCCATCCTCGAAACCTGGTATCCGGGCCAGGCGGGGGGCCTGGCGGTGGCCGACGCGCTGTTCGGAGACTACGACCCCGGGGGCCGCCTGCCGGTGACGTTCTACAGGTCGCTTGACCAACTGCCGCCCTTCGATGACTACTCGATGACCGGCCACACCTACCGGTACTTCCGAGGAGATCCGCTTTACCCGTTCGGCTACGGGCTCAGCTACACTCGGTTCTCCTACTCCGACCTCAAGCTGAGTCGGACAAAGCTGAAGGCCGGGCAGGCGCTTCGCGTCAGCGTCACCATCCAGAATACGGGGTCGCGACCCGGCGACGAGGTGGTGCAGTTGTACCTGCGCGATGTGGAGACATCGCTGCCCGCGCCGATCCGCAGCCTCAGGGGATTCCGGCGCATCCAGCGACTTGGCCCTGGCCGCAAGAAGACAGTGCGCTTCATCGTGGAACCGCAACACATGGCGCTCGTGAACGAAGATGGCCGGCGCGTGATCGAGCCGGGGCTCTTCGAACTCAGCATCGGCGGCGGTCAGCCCGGCGCCCGCGGCACCGAAGAAGGCCGGAACGTGCTCACCGCCAGCTTCGAGGTGATTGGGCAAGGGCTGATTCCCTACAGAGTCTCTTGAATCATGGTGACAGACCATGGTTCAAGAGACTCCCGAGGAGAGCGTCTGGGGTCGTTCTCGGGGATTCTCTTGCATCACGGGTCTTACCCTGATGCAAGAGAATCTGTAGTAGTCCGCGGTCGCGGCGTCGAGCGAGCGGAGAGGTCGTCGGCGAGCGCGGCAGCGGTCTTTCGGGCCTGGCCACAGGCACCGCCTGCTCTGCCAGGAGAGAGCCCGATCACGATCACGGAGGGGATTGTGGCTGTCGAATAGGCACGGAACACCTCTGACAGCCCGATAGGTTTGCACACGAACCTTGTGGATGCCACCATATGGAACCATCTGACTGCACTTCCTGACGCCGTTCTGTCTCGGGGTGAATACCGGGGCCGCATCCGTGACGCAACCGCGTCCAGTGACTCCCAGCCGAGGAAGCAGCCGGAGTCGGGTGTGGCCGGGGGCCCCCCGTCCTGGGAGTGCCCCGCAGTGAGCCGCAGTCTGTCCTTCCGGCCGTTGCACGATACCAACGGAACGGATGCAGGGAAGACCTCGATGCTGGTTCTACAGAGTCTCGTGAATCATGGTGAGAGACCATGATTCAAGAGACTCCCCAGGAGATTGCCTGGCGCCGTTCTGAGAGATTCTCTTGCATCAGGGGTCTTACCCTGATGCAAGAGAATCTGTAGTGCTCAACGCGAAGGCGGCGCCCGAAGGCGCCGCCTCTGGGTCCCAGATCATACGAGAGGGAGTCGGCCGGGGCAAGCCCGGAACACTCTCAGCGTAATCGTATGGCTCCCCGGCCCCGCATCCAGTGCCTCCCTCCTGCCTCGGGAGGCGCAGGGGGGAAGCGTGTGTTCCCGGGCACGGCAGAGCAGGGGCTGGTTTCCGTCTCCCGAAGAACATCAGCGGAGGCGAAGATGAAAGCGAGCGCGGTTCATGAGTTCTTCCAGACAGTTGGCACGTGGATGGACTGGTCGCAGACCGTGGACGGCTTCCGCTTCGGCGATCCAGACACAGAGGTGACCGGGATCGCGGTCGCGTGGAAGCCGTACTGGTGGGATCTGAAGCGGGCCAAGCAACTGGGGTGCAACCTGTTCGTGGGGCACGAGTCCATCTTCCGAGAGGGGTCCATGAGGGCCGAGGACGAGTCCCCCGCCGCCGAGGCCCTGGAGCAGCCAAAGCTGGAGTGGCTGCGGGAGAGCGGCCTGGTGGTCTACCGCTGCCACGACCTATGGGACCTGATGCCAGGCCTTGGGGTGATGGATAGCTGGGCGCGCGGGCTGGGGTTCCAGGGGAAGCCGCTCGCCACACTCGACTTCTGCCGAATCGAGGATGTCTCCGGACATACCTTCGGATCGCTGTGCGCGCAGATTGCGGCGCGCGTGCGGGACGTGGGCCAGCAGGCGGTGCTTGCGGTCGGGGACGATGACCAGCCGGTCACGCGTCTTGTGCTTGGGTCCAGCGGCTCGATGCTGACGAAGGTGCTCGAAGCCGGTGCTGACGTCTGGCTGGGGTACGACGACTACTTCCGCCAGGTCCGGGACGGCGCTTTGCTCCGGGACCTAGGTGTGCCCTACCTAGTGGTCAACCACGGCGCACTGGAGGAGTGGGGGGTCAGGAATCTGGGTCCTTACCTTAGGGAGCACTTCCCGTCCCTGCCCGTCCATGTCCTGACTCAGGGCTGCATCTACCGGGTCGTGAGCGCGGGGTAGAGAACGGCAACTGCGGGAGCCAACTGCCAAGACCGTAGACGAACGCAGATCGGCTCAAATGACGGGCTAATGAAACACTGAAGCGGCTGGACTGGTGAAGGGGGAGCGAGGCAGATGCACGGGAAGCGGCACAGGCCGGAGCAGATCCTCCACAAGCTGCGACAGGCGGAGGCGTAGCTGACCCAAGGCCCCCCCTTGTCCCAGCTACGCTGAGGCCGGACACCCCAAGAACGCTGACACTCTCCATCTCAAGGGGGTGCGACATGACTTTGGGGAGCCGGCGTTGGGTCATCACCATAGCGACAGCGCTCATCGGCGCCTCAGGCCCCGCAATCGCGGCACGAGAGATCGCGGCCAGCAGTGATCTTGCGGCGACGTTCTACGCGTATGCGCAATACGCGCCTGGCGCCACCGAGTTCTCGGCCTCACCGTTCCGGGAAGCTCCACGCTATCGCGTGATCCGACTCACATTCCCCAGCCAGGTACATTCCCCGAGTCCCAACAACGATCTGGTACGGGGGTACTACTATCAACCGAAGACAGAGGGCCGGTTGCCTGCCGTGGTGGTGCTGCACGGCTGGGGCGGCATTCTGACGGGAGGTAGATCAGAGGCGATCTGCAAGTCCTTTGCCGAACGGGGGATGGCCGCGTTCTTGCTGGTATTGCCTTACCACCTGGAGCGACATGCCGAAGGCGAGCATAGCGGCCAAGGGTTCATATCGGCCGACCCCCAACGGCTGGTCGAGTCCGGCCGGCAAGCTGTGATTGACTTGCGCTGCGTGCTCGATTGGCTGGTGGCACGTCCCGAGGTTGACTCACAACGGCTGGGCGTGGTGGGCGTAAGTCTGGGCGCGCTCATGGCCAACGTAGCGATGGGGGTCGATAACCGGCTGGCCGCCGGAGTCTCCATCCTGGGCGGCGGCGATTTGGCCCAGGTCTTCTGGCGGAACCCCCTCACTCTGCCCTGGAAATGGAAGATGCCGCGCGCGGGTCTCACCGAGTCGATGCTTCGGGAGTCCTTACGCCCGATAGAGCCACTCAGCTTCGCTGATCGCAACCGTCCACGGCGCGTGCTCATGATCAACGGCTATTACGATGTGGTGATACCCAGATCATCCGCGCTCAAGCTGTGGGAAGCTCTGGACAAGCCGCCCATCATCTGGGCTAACTCCGGCCACGCCAGCCTGTTCTTGGTCTGGGACAACGTGGTCGAGACAGCCTTCGCATTCCTACAGGGGCAGTTCGGAGTGGGACCATCGTTGACACCGAGGACGATTCAGGTGAGACCCATCAAGGCCGTCCTGCTCTGGGACGAACGCCAAGGCCTGCGGCCCGGGCTGTTCAGGGAACTGCTTTGCTCAAGAGGAGGCGGCCGATTGTCCTTGGACCTCGGGTTGACCACCGAGGGGGTGTTCATTGGTGCTAGTGGCATGGTCACGGATGCTGTGGCGATCGGTTTGGGGCCCCCTATCGGGAAAGGCCCACAGCACCTTGAGCCATACCTGGCCTTGCAGCTCGTGTTATGAGTACAGATTCTCTTGCATTACGGTTAGAACCGTAATGCAAGAGAATCCCGCTAGACAGGCGTCACGCCTTCTGGCGAGGAGTCTCTTGCATCATGGTCTAACCATGACGCAAGAGACTCCGTAGGTTGCGCTGAGAAGGAGTGTGCGTGTTACAGAGTCTCGTGAATCATGGTGAGAGACCATGATTCAAGAGACTCTGTATTGGTGTGTGACCTATCGCTCCGGCCCTCCGAACCGCTCCGCCTCAGAGCGAGAAATCGAACACCTTGACTCCGGCTGTCAGGGTGAGACCATTGAGGTCGTTGCCCGCGATCTTCGTGAACCAGTCGTATCGCGCTTCGACGACGTACCTCTGGTTTATGACCATACCGAGCGCTAGGTTTGCGTTGACACCGAACTTGCTGTCGTCAGGGCCCTTCAGGTTATCCTCAACCTTGCCGTAGTACGGCCCAACTCTAGCCGCGAGGTACGACTGCCGATCCGGGTTCTGGCTCAGTCCGCGCTGCACGCCCACGGTCAGCGGGATGAGCAGCACCTCGCTCGCGCCGTCCTGCGCCCAGAACGTCACGTCCCAATCGAACGCCCACTCCTTCGGCCGTTCGGGGCGAAAACGGCCGATGCCGAAGCTACTCCATACCTTGCCGAAGTTCGTCCTCGTCTCGCCGTCACTGGGGATGAAGGTGTAGTAGTTTACCGAGATGTGAATTCTATCCTTTTCGCTCTTGTCACTCTCTAGCCTATCCACCTGGCTGTCGTGGGGAACGGCCGCCTCGACGGTTGTACCGCCTGTAATCGAGTCCACCGTGTCGGCGTTGGCCCTTACGCCCACTACTCCCAACGCAACCGCGACCACGAGCGCGAACCATACTGACCTCACTGCTGTGACTTCCTCCTCTCCGGGGCTGTGTGTCCTCTGCTAGGGACTCGTGAAGCCGGTGTCCGATGATGCTGCCAATGGTCTGCAACCCGAATTCTGGCCCACCTGCAGTGAGACTTTTCAACCTCCCGCAATGAACTCCTTCTTAGGAATCAAGGATAGCAGCTTCCATGGCGGTTAGCTGGCACTCAAACCGTCCTGAGCCGTTCCGATGGGAACGACGGGCGCCGGGCGACGCGGCATCCTGCGGGTCTTGGGGCTCATAGGACCGTGCCAAACGGGCCTTGGGCCTGTCTTGGCTGACTTCCCCGTCCTGGGGGCCAAGTGTAGTGGTCAGACGGGCGTGCAACCGCCGTTACACTACCCATGACCTCCTCGGCGAGGGCGTCAGATTCGGTGTTGCTGAGTGCGCTTCTCACGTGAGACCGCCGCGGAGGCCGGGGGCGGGACGACTCAGCATGATGGCGGTAGTCGCGGGCTGGGCCGACGGCGGTGAGCGCAGTGTTGAAGGAGGCGCAGGAGGTCGGCTATGCCGCGTTCGCCAAGCGGAAGGCGGCGACGCGAGTCTCGGGGAAGAAG
>Ga0315307_1000715_pt1 | contig 14365 bp, 12 predicted proteins | sample TDP2_MG_FD_203079 | JGI IMG/M metagenome (GOLD analysis project Ga0315307, IMG submission 203079) | Freshwater sediment microbial communities from Lake Towuti, South Sulawesi, Indonesia - TDP2 | ecosystem: Environmental > Aquatic > Freshwater > Lake > Sediment | place: Indonesia: South Sulawesi... | reverse complement strand
GTCCAATCCATGCGATATTCACTCCGTTTCTTGTGGCTTCATAATAGAACTCATTAAGAGCCATCTGCTGGCTAAGCGCAGACTGAACCGTATCCCAAGTCGCGCTGATTCTCTCCGGGAACAGATGGCCCTTAACCTGGCCGGAGATCTCGGACGCTGACCATATATTCCTCCAGCTAAACCATTCACCTCCCTCAGTTAGAGCCATTCCACGAGGATAATCAAAAGTGAAGCCGTACTTGGAGTATTCATCATTTCCTAGATCCATGTTGCAAGCAGGAAAAACGAAGCGATACAACAGTCCAGGCTCTGGGTCCAGTCCTTCTGTGACGCTTGCAGTAAAGACAACTACCACATCCAATTCAGGAACAACATATATTGTCTGACCAAACATTCCTGAAGCCCAATAAACTCCGGTCTTTGGGCTCGTCCACCACTGGTATCCATATCCTTTGTCGCACAACAACATGGGCATACAGCAATTGCTACAGTGAGTCATTGTTGACTTGGCTACCCATTCAGCGGGCACTATCTGCTGACCGTTCCAAGTGCCATTTTTCAGATACAGGTAGCCAAGCTTCGCCATATCACGCGATGTCAAATGCAGACCAGTATCGCCACGAGCCACTCCATCACGAGCGCGCTCCCAAGATAGGTTTGTAATATTGAGCGGGTTGAAAAGACACTCTCTTGCAAAATCATATGTACTGTAACCCGTGGTTTCTGCGATTATTGCTGACAGAAGATGCGAGGCACCATTACAGTATTCCCATTTCTCGCCGGGATCGTAAGCCATAGGTCGATCTAAGGAAAATTGCGTCAGATCAGGACTACGCACCCAATCTGCCGAAGTGTATGGCTTTGATGGATCCCAATCGCTCCATTCGAGGCCAGCGGTCATAGTCAGCAGATGTTCAATCGTTAGATTCGCCTTCCTTGAATCCATATTGTCTATTGTTCTTTCAGGGAATATGTCAATGACTTTCTGGTTCACACTGTGAATATTGCCTTTCTGGATGGCTATGCCAACTAGGGAAGAGGTGAAGCTTTTCGCGATAGAATAAAGTTGGCGTAGACTTTGTTGATTGTAGCCATGTCTATATTCCTCTAGTACAAGATACCCATGGCGAACAACTAACACGGAGTCAATTGCCAAATCCAACGCATCGATATTTTCAACCATCTGGTTTAGTTTCGTCGCGTTCATGCCTTGTTCTTCAGGTGTCGAAATTGGCCAGTAAGACTCGGCGGGCCGAACCTTCGCGAGGTATTCAAAGATGGCTGTGGCAGCCACGACTCCTACTATCAAAATCAGCAGAGCTGCTATGAGAGTTCTTCTTAGCCTTCTTGTCACTTCGGGAGTCACTGAATCCTCACTCAATGTTCTCCCCCCAGCGTTTGGAACATTCTGTGCTAAACGAGGTACTTAATCCTTTGAACGAATGCAGAAAGCTCTAGCTCTACTGTGCACGCTTCATATGACTAGCGCGCGCTATCTGCATATGGACTGGAAATGTGGATTTTAGATTCATAACCTATACCAAGCTTATGAATTCAGATTCAGAGTGAATTGAATTGAAGAGGGTCTGGGCGATAATTCTCACGTTTCTCCTAGTTGTCGGAGTGCTTGCCTCAGTCACGGTGCTTGCCTCTATTCTAGCAACCTTTCTTGGAGGGAATGTCACAATCGGGCCATAATATGCAATAGCACACGCGCGCTGAGGCAATTCAACAACTCAAACCTATAAAACTGTTCGACCAAATCTCACAACCTCGAAATCATTCCATGAAGCCTCTAGAATGTTAGGAGTGTGATTCGCTTCTGTTTTGTTCTTTTTCATAGTTGTTTTGTCAAGTGCGTGTGCATAGAAATTCTATCGACGACAATAAAGAGCAGCTTATGGGCCACGCTATCAAAGGCTCAAGGCAAGCATACTACGATAAACATGACTTGGACTTGATTCAACGAGCCTATGAGAAATGCAACTTCAGCCGCGAGCTACCACAGAGTGAAGTCATCAGACTGCGCAAACAACTGGAAGACGAACGGACCAAAAGCGCAGCAACCGAAGCTAGGCTTTCAAGACTTGAGCAAGAGCTAGAAGCTACTCGCAGTTTAATCAAGGAAATGCTTGAGAAACAACAGTAGCTTCACGCTTCCACTTTTTTCACTGTTTAGCGCGCGATTAAACTAGCCTATAAGGAATGCTTCGAAATCGCTTAACAAGGTCACTCGAGATATCATTTCTTGACTTCCATATATGTCTGGAGGAACTTTTCATAGTCTATGATTGGAATCAGAGTATACTCAATCTCTGGAAGACAAAACGCTAGCTTGCGAGCCATCTGATCCTCGTCGCCTTCCCAAACAGCAACGCCTTTGAGCCCTTTACACATTATATGTGGGTCGAATAGCACATTAGGATATTTGTCAGGGTCTTTTTTCTGGACTTCATTGTATTCTTGCGCCACCTTGGCAACTTTTGTCATGTCCTTCTCAACAAGGTTGATAAGAACCAGAAACTTCATTTTATTTTATCACCTCCTTTGCGCATTGCTTTTCACAATTTTCACATTTCGCTTGTTTTCATCACCAAGAATGGGTAATTATTGATATTCCCTCTCATTGCGATATGAAGTTGAACTAGTTTTAAAGTTTTGTTCACGCTACGTCAAGCGGGTTTTCTTTGTCTGGCTTCTGCATCTAAAGGTTTCACAGAAATGTTTGTGAATTCGAAAATAGAAAAGGAAAGGTTATTTCAGTGTGCTTCTGCTAATTGCTGTTCTCTTTTCTTCATTTCATCGTAAAGATACTCGAAGTAATAGTATATTGTTGGAGCCTTGTATTGTTGTCTGGCTTCCAACACGTGCGTTTTTACTCTTTCCCATGCCATGTCGATTGCACCACCAAACAGGTCTTCAATCATGCTGGTATCTAAAAGCTTCCTTTTCAGGAGAATACCTAATTCTTCATAGAACGAGCATACTATGCTGATTTCGCTAAATCCGATTGTTTCGTCAATTTTATTTATGTTTTCAAGTTCGCCAATTCTCTTTCTTACTATTTCCCATGCATCTTGGAAATCTTTGCTACTGAACTTATCATACAACCTCAAAACTAGGTCTGTTTGTCTTGTTTTAACCAAGTCTCGTAGTTGTAAGACAGCAAAGACAACACCTATCAGCACACCTGCAGCTGCTGTCATTGCAGAAATCTCTGTAATGTCAACCATTCCTAACACTTCCACTTTACAGTCTGTTTCGGTTCGGCGCACGCGCATTCCAAACGACTCATATGCGCCATGACAATAAATGATTTGTGAATGATGATACTGAAACAACAGCAACGCGTATAAGATAACGTCAAACGACGACTACTGCTGCCTCTCATAAACAGAAGAAAAAAATGCGCCCTTATTCTTAGGGCGTGCGCGTAGAAATTCTATGTTACATTGAGAAAGGGGAAGTGTGGATACTTGTTTGCTGGACTCTGAGTCTTTATCTTGTGTTCACAATTTTCATAATTCACATCTTTCAAAGGAAGCTTTTGAAGTGTGAGTGTTTGTCAAGATTAACTTACGCTTTCACTGTCCTGACTCTAGTTGCCTCTCTGTCTATTATTACAGGAACCGTAGCGGCCGATAATGCAAATTTTGTGCTTCAACCACAACAAGAGCATAGGATCACTCTCAGTCTCAAAGAGACCGACAGCGTCTCAGGCAGCTTCTCAGTTGTGAGCGACGATGACACGGGAATAAACTTCTGCATAATCGACCCACAAAACAACACCATCCTACGCCACACCGATGTCAAGCAGAAGAGTTTCTCATTCATTGCTGAAGCCACGGGCGATTATCAGCTGCATTTTGACAATTCAGTCTCTGTTAACTATGAGAAAACTGTTGCCTTGAACTACAATGTTATTCATTACATTATGGGTATGCCACAGGAACAATTCTACTTCCTCCTCATAGCCGCAGTCGCCCTCATAGGCATACTAGCCTACGTCATACTCATGCCAAAATAAGCACGCAGGATGTTAGTGGTACCAGAGCGCTGTCATCACTAACAAGCACACATATTTTAAAAGCTGCCCGTAGTCAACAACGCCTGAACACAAGACCAGCTACCTCTTCATGTATGTTTCTGGCTCCATCTCCTCAACTGCAGCCTCATCCACATCAATAACATAAACCACATGAATCCGAGCGTCCCGCACCTCCTTCACGGTGACAGGCGGATTCACATAATACATGTCGCAGAGGCTCTTAATCTCAGACAAATCCTCAGACTTACGCTCTCGAGAAGGCACAGTGAACAAAGCTGGAAACTGCAAAACATAATGAGGTGGCACGCCCAAAGCAAACTTGCCCGCAAAACTGCTATATCTTACAATCTTACTCGCAATCCGAGCTGCAATATACGCGGTCGGATCAAGCGCATGCTCAGGCGGAACAAAACCTGTCTCAACCTCAACAATCAAGCTGCCATAGCCTTTAGTCGCATACAAGTCGCATGTCAAGCCACTGTCCAGCGGATGCTCAACCTTAACCTCATAACCCTTTTCAACCAAATGCTTAGCGCAAACCAACTCCATCACAGAGTGATTGATTTTCACAACGTTCTCACGATGCAGCTGAACCAATCCGTCTTTCAATTCAGTAAGCTGCTTCAAAGCATCCGCAGATGCACCCTGAGTAAGCCTGCTCACCAGAAGGTTAAGGTCTTCCTCGAACTTCTCACTCTTCGTCATAATTATTTTTCCTTACCCAATTAGCAACCTTCTTTCCTCAACTGACTTCTAAAAATAACTGCTTAAACCTTTAGGCACAAAAAAAGCCACAAGCAACAAAAAAAGACTTGAAATCAAAACCCCAAGTTTCACTCAACCTTAAATACACTCCGTAAACAGATACACAACACAAGAAACCATGAAGCCACATTTTATCAACTCTGTCAAAACTGCACCCTCAGCCTAAGAGCAGTTGTCGCAGAAAAGGTCTAAACACCTAAATACACTCCAAACCCTTAGACACTGATGCCCAAGTTGAGAAGCACGCTTGGACGACCAACAAGAACGGTTAATCCGTAAACGATTGTTGGACCGCACTCATGCGATGGCATCAAATGAGAGCGACACCAACGACTAGTCGCGGCTAACTGAACTCGGTTGGACCCGTCTGGGCTTAGACTCAGCTTGGGCATTTCTATTTTGGACCCAAAGAGAGAGAAGGAGTCCACCTGCCATCTGCAATCTTGACTACTATTTAGGTTGATTCCAACTCAGTTTCAACTCTCAATATTCAAGGTTCATAATGATTAATCGTTCACTAAGCGAGTTCTGTGCAAGGAACGCCCAAAATGCGGACTCAGCGCAAACCACGAATATGCGCAGAACTAGTGTCAATTCTAGCAGTAATACTGCTTATTCTCTCGCTGATTAGAGGAGCAGAAATATCTCGAGCGCAGTCATCAGGGCCATCAGAATATGAGAAACACGTTCAAAGCTTTGTGAACCAGCCGCCTTATGGGAATTGGACTTATGTAGATAAACCCATGTTCCCCGTCTATTTCAACGAGTCTCAGATTCCCGTGGGCTCAAACTGGACGATTGTTACACCGTTGATTGCTAACCGCACATACCATGTCTACGCCTATGGAGAATGGGTAGACCCGGAATCCAGTCCATCAACAGACTACGACATCTACGTTTACAACCCCCTAGGCGAACTTGAAGGCTACCACACAGAAGCAGCAGGCTTGCCAGAGCATTTGGGCACAGCTGTAGACCAGCCTTTCTACACTCCCACCTATTCAGGAAACTACAGCTTCGTTCTGAGAAACGACCCAAGAGAAAGCAAAGCTTCTAGGCAAGCAACTTTCATGATCATCGAAAACCTGCAAACTAACCTATGGCATGAGCTATACATCAAAGGCAAAGAAAACGACTTGCCCGTCTTCAACACAACTTGGGCTTTTGAATTTGCTGCTGAAAGTCAGCGCATTGAGGTCAATGTCAGGATTCCTTCAAGCGTAGATATGTATGAGGCAAGGCTGTATCTAATGGGGAATCCATCAGCTGGAAAAGGAGAAATACTCAACGAAGTTCCTCTCGCTTGGGAACCAGGACTTTACGGCGAGATTGACCGAGTCTACGGTGGATACAACCTTGAAAGCAAGGAGTACAGAGGCGTAGCCTACGCAAGCTGCGAAAACTACGGACAAGACATGCTCATAAACTACACATCGCCAGCTAAAGGCAAAAGCCTTTACCACCTTGTATTCATAGGTGAAAAAGGAGAAGGAAACCTAGACTTTCTAGTCAAAACCGAATTCGGACAAGCATGCATAAATCTGCTCAATCCTCCACTGCGCACGTATCCAAACAACGAAACAACTCTCACCTTTACCTCCAAGACAACTGACCTAGTAAGTGCTACACTGAATTACTCAATAAACAAGTGGCAAGACTCAACGCTACTAGGGATGCAGTTCATCGGCAACAGAACATGCACAGCAACGCTGCCTGGTCAGTCAGCAGGCACCACTGTCAACTATGAGGCTAAAGCAGGAGACGTTCTTGAAAACACTTTGGTCTATCGAGGAAACTATACAGTGAAGCATGCCTCGCAGTTGAACATGACTTTGAAGGCTAAGGAAATCGCAATCGGAGAGAACATAACATTAACTGGACAAATCACTCCGCCAACTCACAACTTAACCATAAGCCTGGTCTTCACTTCTGCAAACGGAACCTTCAACCAAGCTGTATACACCTCAGAAAACGGCGTCTTCACAAGCAGCTTCAAACCCACAAAAGAAGGCAGTTGGGTAGTTCAAGCCGTTTTCTCTGGAAATAATATGATTTACCCATGTTCAAGCGAATCCCTTAGATTCAAAGTAGGTCCGCCATCTTTCTTTAGCCTGTATGGAACCTACATCTTCGCAGGTGCTGGTGCAGGAGCAGGAACCGTAGCAGTCGCGGTGGTGTACATTAAGAAGCGAAGAGAGTAAGGCAGCTAAGCAATTCAGAAAACTCGTTTGATCGTCTTTTGCTTCTCTCACTTTTTTCCGTCTTGTGTCCTTTCCTTCTGACAACTGAAGCTGGAATGTTGATTCTGAATTCATAACCGCTAATACTCTTTCTCGCCGAAGCCAAAGCGCAAGGAGCGACATCAAACTTGAACAAAGACAACCGTCGGGAAATGTGGTTAAGAGAAATCAACGATGCGATACGGTTTGAACAGTCCTATTTGCGCGTGAAGGTTAAGAACAAGGAATTCGATTAGACATCAGCTCTTCTTCTCAGGCTTTCTTCATGGTCTGTGGATGAATGAATTTGCGGCAATAGGGGCATTCAGCCCAGCCCATGGCTCGCCCAGCCTTCCACTGATTCTTACAATGCGGACATTGAAGCAGAGTTGAGCCGCTTGACACAAGAAAAATCTGGCGACTGAAAACTAGGACAACGATTCCGAGGACTAGGAAGACAGTGCCTGCTACGGTAAGGTAAATCAGTTTTAGTGCTATTATTGAGGCAACATTGATCTGCTGAGTCAAAATCTCTAGCCACAGAGCAGAAAACATGTTCGCAGAGCTTGAAGCATCGGGCCAAGCCTTCCAGAAAACCACTATCAAAGCTGCAAATCCCATTAAACAGAGAACACTGCCCAAGATTTGACCAGACTGTTTGGTGCGGATTATTCTATGCATGAAGGTTCGAGAAATGATTTGGAAGCAGAGGCTATGTAGTTTATGAACGTAGAGTAAAGAGTGAGGTTTCAGCTTCGCATGAAACACGGTTTCTTTCTCAGCTCTGCATCTATCATTTTTGTCAACATGATTTTCGAAATGAGCACACATGGAACATGCCGCAAGCTGGCTAAGTCTGCATGCTTCTCATCCTGCGTCACCAAGAGCAACCCGCTCTTTTCTGCATAGTCCACTATCTTTCTATCACTGGCGCCGACTAAACTGACATCGTGCACCGTTACCACATCCCAGCTTAAAGCCTGCAAATACTCCTTCAACCCAGTGTACATCTCATCTAGCAGTAACTTCACTTGATTCCGCCCCCTTGTTCTCATTGACTGTACATTGCTGTTTAATGAGGCTATTGCTAAGAACAAAGCGCAACCAGACGAAACCGAGAGTAATTCCAAGCGCTTCTAGGTGGGGCAGGCATCTCCTACGTAGGCATAGACTCTTGAAACATAAATCTTTTTGAGTGTTGAGTAGCGGCAGTAACCATCGACAAGCATAAAACCCTCCTTCCTAATGATGACGGGCCAAATCACCAATGCGTATTTTTCAACAGCTTCTCTGAGCTCTTGACTGCGCTTGGCAAGGCTTTCTTGGAAAACGTATCCTCTGTCAACATCGATGAAATTCATGATGCGAGGATTAAGCTTAATTCGATCCATCTCAACCGTTTCCAATGTCCATCGTCGCTTTGACAAAGTCTTTAGCCAATGATCCTTCTCAGGGTCTCGTCCTTCACTTCTCGCGTCTTCTTCCCACTCTCTGCGAATCTCGTTGTTGATGAAATCATGGATTGCATCAGGGTCTTCGATGACCCAGTAGGTTACTCCTTCAAGTCTGCGAATCGGCGTCTTCAGCACGGTTATACCACTTGAAATGGTTCTGATATTCAAGAACTGTAAACAATGCTAAAAAAGCTAGCTGAGTGCAAGCTCAGACGAAGTATGCATAGTTTAATAAGACTTGAGTGAAAACTGTGAGTCCGATTGGAGTGTGTAGTCATGACTGAAGAGGAGATGGTTTGGGATCTTTCACAGCTCGTTGAGAGCAGTGATGTCGCCCTTGTTCAGAAGCAACTGCAGCTTGCGGTTGAAGAAGCTGAGAAAATCAGGAACACATATTATGGGAAGATTGAAAACCTCGATGCGAAAGGTCTGCTGCAGCTTTTGGAGCTGAGAGATGCTTACACGTTGAAGTATGACGGAGTGAGACAGTACTGTTACCTAATGTATTCTGCTGATTCAACCGATAAGACGGCTAAGCAACTCAACGACGCTGCACGTACAGCGATGACCAAAGCTGGTCAAGCATTAGCGTTTATGCAAATCGAGCTGGGGCGACTACTTGTCAAAAATCCGTCTTTGGTGTCAAACCCGGTTTTAGCGGAGTACAAGCATTATCTTGAGAAGGTTTTGAGAAGAGCGCCTTACATGCTCTCCGATACGGAGGAACGCTTAGTCATAGTTAAAGACAAAAACGGAATAAGCGCGTGGCAGAAGCTTCAACGCGACTGGCTTTCCACTCGCACTTTCAGCATTGAAGTCGAGGGAAAGATGAAGACTCTGCCCTATGGCGAGATTATCGGCTTGTACCGAAGCCCCGATCGTGACTTACGAAAACGCGCTTATCAGACAGTTCATGAGAATCTTGGGAAAGATGACATAGTTTGGGCAAGCGCCATTCAAGCAGTCTGCGAAGATCATCTGCAGATGTACAAGTTAAGGAAGCATCCAACTCCTATGACTCAGAGTCTTATCTCTAATGATGTAGACCAAGAAACCATCGACTGTCTCATGAACACGATCAAGAAGAACGTGGGGCTTCACCAGAGGTATCTCAAGCTAAAAGCCAAGCTGATGGGCTTGGGTAAGCTAGCCAGTTTCGACTTGCTTGCGCCTTTGCCAAAAGCTCCCAAGGCCGAGTATGTTTGGAATCAATCCCGAAAGGAAGTTGTGGAAGCTTACGGCGTGTTTGACTCTGAGATAGGCGGCTGGGTTGATGAAATGTTTGAGCGAAGACACATCGACGGCAAGGTGAGAAAGGGCAAGGCTTCTGGCGCTTTCTGTTCCTCTTGGTTGGCTGGAAAGAGCGCTTACATTCTGCAGAGTTTCAACGGCAATATCGGCGATGTGTTCACGCAGGCGCATGAGCTAGGTCATGCTGTTCACGATTATCTGGGTGCTAGGGCGCAGAACCCGAGCAACTTTGAAATCGGAAGCTGCGTGGCTGAAACTGGAAGCGTATTTGGAGAATTATTGTTGACCGAAGAATTGTTGTCAAAAGCGAAGACAAAGGAGGAGAGGCAAGCGATCCTTGCAAGTGTGTTGGATAGGCTTTTCAACGTGCTTTTCCAAGTTTCGGCACGTGTTTTCTTGGAGCAGGGTATTTATGACTCGATGAGCCGCGGCGAAGCCTTAGACGGAGAATCAATCGCCAAAATGTGGGTCTCGGCGCGTGACATGCTTTATGGCGATTCTGTGGATTGGCTGGATGAGATGAAGTGGGCGTGGGTTGTGACGCCGCATTATTTCATGGCTAACCGTCGCTTCTACAATTATCCCTACGTGTATGCGCAACTGTTTGTGTACGCGTTGTATCAGCTTTACAAGGAGCAGGGAGAGAGCTTTGTTCCCAAGTTAAAGAGGCTCTTAGCTCTACGTGGCAGCAAGTCTCCACGAGAACTCGCAGCTGAACTAGGCTTCGACATAACTAAAGAAGCCTTTTGGCAGAAAGGCATGAAACAGGCTGAACAATTCGTCACAATGCTTGAGGAAACTTTAGTCAAATGACAGCATATGCTTGAGAAACTGCTGCTACGTATGAAAAAAGGGGAGGAACTAGCGCTCTGTATTTCTTCTAGCTGGTTTAGATCTTCCGTTTGCCAAGCACTGATCTGAAGGTTTTGCCGCAGCATTCAAAAAGACCGATTGTGAGTTCGGTTCTCTTGCCGCTCTTGTCTTTCCTGCCGACCATCTTCCAAGTCTTTTTAGGTTTGCCAACTTCCTTCTTACACTTTGGACATTTAGCCATAGTGTTCCCGTTTTCAAATGTTAAAGCATGATTAGTTAAAAACACTTTCCCTCTGGAAAACAGACCCAACATCTCAGGATTTTCCATCGATGGGCAACAAACAGTCTATGCTGTCATCAGCCTGTGTTGTTGAGGGCCGGGGCCGGGATTTGAACCCGGGCGCTAGGCTCCACAGGCCTATAGGCTACCAGGCTACCTCACCCCGGCCACTCTTTTATGTTGTTTCGCCTAACTCCGACCACTTGTGAGATGTCAATTATCGTTTATTTGCGTTTTCTAAGCTTTTTCTGACAGCTTTCGTGCTTGAAGGTCGGTTTTCAAGGCGTAGATGTCGATTTTTGGTTCTCTACAGGTTCATCGCAATAAATTTCGTAAGTGTTATATATTTTATTCATCAAATTTAATTCTAGCTTTTCGTTAGAGTGATGCATAGGATATTGAGAGGAGAGAGTCGGAAATGGAGAGGAAAGCGGTTTTTAGAGTGATAATGGCACTCCTATTGACAAGCACTTTAGCGTTGCCCTTCAACATTCAAAGAGTAAAGGCAGAGCCTGGAACCATTTACATCAGGGCTGACGGCTCCGTAGACCCGCGAACAGCGCCTATTTCGACCCTTGACAACGTTACCTACACCTTTGCAGATAACATTTATCAAGGGATTGTGGTTGAGAGAAGTAACATAATAATTGATGGCGCTGGATACACGCTTCAAGGCACAAGAGCTAACAATTCCCGGGGAATGTCCAGCTCTGGGGTTAGGGTCTTAAGTAACGTAACGATTAAAAACATAAACATTAAGGATTTCGATTTTGGTGTCTACCTCAAGTATGTGAAAAACTGCACGTTTTCTGGAAACACAATAACAAACACCTACGGTATTGCCGGTGCTGGCGTCTACTTCGAGGGTGTGAGTAACAGCACTTTTTCTGGAAACACAATGACAAACAACACCAATTTTGGCGTTTACCTCGCAGGTTCGTCTAACATTTTTTCTGGGAACACAGTGACAAACGGCTCCAGATACGGCGTCTACCTTCCAATGTCGTCTAAAAACATTTTTTCTGGAAACACGATAACAAACAACTTCGATACTGGAGTCAGCATCGTCGGAGGCATCTATGGCGTAGGATTCATGAACAACACTTTTCATGGAAACACTATAACAAACAACGGAAAAGGCGTCTCCCTTGGGCTATTGGCTGGAGATACTTTTTCTGGAAACAATATAACAAACAACTCGCAGTACGGCATCCTGCTCTCTAGTTCTTTAAACAACAGTATAATTGGAAACAATATAACAAACAACGGAGGAGGCATTGCATTCAATTCAGGTTCTGCAAACAACGTTTTTAGAGGCAATAGCATGACTAATAACTCGCGTAACTTCGTGTTTGACAGAGTCGACTCGTTGGTTAACGATGTTGATCCCTCGAATACTGTTGATGGGAAACCAGTCTATTACTGGGTTAACAAGCGAGACGCAACTGTTCCCACAGACGCGGGCGACGTGGTTCTCGCAAATTGCACAAGCATAACCGTTCAAAACCTAAACCTTGCAGCCAATGGGGCAGGCATATACCTGGTGGGTACAACACACTCCTTGATAGGCAAAAACAATTTATTAAATGGGGTTGGCATCTGGCTCGATTATATTTCAACCCCTGACTATTATAGGGGTTCAAACAACAACAGCATAGTCGCAAATAGCGTAACAAACAGTCACATCTACATCGATTCTTCCTCAAACAATGCTATCTACCACAATAACTTCGTAAACAGTGTCGCCCACGTTTCCCTTGGCTCTGCCAACGTTTGGGATGACGGCTATCCTTCTGGCGGCAACTTTTGGAGCAGCTACACTGGGACTGATTCGAACGGAGACGGCATAGGAGACACGCCATACCTTATTGGCGACGCAAACAATCAAGACAGGTATCCCTTAGTTGCCCCAGTTGTTTGGGACTACGCCACTCCCATTCCAGTAGTCTTAGGAGGAACAGTTAACTGGGTGTCGCTATCCAGCAATTCCACTATCTCGGCATTCAAATTTAACCAGGCACAAAGGCAAATAAGCTATAGAGCAACTGGGACAGATGGCACCATAGGTTTCTGCCAGATCACAATTCCCAATGCTCTGCTCAGCGGGCCCTACAACGTTTTGGTCAACAATTCGTCACCTCTAATCCTCAAAGAAACATCGAACGGCACCCACACGTCCCTGTACTTCACCTACAGCCACAGCACAAAAACCGTAGAAATAAGAGGCACCAGCGTTGGCGTAGCACCACAATTACCCCTAGTCCCAATTCTGCAACTGCTCGCAATTCTCATAATACTCACTGCAGTCGCTGCAGTCCTCGTAAAAAAGAAATTCCTAAGAAGATCAAAGACTGATAAAGTGGGTTAGGTCCAAGAAACTACTGCGCTATGTGCGTCCGTTACGAGCTTCACCTATTCCCTGTAATCAATGATTCTGAGGTCGCCTTCCACCTTTTCCAACAGCCCACGTGCTTCGCAGTCAGTTCTAAAAACGTAGGCATCTATCCTTGCCTCAACGAGTCTCGTAGTCTTCATCCAGAGTTGTGTCTTTTAGGCGACCTCTCCAGCCATACAATTCGAAAATTAAGCCATTTGAGAGCGATAACATACAATGCATGTATAGCAAACACAAAAAAAGGGGAAGTTGCTGGAGTAAAGTGGAGATATCTCCATGCTGGGTGGAAGTACCTCACCCCGGCCACTTTTTTACTGACTCCGACCACTTTTGAGATGTCAATCATCGTTTATTTGTGTTTTCTAGCATAGCGTATGTTGCCTACCAGATTTCGCCTTTGATTATGGTTGATTGAAGAGCTCCAAGGCTTTCTGCGGGCTGAGAAAACGACTATAACTAAGCTATGTTTCGCCTTGATACGTCTGGGCGTAGGGCTTCCTCTGTGTGATTCACATTATGGAGAAGAGCCCTTTAGAAGCTGATTATTTTTGCGAGTAATACATAAGCCCAGATCAGTGTTATCCCGATGACTCCATATTTTCTCGTAGTCTTCTGCATGTTAATGACGTTTCTTGTCGACGGATTCTTCAGCAAATCCGCATACCGGATGGCAATAGGTATGGAAAGGGGGAAGACTACGAAAAACAAGAGCAAATGCCTGTATGGGAGTAAGCCAAAAGCCGCATAGACGAAAGGCGAGAAACTTGCTACCAGAAACATGAACCCAGCGACAATGACACCTCTCTTCATTCCATACCTGACAACAAAAGTGTGAACCCCAGTCTTACGGTCTGCCTCATAGTCCCCAACTGCTTGAACAATGTGGCCACCGCACTGGATCAACGTCAAGGGCATGGCACCAAGCATGATTAACGAAACACTGGAGATGACGTTGTCACTGAATCCCCCTCCAATTAAGAATGGCAGAAAGCCAGCGCCTATGCCTGAAATCACGAAGTCAACGATTGGCACGCTCTTCAATCTGAACGGAGGAGTGGAATAAGCAGTCCATAATCCTAAATAGACAATGAACAATGGGAGAACCTGGACGTTAGCCATGAACACCAAGACTAAACCTGA
>Ga0315307_1000714_pt1 | contig 14367 bp, 15 predicted proteins | sample TDP2_MG_FD_203079 | JGI IMG/M metagenome (GOLD analysis project Ga0315307, IMG submission 203079) | Freshwater sediment microbial communities from Lake Towuti, South Sulawesi, Indonesia - TDP2 | ecosystem: Environmental > Aquatic > Freshwater > Lake > Sediment | place: Indonesia: South Sulawesi... | reverse complement strand
ACGCACACAAGTCGGTCCTGGGCGTAGCGCGGATCCCCGGCAGGGACTTCTGCGGCCTTCAGGCTGAGGTGGACGGAGTTATTGAAACGAAGTGGCTCTGCAACTACGGTGACGCGGGTGTACAGGCGTACGCCCAAACCGAAAAGGACGGATGGATCAAAGCTGAGATACTCGACCAGTACGGCAGCGTGATCCCGGGTTGGGACGCCGAGGCATGTTTCGCCCTTGAGGATGCTGATGGTCGGCTCCATTTCCACTGGGAACGCGAGGATCTGGTCGGGGGGTTCGGCCAGATCAGCGACAAGCAAGGGAGGGTCGGACACGTCGTCAAGTTGAGGTTCCACCTTCACAGAGCCACGCTCTTCGCGTTCCAGGTCGGGGAGGAAGATTCGATGCCTCCGTACATCTAGCCACACTGCCGTTCCAACCAGGCAGTTCCTCCCTGGGCTGGCGCAGATCCGCCTGACCGATTGCCCTATTGGTGCACGCTTGCGGCATGATCGAGGGTCCTAGACTGAACCCAGCAGGAAACCCAGCAGCCCCACGGTCAGGGCGGCGAGGCTGAGGCTCCTCAGGCGAGCTGCCTCCTGCGGCCTCGACAGTCCCACGGTTCTGACCGTGACGTATGCGAGCATCAAGTCCGTCAGAAGAACGGGTCCGATGTAGTTGAGGTTGTGGTAGAAAGAGCCTGATGTCCTTGACAGAAATGGTATCGGGCTCAGCGATACCGCTGCCAGAGTGCAGACTGCTGAAACCCTGGCGGCGTAGCCTATGCCCCTGGTTCGTGCCACCGTCTTGGTGTCCCTGACAGCATCTCCCTCGTAGTCCATTATTCCCTTCAACACCTCTCTCCCCACGCCCGCGAGGAAGGCGATCGATGAGAGGACGACGATAGCAACAGGCAGCCTTCCTCCTACAGCCACCGATCCGTAGACGAATGGCACGGCCATCGTGGAGGCGATGAGAAGGTTCCCCGGCAGTCCAGTGTCCTTCAGACGCAGGTTGTAGGCCAGGGCGAGTCCTGAGAAGGTTGCTGCGATCAGGAGACAGCCGACGTTGATGGCGGAGGAGAGTAGGAGGCCGATGGGAAACCCGGCCAGGAACACCCATTTCGCGGCCTCAGGAGACAAGTCCCCCCTGACGAGCGGTCTATCCATCCTAGCGCCCCTAAGGTCGGCCTCCTTGTCGTAGTAGTCGTTCATGGCAAATGTCGACATGCCCAGTATGAAAGGCCCTGCGAAGCCAAGGAGGGCCTGACGAAGGGGAGGCAGCCCGGCATAGGAAACCACCTCTCCGACGATGACTCCCACCCCGAGCATGATTTGATTTGGCACCACCCTCGTCAGATCGAGGTATGCCCTTGCCTTCCGCATCATCCCGGGCAGCTGCAAGGTAGGAGGCGATAAATATCATTTGGCGGCCTGGGATCGGCCCGATCTGAGGTAGCCGATCACAGCCGCAACGCGTCTGTAGGCTCCGCTGTCCTCCTCAACGGCGCTCCCTTGGACAATGATGTCGGCCCCCGCATCGGCGACCGCTTTGGCATCTTCGACGGTTCGCACCCCGCCCCCGACTATCAGGGGTATCTTGACCGAGCTTCTTGCCGCCTCGATCAGCCTTGCGGGCACCGGCCTCTCGGCCCCCGATCCCGCCTCCAGGTACACGCACTTCATGCCGAAGAACTCGGCCACGATCGCATATGCACTTGCCAGGTCGGGCCTATCCCGAGGGATGAGCCTTGCCCTGCCCAGTCTGCCAACCGTCTGGCCGGGCTCAACCACTATGTAGCCCACGGAGATGATCTCCACCCCGAGGTCCTTGAGCACCCTTGCGCTTTGTGCATGGGCTCCCGTTATGTAGTAGGGATCCCTTGAGTTTAGCAGACTGATGTAGAATATGGCGTCGGCCTTACATGTGACCCCTTTGGGCCCCCCGGGGAACAGTATCGTGGGTATGCTGCAGTTCTCCTTCACGGCCTGGCAGGTCTGCTCAACCACGGACCCCTCGGCAGCGGTGGAGCCCCCGATCATTATCCCGTCGGTGCCTGCCCTCTCAGCCTGGCGGGCCATCCGCCCCGCCACGGAGGGTGCCTGCTTGTCTGGATCGATGAGTGTCAGGTGCGCCTTCCTTGACCTGATCGTGTCGAGGAGCGCCTCGTAGACAGTCATTGTGGTTGGGTGACCTCGCAGGGGGCCAATATAAGGGCTTCCCCATGCGCCCATGCGCCTGAGCGCCCAAGCCCGAGGGTCGGTCCGTGGTTGGGGGATCAGCCGACGATCCTGTACAGGGTGTCCCTCTGGGCAGGGGTCCTTCCCAGGTCGATGATAAGCTGCCTTATCTCGGCGGGTGTGATGGATGTCCCGGAGCTCGCCCCGGCGCTTCTGGAGATGTTCTCCTCCATGAGGGTTCCGCCGAAGTCATTTGCCCCGCAGGTCAGACCGACCTGCGCAAGCTTCCTGCCCATCTTCACCCAGGAAACCTGGATGTTGGGGAGGATCGGCCCAAATGTGAGCCTTGCCGCGGCGATCGTCCTTATGTCGTCCGCGCCCGAGGGTGCGCCAGCGAGGAAAGGTGATATGGGCGACAGTCCGTGGATGAATGGCAGCGGCACAAACTCGGTGAATCCGTGTGTGCTTTCTTGGATCGTGCGGATCCTCACTAGGTGTCGGGCCCTCTCGGCCAGGGTTTCCACGGTGCCGTACATCATCGTGGAGGTCGTGGGAATTCCCATCCGGTGGGCCGTGACCACTATCTCCTCCCATCGATCGGAGGAGATCTTGTTCGGGCAGATGATCTTCCTGACCCTGTCCACAAGTATCTCCGCCGCGGTGCCCGGCATGCTGTCCAGCCCGGACTCGGCTAGGATGCTGAGGGCCTGCTTGACCGAGAGGCCGGCCTTCCCAGCGACATGGTCGATCTCCATCGGGGAGAAGCCGTGAATGTGGACGCCTGGCATCTCCTTCTTGACGGCCCGAAGGAGTTCCACAAGATACCCGATGTCCAGCTCAGGGCTGATGCCTCCCTGGATACAGATCTCGGTGGCACCGAAGGCTTTGGCCTGCCTCACTTTGTCCCTGACCTGCTCCATGCTGAGCAGGTAGGCATCCGGGTCCCCGGGGTTCCGTGCGAAGCCACAGAACGCGCACTTGCAGTCGCACACATTGGTGAAGTTGATGTTCCGGTTGATGACGTAGGTGACAACGTCCCCCACGATCTTCCCGCGAAGAGCATCCCCGGCCAGCATGAGCATTGAGAGCTCCCGGCCCCTCGCTCTCAGCAGGACCTCCACCTCGCGAACGCGCAGCCGCTCGCCACGAAGGCCTCGCATCGCCGTTTCTTTGAAAGTGGGATCAAGCTCGGAAAGCTCCTTTATGTCGAGGATCGGAAACCCTCCCTCTCGAGTAGTCTCATCTTCGAGATCCAGCGTTTGGTCCTAGACAGAATCCGTCGCGGCAGGAACTTCGGCCGCGCAAGGCTGGGGTACACCGGCGGCCGCATCTCCGTTCGCAGGCCCATCGATGAAACCCTCTTATAGATTTCCCCCTCTTTGCACCAAGCTTGCTGAGGGTTTATGTAATCCGGCGTGAGCGGGGATATCCCCCCAAGATCGTTGGCCCCGGCCCGCAGAAAGCTTTCGAACTCCGGCTCTATATTGGGTGGTGCTTGGAGGTTCATGGAGGGGCCGAAGATCAGCCTCGCAACGGAGAAGGCGTTGAGCATAAGCTCGGTCGGGGGCGAGGCAAATGAGGCCATGGGCGTTCCGGGCTTGGGAACGAATCTCTGGATGATCAGCTCTTGGATGTGCCCGTACTTGTCCTGCAATGACTTCAGGACCATGAGTGAGCGAGCGATCTCAGCATGGGACTGCCCGATTCCTATCAGAAGGCCCGTGGTGAACGGTATCCTCAGCCTCCCCGCCTCCTCGATGGTGCGGATCCTTTCCCTTGGATCCTTGCCCGGGGATCTCTCGTGGGCCATGCCTTCTCCACATAGCCTTCGGCTTGCATCCTCCAGCATCAACCCCAGGCTGGCATTCACCTCCTTCAGATTGCGAAGCTCATCGCGTTCAAGCACCCCGATGTTGGTGTGGGGCAGGAGTTCGGTCTCATCAAGGGTCTTTCCACAGAGCCATGCAACGTACTGTGAGTTCGAGCGAAACCCCTGTCCTCTCAGGAAAGCACGTGCTCGAGCGTGAACACGCTCGGGCCTTTCTCCCGACATGAAAAGGGCTTCGCAGCAGCCGAGTTCCTGGGCCCTGGCCAGGGTCGGGGAAATCCCCTTCCACTCTAGAAATCCCCCGTCCTCCCTTCTGAAGCTGCAGTAGCTGCACCTGTTCCTGCAAAGGTTCGTGACGGGGATTGTGACATTTCGAGAGTAGGTCACGGTCCTTCTGGTCCGGCCCATGGCCATTCGGTGAAGCGTGCTGCATGCGGGGTCGCCCAGCGCCAGGAGCATCTCGGCCTCCTTCTCGCCGGGAGGCCGTCTCTCAAGGTCCCCCCAGTCAACCGTTGCCTTTGGATGAGCCTGCTCGGATCTCATCGATTATCTCCGCTAGTTTGAGGATGGATGCTTCAAAGAAGGCCCTTCCCTTCTCCGCCGATGCAAACTGAGCTCCGCCGAAGGAGCCGACCGACGTAAGTTCCTCCGATCGCCACGCCTTCAGATAGCTCCTTCCGCCCTTGATCGAGATGCTTGTCTCCGGTCCCCTGTCCACGGTCTCGAACACAAGGCTTGGTTTTGCGAAAAGCATTAGCGAGGTCTCGAACTCCCCCGCATGCTCCATCCCAAGCTTCCTTTGATCGGTCATTGCCAGCATCGTCTCGTGCATCGCCCTCCAGAAGTGGATCAAGCTGACGTTCGGTCTCTGCATCTCCTTCAGCAAGGCCTCCAGGGCCGACGAGTTGCCCCCGTGGAAGTTGATTATGTAGATGTGCTTGAACCATCTGCCAAGGCAGCCTACGGTCCTCTCGACGAGGGCCAGGAAAACGTTCATCCCCAGGTCAATCGTACCCGGGTAGTTTGCATGTTCGCCAGAGAACGCAATTGTCAGCGTCGGACAGACAGCCATCTGCTTTCTTGACGCAAGCTCGTCGCAGACCATCTCGGCTATCAGGCCGTCCGTCCCCAGTGGAAGATGCAGCCCGTGCTGCTCGATGCTGCCAATCGGGAGCAGGACCTCTTCGAACGAACGGGCCCGGTCGTAGCTGATCTCGGATAGCCTATTCATGCCGGTCGCCTCTTACCCTGAATCTCAGGAGCACATCCTCGCCGCACTTTGCGATATCGATCAGGTCGAGCCTGAACGCCTTTTCGATGGATGAGACGCCCTCGCCCTCCACCAAGGTCACTGCATCCCGGCCCCCGATCAAGACGGGGGCGATGGCGATCGATACCTCGTCCACCAATCCTGCACGCAGCATGCTCCAGTTGAGATTCCCCCCGCCTTCGAGCAGGACGCGCTTCAACCCCTTCCTGCGCAGCTCTTTGAGCAACAGCTTCAGGTTGACCTTGGACTCCCCGGCGACTATGACCTCGGCTTTTCCTGACAGATCCTTTGCCTTTGCCGGATCGGCTTTTTCCGAGGCTGCGATTATGACCCTGCCCGGGAAGGAGAAGACCCTCGCGTCCGGCGGGGTTCTGAGGGAGCTGTCTACGATTATCTTTGCTGGAGGGATTTCCCTCCCACCTGCTTTGAGGCTGAGCGAGGGATTATCGGTGATGAGGGTGTTGATGCCTATCATGATCCCGTCGACGGACGCCCTGAGCTTCTGCATTCTCTCGAGATCCTCCGGGGAAGAGATCCGAGCTCTACCGGTCTTGGTGGCGATCTTCCCGTCGAGGCTCATCGCCGCATTCAGAATGACGTAGGGCCTATCCATCGTCATCGTCGGCGCCTCCTGTCGAGGATGACATGGCCGTTCTTGATCACCAGCGTGATGTTCTCAGGGCCCGCCCTCTTGGCTACGGCGGCGTGGATATCACCTGCATGGCTCATGTTCTCGCGTCTTTCGAGGACGATGATATCGGCTGCCTTCCCCTTCTCTATGGTTCCCCTTTCGTGGCAGATGCCCAGCACCTTCGCCGCATTCGCCGTGGCCATCTTCAACACCTCTCCGGGCCGCTTGTCCCTCATTACCGCCAGCGCAGTCTCCATTTCCCTGAACAGGTTCGGGGAGTTGACCATGCAGTTGTCGGTGCCGAGGCCCACCTGTACCCCCTCGTCGATGAGACGATCGATGGGCGGAACCCCAAGGCCCAACGAGATGTTGCAGCGTGGACAGACGGCGGCCTTTCTCTCCTTCTCTGCTATCATCCGGATTTCGGCCCTCTTCGCGTGTGTGAGGTGCACGAGGATGTCCGAGCCAAGTGAGTCAACGGCCAGCTCTATCTCACCGGATCTCCAGTGAGCCTCGGAGACGTGGACTGCCACCATCTTCCTTGAGGCGGCCTCTCGCACCGTCTTGAGGTGCTCCTGCTTGTAGGCCGAAACCCTGTCCAGGCCTATGCCGTCGGCCACGCCCAGGAGCTCGCGTATCTCGCGGGACAGGTCGTCTTCTGGTCCCTGGGGCCTTCCGTATGCAAGTCCCTGGATCTTTGTCACGGCCTTTCTGAAGAGGAGGACCCCCGGCAGTCCCTGTTCACGGAAGTCAAGAAAGGACGTTGTGCCACACGCAACCATCTCCCTCTCCGCGGCCGCCATTCCTTTGAGAAGCTCCCCAGGCGTGGCCCTCGAGAGGAGCCTGTGTTTGAGGCCGGTCGGGCTCTTCACCAGGTCCTCCAGCGAGAGCCGCATTCCCTGGTCCTTGAACGCGTAGTCGCCTATGTGGGTGTGGCAGTTGATCAGCCCGGGCATTACCACGGTCTCGGTTTCCCTCTTGCTGGTCTCCGCCACCTCGCGGATTTCCCCGGATTCGACGACGACGTAACCAGGGACCGGCTCCAGCTCCTCGCCAGCCAGGATAAGGCCTCGCAGGATCAAGCGTGGATCACGCGTCCGGCTCTCTACTCGATTATCATGAGCCCCCCGCTGGTCTGCTTGGAGGCCTGCCTCATCCTTCTGGTCAGCTTGACCGCGGCCTCGACCGATCTCTTGGCGTATTCGTCGATCCTTGCCGTTGCTTGTGCCCGCGTCATCCGGGGCCCGGCAACGCCTAGTGCCACCGGCTTGTCGAATTCAAGGGCAAGGTCGGCTATCTTCCGGCTCACCTGGGCCGAGACAACCTTGTCGTGCTCGGTCTCCCCTTCGATCACCATGCCCAGGGTGGCCACGGCATCCACGTCCTTCCTCTTCAGAAGGGAGCGTATGGCCAGGGGCATGTCGAAGGCTCCGGGCACCTTGAAGATCACGTTCACCTTCGCGCCCAGGAACTTTGCGTGCTCAAGTGCCCTCTGCAGCATCAGGGCAGTTATCTCGTAGTTGAACTCGGACACGACGATCCCTAGATTCACGCCATCCATGGATTGTCACCTCCTACGGCCTTATCGGTCCGGCGTCGGGAGCGCCCTGTCTTACTCCTAATCCGGCCATCTTGGTCAATGATCCGGGGTCCACCAGAAGCTTCAGGGCATTTCTTGCGTGCTTCCGGGCTCGGTCCTCGGCCATCCGGTAGAGGACCTTCTCATCCTCGGCCTCATCCTCGTGGACGAAGACCTCGATGATGTGTTTACCCGTCATGACCTGAACAAACATGATTCCCAGTGACGCTTGGTTTGCACACTGTTTGTCTATCTCCGCCGCCCCAGGCATGCCGAGGGCGATGACAAGTTCGCATCCCTGATCCATCAGCCTCTTCGCCGCCACCGGCAGGTCCTTGATCCCCGGCACGGTATACCTGGACAGCTTCACGGGGTGATCCGAGCTGCGTAGCTCATCGATGGCGAACTTCGCCATATCGACCCTTGCGAAGGTTGTGTCGGCAATGCCTACGGTGACCATCAGGGGACCCCCGCGGTCGCGAGGACCTCGCGCGCCTCAACCAGCGCCAGCCCATGCCTCCTTGCGTACTCCTCGGCCTTCGCCTTGGCCAGCGCCTTGTGGGTCTGAGCATCGAGCATCTCACAGATGACCATCACCGGCTGAAGCTTCGCCATCTCCGCCAGCCGGAGGGAAAGCTCGGTGTGTCCCTGCCTTTTGGCGAGGTCGCTCCCGATGAGGATGTGGACATGGCCCGGGGATCGGAACCTGTCGGCGAGGATCCGAGGCCAGTCCTTTGCCCCGTCCCCGGAAGCCTCCTCAACAAGGGACGCTAGTTCTCGGATGGTCCTGTGCCTCTCGAGATCCGTGATCCCGGTGTACGTGTCGCGGTGGTTGATGCTAACCGAGAAGGCGGGGTAGCCTCCGTAGGGTGCCTGGGATGAGGACAAGGCCCTCAACGCCGTCCAGCTCGATGACTGGTACAAGTCCCTCAGGTAGGGCAGGCCGAGCCTTGTCGCGACCCGGAGTGGGATGGCTGCACAGATCAGCCCCCCTGCCTCGGTGCGCAATGCCGCGATGTGGTCCGGGGTGATGAGTTCCCCGGACACGATCATGTCCGTCTCTTGCTCGCGCCCGTCCAAATCATATAAGAGGATGGGCCTTCCGCTGGCCAGATCGCTGAGGGCGCGCGCCATCATGCTCCTTCCCGATAAAGAGTAGACAGAAATATCTTCCCCTAGGGGGCGTGCCGCTGACAAAGCAAGGAAACCCATAAACGGGTAGATCCCATTGCCGCTCATCCCGGAGCTGGAGCATTTTGAGGGGTTCATCCTCGACCTAGACGGCGTTGTTTATCTGCGCAGTGCCGTCGTGCCCGGTGCACCACGTTTCGTGAAGGAGCTTGCAGAAAGCGGGAAGAAGCTTGTCTTCCTGACGAACAACTCAAGCAAGGCGAGGGAGGACTACGTCGCAATCCTTTCCAGGTTCGGCATCAACGCTACCAAGAAGCAAGTTGTGACATCCGCCTACGCGACCTCCCTTTTCCTTCTCAGAAGGAAGCCGATGGCAAAGGTCTTTGTGGTTGGCGAGGCGGGGCTTAGAGACGAGCTGTCGCGTGCTGGATTCCGCGTTGTTGGAAAGCCTCCGGCGGACTTCGTTGTGGTGGGCATCGATCTACATTTCACCTATGACAAGCTCGGGCTCGCTGCCCAGATGATCCGCCAGGGCGCGAAGTTCGTGTCCACCAACAGGGATGCAACCTACCCGACCGAGGAAGGTCCGCTTCCCGGGGCCGGCAGCATCGTTGCGGCCGTACAGACGGCCTCGGGCAGGAGGCCCACAGACATCGGCAAGCCAAACAGAAGGATCTTCGACATGTGCAGGATGATCTTGGGGACTCCCGCCGGAAATACTGCCGTCATCGGGGACCGCATCGAGACTGACATTCTGGGTGGACTGAGGGCAGGCATGGGAACGATCTTGGTGCTTTCCGGGGTCACAACTAGAGGGCAGATGGGGCCGGGCAGAGTTCGACCAGACCTCGTTGTGGACTCCGTAGCCGATCTCTTCACCTAGGCCCTGGACAACCGAAACCAGGGCCGGTGGTGGCCCCGGGGCAATAGTCTTTTTATCCATGCCTACCAAACCGAGTGTAGAAGGGTGTCGCGTTGACGATCAAACTCGGGATAGTCGGTGTGGGATACCTTTGCTCATGCCTTCTCCATGGACTTTCGCTTGCCCGCCGGGGAAAGGATGTCTGGACCTGCCTCTCCAACCCAATCCGGGACGAGATTCCGATCCCTCTTTCTGACATTGAACTCAAGCTTGCCTTCGAGGTCGACCGCAGCAAGATAGGGAAGACGGTGGGCCAAGTAGCCAGAGGGTACTACCCTTCGCTTCCCGACGGGGATTATAAGGATGTCGAGATCCAGAGGGGCGTCTGCCTCGAAGGTGACCATGTCGTGAAGGACGTGTCATCGATATGGGATGACATGGACAGAGGCGAGACCGAGGAATACCTCAGGAGCAGGGTGAAGGGTCTTGATGTCCTGCTGATCTGCTCAACCACCGAACCACAGCAGCCGCTGACCAGCAGCAAGGTTTACGCGCTCTATGCCCTGCAGGAAGGGGTTAGTGTGATTAACGGCATTCCCACCAAGATCGCGGGCGACGAGGAGTACGATTACCTGGCAAGGAAGAACAAGGCCGTGCTTTTCGGGAACGACTTCGCCAGCGGCGCCACGCCGCTGACCCACGACATCCTTGCCCATCTGGCTCAGCACGCGAGGATTCCGCTCAACGTGGCGCAGTGGCAGTACGCAAGCAACACCGATTTCAAATCCCTCTCCGAGTCCCAGGCGAGGGGAGACGCCAAGAAGGAGTCCAAGTCGAGGATCATTGAAGCTGCCTTCCCCGGGGTCGAGATCCCCAGCTACATAGGTATCCAGTACGTCCCCCCCGCCGTGGGCGCGGACCCGCATACCAAGGGAATACCAATACTTGACCCGGACACCAAGCGCCTTTACCTGAACATCATGTACAGGACTTTCGCTGGCACGACGAATTTCGTGACGGTCACCGCCGAGATCAGCGACAGCCCGAGTGCGTCCGTCCTCGCGGCAGACCTGATAAGGTTGGTGGCGATAGCGAAGCAGAAGAAGGACTACGTACCGATCGAGCCAAATGCCTTCTACTTCAAGAGCCCCCCTCGGATGTTTCCGAGCAGGATCGAGTCGTTCAACCGTTTGCTGGAGTGGTTGAGGAGCTGAGCAGGACCCATGGTCGTTTACTGTGACCGAATCAGCAAGAGGAGTGCCGGCGAGCTCGATTTCATAGACATCACCGGGGACCTTCGCCGCATTGTCCAAACTTCCAAGGTGAAGAACGGCATCGTGACGGTCTTTGTACCGGGGGCGACAGCGGCCATCGTCATGAACGAGAATGAGAAGAACATCATCCAGGACTTCAGGCGTGCGATCGCACGGCTGGCCCCAGCGTCAGCAAAGTACAAGCACGGGGAAAACGCTCGAAGCCACATCAGGGCAATGGCCCTGGGCCCAAGCGAGACCGTACCGGTGAGGGACGGAACGCTAGAGATCGGTACTTGGCAGTCCATCTTCCTCGTTGAGTTGGACGTCAGGCCCAGAAACAGGGACGTCGTGGTCCGCGTGATCGGGACCAGCGCGGTCCACGAAAACTAGCGCCTACTTCCTCTTCTGAGGGATCTTCCTCTCATCCACGATTATGAATTCCTTGACGACTTGGACGGCGTTGTACGGCACCACGACGTTTCCATCGCTGTCGTGCAGCATGTTCGCGGTCTTGTCCTGTGGCTTGAACGGACGAACCAGCAGGGCTATGAGTTCACCCGTCCTCTCGCTCATGGATATGTCGTAGAGTTCGCCAATCCTGACTCCAGTGTCGGTGACAACTTCCTTGTCACGAAGCCGGCTTGCGATTATGTTCGCCAATCTGGGATGCCCCCGGTCGGTTTCCGGACACCCACTCAGAGAACCGGTGCTTATATCTATTTCGGGTTCTCTTGCCCCCTCTCGCGCTTCCGATCCCGCCGGCGGGCTACCGGGTGTACTCCGTGATCTCGTGGGAGTACTGCTTGCCGAAGTTGCCTCCGATCCTTCTGTACATGTTCATGATGTCCTCGGTCACGCTCGGGCCTGTCTTCTTGAGCGCCTCTTCGAAGTGGCTCCTCCGCACGGTCTTGGCCTGCATGTCCTCCCGGAGCGCCAGCATTGCTGCCTCCCTGCACACGCTGGCGAGGTCGGAGCCGACGTAGCCGTCCGTTCTCTTGGCGATATCCTTGATGTCGACGTCGCCAGCCAACGGCATCCCTTTGGTGTGGATGCCCATTATCTCCTCCCTCTCGCCCGCGTCCGGGGAACATATGAGAAGCTGCCTGTCGATCCTGCCTGGCCTGATGAGGGCGGTGTCGATGATGTCCGGCCTGTTCGTCGCCGCTATGACCACGACGTCCTTCAGCTCCTCAAGGCCATCCAGCTCCGTGAGGAGCTGGGTCACCATTCTCTCGCTGACGTGGGAATCGGCGGACATTCCCCTCCTCGGGCATATGGCGTCCAGCTCGTCCAGGAAGACTATGGAGGGGGCGGCCTGCCTGGCCTTCCTGAAGGTCTCCCTGATTGCCCTCTCCGATTCCCCCACCCACTTGGACAGTATCGAGGGGCCCTTTATGGATATGAAGTTGGCGGCGCTTTCACTCGCAACTGCCTTGGCCACCAGCGTCTTGCCGGTCCCGGGCGGACCGTAGAGAAGTATCCCCTTGGGCGGGGTTATGCCCATCCTCTTGAACGTTTCAGGATACTTGAGTGGCCACTCGATGGCCTCTCGCAGGTCTCGCTTGATCTCGGCCATGCCTCCTATGTCGTCCCACGAGACGCGAGGTATCTCTATCAACACCTCCCTCAGGGCAGATGGCTCGACAATCTTGAGGGATCCCTCGAAGTCATCCCTGGTGACCACCAGCCTGTCCAGAACCTCGGGCGGTATCATCTCCTGCTCGAGATCGATCTCTGGAAGGACCCTGCGCAGAGCGCCCATCGCAGCTTCCTTGCACAAAGCCTCAAGATCGGCCCCCACGAAACCATGGGTCCTCTCCGCAAGGTCGCTGAGGTCGACGTCCTCGGTGAGAGGCATCCCTCGGGTGTGGATCTGGAGGATCTCCTTCCTCCCTTGCCGGTCGGGGACCCCGATCTCGATCTCCCTGTCGAACCTTCCCGGCCTCCTTATGGCAGGATCGAGGGCGTTCTCCCGATTGGTTGCCCCTATGACGATCACCCTTCCCCTGCTCTTGAGCCCGTCCATGAGGGACAGGATCTGTGCGACTACCCTTCGCTCGACCTCGCCGGTTACCTCCTCGCGCTTGGGCGCTATGGCGTCGAGTTCATCGATGAAGATGATGCTGGGCGCATTCTGTTCGGCTTCCTTGAAGAGGTCCCTTATCCTCTTCTCGGACTCGCCGTAGAACTTGCTCATTATCTCGGGCCCGGTGATGGAGATGAAGTACGCGTCCGACTCGCTGGCAACCGCCCTTGCGATCAGGGTCTTGCCTGTCCCGGGCGCCCCGTACAGGAGGACTCCCTTCGGAGGCTCTATCCCCAGTCGGGCAAATACCTCCGGGTGCCTCAGGGGCAGTTCGATCATCTCCCTGACCCTGTTGATCTCATCCTTTAGTCCCCCGATGTCGTCGTATGTGACGACCACCATCATTCCCTCGCCCGCTTCAGCGGGCTCGGGCCGCACCTCCACCATGGTACTCGACGATACCCTGACGGAGCCCTTGGGGATGGTGCTCACGACCTTGAACTGAAGCTCGGAGATGCCATACTGGCCGCCCCCACCCCCCGTCTGAAGGTCGCCGAAGAACCAGTCGAACAGGTTCGGCATCTCCCTGACGGTCTCCTGCTTCCTTCTGAGGCTAATCGGGGTGAGTATGTCACCCTGGACCAGCGCCCTGCCCAGCAGGGAGTTCTTGAGGCTTTGGGTCGACCCAGGCCCCTTTATCGGCCGGTCCACGGGGGCAACCACTATCTTCCTGGCCTCCTTGGGCACTATCTTCTGGATCCGCACGCTCTCGCCCAGGCCCACCCCGGCGTTCACCCTGGTCAGCCCGTCCATCCTAATGGTTCGGAGCTTGCGATCGGTGGGAAGGGGCTCGCCCACGATGGCTGCCGTCGGCCTCTTTCCGCAGATCTGCACGGCATCGCCGGTGGACAGGGATAGGCGCTTGCCAATATCAGGGTCTATCCAGACTATGCCCTTTCCCGCATCCCCCGTCTTCACTTCTGCGACTTTGAGCGTAACCTCGGGGTTGTCCTCCACCGTTCGACCTCCCTTGATCCGATCAATACATATCTGTCGGAAAAGTTATTTATCGGTATTCATGATAGGCCGAGCATGCACGGTCCTGTCGGCCGGAGACCCGATGCCGTGCTCATCGACAGCCACCACGCCGGGATCTCGGGCGACATGTTGCTCGGAGCCCTCATCGACCTCGGAGCCAACCAGGCAAGGGTTTCGAAGGAGATTCAGAGGTGCACGGCCGGAACCGCAACGCTTCGCATGACTGTAGGCACTGTGAAGCGGGCCTCCATCCAGTGTACGAGGGTGGAGTTCCAGATCTCAAAGCCAAGGAAACACCTCGACATGCGTGCCTGTTTCCGGAGGTCCTCGGATCCCTGGATCAGGGACACGGCCCTGAAAGTGCTGGATACCCTGTTGGCCGCAGAGTCCAAGGTGCACGGCGGCGAGGGCGTACAGCACCCGCATCTCCATGAGGTGGGACAGGTCGATGCGGTCGCGGACATAGTGGGATGTCTGGCGGCGTGGAGGGACCTGGGACTTGACAAGCTGGAGGCGCTTTCCACCCGCGTCGCCTTGGGGGGCGGGACCGTGGTGTTTTCCCACGGGGATTACCCAGC
>Ga0315307_1000712_pt1 | contig 14373 bp, 11 predicted proteins | sample TDP2_MG_FD_203079 | JGI IMG/M metagenome (GOLD analysis project Ga0315307, IMG submission 203079) | Freshwater sediment microbial communities from Lake Towuti, South Sulawesi, Indonesia - TDP2 | ecosystem: Environmental > Aquatic > Freshwater > Lake > Sediment | place: Indonesia: South Sulawesi... | reverse complement strand
CAAAAAGAAACCTTCTCGTATCTTATGACAGTTTGATCTCAAGATATCATTTTCGCTTGTTTGAAATCAAGAAAGGCACATACTAGCACCCTCGAATTTGCTATGTCATAGATTTCGTTAAGATTCTCGTAAGAACAATCCGTGAATGTCAATGTAGGCTTCTTCGCTCTAGACTATCTCTTCAACGAGGACAATCTGCAAGCTGTTTTTGTCTATGAACACATTCACTCTGCTCATGATAGCGCTTGTTGGATCATGCCAACGGACAACCCAGCAATAATGCTCTTTACCGTCTGTTGGTTCGCCAACACTTCCCACAAACTTATCTACGCCCCAATTATCATAAACAGAGTAAGCTATACCATCAGCCGTTAGATATAATTTATTAATCTCATAAGTGGCCTTAGGATGTTGCGTCAAATAGTCTCGAACCTTTTTGCTTTGTTTAGAGACTTCAACTAAGCTACTTTTCTGTGTTTCAGAATAGTAGATATAACCAATCACTCCTGCAGCACCCACAATAACAACCAAAATTATGGCCGATGTCTTCCAAACCAACATTATCCCCAATTCAACAATAACATTTGCATTTCTATAAAACTACAGTTTAGAACAGAATGAAAAAAGAACTCATTTAACAACGGTTAGCTGAAATTCACCTAACTTCCTTACCAAGCATGATCAAGCCTAAACCTAGCAACTCAAAAACTATGCCTAAAGCAATAAATCCTAAATCATACAATAGATACTTTTCACCCCACCCAATATCACTATTCAACCGAAACGCATAGTTCACAGCGACAAACAATCCAAAAACAAGAAAAACAAAGCCTAAGACCAATAGTAGCTGCTTAATCTGTTTACTGGAACTCATAGCTATCACTTTCGACAAAAGCTATCTTGACGCCTATGCTATTTAAGGAATTGCAATGTATATTTTCTTTTCATCCAGTTGATACTCATGCCACTTCGCTTCGATTCCTTCACGTCTGTCGTGTAAGTAGACGTTCTTAGCACGAACAAGTTCCTTCATCTCTTCCATGTAAGGCTTCAAAAGCCTGATGCTTTCATCTTCAAGTTCGGCTATATAAACAGCGTCTAAAACGTCAGTTGGCACATAACCCAATTCCTTTCTTAAAGATTGAACTCTGCGAGCCAAATCACGCATGAGTCCTTCACCGAGTAATCCCTCGTCACGATGTGCATCCAAAAAGACTTGCACGTTGTCTTCAGAGGCGGAACCCCACTCTTCCGAAGACGCATACTCTGGAACTTTATGACCGAATTCCACCTTTTTGACGTTTGCAAGCTCGAGGAACAGCTCTTCAACATTTTTCAGTGCAGCGCAAACCTCTTCCGGCGCCACGACCACCATTCTCTTGAGAGGCCATCTTCTCTTTAGCTTAGCTGACTGTCTAGCAGAATAAACCAGTGAAACGCACTTGAACAATGTCTGAAATTCTTCTTCTAACCGCTTGTTTCGCACTTTCTCGTCTGGTTTTGGCCAACTTTCAAGGTTCACCGATTCCAGCAACATTGGACTGAGCTTTCTATAGACTTTCTGATATAGTGCCTCGCTCAGATATGGTGTAACTGGGTTAAAGAGAAGCGTAACCGTTTTTAGAACATGCCACAACGTTGCGTATACTGCTAGTCTTCTATTGAGGGTCTCCGGGTCGTCTGACCACAGCTCTTTCCGAACCATAGGCACGTACATCCTACTTGTAGCATCTATAACACAATCTTCTAGGGTTACTAGGGCAAAATTGAATCCACAAGTTTCCAGCCTAGCAGTATACTCTTCTATGGTTCCCTGAAGTCTTGAAATGAGCCAATGATCAGGATTTTTAAGCTGTTTTTCTCCTAATGCCCATTCGAGCGTGTGTTTTTGTGGGTCAAAATTGTCGTATTCAGCATTTTGCATAAAGAATCTGTTTAAGTGGTATAGTGTCGATAACACCTGGTATGGACGACGGCTTAGCTCTTGAAGGTCAAAGTTCATGAATTCAGCTGGCGAACATTTTCTCAGGAAATAGAATCTGCTCACATCCGCTGAAAACTTTGCTAGAAGCTGATTGGCCTCTACATAATTTCCAAGGCTCTTGCTCATCTTTCTGCCTTTAGCATCTTGAACTAATCCTTGGAACAAGAATGCCTTATATGGCGATTCTGGCTTTCCAGTTAATATGACATGTTCTAGGAGAAGCGAGTTAGCCCATCCTCTGGTTTGGTCTATTGCTTCTGTGAGGAAATCTGCTGGCACATAGTTCTCAAATTCTTCATCTGCAAATCTGGCGTATGGTGAGGCTCCACTATTATGCCAAGTGTCCAAAACGTACGGTTCCCTATGCATCATGCCTCCGCATCTTTCACATTTTAGGTTTATACGATCTACCCATGGCTTATGCAGTTCGAAATGACCTTGCGGTTTTTCCACAGCTTTGTCGATGAGCTCTTTTTTGGTTGCCACTAATGTTTTTGCTCCGCATTTTTCACAAACCCAGATTGGTAGTGGAGTGCCCCAAACTCGTTCCCTTGATATGCACCATGGTTTGCCTTCTCTCAAGAAGGAGAGAAAACGGTTTTTGGGGGCTTCATAGAAGTACTCTACCTTTTCGGCTGCTTCTACAACTTTGCCGTTTATTTTGTCTGTTCTCAAGAAGTATTCTCGTCTTGCAAGCCAGACCAGTTTGTGGTGGGAGCGCCAGCAAGTTGGATATTCGTGCTTTACCATCTTGGCTTCAACGAGCAAGCCTCTTTTGCGTAGTTCGTCAACAACCATCATGTCTGCATCTCTTGCAAATGTTCCGCTGAAGGTTCCCGCTTCACTTGTAAATTTGGCTTCATCGTCAAAGGGAGCAAAAATCGGAACGCCTCGCTTTTGTGCAGCTATAAAGTCTTCTTCACCATTTCCTGGCGATTGATGAACAACTCCTGTGGCTGTGTTGACATCCACGAAGTCTTCAAGGATGACCCTGTGTACCAGCTTGTGCTTGTCTTCCAATTCTGCTTGTTTTGGGACCAAGTCCTTAAATGGATAATTATACCTTGTTCCTTCGAGGCTGCTCCCTGAGACTGTTTCAGCGATTTCATATTTATCTATACCAAGTTCCTGCAGTACTGGCTCAACACGTTGCCTCACCATTATCCAGGTCTCTTCGCCGACTTTGACTTTTGCATATTCCGCATCTGGATGAACCGCTAGCATCGTATCCGTGACGAGAGTGAAGGGCATGGTCGTCCATACAAGGAAATACTCATTTTGCCTTTCTGCAACTTTGAATTTAAAGTATAAAGATGGATCTTCAACTTCCCTATACGAGTCTTCATAGCCCACCTCCGCGCTGCTTAGACTTGTTTGGCAACCTGGACAGTAAGCAACAACGTAATAGCCCTCTTCAAGTAGGTCTTGTTCCCAAGCTTGTCTGAGATACTTCCACTCTCTTTCTATGTATTCATCTTGATATGTCCAGTAAGCCTTTTCTTGGTTTATGAAGACCCCAAGCGTCCTATCCGCTTTGACCCATTCTCGATGATATTTCACAATGGCTTTCTTACATTCCTCTATGAAGAGTTCTTCGCCCACTCTTTCCAGAAGCTCCCGCTTATTTTTGACGCCTAAAAGTTTTTCAACTTCAAGCTCGACTGGCAAGCCTTGACAGTCCCACCCAGCCCAAAAAGGCAAATAATAACCTTGCATTGTTTTCCAGCGGTAATGAAGGTCTTTCATCACCCGGCCTCTGGCATGACCTACATGCGGCACACCATTCAACGTTGGCGGTCCTTCAACCCAGCCTGAGATGCCTTTATTGTTTTTTTCGCGGAATTCCATTAACTTCTCTTTTATTCTGTTTTTCTCCCAAAATTCACGAATTTCTTTTTCAAGTTCAAGCGGGCGATAATCTAGTGTAAGACTTAGGTTAGAACTAGGTCCGAATTTGGCGGTCACCTTTCATCACTAAGCACCCGCAAATACACCAAAATAGCATCAGCCACATATAACCTTTTTGAATTGATAATCTGCTATTTTGAATCAATGTGTTGCTTTGTTCTATTGATTTGGCATTTTCGTTTTCTGAATAACATTAAGTCTTCTAGAGTCTACACGCATATTCAAACCCGCTTTCTACAAACTCTTTTGCTTCTTAGTTGTCTTGGCGGTTGCTGAGTGAAGTTCATCTTTCTTCTCTATTTTGGCTAGGTGAGTATATTAGCGTGTTTCTGATGTTTTGATGCTTTAGGCAATTGCATTACATGAGCATGTTTCTGGTTTCAAGTTGAGCTCCGAAAGAAGAGTCGTAGCGTCTTTAAATCCTTGGCAAGAAGGTACCCTTCTTTATTAGTGGACAGTGAATATCGATAGATGGCTTGTTTCCCCATAGATTAGGTTGTTTTCAGTGTCAATCTGATTGGTTATGTTTATCCATTGCTGTATTGTTCTTCCGAAGCTCTTAGCCTCAAGAAATATGTCCTTGATATCGACTTTCCCGTCGCCATTTAAGTCTGCAAGCGCGTTCCATCTTGGGTTTAGAGGATCTGTACCGAAAGCTTTTGCTACTAAGAATATGTCCATTATGTCAACTTTGCCATCTTGCCATCCCCCGGGTCCTGTTATGTCGCCTTCCAAACGTGCACCCGTGGAGTTCCATTGTACCAGTTGCAAGCCTTCTTCTTCTTGTCCCGTCAACTCTGAGTCATTATAAGCCATTCTAATAGCTATTTTTCCTGAATAGTTAGCAGTCGTTTCAATGTCATAGCATTGTGCTACACGTTTGCGACCTGGCGGAGTCGCAGGCCCATTCTTAACTTCAGTTGCTGTTGTGAAACCTGCCTCGTTAACCTTTTCGAAAATTAAACGAACATCATCCGAGGGAAAGACCGTGACATTTTCTCCAGTTGGGGTCTCTCCCTGCAGGACATCGATCAGAATACTCACGTCGTCATAGTAAGTGTTTATGGGTGTCAATGTAAAATTTCCATCCAAATTCCCATCCAGCGTCCAACTCATCAGTGCGATCGTCTTCAGGGCTTTATTGGGCTCTAGCTGCGAGGTCACATCGAAAAAGCTCCAAGAACTGTTGACATATTGGTTAATAAAATATTGGGAGTCACTGTCTGAATAAACGAGTTCCAGAGTCCATAAGTTATTCGATTCTGGTTCTGTTCGCACACAATAAGCAATAGATCGAATTGATGATGTTGGTATTCCTTGCGGAGATTGGAGATCCTGATAAAGCCGCACTCCAGCGATGCACGCGCAGTACTCTCCGCTGTGAGGGTTCGTGGTTACGACCGCTGCACTCCCATCTGGGGATACACTCCAACCTGTAAACTCCCCCGATTCGAACCCACCATTAACTATAGCTTCCTTTGTTTCATTCAGGCCCGCAAGCCCTACCCGCGAGCTAAGATGCACAGAACTAAAAACTGTCAATATTAGAAGAACTGTAAACATCGTTCCTGTTTTCTTTTTCATTTTCCTTTCTCCATTTTATTTTTTCGGCCGTGGTCTTTCCCCGATTTGCCGAAACTCGAGAGTTAATCGGGCACGACTCTGTAGAGATCAAGATTGTGCATCTGCTATCAAGTCATCCCTGGAAGGGGCAATCTATCATAAAATAATCTGTGACCGATCGATCCAAAACTTTTCCATTCACTCTCCTTTCTGCATTTTTCTTGTTTTGAAGAGCGAGATCGAAGTTGCCATTGAACGATGAAGGAAGCTTGTCGGGGAAACAGCTCTTCAAAAAACGTAGGATCAACTTCTAGATAAACCTTGTGAAAGAATGCTTCATACAAAAAATCTATTCCACAGTACATTGTTTTCTAGAAGATTTCTTCATCTCCAACATTTTATTTCAAATAAAGCGCACCTGTCTGCGATTATACTTTTCATAAATGTTGAATGGCTCGGTTTCTACAATTAACACACAAATATATGAATACAAATATTCCACACACCGTGAAATGAATGTAAAAGGCTTAGCGTCGCGAACAGCCTGCATTTTTTCTGTTTATTTCGGTCCCTTCAACCAACCGCGAATTCCCATTTCCTTTACAAGGATTGTCACTTGTTCAAGTTGGCAAGACTTGTGTTCCCCAGTCTCATCCATATACGAGATTTTGGGCAAAAGCGTGTATTTTCCTTTTCTCTTAGGTTCCAGCGTCAATTTCATTTCCTCTGTTTCAAGAGGAGCTAACTTCCTCCTCCTTAGATTAAGAATTCCATCATCTATCAGGCATTTTTCAGGTTTTCCTACTAGATCGAACCCTTTCGGAATAATCTCTTCGACTCCAACAAGAAAGACATCTTTCTTTCCAAGATTAGCGAGTTGAATTTCCAACCCCAAACTTTCGCCAACTAAGACCTCTTTTTTGTGAGCGATCAAATTTGCCTTGATAAATGCACGTTCGAACTTCATCAAACCAACAGGTTCTTCAACCCTCATTACAGGCGCGTAGGTTGCGCTCGTGCTCGATGCGTAGCTAGGGGTAGTCAATAATTCTCGTAAAGATATCGCAAATTCATGTTTTTCCTTTACCTTGTTTAATGTCTTAAGAACTTCGTCTCTTTTACCAGTGTACCCCGCTTTTTCGTAGAGGTCAGATGACCGTTCAAGACACTTTTCTGCGACGAGATATGTTCTGATTTTCTTTTCTGGATCCACTTCAAGCTCAGCATGGACCGTGTAATTAAAAGCATCAAACAAAATTTCTGTGGCACTAGTACACAAGGAGGCATTCTCAAAGCCTGCTTTCAAGTAGTAATTTGCTGCCGCTTCCAGAAATTTCTTTGCTTCAGAGAAGGCATCTTTTTCCCTTGTCGCCTCGAATCTAGTTCCAAATTCTAATGCTTTACAGAGGGTTTGATTCCCAGAAATCAGTAGACTTGCTTTATCTGTCATGATTTGTTCTTTTGCTTTTAGAAACAATTCAGAAGCTTCCCGGTAGAGTTCTGGGGAAGCCCTTACATCAGCCATTTTCATTTTTTGCCATGCCCGACATATGTAAACAAAGGGTTCCATCTCTTTTCGATCAGTTTCGGTCTCTAGTGTCTGCAACAGTTTTTCGAATGCACTAGCCGCTGAACTGTATTTTTCAGCGCTTTCAACATGTTGTCCTCTTAGATCAAATGCTCTTGCTTCTTCTATACTGGATCTTGCAAAACAATAGCCATTTCTACGTTTGGAGGCTTTGCTGAGTTCAGTTGTCTGCTCCCTTTCATCAAGGTTTTCTATTCTGTCAATTTCCTTGTCAAAGGCTTCTTTGGCTCGTTCGAAGAGTTCTGCCGCCTTCTTGAAAGCTTCTTTTGACTCATTGAAGTTTTCTCTTCTACTCAAATCTTCTGCTTGTTCCAGAATAGCCCATGCAAGGAAGTTTGATGACATGAAACTCCATAACCGTGACGATTCAAGAAGGCTTGCTACTTTATCGTAATGTTTCATTGCATCTGCGTAATTCTCTCGTTCATGGGCATTTTTGGCTCTCTCGATTTCGCTCCAGGCTTTCATAAAGGTAGCATGGTTTAGGTAGAACTCAGCAAAATTAGGGATTCTTTGAGCAGCATTTTTATACTCTGTGAACGCATTTTCAAAGTTCTCTTCAGCCTTTCGACACCTGCCTAAACGATCTTGGTTTCTCGCCATTTTCCAATAGGATTCCGCGGCTCGGCTTGGTAGGCTGACTTTCTTGAATTCTTTGGCAGAGTTTTCGTAAACCTCAATTGCTCTTTCTAGCGTTTTTTGGTTTTGGGTCAAAACATAAAGGTCGTTCAGTATTCCCCCAAAGGAGTCCTCAAATATGGCAACAGTCGCCATAAGCGTCGGAACTGGGCGAGACAAGACCCACTTCCCGCAACGTGACATGGAGTCTTCCATATCTGAAACAGAACTCTCAAGAAGAACTCTCTTTTTGTCTTTATCCGTTTCTATTCTAGCTAACTCTGCTTCTATTAGTCCCTCGTAGTATTTGCCAACACCGCGAATCCAATCATTGGATGGAAAAACTTTTTCCACGATCTTGTTATATTCTTTTCTGTGGATCAACGCTTCTTCAAGCAACTTCTCCTTTTCTTCTTTTCTGACTTCGAGGCTGGAATAGAAAAACAGTGCCTTGCTTAGAGCGTGAAGAGTTGAACCTGTTGCATCTGGAGAACCTGAACGGGATGCATGCTCTAGTCCCTCACGCCCAATTTCTACTGCTTTTCCCAACATAGCCCGTTTTTCCTCCGACTTAGCTTCAATTTCACGGGCCTGAGAAGAGCAACTTTCAGCGTAATACAAGTGGGTTCCTGCTATGTAGAAGTCCTGAGAAACTAGGTGAAGATAACGTGTGGCTTCTTCAGCGTATCTAATTATATTTTCATATTCTTCCTTCTTTTTGTCTGGATCTGCCTCCCTCAGCGTCATCGAATCGGTGACAAGTGCAAGAACATAATATGCAATTCCCTTCAGATAACCATCTCTTGCAATGCTTCCTTGTCTCAACATTTCTTTGGCATATTGCAGTGCAAAATCAATTTTCTCAGTGAATAGGGCGGTACAAAGGGCCGCAGCCCAATTTGCCATAGCGATATAATAAGGATCACCAACCTCTTTAGAAAGGGTCAGCGATTTCTCTGAATAGATCAAGCTTCTTTGCGCAAGTTCATGCGCACGCTCCTCACCGAAAATGTTTGCCGCGTACCAACTTTGTAGGCTAGCTGTGAAATATGAACGGAGGAGTTCATTCTTGTCCCCCAGCTTCGACAAAACTGCAATGGCCTTGTCGGCGCAGTCTATTCCTTCTTGAGCGATATTTCTCATTTCTTCCCAATCCGATGCCACATACAACCTCTCAAGCAGACACAACAATAAGTCATTACACATCTTTCCATAATTCAGTTCTTCTCCAGCATTTTTGTATGCCTCTAAGCCCCTATTTCCAAATAAACGGCACTCATCAAGCATTTTTCTTTTCTCTGGAGGACTAGACGCTAGCCAAGAACGTATGTATTCAGCGATGGCATAACACTGCACACTTTTACCCCTATTTTTCAAGCGGTCTTCCTTTTCGAAAATTCTGGCAGCGTTTTGGTATGCCTCCACGGCTAGTTGCCTAGTTTTCTTGAATTCTTCTATGCCTTCAGTCTGCGTAGAAGCCCGGCTGTAACAAAAACCTATCTTTTCCAAAGTCTCTGCGGCAACGGAGGTTGTTATCGATTCGAAATGCAATCCATGCTCGTAAGACTTAGCCGCTTCGAGCCACTCATATTTTCTTTCTTGTTCTTTGGCTTTTTCGATTGCAGCTCTTATGCCGAGCTCTGAAGGCATTGTATACCCCCATTATCATTATTGATTTTGAATATGAAAAACTTTCCTAAAACTGTTAAACGCTATAACCATTTGCTCATCTTTATGAAGTCGATGCCCCACCATTCCTTATGTAAGTATGCTTCTGGCACAAACCCAAACTTGAGATAGAGGTTCACTGCTGGAACCAAAACCGGAAGCGTGTATAAGGTTATCTTGTGACACTTTTGTTGCTTACAATATTCCACGACACGGTTGAGTAAAGCCTCACCTATGCCCTTGCCTTGTCGTGATGGATGGACACATATCCATCCGAGCCGAGCAAGTCCACCAACCTTTTCATAGCCCCGCAATATTGTGCCTACGGCGACTCCGACGATTTTGCCGTTTTCATCACCTACAAAAAGAAAATCGTTTGACTCTTGAATCCCTTTAATGTATTTTTCTGACATGTGTACCGACATGTCAAACTCCAATGCTTTCCTTGGATAGTAATCTCTTTCATGGCGATTCCACGAATCTTCCATTGCTTCTGCAGAAACTTTCGCCGACTCCTCAGCATCCTCAGGTTTCATCTCCCTGACTATAACCATACGGACCTATCCTGACGCTTAGCTTAATGGAAAACAGAAAGAGAACCGTATAACTTTTTTGAATGCACAATGGCCCCGCCCGAACGAGTTTAGGGAAATCTGCTATCAAATTTCAATAACAAAAGTGGGTGAGCCATTAAGGGTGAGGTTGGGTTCTCAATGCTTGGTTTTTTAACCAGTGTAGGCACGAATAGATTGCTAATAAAACTAGGGCTATCTCCACTATCATTGATGCTTGTCCGGTGTAAAACGGGTTTCCGTTAGCTAGGGGATAGATTACATAAGGCATGTTTTCATGGGTGAACATGTCGAAGAAGACGTGGCTCATACCTCCGATTAAGCTGCAAAGATATATGCTCTGCATTGAATACCTGACCTGATTTGGCCTAATCCGCAACGAATTGTATACGGACCATAATTTTCCTTCGAAGAAATGCTCTACTTCGAAAACCCCAATGGCTATCAGGATAGGGTAAACAGTAAAAGATGTCGCGAAGCCATGCCATATTCTGTGGTCTAAGAGTTCTCCAATTAAGAAGTAGTAAAGAGGCTCCAAATCCACAAATGTACCTGAAACAATTAGGGCAAGAGGATCAATTCTCCTTCTATCCCTGAAATAGAGGAACAGGGGAGCAAGTCCATGAAGCAGAGTGATTGGCATGTATAGCGCCTTCTACATTTCTTAAACACGCTGTCATGCTGCAGAAGAATTATTCTAACGGTATTTTCTTCCCGTCAAAATCACGCTTTGAGATTCCAAACTCGCTTCTAACTTCTCTTAGCTGCTTTGCCGTGAATACTGGTCCGTCTCTGCAAACGCGATACTTGCCTATCACGCAACTTCCGCACAAACCCATGGCACAACGCATTAAACGCTCTAAGCTTGCCTCTAACGCTATCTCGTACTTTTCAGCTAGATCGAAAACCTTTCGCATCATCAGTTCCGGCCCACAAGTATAAATCATATCAAACTTTTGCTTAGCCAAAAGCGGTTCAAGCGGTTCAGTGGCCAAGCACTTGATGCCATAGCTGCCATCCTCAGTTGTTGCAACAATATTCCCCTTACTGCAGAGTTCTTCCAGTTCATCTATGAATAGCAGTTCTTCCCTCGTTTTTGCGCCTATTATGAAAACCGCCCTTGCTGCTTTGGATGCTAATTTCTTGGCAAGGAACAATAGTGGCGCTATGCCTGTTCCGCCTCCAACCAACAATATTTCACCCTCTTTTGCGGTGAAGCTATTTCCAAAAGGTCCACGTATACCTATAATTTCATCAGTTTTCTTTTCGTGCAATGTTTGAGTCGCTTCACCAACGCTTCTAACAGCAACTGAAACTGTACCATCTTCACGCGCATCCAATATGCTTAATGGAATTTCGTCCACTCCTGGAATCCATAACATTAAAAACTGGCCAGGCTTGGCCTTGGCACATTCCTTGTCTTTAAAGATGAAGGTTTTGACTGATGGACTTTCATTTTTGACATTCAAAATTCGTGTGATTCTGTGTTTATTAGCTGCGATGCGATAAACCAACAATCTCCTGCAAACTCCTGAAACCTTTCCTTTTTAAATAAACATCTATTCCCCGTGTAATCGCCTTGAACACATGTGAACCTTTGATGGCTATCGCTGTTCCAACTTGAACAGCTGAGGCTCCAGCTAAGATGAATTCTAAAGCGTCGCTCCAATTTGCTATGCCACCACATCCAATTATCGGCACTTTAACTTCTTCATAAAGCTCGTAAACGCATCTTACAGCAATCGGTCTTATAGCTGAACCTGATAATCCGCCTATTTTGTGGCTCAGTATAGGCCTAGCAGTTTCTGTGTCTATTGCCATGGCTCTAACGGTGTTTATGGCTGTTAAGGCGTCTGCGCCGGCTTTAACGGCAGTCTTCGCGATCTCGGTTAAGCTTGTAACGTTTGGGGATAGCTTGACAAAAACAGGTTTCTCCACTGCAGCCTTAACTTTTCTAACAACTTGCCTCAGAATTTCGGGGTTCTGCCCAATTTCGGAACCTGTCTCCTTGACGTGAGGACACGAAACGTTTAGTTCTATAGCATCGGCTCCCGCAGTTACAGCCTTTTTAGCTACTATTGCATACTCTTCTTCTGAAAAACCATAAACGCTCACAACTAAAGGAACATTCAAAACAGCTTTTGCTGTTTGAATCTCATTAACATACTCGTCTATCCCAGGGTTCGGGAGACCCATGGCGTTGATTAAGCCGCAACTGACCTGAACGACAGTCGGATTTGCATAGCCAACTCGTGGCTTCAGTCCAACAGATTTCGTAGTTACGGCTCCCGCACCACCCTCAGCGATGCTTTCCAACGTTTCTGTAGAATATCCCAAAATCCCAGAAGCCAGCATAGTTGGATTAGTAAGCTTTAAACCAACTAAATCAACGCTTAATCGACTGCTTTTCAAAGGTCACATCACCATAAACATTTTCAGTAAAGGTTATGACTTTAACAAGATAAAGCTTGGTTCTTCAGGTGCTGATCATGCGTTCTGTCGGCAAGTTGAAGGCTGTACTTCTCGGCCTCGGAAGAACATTCATAAAAGCTTCAAACACTCCTGAAATCTACAGAAGCATTATGGAGGCTCACGTAGTTAACGTCTCTTCTGACATAATTGCCAAGGCCCACACAAAGAATGACAAAGAATAGTGCGCAACCGAAACAGAAAGACCGGGGCAGATGTCAAAGCGACAAAAAGTCTAACTGAAGTGCTCTTATATGTCTAAACCCGATTGGTAAAACGGAAAATCCCTGAGCCCTTATCTGGCGCATAAGCCCAGTTTTTTCGTGTGTTTTATCCAGTCTCAAGATTTTCTTCTATTTTTTCTTTTTCTGACCAAGCTCGCGTTCTGGTTCCTCAGCCCCAAGCAGTATTCTCAGCGACTTCACTTCTTCCCTGAGCATACCTATTTCACTTTCTAAAGCTTTAGTCTTAGAGTCAGCCATCTTCTTAAGTTCTTCAATTTCCAACAAAAGATTTTTCCGTTCATTTTCCAACGCCCTAAGCTTCTCAACTAAATTCTTAAAATTACTCATGAACTCCCGTTCCCCCACCCCTCACTGGTTATAATATTCATTCAAGACACTTAAGATTTATGCAAATTTGAAACCAAAGCAGATTCTGAATACGACTATCGTATAAGATTTACCTCGTGCTATTTCTTCAGCTTTGAAGGACGTTGCTTAAATTCTTGGATCTTGATTCAAGCTCGATTGTTCATTGCTTCCTGTTTTGACAAACTGATTTTTCTATATTGCAACAAGAATTAGAAGGTTTCCGAGTCCGGTCAGGATGCTGCTTCTTTTGTTGATCAATAATAAACCTTGGATTTAGTCAAACATAAATATTAGATTTAGCTAATACGTCCGAGAAAAATGCGCAAGAAAATTGCACTTTTGACCATTGTGCTTCTGTCGGCTTTATCTATGATATTAAGAAGTCAACTTGCTACATCGACAAATGGTTCCAATTTGCATCTTACATCCAGAGAATCAGAGATTGTTGGGCGGATAAATGGAACGAATGCTTACAATTATGACCTAGAACTTGAAAAAATCGCGCTGAATCACAATCTATCAGGGTATTCGTTTCGGTCTGCGGGATCAGTTGGCGCAAATGAAACAGCCAAGTTGGTAAAAGAGCGTCTTGAAAGTTTTGGGTTAGAAACACACATGGAAGAATTCGAATTTACAAGTTGGAATCTTATGACTCAGCCTGTCCTCATAATTGATGATGATGGAAACCAAAGCACGACTAACGATCAAGTTATAATCCGTTCTTTTCAGCCTGAACATTACAGTTGGCCTACCCCTGAAGAAGGAGTTTTTGCGGACCTAGTCGTCCTACCTTTGCCCGAAGCTAAAAGCCGTGGCACTGTCGGAGTCAGACCCTATGATGCAGCTGCTTGGAATGCCATAAACACTACTGGCAAAATACTCTTAATCGGCAGGGAAGTTCGTTGGACAGCTAAGCTGCACCAAGTTTATTGGAACAAATTGAAAACACAGCCTCCGGCTGCAGTCATACACACTTGGTGGTACGATTGGATGTCTTGGGCCCCACCTATGTTCGCGTCTATTGGAGGTCGGCCAGTCTACAGGTTCGGCCCGTATTATTGGGACTTGAACATTCCAGTTGGATGGGTAAACTATGAAGATGGCTTGTGGATTCAGAATAGAGAGGCTAGCGAAAACGTATCTGCTCGCATGACTATCAATGCCGTGATAGGATCTGGACCACATTATAACATAGTGGGAAGGTTAGCTGGTTCAATCAATCCTGAAAAGGCAATCATTATTTCAGGGCACTACGATACAGTTGTTGCTGCCGGATTTTGCGACAATGGTGCTGGAACCGCTGGAGTCATTGAACTGGCTCGAGTTTTCTCAGAAAGTGCAAGAGAGGGTCTCTACAAGCCCGAATATACGCTCCTTTTCATAGCCTTCACGGCTGAAGAACTCGGTTTA
>Ga0315307_1000710_pt1 | contig 14388 bp, 9 predicted proteins | sample TDP2_MG_FD_203079 | JGI IMG/M metagenome (GOLD analysis project Ga0315307, IMG submission 203079) | Freshwater sediment microbial communities from Lake Towuti, South Sulawesi, Indonesia - TDP2 | ecosystem: Environmental > Aquatic > Freshwater > Lake > Sediment | place: Indonesia: South Sulawesi... | reverse complement strand
ATGACCTTGGTTCCGGACCCATCCGCAACTGCATGGACTATCTCCTCTCCCTGCACTGCCTCGCCCAGATCATCAAGGGGCGGCCTGGAGAAGCCCCACTCCTGGATGAGGTCGAATGGCAGGGGCTGGTACTTCCCGGCTATGAGCCTGCCGCCGGTCGGGCCGTTGACCGCTGCAACGAAGCCGTTCTTGGCGCAGCACACGGCCTCGCACCTGCGCGATCCCTCCAGCCAGCCCAGGTCAAAGACCAGCCCGGTGACGCCGTGGAACATGGCGACGAAGAGGTGAACCTTCCTGCCGCTGGTTCCGCCGTAAACCAACCCATCCGCGGAGGCGTCCAGGGCCGTTATGTGGCTTTCGTCGGCCGGGATCTGGGCAGTGGCACCCGGGAAGCAGGCCGGGAAGGCGACCATCGTACCCTCCTTCACGAAGGTCCCGTGGACGATCTCATCGACCAGCGCCTTGGTCTCAGGCGATTTCAAGTCCCAACGTTTCCTCTTCTGCACCGTCTCACCCCCAGGTCCTTATGGGCAAGTGCGCGTCCTTTTTCTTCCTGTCCGGCGGCATCTCCACCTTGAATATGCCCACCGGCCGCGGCCCAACGTGGCCGAAGAACAGGTCCCCGTTGTGATCCACCGCGCCACGCGAGACGTACTGGGCACACTGCCCGGGCCGGCGCAGCACCGTGACCTCCTCGCGCTTTGTCGTCCTTGGGTTCATGCGGGTGACCACGCCCTCCATCTCCTCGTGATCATCCCCCATGGGGTTGTACTGTGGATCCTTCCATCTGGAGGCCACGTAGTAGAGCTGGCCATCGCCGGCAAATGCCACACCACCACAGTGGTCCCTGAAGGTGTTCATGGGCACGGTCAGATCGCGGCCCTGGGTCGTCGGCCCCAGGTCCTCAACCCGCCCCCATTCCCCCTCGTTCGGCCAGATCCTCACCAGCCGGGGATTGGCGATCCAGGTAACCGCCCATATGCAGTCGGTGTAAGGCTGGCGGACGGCGTCGTAGAAGACGCTGTGAAAGCCGTTCTGGTAGACGAGATCGTGGGGAAGCACATAGGGGGACATCTCCAAGCTATCCTTCTCCGGATCATACCTGACCAGGTGTCCGTAGTCGCTTGAGGTCCAAACCCTGTGCCTGTCATCGGTGAAGATGGCCTGCGAGTTTATCGAGCCGATCCTGCCGAAATCCCTCCTTTTGCGCTTGTCGATGTCGTAGATGATGAAGTGATCCCTGGGGTAGCTGACGGCGTAGATCATGCCGCGCTCCTCATCCAGCGCCATACACCTGCAGCCTTCCTTCGGGATCAGGGTGTCCCACCACAACACTTGATCCTTTCGTGTGTCGAAGGCCAACAAAGCACTCCCCCGGAAACAGCGCTCTGGATCGTGCCAGGAATTCCAGGGCGAGTAGGCCGGTCGGTCTATGGGCGGGCCCGACAGGTGGGTTGCCATGTAGAGTACCCCATCGTGCATGGAGGGCGCGAAGCTGTAGTGGATCTTGCACTGCGTGGCCCTACCGGAGTCACGTGGGTCATCCACCATCTCATCCAGGTCGAGGAGATACTCCAGCCGATCGTGGTCCTCGTCGTAGCGCACAAGCTTGACCACGCCGCCGGGCACGCCCTCGGCGCAGGCTGAGGCATAGATCCGGCCGTCGGGTCCCGTCGAGAGGGACCAGCATGAGTCCGAGTCCGGATGCTCGGTGAACTGGTAGAACTTCGTTTCGTATGCCAAGGAGATCCACCTTGTGGCGGTCTCCGTCCAGATCGCGGACCCCAGATAAATAGGCTCCTGCCGTTGCCCAAGCCGGTCTCACCATTTGCTCGATAACTTCATAAGCAGGTTGAGCGCAATTCGACTATGATCGCATGACCGACAAAGGCAAGCCGTGCGTGATCGCGGATTTCAGCATCGTCCCGATCGGCGGGGGATCGACCAGCATAGGGCGCCAAGTGGCCATCGCCCTCAAGGCCATGGCCAAAGTCAAGGGAATCCGGCATCAGCTGACGCCCATGGGGACGGTCTTGGAGGCGGACGGCCTTGGGCCGATCCTTGAGGCAGTGAAGGCCGCCCACGAGGCGCTTGTGGAAGCGGGTTCGCTGCGCGTGGAGTCAACTCTTCGCATAGACGATAGAAGGGACAAGCCGAGATCCATGGCTGACAAGGTAAGCTCGGTCGAGAGGCACCTGAAACAGATCCCGTAGATGCCTCCCTCCGTCCACCCTTCCGTCGAGTGCACTGCGCGCAGGCAGAATCGGTGGGGTGAAACGAGCTGACACAAGGGGCCGCTCACCTAGCGATGATCGGCACCCCAATCACACCAGCCTAGTCGTCCTGACTTCCCGGTAGAGACGTCTCCTCACCATCAGGCTCCACAGGAGAGACCCCGCAAGCATCGCCGTGGCCGTCGTGGCTGCCCATTCGATCATGTAAATCCAGAGAAGCGCGCGGTCCTTCAGCTTCATAGTCCTGGCCTGCAGCTCGATTATCAGGCCATCTATCTCCGTAATGAGTTCGGCCGAGGCCCCGTATTCCTGCTTGACGTAGAGCTCCTCGGCATCTTTGATCATGCCCCTCACCTTCACCAAGCCCGGCCCGATCTGCTGGGTGTTTGCGCCGAACTTCTCGACGAAGTTCATCGCGTCGATCACCGACGTCAACCTGAATCTGGTCGACCAGAAGCTGGTTCTGAGCTGGTGCATGAGGTGCGTGTCCTGGGGAATGGTGTTCTTGGTCGCCAGGTAGCCGATGTTGGCCACGTAGTCCGGGTAGTACTCCCAGTGCATCACATCGGTGCCGCCGCCCGGCGTCCAGTCCATGGCGTGGGCCACGCTCCTTCCCTCTCCGATGTCCCAGTAGGAGAGGGGCGGGATGTCCGTGTCGTCGGATGTCAGCAATAGTATGGCACCGGACTTCAGCCAGAGCTGGTTTGCGCCATGGAAGTAAGGAATGGTAACCCAGGGAAGGACCCTGGTGAACGGATGATCCATGGCTGGCTTGACCTTTATCTCCCGATAGCTCCACACCGGGCTGACCATGAAGACTGGGAAGATGCCCTCCAAGGGGGTCCAGGCCTCGGCCCGAGGCGCCCCAAAGCTCTCAAGGCCGCCAACCATCACGATGCCGAAGCCGTTGCCCAAGACGGAATCGTTCATCCACGCGAAGTGGTAGTGTTCCATCAGCCGGGAGTTCGCATCGCTGATTATGATCATATCATAGTTGTCCAAGAGGTTCTGGAACGTTCTAGGCATGTACAACCTTATGAACTTCTTCATCGTAGACATGTCAAACGATATGTCCGCCCCGTGGAATTCGCTGGTTGGGACGGACATGACGGTGAATGCGGGGTCCGATTGGAACTTGGGCACCGGCGACGGGCCCCAGCCATCCCCAATGTAGAGCATCCTGATGCGTCCGGTGGCGGGATCCACCCTAGCCTGAGATGCTGGGGAGCAGGCTACGAACAAGGCCCCGATAAGGGCGATGACCCAGGCTCCACGAGGGCCCGGATCACCGATCGCACTCACTCCATCCAACCCTCCAAGCGTGCAGGGAAGCGATACTTATAGCCTTCGCCCGGTAGCACTTCGCACGTACCCATAAACTGCGAGAGCTGATCCAGACTATGGACGCCAAGAAGACGCTGACCCTGGCTGTCAAACACGGAGCGATTGTGCTTCAGGATCAACGATCCCGAAGGTGTTGGTCAACCCTTTCGCCGGTGGCCTCGCTCCGAACCGGAGGCGATGACTGGAAGCCGGGGCGGAGGGTGGGCCACACGACCTTGGTCTTGGAGGAAACCGATGGCAAGGTCGTTGGGTTGGTCTGCTGGAAACGGGGCAAGGGTGAGATCAGAATCCCGTTCTGCCTAGCGGTGCGGAAGGATGAGACGGTGGCGGAGGTGGGGCCTGCCGAGGGATTGAAGCCCCAGGATCGGGTCGAGCTTGAGTTTCCCCGGGGCCTTGGCTGGGCCAGGGCCGGCCAGAGGGGATACGTCGTCCTCCCCATCGGCATGGGAGCGCTGTGCGACTTCTCGCCGTCGCGCAAGCCAAAGCTGCGCGAGCTGGCCATCTACTCCGGTGGCCAGACCGGCCTGACCATGCCCATCTTCGGCATCTTCGATGGTGAGGAGACGCTTGGCTGCATCGTGGACACGCCCTTCGACTGCAAGATCAAGACCGAGCTGAACCATGGAAGGCGGCGCATCTACGCCCAGACCCCGGTCTGGGTCATCGACGAGAGGACCAACTCCGTTCGACGCGCCCGCTTCTTCCCAGCCGGGAAGGGTAGCTATGTTGGGATCGCCAAGAGGTACCGGGCCGAGCTGATTTCCTCGGGCAGGTTTGTCACCCTACGGGACAAGGCCCGGGACAACCCCGAGGTTGACCTGACAATCGGCGCACTCCTTGGACACCGGCATCTCCTATCTGTGGAGGCACCGGGAGCCGACCCGTACGATGGGCGCAACGCGTACGGCTTCTTCCGGTCCGCGCTTCGCGCAGGATTCGATCGGGTGGTGGCCCACGACGTCCTTCGAGGGGAGCGCTCTGAGATGGCGGATGCAGCGGAATTCGCGAGATCCCTTTCCCCGGGATTCCGCCTGTCCGTGTACGAGAACTACCTCGACATCTTCCGGCCAGGCGAGCAGAAGGACACGAAGGACGCCAAGCGCTACCCGGACTGGGACGAGTCCCTGATCGTGCGCCAGCGCGATGGCTCGATGAGGAGGAACTTCCGCATCCGTAGGAAAGGCCAGCGAGACATCTGGACGTACACGGTCTGTCCCGCAAGAAGGCTTGAGGTGGCCCTTCCCCAGATGCAGGAGATGCTGGGGACCCTTGGGCGAGGGTCCATATACATCGATGTCGAGGGGGCCGTTCCGCTCTTTGACTGCCACGATCCGCGCCACCCGGTGACCAAGGAGGAGGACTGCAGGTTCCGACAAACCCTCATCGCCGAGGTAAAGAAGAGGTTCGGGGTCGTTACCACCGAGGCGCTGCCCCAGGACTTCCTCGCCCCCTGCGTGGAGGTGGGCTCGTATTTCTCCGCATTTCCGCACAGCGGGTATGGGAACAGCAGCTTCAGGATAATGCCCCCGATGATCCCAATCCCCCTCCACCCGCTCGTCTGGCACGGCTGCGTCTTGAACCAGACGGGCACCGGGACGAACTACTACCAGTCCGATCCGCCCCACGCTGCGCTCTTCGGCTGGCTTGCGGACACGATGGACGACAAGGGCCGCCGCATCGCATACCAGCTTCGGGGCACGGCGCACGCTGAGCTCCTCTGCCACGAGTTCCTCACCGGCCCCAGGGTGATTGTCGGGCCCGACGATGCCTTCCACTGCGACGATGTGCAGCTGACCCGGTTCTCGGACGGGACGGTGGTCGTCGGCAACTTCGCGAGCGTCCCCTACCGATGGCGGGGAGTGACCATCCCATCAATGGACTTCGTCGTCCTGAACGAAAGGCTCTCCCTGAAGCTGGAATGCCCAAGGCAGGGCCAGGCGGGCAGTCGCCTCATGGTCAGACTGGCGGTCCGCAATACCTGGAATCAAAAGATATCCCGGGCAAGGCTTGCCCTGTTGGGCCGGGGTGCGGCGCATAGTGAGCGCCCGCTTTGCGAGCTGGAGCTTCCCAGCCTGAAGCCACGCGAAACCTTCAGGACCGAGAGCCAGCTTGAGGCACCCAGCCTGCCTGGGACGATGTGGATCGTCGCAACCGTCGCCGTTCCCGATGAAAGCCCCTGGCAGGTCACCGGGATCGCCCAATGCGAGATTGCCGCGAGCAAAGGCCACTAGCCTGCGCGATCACCCGAATCGCCAGCTCAAGCACAGCTTGCCCGCCGAGCGTAAACGAGCGCGCACCCTAGGACGGCCAACGCCCCCAACGCTAAATGCTCGGGCACCTCCAAGGGATACTGGGCCTGATCCCTTGGCAGGAGGCTGATCGCCTGGATGAAGTTGGTGTTGATATCCCACGTCTCGCCCGTTTCGTAGTGGGGCCGGAGGCTCATTTCATAGAAGGGCCTCCCCATGAGGAAGTATATGCCCTGCGGGATGGACCCCGGCACCGCCCCCCTGGGGTTGGTCGGTGACCAGAAGCTCGACGTGTAGCCCGGCGGGTTGATCGTGCCCGTTCCCTCCAACATGCAGATGGCATAGGGATTGACTCCGAGGTGGCAGTCGACTGACGCTAGGGCGTGGTCAAGATACGACTCGTTGCCGGTCAGGCGATACGCAAAAAGGACCTCGGCCGCCCATGGGTCCATTATGTAGAGCGCCCAGGTCGGTATCTCAAAGGGCAGATGCGGGTTGGTGGAGGCCGTGTCCGCCTTGAGCCTGTCATCCGCCAAACCGACGATGTAGCGAGTCACGGCCTCCTTCCACATCGTTGAAGGGTTCACCTCGACGTAATAGCCGAGGGCGCAAGGCACGAAGGGCCCATAGTAGTCGGAGTAGGGCATCGAGACGGTGGCATTGCATGATCGCTCTGCAAGTTCAAGATACGTCAGGTTCTGCGTGGCGCGGTAGAGCTGCAAGCAGGCAAGGACCATCGCTGCGCCGTTAAGCGAGCTTCCGAGGCCCCCGCGCACCAGGGATTCGTAGTAGCGGAAGCTGCGCATGGCACCGGCCAGGTACCTTGCTGCATCGTCGGGGTACCGGCCCTCCACGAGGGCAGAGGTTCCGGCGAGGCCCGCAACCGCAAGGAGGCCGTTGTAGGTCGGCATCCAGTCCAGTATCTTCCGATCGTCGGAGGTGCCGATCACGCCGTCGGTTTCCTCCACCTTCTCAACCTCATGGAAGATGGATCCGTTCTGCATCTGCATCTTGAGCAGGAACTCGCATCCCCACATGGCCTCGTCCAGGATATCCGGCAGTGCATCCCCGTCCCTGTCAATGGAGCCGAAGAAATCCGGGCGGATGTCGTAGGCGAGGAGGAGATTGAACAAGACGTAGGTGTCATACTCGCTGTACTTGCCGCCCCATATCCCGGCGCAATGCCAACCCCCGGTGGCATCTGTGTGCGTGCCGTTGGGCAGAACCCCATCATCCAGATGGCAGGGCTTGGCCCTGTACTCATGCGCAACTCCACACCTCATGTACCGGAGCCACTCGTAGATGAGTTCTCCGCACTCCTCCAGAAGGACCTCGTTGTCCATCTCAAACCTTGGGGAGCGTGCCGTCCACTCTCCCAGCTCCACCCTGATGCTGAAGTTGCCCCGCCTCTGGAAGGACGTGAAATCCCCAGACCAGTAGTAAGCATCCCAATCAAAGCGGTCAAAACGGGAGCCCAGAACACCCGAAAAGACAACCCCACCCGACAGACTCTCGACGGAAAACCTACCCTCGCCCACAATCGGCTCATTCGACTGAACGACGAAACCCTTCCGATCACCAGGGCCATAACCCGACTGATCAATCAGAACATCCAACATGACCGGACGAAGCCAAGACGAGGAAGTCCTGTTGAACCCAAGGATGCCGGTCGTCTTATAGCGGAACCACATATTCGTCGTTCTCATGAGCCAGATCATGCCCCAAGCCTCCCCGAGGGAGTTCACCCTGCCGAGTTCTATCTCGCCGACCTTCCTGATCGCATGGACGCTCATGTTGGAAGGGTACCAGACCGCAACGCCTTTGCCGGTCCCGATCCAACCCTGCCCGAGCTCCGAATCCCAAAGCGTTGCATAGACGCTCACGCTTGGTAGATCGGAATCGTAGTTGACCCAGGTCGAACACTGCCTGCAGTACACGGAAAGGCCGCTGGTGGTCCCGGCAAAAATGTAGTCGGGCGAGGCCGAGACAGAGAAAATACTGTTCGAGATGAGCCCGTCTTCTTTCTTCCAAGACCGCCAAACACCAGTCAACACATCGAACTCACAAAGACCGCCGCGCATCGTGCCAAACAGAACCCGATTCATCGAGACGCAGACCGATATCACCCACGCATCGGACAACCCATCCACCTGCGTGTAGACCCGCCATGAATCCGCCTGACCATCATACCTGGCAACGCCCTTGTTCGTTCCGACCCACAGAGAACTGCCCTGGACTGCCAGACAATTGACCGAAAGAGAAGGCAGATGCTCAACCCCAACCGTGGACCACACACCCAGACCATCCCGCACAAAGAGACCATCCTTGGAACCCAGCCAGACCCTCCCGAGACCAGAGACACCACAAGTCGTCGAATTAACGGGAACTCCCCGACCCTCCACAAGATGCCTCAGATCGCCCGAAACCAGATCGGCAACGAAAACGCCCTCCTTGCCAGCCCCGAGCCAGAGATCATGCCCATCCGGAAAACAGTAGAAAAGCTCCTGACCGACGTAGATGGGTTCCAGGCCCACTGCGATCGGCAGCATGGCCAGCGCGGCTAGGGTTATTACAACAACAAGGTACCTCAACTCATCGCCGAGCCCCTGGCTTCCGAGTCGCCCTTAAAGATGCATCTGGCCCCGCAACGCCAGTCCGACGGCAACGTTTCGCCAGCAAGCCACGGAGGATGTCAACGTGCAGGTCCCCTAGCCAACTTGCCGGTTCAGTGGCCCAGCGCGAGGTCGTGGAACCTTCGCCTCATCCTGTTCATCTCGGGTATGCGACCCGCGTCGGTCTGGTTGTGTACGCGGTTCGTCAATAGTATGGCGAAGAAATCCCTGGCGGGATCGATCCATATGGAAGTGCCGGTGTAGCCCGTGTGGCCATATGCCAGTTTGGAGAAGTGCCTGCTTGCAGGGTTCTCCGGCGAGCGCCTCTTGAACCATCCAAGCCCGTAGGCGTTCTCCCCGTCATCGGCCCAGACGCTCGTAGCCCTTTCGATGGTCTGTCTGGAGAGAACCGCGTGTCCTTTTCCGAGCATCGTCCGGCAGAACTTCGCCAGATCATCAATGCTGGAGAACAGCCCGGCATGTCCGCTGACGCCGCGCATGAACCGCGCGCTTCCGTCGTGGACAACACCCACCAATGCGCCCCTTCCACTTCGAGACCTTTCCGTCGCGACGATCTCGGGCCTGAGGCGGCGAGGTGGACGATACATTGTTCGATCCATGCCCAGCGGCCCAAAGACCACCCGGTTCCCGAGCACATCGAGGGCCTTGCCCGAGACGCGCTCCAACAGCTTGCCCAGGAGTATGAAACCCACATCGCTGTAGAGCGTCCTGCTCCCGGGAGCATAGGCCATCTCTGCCTTGCAGATGCAATCGAGCACCTGAGATGGATCCTTGCACAGCTTGGGGATCGGGAGGCCTGATGGCAGGCCCGAGCTGTGCGAGAGAACCTGGCCCAGGGTGACGCCGTCCCTCCATCCTCCCGAGAACTGAGGCAGGTAGCGGCCGAAATGTTCATCCGGGGACAATTCGCCGCCCTCCCACAGCTTTAACGCGATCGTCCCCGCACAGACCGGCTTGGTCAGCGATGCGACATCGAAGATGCATTGCCTGCGCATGTGCCTCTGGGATGGAACCCGCTGCGCAAGGCCGGCCTGGCCCCGGCTGACGATTCCGTCCCCCTCTTGAACCAACCAGACGGCTCCCGGGAAAAGGCCCGAGCAGATCGACGATCGGATGAGGCTGGTTATCCGTTCATCGACCCCGCCGTCCACGCTCACCCAGAGGAAAGGCCTCTGATATAGGTTTGTCGTAGGGTCGTAGGGCCAATGCCTCCTTTGAACCCCAAGCATCGGGACCCCGGTCCCGGCGCCGGTGCCACACCAAACAACATAAATGGGCATCGCGCCTTGCACCTTGGCGATATATCCGCCCCGGCTCGGATAGCTGGCCCATGTTCAGAGGTGATCCATTGAGGAAGGCTCTGTTGGTTGCTGCAATGGCGACCCTGGCCCTTGCTACGCCAGCGCGGGGACAGGAGAAGATCCGTGTGCTCGCCATAGGGCAGGTGTTCCCCGCGGAGTGTCCCCTTCCCCATTGGTTCCCGACGGATCCCCTTTTCGAGCTGACCCTGATACCGACCGACGTCGACACGATATCGGGCTTCACCGGGGACGAGGCCCGGCGCTATGTCCGACAGTATTTCCCAAGGACGAGGGAAGACGTCGGCAAGTACGAGTTCTTCATGTACCCGGACGGAAACCTCAGGCCTCTAACCAACGTTCAGGTCTCATACCTGACCGATGTGATCCTCACGGGAGGCCGCTCAGGATTCACCACGATGGGCGGCGGCCTGTACAGTCCGGAGGGCAACATATGGTACACCTGGCTGGGCACGACCCTTGCGGAGCTCCTCCCGGTCAACATGGATCCGACGATGAAGAGGCCCAACAGCCAGTTCTCCATTAAGGTCACCAGGGACGATCCCCCGGTGCTCTCGATGTTCGAGCCACTGGGGATCGAGCGGGTCGTGGGCTACCACTTCACAACGCTCTTCGAGAAGTTGGGCAGCACCGTGTGGGCCATCGTCAAACCGGTCTCCTTCTACAAGACCGACACCCCGTGGCTTGTCTCCATTGATCAGGGCAAGGGGAACTTCTGGGCAATCGCGGACGACATCGATCACGGATGGTGGTGGTACATGCAGCATCCCCTTATCTACAACAACCCCTACTCCTTCGATGTCCTGGTCAACATCATCCTGTATGCAAGGGGGAGGGACCTTCCGAAAGATATCGAGATCGTCCACAAGGCAAGGGAGGAGTTCCGCAACTTCAAGGACAGGCGCATCGCCCTTCTTTCCATATTGGAGTTCGTCGAGAAGTTCGGGGGGCACATGGGGAAGATCGACAAGATGCTGGAGGAACTGGATGGGGTAAGGGACGAGGCGGAGGACGAGTACCTGGCGCAGAACTTCGAGGCTGCCTTCGACCTGTTGAAGAAGGCGGAGGATATGAACACCGAGGCTCGGGTCGAGGCCATGAAGCTCCAGGACCAGGCCCTCTTCTACGTCTACCTCACGGAATGGCTAGCGGTCACGGGAACCCTTCTAGTCAGCGGCTCGGTCCTCTACGCCCTGATGATCCGAAGGGCCATGTTCCGCGAGGTTGTGCTCACCCGGGGAAGGTAGTTTGCCGCATTTGCGCAGGCAGTACATCGGGATCGCGTTGATCGCGATGATAGCGTCCACGGCGTTCGTCTATCTGCGGGCAACGCGTCCGTCCAAGGAAGCACCGATCCGGGTGACGCTGCTCAAATTCCCCGACAGCCTTTTCGGCATGAGGGAGGATTCCCCCTCCATGACGATGTCCCTCGTCTGCCAACAGCCCATAGGCATCCTTGACATCCGCTTCATCTCGACGATGAACTCGTCAAACACCATCGATCAGCTCGGCCTTCGCTTCGACGATCCCGCGGACCTCCTTCAGATACCTCCGCTAAGCAACCTCAGCAGACTCTTTTCGCAGTACGGAGCCCGGCCAAGGATCTTGAACCAGACCATCACCCTGGCCGGCCGCGAGCTTACGATGCGCACCTTTGACTTCGACGCATCCAGCGGCGGGATCATCCTGGGCGGGGCGTACCTAGTCTACGACTTTCTCTTCAACTCCAGCAACCACCTGGTGGGATTCTGCAAGGGAATGGAGGACTTCTTCTACAGGGCGGAGGACACGCTTGAGTTCATAGGCATTGAGTGCAACAAGAACGTCACCCAGTACTTCTCTGAGGCAGCAGCGGGTCGCAAGACGCTCCGGGAAAGGCCGGACGGCGGCCTCGTCCGCTTCACGGATCTTTCACCAGGAGATGTCATCTCGATTACCATCAGGTGGAAGCCGAACACCAAGGCGTCGTCGCAGGAGGCAAAGAATGCTCTCTTGGGGGACCGGTTCATGGAGCGCGTCGAGGTGATGGCCGACGGAGAGATGCTGGACCTTGGCCTGCAGCCCACGTTCATCAAGAACCTCGGTTGAGGGTGATGGGCCTTGAGCTCCTGCCCATACTCCGCCATGGTTCGTACAGATGCGTCGTCACCGGGGCGTTCCGGTAGGTTCTCAGGATCATGACGGCATCGAGATCCGGTGGCCAGAGAACGTTGCTCCTTGCGATCGCGGCGTCCGCACTCTTGGCCGTTAGTGCGTCCCCCTCGGACCCTACGCTGGAGAAGGCCGATCGATGGCCCTTCGGCGTGAACCATGGCCACAACTTCTCGATCATGGTGGAAGGCGGGCTTCTCTGGCATCGACAGGATTTCACATGGAATGCGATCGAGCCGAAGAACGGCACGTTCATATTCGACCAGTACGATCAGGTTGTCGAGGAAGCCACACAAGCCGGCGTGCGCATTCTGGGCATCCTCGACTACTCAGCAGAATGGGCATCCTCCGCTCCCACCATATGGACCGACGGGCGCGACCGTGCACCGCCGAAGAACCTAGAGGACTGGAAGGAGTACGTCTACAAGACGGTGGAGCACTTCAAAGGTAGGGTGAGCCACTGGGAGGTCTGGAACGAACCCAACATAGACGACTTCTGGCTTCCCGAACCGGATCCGCTCGGATATGCGAACCTTCTGCGGGCAGCATACCTCGCCGCCAAGGAAGCCGACCCCGAATGTACCGTCCTCATCGGCGGGGCCATCGGGTTCAACTTCAACTTCCTACGGCAGGTCTACTCGTACGGGGCCTCCAGGTATTTCGACGCGATGGCATGGCATCCCTATCCCGGGAATGATTCCTGCTTCGACCAGTTCGACTTCTCGGGCAGCATGAAGGAACTCAAGGATATGATGGCCGCGAACGGGGATGCGGACAAGGAGATCTGGTTCACTGAACTGGCCTGGGGGATCGGACCCAACGTCACCAGGGACGACCAGGCCAACCTTCTCGTTAGGGCCTATGTCCTTTCGCTTGCCGAGGGCGTGGACAGACTGCTGTGGTTCAACTTCAGGGGCTCACCACTGGAGGAGGGCTCCGGCCTCATCGACTCTGATTTCACCCGCAGACCCGCCTTCATTGCCCATGCCAACCTGGCCCGGGTGCTGGAGGGGGCCCAGTACGATGCCAAGTTGAACATGAAAAGCGTACAGTGCCACAGCTTCCGGAAGAAAGAGGAGAGGATCGTCTTCATATGGGTTCCGAGCGGGACCCGCGAGATCCGAAGGCGACTGAAATCGAAAGTGGAGGATGTGGGTGCCCAGGACATAGTCGGTGGCAAGATCGACCTCGGCGGGTCGAAGCGCATCAAGCTCCTGCTTTCCGAAAGGCCCATCATAATCACAGGCCTCACTGCCGCCGACGTCAGGTCGATGACTGTCGCCCCGTATACGGTGCTCTTCGTTGGCGCACCACTGGCCGCCGCCCTAGCCACGGGGCTGGGTGGAATCTACTTTGGAGTGCTGCGACGGCGCAAGATTGAAGCACCCGTCCGTGCCCCAAAGCCCCTCGATGTCAGCCTCAAATGCCAGGGGGTCTTCGATCCCGACCTCTGCTACAGATGTCGGAGCTATGCAGTGAAGGGATCCAAACACTTCTGCATGAAGAGCAACAAGTTCTTGGAACACTGATGCGCGCTGCTCGCGAGAGCAGCAAGAAGGGCGTACTGCCCAGGGGGCTTGGAGGGTCGAGCTACTTCGTCTTCGACGGCTTCAGAAAGGTCAGCCAGTATACGCCGGCTATGGCCGCGGCGCTGAGGACCATGGTCAGGACCACCTGTATCAGCCTTCCAGATTCCCGCCTCTGGCTGCGCGCCTCGGCGTCGGCCCGCGCATCCTCGATTTCCCGAAACCGCTGATCGTACCCGGACGCCCAAGAGGTCGCTGCATCGTACCTCTGCTCGTTGTTCCATGCCCAGCAGGCGGCATTGGTGAAGAGGGTCTCAAATTCGGGCGTCGACGTGAAGCGCCCGAAGTAGCTGAACGCGTTCTCCAGATCATCACCAGCAAAGCACGCGAAGGTCACCGACACCCCGCCGTTTCTGTATCTCACCACCGAGGGCGCGCGGGTTGTCAGTTCCCTGAAGAGCACCTTGTACTCCCCCTCCGAGGGCACCCTAGGAACGTACAACTTGCTCGCGCTGTCTTTGCTGAGGACAAGCTTCTGGTCCTCGATGGTGAAGTTGCCGAACCCCTTTGATATTTCGTCCTCGTCAACCTTGACGTGGGTCATACGGTAGCTTCTCGACGCGGTGTCGAAAACGCCGGAGACGTACTGGTTGCCGAAGATGGGAAACACCCTTTCGGCGGCTTGGCCAGTTGCGACGGTGGATGCCGCGAACCCGAGGCCGATGAGAGCACCGCCCTTGAAGAAGAACCGATCCAAGGACGAACCTATGCTCTGGTTTATGTTGACGCATACGCCCACGATTGCCAGCTTCACCGTGGGGTAGTGCAATATCAGATTGAACATGTCGGCAGAGTTCACGATCCGGATGTCGGCCTTGACTCTCCCGTCATCTTGGATCAGACGCCCAAGCTCCTCGGCATAAAGCGGAGCC
>Ga0315307_1000709_pt1 | contig 14392 bp, 15 predicted proteins | sample TDP2_MG_FD_203079 | JGI IMG/M metagenome (GOLD analysis project Ga0315307, IMG submission 203079) | Freshwater sediment microbial communities from Lake Towuti, South Sulawesi, Indonesia - TDP2 | ecosystem: Environmental > Aquatic > Freshwater > Lake > Sediment | place: Indonesia: South Sulawesi... | reverse complement strand
TTTTTAATAACACTTGGGGATCTTTCCGGAGGCATGCCCGGAAGTATTTTCTTCGGTGCAGAGAGCGGATTTGGGGTTTCGGCTTTCTGGTTCCTTTCAATCGGATTTTGGTTAGCGATCATAAGTTCAATTCTCATGCTCGTGGCATCACCTACTATTCGCGAGCAACCAGTTCGTGAAATAAGTAAACCCCCTGAAGAGCCCACGCCAGTACCCGCAGCCGAAATAGCTCCTCCCGTAACACCGGCGATGGGGATACAGTATTGTTTGAATTGTGGTGCTCAATTAGAACCTGGGGCAAAGTTCTGTAGTGAGTGCGGGAGATCTGTGGGCAAAAAGAGGATTAAAAGGAAGAGAACGGGTAAAAAACGGATTGGGAGAAAAAGGAAAGCAAAAACAACCCGTTGAGAAGAGCTTGGTTTGTATGCCTTACTGTAAAGAGTGCGGCAGGGAGCTGGAGAGGGGTGCGAAATTCTGTCCGCATTGTGGTACTCAGGTCTCGGTCAAAGCTTTGAGAACTCCCAAAAAACCGAAAGCACCGCCAGAGGCACCCATGGAGGTAAAAAAATCCGACCAATATGCAATTAGTGCTATTTTGCTTATAGTTGCGGCGGCTGTTTGCTACTTTATATGGAAGCACTACAATGATCTAGAAACTCTGGAAAGAACATTCTTCGGGACACATCGCCCACTTCTTAACTTGGTTCTCATAATAGGGGTATTCCTTCTCGCTGTTGGCATCGTCTTTATTGTCTTGGCCTTTACTACTAGAAAATGACGATTAATTGATCAACTATTCTTTTCTTCGGTGTGTGTGGTTAAAATTTAACCCCCCCGAAAAGCCATGGAAGATAATCTGGAGGATAGTTTCACAAGCGGCTTAAGCTCGCCTGTTCGCCTGTTGACATGGGGAAAATGAAAAAGTTAAGCCAAAGCGGAATTTCGACCGCGCATCTGGCAATAGTCCTCGTGGCGGTCATAGCGGCGGCCGTGGCGTCCGCGGTTTTGCTGTTGAAACTCGGTGGGACAGCAAGGAACGCAACGGCAACGGTGAGGCTGCACGATGTTGAAATCATAGACCTATCGGACTACGAAAATCGCATTACGCCCTACCTGCCCGCCGGTGCCAGCATAGACGTATCGGGAACGTTTACCGTGAACTTATTTTCGGTCACAGACGTCACGGTGAAGCTGCACAACAGGACCGCCGACGAGTGGATAACGATAGTTGAGGGCCAGACCGTAACCGATATGGCCCAAAGCAACGATTTTTCCGCATCCATCTCCTCTGGAACATACGACAAGGTGTCATTGCACATGGGCGCGATGACCCTCGATGTGTCGTGGACCGAAGTCACGTTTGATCCCACAAATGTTCCTGGCGTCCCAGACGACATCATCATAATGCCAGCCGGAAGCTACAGCGGGTCAGTTACCATCAGCCAAACTGTTGAGCTCACCCTCGCGACAGAAGTCGTGGTGACCGAGGGAGAGCACAAGGTTTTCGACGTTGACACCGGTGCCCCACTTAGCCCACTTGGCATTCTATACGGTCTCAAGATGCAAGAGGATTTAGTGGGGGAGAATCTTTCAATAGACGCAGCCAATATGAGTGCGCGTGGTCTTTAGAAGCGCTGGTCTCTGATGCTAGGCTAGCGCCCCCTTTTATTTTTTAACAGCACGGCACGGCTCGACTCCAGATTCATCGACATTGTTAGATATCAATGTCCTAAAGACGCATTTATCGAAAAAGGAACTCACAACGTGAAAAAGTCACCTCTTCTTCATGATGGAGATGTCCCTGTCGGTCAGCAGCACCCTGACCTTTTCGTCCGGGGAAAGGCCCAATGCCCTGACCATCGCCTTGGGGATGGATATCGTCAGCGAGCCCTCGATCCGCTTCAATTCGCCCCCTGTTTCCGCCTTAAAAGCCGCTTCCGTACAATCGAAGAATAGGGAGGATGGCAAAAAACGATGCGCCCGCAAATCATAAATATAGCTTATAAGTTATAATTTATGGGAGAGGGATGGCGACGACGATCCAGGTGAAGGAAAGGACGATTAGACTGCTCGACGCGCTCAAGCGAGCCACGGGAGCGAGGAGCTACGATGAGGCGCTTCTGGTGCTCCTGGAGGAGAGATTCAAGCTTCGCGGCGAGATGTTCGGCGTGGACCGGGGTAGGATCTCAAGTTTCAGGGAGGAGGAGCGACTGGAGGATCGGGAATGATGATCTTCGACAGCTATGCTTGGGTGGAGTATTTCATAGGCAGCAAGCGGGGTGAGGTCGCAAAGGAGTACCTCGAAGGCGGGGAGATAATAACGCCCGATATCGTGATCGCCGAGGTCGCCCGTAAATACGTGCGGGAGGGAATCGATGCGCGTGAGATCAGGGGGAGGCTCTATTTCATCTCCTCCCAGAGCGGGGTGGAAGCAGTAGACGCAGACCTCGCCTTGGCCGCAGCTGAAGCCTGGAGAGAACTCGAGGCGAAGACGAGAAAGGGAAAGCTCCGAATGCCGAGCTTAACCGACGGGATCGTGCTGGCCCTCGCCAGGAAGCATGAGGCGAAAGTGCTGACCGGCGATGAACACTTCAAGGGGCTGAAAGAGGCTATAATGCTGTGAAACCGCCTTAAAATCGCTTCCGCACGATCTGAAGTTGGATGTAAATCAATAACACCCGAAGTATTTATAAAGTTATAAAATTATAATATTTCGGGTGATCGGTTGGTGACTACGGTGGCCATCTCGCCTGAACTTGCGAGGGAGTTGAAATTGCTCAAGATGGAGGAAGGGTTCGCAAGCATCGAGGAGGTAATCGAGAAAATGCTCGTCGAATACAAGAAGAGGAGATTTCTGGAGGCGAGCGAAAAATTCAGGGAGCGCATGAAGGAGAAGGGCCTAAAGCTCGAGGACCTCACGAAGTAGCCACCGGCGATCCCATGAACCTAGTCGTCGATACGAATATCCTCTTCTCCACCCTCTACGACCCTGCCTCGGATGCGGGAAAGCTGATCCTCTTCGCGCTTGAAAGGAGGGTAAACCTTTTCGCGCCGGAGTCCGTCAAGCTGGAGCTCGAACACAACTTGCTGAAGAAACTCGCCTACGCTGAGGCTGAGGCGCGCGAAACCATCGCGGCGCTGCCCGTCAAATGGGTTGAAAGCGGCGCCTATGCTGAGGCGATGGACGTCGCCAAAGGTCAACTAGCTCATGAGGCGGATGTGCCCGTCCTAGCCTGCGCCCTCGTGTTGGGATATGATACAGTCAGCGGCGACAAGCATCTGCTGTCGATCAAGCCCAAGATCGCGAGGGTGTGGAGGCTGGAGCAATTGATCAGAGAAATCCAACGATGACCCAAGAACCGAAACCCTTTCTAAATCCCCTCCGAGCATTGAATTCCAGTTTTACGTGCAGTGGTATCTAGATTCGATAGCCCTTGCCCCTAGAAAATATCTCCGTCACCCAGACGGCATCCCCCTCGACCGCGTATATCACCCTGAAATCCCCAACCCTCAGCCTGAATAGGTCCTGCCTGCCCTTCGTCCCCACCAATCTCCTGATATCCGCCCCAGGCCTGCTCCTGATTGGGTCTTCCTGCAGTTGGCGGAGGGATCGCTTAATGCGGTCCCTAGTCTTCTCGTCCAGATCGTCCAGAAATTTCACGGCCCTCTGGTGAAGCATCACCTTATATTGCATCAGATCGCGTCCAGGGGCACGAACTTGTCCTTTTCCTTGAGCAGTGCGTACTGGCGTTCCATGAATTCCTCGTACCTCGCCACCTCCATCAGGCGTGCAATTATCTCATCGTAGGTTTCACCCTTGAGCCCAAGCGATTTCAGCTTGTCCCTAGTCCCCCTGCTGACAGGAATAGTCGTGATTTTCCTCGCCTTAGCTTGCGCCATCTCAATCACCATAATTGTTATTATCGTTATAAGTATTTATAATTAGCAGAGGGAGTCACTTCTTCTTCACGATGGAGATGCCCCTATCAGTCAGCAGCACCTTCACCTTTTCGTCAGGGGAAAGGCCCAAGGCCCTGACCATCGCCTTGGGGATGGAGATCGTCAGCGAGCCCCCGATCCGCTTCAATTCGCGCTCCTCCTCGAGCCGCGGCTTCCAGATCCCGAGCTTGACCGCCTTCTCCTGCGCCCGCGCGACCTGTTCGGCAGTGTAAAATTCCTCCCCACACTTGGCACATCTGTCCACCTCCAGCTCGGGTTCGATGACCACCTGGCCCATGAGGTAGGGTGCCCTCGCTCGTTTGACCGCCCCCCCACAAATCGGGCACTCCTTGAGGTATTTTCCGACCATCATATCGCGCTCCTCGTGGTTTGTCCGATGTTTATCACGACGATTTTGTCCGCCAGTTCAGCATACCTGATGAGGACGAACTTTCCATCCATCTCGCGCCGCGCCGACTTGGTTATCACCAGGCGTTTTCCCTTCGTGTAAAATATTTGTTTAACCTTTATTTAACTTTTCGGAAGGGGCGGATTTTTGGTGTCAGCGACCTTCGCAAAGGTGCTTATTCGGTCTACATCAATAGACCAGCACATCTCCATCTGCCGTCAAGACGAGTTCAAACCTCTTTACCACCGAACGCCCACGGAGTTTATCGCCAGTTGTTTCCCGAATCCTAGCGATGATCTCAGGGGTGGTTAGCCCGACCTTCACCTTTGCCCCGTCCGCAGCTTTGAAAAGTAGGTTTGGAGCTTCAAGGATATCATCGCCTGGCTTGAGCTCGATGACTACAGGGGCGCTAAGCCTTGCCGCCAGCTTCAGGGTCCTCTCAGCTTTGGCTATGTTCGCCCTAGCCCTCCGCTCGAGGATACAGATGTTGGCGCGTGAGGTCTTCAGCCTCCGGGCTATCTCAGCCTGGGTAAGACCTCTAGCTCGAAGCTCGAGCACGCGCATCTGTGCCTCGGTCAGAAATGTGTCCTCGCCAGCCATAGCATCATGTTTAATTTGGTGGGTGCGTTAAACATTTTCGCTTGGTGATGGAATGCTGACGGAAGAGGAACTTCAAGCTTATCGTCGGGCAGGCAAACTCGTGGCCGAGGTGCGAGAGGAAATAAGGCCGATGATAAAGCCAGGTGAAACGCTCTTGGCCATAGCCGAGGCCGTCGAGGGTCTGATAGTTCAGAAGGGGGCTAAACCGGCATTTCCCTGCAACGTTTCAGTCAACCAGATCGCCGCCCACTACAGCCCGCCGGCGAACGACGACGCACGCGTTGGAGAGGATGATTTAGTTAAGGTCGACATAGGTGCCCACCTCGAAGGCTACATCGCGGACACTGCTTTCACCGTCGCAACTGGTGCAAAAGTTGAGATGGTCCAAGCGGTCGAACGCGTGCTAGAGGAGGCGATCAAGGCGGTCAAGCCTGGCATCGACGTAGGGGAGATAGGAAGGGCGATCGAGGAGACGGCAAAGGCTGCAGGGTTCAAGCCCATAAGAAATCTCACTGGTCACAGCCTAGCACGATGGGAGTTGCACGCCGGGCTGACGATCCCGAACGTCAAGGAGGAAACAGGGCAGGTGTTGAAGGTCGGGGATGTCGTGGCGCTAGAGCCGTTCATAACCGATGGTGCCGGCTTCGTCGAGGACCAGCCTCAGGTCTACATCTTCAGGTACCTTTTCGACCGCCCAGTCCGGATGAGGATGACGCGCGAGCTGCTCCGCGATGTGAAGCGGGCTTACGGCAACCTGCCGTTCGCCGAGAGGTGGCTCGCGAAGAGGATGTCGAAGCTCAGGCTCGAGCTGACGCTGCGGGAGCTCGTCGGCGTCGGGGCGCTCCACCCGTACCACGTGCTGAGGGAGCGGGGAGATGGCCTCGTGGCACAGGCGGAGCATACGGTTATTGTGACCGAGCAGGGCTGCGAGGTCATCACGCGCTGAAGCTGGCGAATGTTTGAGAGAGGAAAAGCTGGAATATGATATTAAAATTAAGGGCGGTGAAATGGCCCGTTCAGTCTGGCGGTGTGCAAAAGGTTTTTACCGGCACTAAATCGAGCAGTACGGGGGCACACAGAGGGGCTGTTGGGAAACCGGGGATTAGAAGGTCAAAAAATGAGTTTAAAGTCTAAAGTTTCAATTTCAATGTGTTTGTTGCTGGCCGTCTCTATCTGTATCTACTCCGTCCAGCTTCCAACCGTGCATTCATGGAGCTGGGGCGCACATCGATTCGTGGCCCAGAAGGCTATCGACCTCATGCCGGATAGTTTGGATTGGTTTTTCTCGACGTACTCAAGTACCATCGTGAGTTATTCCACCATGCCCGACCAGTGGAAATCCAGCGATCCGCACGAGGGACCTCGACATTATTACGATGTGGACCGCCCCAACGGGACGCTGCCCTGGACTGTTGAGGACAACTTCAACACATTTGTGCAGTATTTGATGGAGAACGACTGGGATCATGCAGCGCAGCTCGCTGGCGTGATAAGTCACTACATAGCAGATGCGTCAAACCCACTCCACGGGGCCTCGGACTACGATCCTGGCGGGAACCATGGAGCCTTCGAATCGACCGTGGACTCTCATCTGGGCGAGATGAACATGGATATGCCCGGATTTGTGCCCCAAGAGCTCAGAAATGTTTTCGACCCGACGATGCAGCTGTTAGAGGAAGGCTATTCCGATACACATGTCCTGAACCCCTATCTGAGGTCCGGCATTTTATGGAACGATGAAATAAAAAATATGACGGAAAACAGATTGCGCAAAGGGGCCCAGCTGTTAGCAAATATCTGGTACACTGGGATGATCCGGGCGAGCTTGGTGATCGGCTCGGTGGCTACCTTATCGCCCCATAGTCCGATATACATCGTCGGCAACGATAACTTCACACTTGCGAACGGCGTCACCTCAGGCTCGGGGACGGAGAACGACCCATACATCATTGAAAAATGGGACATTAGTGCGGAGACCGCCCACGGGATCGAGATAAGGGGCACGACGGCGCACTTTATCATAGGGAACTGCCGGGTGCACGATGGGAGAACGAACTCGAATTACGGAATCTATTTTGATAATGTGACAAATGGAAAGGTCAAAAATGCCACAATCGAAAATAATCTAAAGGGTATCTACCTCGTTCGTTCAGAAAACAACGATGTGGCGAAATGCGACATCTCGAATCAGTTTGGCGAAGGCATCCGCCTTGATTTCTCGAACAACAACGGCATAACCAACTGTGATATGTCATATGGTGAAAATGGCGTGCACCTTTATCGCTCGAGCAATAACATTGTCAGCCGTTGCAAGATCTCAAATTCTTCGGGCACAGGCCTAGCCATTGAAAATTCCTCAAACAACCGTATCTACCACAACAACTTCGAGAATAACCCAACCCAAGCACTTGATCTGGGAGGTACGAATTCTTGGGACGACGGCTACCCATCGGGCGGGAACTACTGGAGCGACTACACTGGTGTAGATAACTATCGGGGCGAGAACCAGGACACCCCCGGAGGCGATGGGTTCGGTGATGCCCCGTACAATATTACTGGAGATACAAATCTAGACCGTTATCCGCTCATGGAATCTTGGACGCCTTCTTGGGTACCATCCGGACCTATCACGCCCCCGCCAGAAGTGCTGGTGGGCGTCAAGGCCGGCGACTGGATAAGATTAGATTTCACAATTAGTCGTGCGCTTCCTGAAATGACTTTGCCGCAGTGGATGAGGGTGGAATTTCTAAGCGTCGATGGAACGACTGTAACTCTGCACGTGACAATACAAATGCTCGATGGAACAGAGAATAGCAACGATATTACTGTTGATGTGGCTGCTGGTGGCAGAATTTTTAGGGAACCTTCAGGAGTCTTTGGGGGACTCTCGGGATTCGTCATTCCTGCTGACTCGAAGACCGGAGATCCCATTAAAATGACCAGGTATGACACGGTAACGATCGCTGGCGAGAACTCAGGGACCTATGCGGGGGTAAATAGAACGGTGGTTTACGCAAGCTTCTCGAGGGGTGGAACTCAGCTCACCTGTTATTGGGATAAAAAGACCGGAGCCCTGGTGGAAGTATATGCGGTTTCGGGCTACATGGCCGGAACTGCCAAGGCAACGGAAACAAACATGTGGCAAGCTGAAACCCCAACGAGGAGATGGCCGCTCATTATTGGGATCATCATCGTGGCAGCGGTAATTGGGACCACTGCGGTACTCTTGGTGAGAAGAAGACGCTTTAAAAGGGTTAAAAAACGTGTGCGCCGCAAGAGACGTGGACGCACGCGAAAGTGAGGATAAAATTTCACTTACGGAGCAGAAGCATCGCATGATCCTTTTCATATGGCTCGAGGATCTTCGCGTCTAAGATCTCGAGCTCCTTCTCGAGCTTTTCCATCTCCTCCCGGAAGATCTCCCGAGGTTCCTTGGTGACGTCTATGCTCCTCGCCTTAATCGCGAACATCGCGTACCCATCCTCTCGGAGGAATGCCCTAACATTCGAAAGTAGGATTTCAGTTTGTTCGGGCTGGGCGATGTCCTGATATATCACGTCCACCTGCTCGATGAGCGAGCAATAACCATTCGGCTTCGAAGCATCAGCCAAAATAGATACCATATTTGGCCTCCGGCAGCACACGAGCAAGAGATCTCGCAGTGGGCGGGACGATATTTCAACGCAGTAAGCAATGCCGCTTCGACCGATTATATCAGACACATGACTCACCGTCGTCCCGCTTGCAGCACCTAGGTAAAGGACCTTCATGCCCTCGGCGATCGGCACGCCCTTCATCCCTCTCAAAATAGCCGCTGCAAGTTTGCTCCGGTATGGGTCCCAGAGACGGTACTCGATGCCTTCGATCTCGATGAGCTTCTCGCCGTAAACCTGTGTGCCGGGGGCCAAGTTTGCTGTGGCGAGCTTTCGCGTGCCATCGTCGAGCTCGATCCAGTAGACGTCCCTTAATCCCTCGTGTTCAGCCGCCCTCATCATCAGCGCCCCTTCGGCTTCTCGTACCTCGACCTGATGTTTGCGACCCTGGATTTAAAATCTGCTGATAATTTATCCCCAACGAATTCCCCCGACATCGCGTCGACTCGCGCGGCTATTGTCAGCTTGCCGGCGAGCGCCCGAGCTATTTTCCCCCGTTGCCACTTCGGCGAGCCCCTGATGTCTGGATACTGGTAGATGACGCCGTGTTTGGGCGGCTTGGCGCGGGCACGAAGCGCCCTGAAAAGTGCCTTCTCAGCTCCCAAGACCTGTAGCGTGCTGGCCGGCATCTTGGCGAGCTGCGCAAGCCCACCCGCGAGCGAGATGAGGCGGGCCCCAATTGTCCCTCCGACGACAGCTCGGATATTGGGTGCGACTTGGGCCATCAATCCATCGATGTACCCGGCCATTCGCTCCCGCACCTCGTACATGGTAAAAACTTCCTTAGCGCAGTCGCGGATGGCCTGGATGTCAAGCTCATCGAACGGGGCGCCCAACGAACTCTGCGCCGCCTGGGCTATCTTCTCGATATCCTCATCCAGGAGCTCGGCAGCTGCCTTTATCGCCGACGCGGTGAATTTCTCCCTCGTGCTTAACTCCAAAACCAGCTTGAGGTAAACCTGATGATCGAGCACAAGCCTATCCAGCTCGGGGAAGTGGATGGAGTACCATTCCCGGATACGTCCGCATATCGTGTTCGCTGATTTATCGATCTCGTCGAGCATGTTTATGGACTGAATTATCAGCCTGTCCCGTTCAGTTGCCTCCTCCCTAAGCCTTCCACGCGTGAGCAGCAGGTTGACGGTGCGGATGATGTCATCTACGCCTTTGATCCCCATTTGTCCAGCAATCTCCCGCAATGAGCTTCGGAGCACATCGCCCGCCTTATTTGGCATCATTGCCATGAACATAACGCGTTTGAATTCTTTTCGCAACTGCGCCGCGAGCTCCTCGGACTCCAAGCTGAACTCACGATGACCTTCTTTGATCAACTTCGCTATCAGTTCGCGATGCTCCTCGGTCACCGTGCCCATCTGAACGCTGGCCAGCCGACCCGCTATTTTGATGGTATCTGCTGGGAATGGCACTGAGTTGAGCATTTTCCCATCTTCATCGAACGCGAATACACCCAAAACGCACTCAGCGATGTGTATTATTGCCATGCCAACACCAAGCTAAATTGGCTTAACTTCTATAAGACCTTAACATTACGTTCATGCGATATTCATCAAGGCGCGTAAGGCCACTGGGACGATATGTCGCCGATCTCCTTCCAGAGGGCATCCTTTTCCCCTGACGGAGCGTATGGCCACCTAGAGGTGATTTCCCCCAACCTGCCCCATAGAATGCCCTTGGTCACGATGAAGCTCGCTATGGTCGAGATCACGTTCTCGGTGTTATCATAGGTCAGATCCAGCCTAGCCCTCTTGACCATGATGTTCCCGGGGTGCGGGACGTTCATATTTTCCTCGACATGCAAGGGCGGGGTGAAGACATGGATGACGTTCTCGTTCTCAAATGCATTTTCATAGGTGTAGAACTTCACAACGAGCTTCGAGCCGTTCTCCAGGTAAAGATCCACATCTAGGCTGACCTGATACAGGGTGACTAAACTGAACTCGGCTTTTGAAGGCATGGCATGCGCTATACACCAGCCGCTGCCGCTCACCTCTGCGTTCTCCATCGATGTCGCGGTAACACATACGTTGTCCTCGGTACATGGCGCAACATTATCAGGTATTGTGACAGTCAATGTTGTAGTCCTGTTTTCATCCGGCCCGACATTTTCAAATAAGTTCTCCAAAAGCGTCAGAGTCCAGCCGGCATTATCGCTCACTGCCAAGGTATAATTATCGACATTTGCACCGATGTTCGAGATGACGATGGTGAAATTCATTTCAGTCCCTGGGTGGGTGCTTTGATAATCGGGAGAGATTGTCACATCGACCCCAAAAACTGCCAAAACCTGCGCTATGCAGCTGTCAGAATTGCTTACGGTTTGATCCCCCAGCGATGTGGCCGTGACAGTTAGGTTGTCTTCGGTAAATGGAGCCGCGTTCTCGGGTATGGTGACGCTTAACGTAACTATTCTATTCTCACCTACCTGCATGTTCTCGAGCAAGTTCTCCGAGAGCGTTGCCTCCCAGCCCCCATTATCCGATACAATTAAGGCAAAATTATCCACGGTCTCGCCGGTGTTGATGACAGTAACAAAGTAGTTGAGCGTCGATCCTGGCAGGCCTTCCTGGTAGTCCGGCGATATAGAAGCCCCAACTCCCCTGACTATCGCTTCGGCAATACAAGTGTCATTATCCCTCACCGTGTTGTCAACTTGAGAGGCAACAGTAACGGTAATGTTATCCTCGGTAAAGCTACTCGCGCTCGCCGGTATAGTAACAGTAAGCGAGGCAACTCCATTATCACCTACTCGAACCGACAGCGAGGTTGGTGAAACTGAAAGTCCCCAGCCCGAGTTGTCGAATGTGCTTAGACTGTAATTTTCGTCGATCATACCCGTGTTCGCTATCGTCACTGCGTAGGTGAGTGTAGCGCCCGGCAAGCCACTCAGGTATCTGGGCGAAATCGACACACCAACCCCCCTGATGACTGCATGGGCGATGCAGCTACCTGAGTCACTTATCGTATTATCTGTCTGCGAGCGAGCAACGACTAGTATCTCATCCCGGTTACAGTTCTCTGCATTATCGGGTATCGTGACATTTAGGATCGCGTTCTCGGAATTCTGCGGATAAACAACCAAAAATGGTGGGATGATAGTTGGGCCCCAGCCCGAGTTATCGCTGATCTCAAAAGCATAATTGTCGATGACATTTCCTGTATTGACGATCGTAATGGCATAGCCAAGCGTCCTCCCCGGCATGCCTTCCTTATAACTAGGTGATATCGACAGCTCCAGACCCTTTGTCACGAGCGGATAGCGGTCCTGATTTGTTTCACCAGGGATGTTATACGGCGTGTCGCCGATTCCATCGCTACCGGGAATATCCTGATTTTCACCCAGGTACTTGTCCCAACCGCTGTAATCGCTCCAGTAGTTTCCGCCCACCGAATAGCCATTATCCCAGCGATTGGAGCACTCGTCAAAAGCTTGATAATATAAATTATTTTTGAAGTTGTTACGATAAATGCAATTGTTATCGGAGCCACCACTGATAGAAATACCGACGGTGTTGTTGTAAGAATTACAGTTCGATATGGTGTTATTGTCAGAGGAAGACTTTATGAAGATACCACAAGAATTGTTGTTAGAGGTAGTACATTTTTCAACGATGTTATTCGAGGAATATCGAAGGTAAATGCCGTGGTAATTGTTATAGGCGGTACAATTTGATAAATTATTGTTGTCCGAGGAGTCGAGATAAAAACCGTATCCAAAGTAGTTGTAGGAAGCATAACAATTTTTGATGCTGTTATTTGAGGAGGAGTTAAGATAAATTCCGGTATTATCGGAGTAAATCGTCGTATTTTCAATTCTGCCGTTCGCCGCGTGATTGAGGTAGATCCCATAATTGCTATAGCCCCAAACATACACGCGGCAATTTCTAATAACGAAGTATGCCGTCGTGTTCTTTATCTCAATCCCATCGGCGCTAGACGTATCGATGTACCAGTTTTGTATGATGTACGGATCAAATGCTGTCCCAGAGCCAGAGGTAACGCCGTTTGCAAGTGTGAAGTTATCGTTGCCGACGATGTAGATGGGAGCATGGTTATCGATGCCGACCCTAGCATGTGCAATGCAGCTAGCTGAGTTGTTTACCGAATTATCTCTTAGTGAGGTGGCGGTAACGATTATGTTATCCCTGGTACAATTTTCGGCACCTGTGGGTATGACCACACTGAGCAAGACATTGTCGGAGGCACCAGCTAGTACGGTTACCGAAGTTGGAGAAATGCTCAGGGACCAGCCCGAGTTGTCGCTTACGGATAAATCATAGTTGTCTGGGACATTTCCGGTGTTGGCCACGGTGACAGTGTAGTAGAGCATTTCCCCAGGCAAATTACTCTGATAGCTTGGTGAGACCGAGACATCGACTCCAAGAATTATTATCGCGTGGGCGATGCATGAGGCGGATTTGCTAACAGTATTATCAGCCTGAGAGGTGGCGGTAACGATTATGTTATCCCTAGTACAATTTTCCGCACCCATGGGCACGGTTACGCTAAGCGTGGCATTGTCGGAAGCGCCTGGCAGCACAGTTATCGACGTCGGGAGGATGCTGGGGGACCAGCCCGAATTATCGCCTGCGACCAAATCATAGGTGTCCAAGACGTTGCCCGTGTTAGCAACAATGACGGTGTAGTTAATCGTGCTTCCCGGCGCTTCATCTTGGTAACTTGGTGATATCGAAACATCGACACCTCGAGTGATGGTTGCGTGGGCAATACATGAGTCGTTGTCCCTCACCCTATTGTCGGCCTGAGAAGTCGCGATGACCACTATGTTGTCCTCCGTACAACCAATCGCCCCCAAAGGCACGGTCACGCTCAGCGTAACGTTGTCAGAAGCGCCTACTGGTACAGTTATTGAAGTTGGAGAAACGGTTGGCGACCAGCCTGTATTGTCGCTCGTGGCTAAATCGTAGGTGTCCGAGACATTTCCGGTATTTGCAACAGTGATGGTGTAGTTTAGCGTCGCGCCATTCAAACCGCTTTGGTAGCTAGGTGAGATCGAAATATCAACACCTCGAACAATGCTTGCATGAGCGATGCATGAGTCGGAGTCGCTCACCGTGTTATCGGCCTGCGAGGTAGAGGTTACTGTTATGTTGTCTTCAGTGCAACCGATCGCATCCAGTGGTACGGTTGCGCTGAGCGAGGCATTTTCTGAAGTAGCAGGCGATACCGTGATGGAAGCCGGAAAAACGGTCGGGCCCCAGCCTAGATTATCGCTTGCTGTCAAATCGTAGGTATCGGAGACATTGCCGGTATTGGTGACGGTGACGACGTAGTTAAGCGCGGTTCCGGGTAAGCCGCTTTGATAGCTTGTTGATATCGAAACTTCAACTCTCCGAACTATGGTAGCATGAGCTATACAATTGCCGCTGTTCTCAACAGTGTTATCAGCCTGTGAACGAGCCGTAAGGGTTATGAGATCTTCCGTGCAGCCGATCGCATTCGATGGCACGGTTACACTCAGCGTTGCCGTCCTGTTCTCCCAAGGAGGCACGGTAAGCGAGCCGGGGAAAACAGTTGGGGCCCAGCCCGCGTTGTCTGCAGCAGCTAGGGAGTAAGTATCCTCGACGTTGCCGGTGTTGGAAACTGTGACGGTGTAGTCCAGCGTCTCCCCGTTTAAGCCGCTTTGATAGCTCGGCGAAACCGAAACCTCGACACCCCGAACGATGGTCGCATGGGCGATGCATGATGCTGAGTCGCTAATAGTATTATCAGCCTGAGAGGTGGCTGTGACGGTAACGTTATCTTGGGTGCA
>Ga0315307_1000708_pt1 | contig 14400 bp, 12 predicted proteins | sample TDP2_MG_FD_203079 | JGI IMG/M metagenome (GOLD analysis project Ga0315307, IMG submission 203079) | Freshwater sediment microbial communities from Lake Towuti, South Sulawesi, Indonesia - TDP2 | ecosystem: Environmental > Aquatic > Freshwater > Lake > Sediment | place: Indonesia: South Sulawesi... | reverse complement strand
AACGTGTACGGGTAGCGACTTGTCGCCCGGTCCTTGATCTTGTTTATGTCGAAAATAGCGATGTCGGCCCATGCGCCCTCTCTAATCAGTCCTCTATCTTTTAATCCTAGCTTTTGAGCTGGAAATGAAGTCATTTTTCTAATCGCTTCTTGAAGCGTTATGACTTTTTCCTCTCGGACGTATCTCTCCAGAATGTACGGATACTCCCCATAACTGCACGGAGAATAGCCATCAATTTTGCCGAGAGCCCCGTAAGGCGCATAGGCAGAACCATCAGTTGAAACCATCATCAAATGGAATTTTAACACCGTGCGAATATCATCTTCACTAATGTAATTGAAAAGGGCGCTTGCCTCGCCTTTTTCTTCTATCAACAAATCAAAATATGCATCAAACGGATCTTTCGCGCCTCTTATCTTAGCGATTTCTTCAAAGTTCCTTCCTATCAAATCATGGTTTTTCTTGCAACTAAATAGAAAGATGCGGTCCCAGCGCCCATGCTTCACGAGCCCGCAGTAGCCTGGCCCAGGATACTTATCCTGCACTATTTCTTTCTTGATCCTTTCACGAATCTCCGGATTCCTCAGTCTCTCAATTACTTTTTCAGCCCCGCCTGCTTGAGCCCACTGCGGAAGCACAAAACTCAACTGAGGATTAAGGTCTGTGTGTGCGTCATTGTCCATGGTGACATCAACGTCTCTCGCCCTAGCTTTCTCGTATAGTTCGAACATCTCCAACAACTTTCCTGAGCCACCCCATTTGGGACAATTGTGTGAAACCTGAACTGGCAAGCCCGCTTTTTCGCCGATTTCTATAGCCTCTTTCAGGGCCTCTACTATTGTCTCCCTCTCACCTCTTATGTGAGAAGTATAGATACCTCTATATCTAGCCACCACCCTGCAGAGCTCAATCAACTCAGACGTATCAGCAAAACAACCTGGCAAATACACTAAGCCAGTTGACATGCCAAAGGCCCCGTCCTCCATGGACTGAGCAACGAGGTCTTTCATTTTTTCCAATTCCTTAGGTGTTGGCGGTCTATTGTCAACCCCCATCACCGCCATCCTAACCGTTCCGTGACCTACAAGAGGAGCAACATTCAAGGCTACTCCTTGCTTCTCCATTTGATCAAGGTACTCTCCAAATGTTGACCAGTTCCATGAGACTTCTTTTGCCTCAAGGCCCCACTCATCCTTCACAAAATTCAAAGTTTCCTTACTTGCGAGGGCAGCACTGCCGCCACAGTTGCCGATAACTTCTGTCGTAACGCCTTGCCTGATCTTGCTTTCAGCTCGAGGATTTATCAACAAGGCTAGGTCTGAATGAGAATGTATGTCTATGAAGCCTGGAGAAACTATTAAACCCCTGGCGTCGATAACCCTCTTAGCCTCCATAGTATCCAGTCTACTAACCCCTGCTATTTTTCCTTCTGAAATGCCAACATTCGCCCGGAACCATGGATTTCCCGCACCGTTGATTACGAAGCCATTTCTAATCGCTAAATCGAAGGTCAAATAGAAAACCTCCTTCTTGTTGCGCTATCAACTTTAACGTCCTTAAAAGTTTTTTCTTTGAGCGTTTAAAAACATAAGTGTCTAGTGAATAAGTTAGGACAACGTAGCGGGCAGGTTCAGAAAATAATATATTAATATGTTTACGTGCAATTATTCTGTGGATCAAATTGTTGATCGAAGAAATGAAGAAGAAATTGAGAGAAATCCGTGCTAGAGACATACTGGTAGTGATGGTGTGGGCCGCCACCATAACGCTGATAACGATGATAACTGAATACGCAAAAACTCCGCGCCCTGGTTTTACCGAAACTTACTTCAGTGCGATAGACATGGCAATCATATTAGCCGCGAGTTTACTTTTCGGCATATTCCTGGTTGATCCTGTAAAGATTCTTTACAGAATTATAGGAACAATCTCTTTATCCCTTGTAATGTCGGTAATCTTCTCGTCCCTCTACGATTTGTATGTACTAAGACTTGGAAGACACTTTTCTGAAGTCGTCCCCGGTTGGGAATGGGAATGGGTGACTTGGTTTGCCTTTTTTAGAATCTTTAGATTAATGTTCCCTGTGGCTACAGTTATTATTTTTGCCGGAGGAATGGTTGGAGGTATTGTAAGCGATTTAATGTGGCCCCACAGGGGCTAGAGAAAAAAGAGTGAAAAACGTAAATTGTGAGCCTCAGGTTCTCATATTACGATTATGAGTTGTGTATAGGCTGGTTGAAAGACGTAAGAAAAATTAGGGGAACCATGATCTTCACAAGATTTTTAGGTTGTTCCATTTAGATATACAGCGATCAGCCATGGTAAACGTAGATAAGGTTAGTAGATACATTGATGCCCACTTGGACGAGCACATAAGCAAAGTTCAAGATTTCCTACGGCAACCCAGCGTCTCGGCAGAGAACTACGGAGTTAGAGAGTGTGCTGAAATCTTGAAGGGCTACCTAGCAGACCTTGGATGCAAAGACGCTAGGCTCATCGAAACTGGAAGCTTCCCCGTAGTTTACGGCGAATATGACGCCCACGCCGAGAAAACTCTTCTCGTGTACATGATGTACGACACACAACCCTTTACGGGTGAGAAGTGGACGAGCCCCCCTCTAGAGGCCAGACTGATCGAAATCAAACCGTTTGGAAAATGTGTTGTTGCAAGAGGAGCTATAAACTCCAAAGGACCGCTTATGGCTTTACTTAACGCCCTAGAATCCATTTTAGCAGTCGGAGAAGAAATCCCAGTAAACCTCAAGTTTGTAGCTCAGGGGGATGAAGAGCTTGGAAGTCGAGAATTCGCCCGATTCGTAGAGGAACACAAAGAAATGCTAAGCAAAGCAGACGCTCTATTTGGTCCAGAGGCCAGCCAAGATGAAAAGGGAAAAGTGTTCGTAGGACTAGGATGGAAAGGAATCGAGTACGTTGAGCTTGAGTGCAGCGGCAAATCTTGGGGTAGAGGCCCAACAGAATTCGACATACACAGTAGCGACAAGTGCTGGGTCGACAGCCCAGTCTGGCGAATGATTCATGCACTCGCAACCATGACCTCGAGGGATGGAAATAAGATCCTCATTGATGGTTGGTATGATAACGTTAAGCCACCGAGCAAAGAGGACTTAGAACTCGTCGACAAACTTGCGGAGACATTCGACGAAGAATCAGCAAAACGTGAAATGAAAGTCAAACGATTCATGAATGACTCGCACGGAAAAGACCTTCTCCTCCAATACGTCTACTCAACCACATTTAATATTGATGGAATTTGGGGCGGATACACAGGACCAGGTTCGAAAACTGTTCTTCCCCATAAGGTCACCGCGAAAATTGACACCAGACTCGTTCCAGACCAGAGCCCAGAAGAGATTATCCCAAAAATTCGCAAACATCTGGATAAGCATGGATACGAAGATATAATAATTCGGCCTATGGACCCCTACGACTGGTCTAAAACAAGCATCAAAGAACCCATAGTTCAAGCCACAATCCAAGCATACAGAAAAATGGGATACGAGCCTGAAATTTGGCCTATGTACGCTTCAAGCGTCCCCTACTACTTATTCAATCGTAAACCACTGCGTCTGCCCTTCATAGACGCTGGACTTGGATATGGCGGAAGAGCTCATGCTCCAGATGAATTCTTTGTTATCGAAGGAAACGAAAGAGTCGCAGGTCTGGCGGGATCCGAAAAATCCTTTGTGGTCATCCTTGACACCTATGCGAAGTACAAGTTTAGACAAAGTGAAACAAAACGCCAAAACTAGGATTCTTAAGCAGAAATGAAGTAAGAAGCACACGTGTTTTGAGTTTATAGGTCTTAAAGAAAGCCAGCGTTCTAACTCATGATTTCAACTTTTAAACTTTTTAGCAGACCTGCTGACAAAAATCTTAAGTATTCAACGCGTTAAAGTGGGGTAGAAACAGGCGAGAGGAAGTTAAGTATGTCTAAGTTCTCTTTCTCTAGCGGTCCGGCGCTTCAACTGCTGTCCAGAGACGATATTGAAGCCATTCACCTAGCTTCTATGAAGCTCTTAGAAGAAGTCGGTGTCATGGTGTACAATGAAAAGGCGTTAAAGTTGCTTGCTGATGCGGGCGTTGAAGTTGACTTCGACAAGAAGCTTGCGCGTATTCCACAGCACCTCGTGAAGGAGTCTTTGGTCAAGGCACCGTCGACCATTAAGCTTTATAGCCGCAATGGAAAACACGATCGAATTCTTGAGGGAAACAGAGTCACCTATAACCCTGGTTCAGCGGCACTTTTTATCCTCGACTCTGATACGGGTGAAGTCAGACGCCCCTTGTCAAGAGACTTGGCTGATTTGGTCAAATTAACTGACGCATTAGAATATGTACAGGCCCAAAGCACGGCGTTAGTGGTTTCAGATGCTCCTGAAGCCATCGTTGATCGATACCGGCTGTACATTGTTCTAAAGAATTCTCCTAAAACAATCATTACTGGTACCTTCAGTATCGATGGACTTTACGACATGAAAGAAATGCTTGAGGCTGTGGCGGGTGGAGAAAAAGAGTTGGCTCGAAAACCCATGGCAATTTTCGACACCTGCCCTTCAGCACCGTTGAAGTGGAGTGAACTCCTTTCTCAAAACCTGATTGACTGCGCCAAGTTTCGTATACCAGCTGAAATCCTTCCTATGCCACAGCTAGGTGCCACGGGACCAATGACGTTAGCAGGGTCTCTTGTTCAGCACAACGCAGAGTTTCTTAGCGGTCTCGTGATGGCCCAATTAACCAATCCAGGAGCCCCAGTAATTTATGGCGGTTCACCAACCGCATTTGACCAGAGATACCTCACGGCTCGTCTCGGAGCCATAGAGACCATGATGCTTGGTTGCTCCTACGCACAGATTGGAAAATACTATGGGTTGCCAACCCACATGTACCTTGGACTCAGCGATACAAAAGTTGTTGATGCACAATGCGGTTTTGAGTCTGGAATTGCAATAACCCTTGGAGCACTTGCTGGAATCAATGTGATATCTGGACCGGGCATGCTAAACTTTGAAAACTGCCAGAGCTTGGAAAAGTTGGTTATCGATAATTCGATTTGCGGTATGGCCTTGCGATTGGTGGATGGCGTCAGAGTTGACGACGAGACAATGGCTGTCGACCTAATAAGAAAAGTTGGTCCAGGCGGAAATTACTTAGCCGAAAAACACACACTGGAATGGCTTACAAAAGAACAGTACATACCATCTGAACTGGTTGACCGACAAGAGTCTAAGGCGTGGAAAGCAGCCGGGTCTAAAGATGTCGTTAAAAGAGCCAGAGATATTGTAAAGAAAACTTTGAGAGAACACAAGCCAGAGCCACTAGCATCCGATATTGAAAAAGATTTAAACAATGTCATGAAAGACGTGATGAAGCGACATAAGATATCGACTTTGCCTTTAGTTCCCTGACAACACGTTTGGGTTTATGAGTTATTTTGCAACTGTCTTTGTCGCTTCTTTGATTGCTTCAAAAGTCTTGTCGAGATCAGCCTTTGTGTGTGCAAGAGATGTGTAAAAGGGTTTGCCCGGCCTAACGTAGACTCCCCTGTTAATTAACTCGAGATCGAAGTTCACGCGTTTTTGGGCGTCAGCCTTAGCGGTGTCTCGATAGTTTCTGATCTGCTTCTGTGAAGTGAACAGGCACTGGAACATAGAGCTCAAACCAGTTGCTTGAGCAGCAATCTTGTAATCCTCGAAAGCGTCATTCATGCATTTCTTAACTTCTTCAGCGACCCAGTTTATGTGATTGTATACTCCTGGCTTTTCAAGCACCTCAATGGTGGCTAAACCTGCAGCAAGTACTACTGGGCATCCACTGAAGGTTCCACTGTGGAACAAGTGATCATAGGGATACTTAGATCCTACAGGAGACATCACCGCCATAATTTCAGCTTTGCCAGCGAACACGCCAGCCGGAAGTCCGCCTCCAACAATTTTCCCTAGGGCAACCATGTCGGGAATTACCCCAAAGTATTCTTGAGCCCCTCCGAGACCTAGCCTAAAGCCCGTCATAACCTCATCGAATATCAACACTATTCCATTCTCTTCGGTTAAAGTCCTTAAACCCTTCAAGAAATCTATGTCTGGCGCTAGGAAGCCTCTGGCGACGGGTTCAAGAATTATGGCTGCTAGCTCCTTCCCGTGTTTTTCAATTAGTTTTTCGGTGCTAGGTAGGTCGTTGAATGGTAGGATCACCGTGTTTTCAAGAATATGGTGAGGGAGACCGGCGGAATTTGAAACTGGGATTGGTGCGTTCTCTGGGCCAGCTTGGTTGAGTGGTGGTGTTATGCTTATTGTTACAGAATCGTACGCCCCGTGATAGTGGCCTTCAAACTTCGCTATTTTTTCCCTTTTTGTATATGCCCTCGCTGCTCGTATTGCATGAAGGGTGGCTTCTAATCCAGAGTTTGTGAATCTAACCATTTCAGCACATGGAACAAGGTTCTTTATCTTGTTCGCCATTTTAGCTTCAACTTCACTAGGGGTGCCGTACACCGTGGTTCCCCCCTCGTCAAGCTGTTTTTTGACCGCTTCCACAACTGTCGGATATCCGTGTCCAAGGATTAGGGGACCGAAACATAGACAATAGTCAATGTATTCGTTGCCATCTACATCGTAGAGTTTTGACCCCTTAGCCTTCTTCATGAAAATCGGGTATGGGTCAAAGTATTTCACGTTGGCTGTTATTCCGCCGGGTAACACTTTTGATGCTTGTTGCCAGAGCTTTTCAGAAGTAGGCGTGCGTTTTCTATATTCAGCTTTCGGATTGCTCATGAACTGAACACCTTTCTTAGTGGTGTATCTTACCAGCATATTAAAACTTAGGAAGGATGTTACATTGTTTTAACAATCGCTGCCACGTTTCGTCCAAGTGTTCTTGCAAGTTCCAGAGCGCGTTGATCCTCTGCAACTGGGACTTGTCCATGCACCCCTCTAAAGGGCCACTTTTCTATTGTCACAGGTTTCATTTGCAACCACAAGCAGAACTTTTCCAGATGCTCCTGTAATGGCACTGCGCTGTAGGCGTCCGAGTATGAGGTGGTGAGAAGTCCAAACGGCTTACCTATCAACGGAGAAGAAAGTGAAGGGTTTTCGCTGCGAGTCATGTAGTTGACGCAGTAAAGCCTCTCAATGAACGCTTGCAACCTCGAAGGAATAATGAAATAACGGGGAGAAGCAATCAAAATCCCGTCAGCAAGTTTCATCTCATCAAAAACCATCTGGAGGTCGTCTTTCAAGATGCATTTGAACGGTTCTTTTCCACAAGTGCCGGCAGGTCCGCACACGGCAATACACGGCTCAATCTTTAACCCAGCCAACTCAACTATCTTGGTTTCAGCGGTTGGCTCCACCTCTTTTACTCCTTTCATAGCCTCTTCGAGCATTCTATACGAGTTTTGACGCTTCGTGTGAGAACCAGAAATTCCAAGGATTTTCATGAATACAACATGGTGAGTTTGCAGCTTAAAATTTTTTGTTTGCACAGAATTTGTAGGTCAACGCATACTGCTGCCCTTCAGGATGACCCAGCTAGTTGGGTCACTTTTTCTTCCACGTATGCCCAAAAGTCCCTTTCTATTTTTTCTAACACTTCTTTAGCTCTCAAACCCCGAAGGACGAGATAGCCCCCACCAAACATTTTCGTGAGCAGCCCCAATCTAATAGAACCGTTCGTGCGTTCGCTGGCTATGAGTTCCACCACAAAATCGTTGGGGTTCCCAAAAATCTTCACCGTCATGGCGTCACGCATATTGCGAACACGTGGTGGCGCCCATAGAATCGTATACTCTCCCGCCGACTCTTCTTTCTTGGTTGAAAAGCCGCGGTCCTTAAAGAAATCTTCAACGGATTCGCTTAACATCGCCAGATTAACGTTCTTTTCAGTCCATCGCCTTTGCATTCTCAAGCCTCCGCCCAACATGCTCCACAACTCAACTCGATTTAAGAATTTCGCTCGATTCACTCGTTGTCAAACTTAGTTGCTACGTAGAGGTGTGATCTTGAATGTCTGTTTTAACTAGAAAAAGGTTAAATAGATTTCATTAGATGAGGAGAAGAGTAAGAGGAGAATTAGGAGTTGGTCTGATGAAAAAAGAGATTATAGATAAACTGATGAACTCTGTTACAAGTTGTGACGTGGAAGGCGCAGTAAAAACAGCTGAGGAAGCCCTCAAAGCTGGCGTCGATCCTGTTGAAGCCATCGAGAACGGACTTGCTAAGGGAATACGGGTTGTAGGAGACCGATTTGGGGCTGGAGAGGCTTTTCTAACAGAACTCATGATTGCAGCACAGGCCATGAAACAAGCTTTGGCAGTCTTAGAACCCGCCATATCCAAACGCGCAAAGGCTGCGAAAAAAGGTCTAGCTAAAGTCATGATCGGCACTGTGGAAGGGGATATTCACGACATTGGAAAGACCATTGTAGCCACCATGTTAGCCGTGGAAGGCTTCGAGGTAGTCGACTTGGGCGTCGACATCCCAGTGGAAACATTCGTTAAGAAGACGAAAGAAGAAAAACCCGACGTCGTCGGAATGTCTGCTCTGATGACGACTACCATGATGAAAATGGCGGACGTAGTAAAGGCTCTTGAGAAGGAGGGCTTAAGGAGAAAAATCAAGGTAGTGGTGGGTGGAGCACCAACATCAAAAGAGTGGGCTGAAGAAATAGGTGCCGATGGTCACGGCGGAGACGCGATGGAAGCCGTGAAAGTCACTAGAGAATTGGTGAAGGCCTCCTAAGTTTCAAGGACAACCTTGGCGAATATAAGAGAATTTTCATAGAACCGGAGAGAAGCTAAAGTGTGGGGCTTCCCCAGAGAAACCCAAAGGATAAGCTTTTCCGTTTTATCAAAGGATGATCTAGAGGCAATCCACTGGGCCACCCTAGACATCTTGGAAACAACGGGCATCAAAATTCACAGCGAAAAATGTCTCAGAATTTTGGAGGAAGCAGGATGCTCCATCGACCGCAAAAATCACTTGGCACTGATCCCTTCCCATCTCGTTGAGGAGGCGCTAAAAAAGAAGTCGAGATCCATAAGACTATGTGCTCGGAATCCCAAATATGACGCCAACTTGGATGGCAGGCATGTTTACATCACAACCGACGGCAACGGAACTAGAACATATGACCCTAATACTGGACAGATTAGAGCATCGACAAAAGATGACATCGCCAAGTCTGCAATCATCGCAGATGCGCTTGATCAGGTCCACATCTATTGGCCCATGGTGAGCGCACAAGACTTTCCTGTACATACTAGACATTTACACGACTTGGAGGCATGCTTCGCCAACACAGGGAAGCATGTTACATTCGAAACCACCATGCGACCTAAGGAAGCTCTGTACCAAATAGAGATGGCTACAGCGATACTTGGAAGCAAAGAAGAACTCAGAAAGAGGCCCATAATGTCTTCTCTTCACTGTACGAACGCGCCTCTTCAACTTCATGGCGACTGTATCGAGGCAGCTTTGGAATTCGCCAAGGTCGATGTGCCAACAATGTTTTTCGGAATGCCCCAACCGGGAGCGACAGGTCCTGTTACGCTTGCTGGATCGATTGTTGTTAATAACGCTGAAGTGTTGAGTTGCCTCGTCATAGCCCAACTTGCACATCCAGGTGCTCCAGTGATCTACGGTGCAGGAATAGCAGCCTTCGACATGAAAGCTTGCATGCGTGCTGGAGGAGGACCAGAACACGGACTGACCGGCGCCGCACTAGGTGAGTTGGCTAGATACTATGGCATGCCCTCCATAGTAGGCGGATTCGTTTCAACGGCGAAAACTCCTGGAGTGCAGGCTACCTATGAGAAGTTTACGAGTGGATTCCCTCAAGTTTTCTCTGGCTGCGACATGATCGCCGGAATTGGACTGCTTGACGACTGTACAACTCTTCAACTTGAACAAATTGTGATCGACGCGGAAATTGTAAAAATAGTTTTCCGACTCGCACAGGGCATAGAAGTGAACGATAAGACGCTGGCTCTCGACGTAATCCGGAAGGTTGGGCCAGGCGGAAACTTTCTAGCCGAGAGGCACACGTTAGACCACTTGAGAAAGGAACATTTCATACCAGAGTTAACTGACAGACGGTCCTATGAAGCATGGCTCAAAAATGGCGCAAAAGACCTTGTAGAGAGAGCAAGAGAAAAGGTGAAAACGATACTTGAAAAACACCGACCAGAACCGCTGGAGAAGGACATTGCAAAGGAGATCAGAGAAATCATAAAGAGGGCTGACAAAGACCTTTTGCAATAAACTTATAATGCCTACTAGACAGCATAGTCTCGCGTCTAATTTAACGCCTTTAAAGTAAAAGAGGAATAACCTTGGTAAGGAAAACCTTTGCGACACAATTTTGGCAAGGCAACGAAGCTTGCGCCGAGGCAGCCATTGTAGCAGGCTGTCGATTCTTCGCTGGCTATCCCATCACTCCAGCCAGTGAGATTGCCGAGCACCTGGCGGAGAGACTACCACAGGTCGGCGGAATCACCATCCAGATGGAAGATGAGATGGCTTCTGTTGGCGCAGTCATCGGAGCTAGCTGGGCTGGAGCTAAGACAATGACAGCCACTTCTGGGCCTGGCTTCAGCCTGATGCAGGAACTCATAGGCTACGCGTTTATGACCGAAACTCCGTGCGTCGTTGTAGATGTTCAGAGAGTCGGCCCAAGCACTGGTCAGGCTACAAAGGTTGGTCAAGGCGACGTGATGCAGGCGCGCTGGGGCACACACGGGGATTATGCCTCTATAGCCTTTTCGCCTAACTCCGTGCAAGAAATGTTTGATCTAACCGTCCGCGCCTTTAATCTTGCTGAGACCTATCGAACGCCTGTGGTTTTGTTGGCTGACGAGATAGTGGCGCACATGAGAGAGCAAGTCGTCATTCCCTCATCTGACCAAATACAAGTAATAAATCGGAAAAAGCCGAAGTCAACGGATGAGGCATTTTTCAACGGTGAAGATATAGCGCCTATGCCATCGGTGGGCGAAGGCTACAATGTGGCCGTCACAGGATCAACTCACAATGAATACGGCTATCGCTTTACTGCAGAGAGAGCCGTCCATGAGAAACTGGTTAAGAATCTGATTGGAAAGATCAGAAACAACACCGAGAAAATCGTGGATTATGAGAGCTACAACATTGACGATTGCGATGTCGGCGTCGTCTCCTTCGGATGCACCTCCCGAGCAGTATACGAAACCGTTGAGCTCGCAAAGGAGAAAGGCATCACTGTCGGATCTGTTCGGCTGAGAACCATCTGGCCTTTTCCAGAAGAAGCCGTGCATAACATGACCAAAAACGCTAAGGCTATTGTTGTGCCAGAACTAAACATGCAAGAAGTGTTTTACGAAGTGGAAAGGGCGGTTCACGGTGCTGTTCCAGTGTTCTCAGTAAACAAGATTGGCGGTGGAGAGATGATAACACCTGAGGAGTTGTTAGAAGAAATCGTTAGGAGCGTGAAAAGGGTTGACTGAAACCTTCACTATCCGAGAATACTTAAGGGACATACCGTTTCCGTTCTGCCCAGGCTGCGGCTGCTTAACCGTCATGAATCGCTTTCTTAGAGCGGTCTACGAACTCGGTCACAAGGACCTAAGCAAATTCGTTTTCTGCAGTGGCATCGGCTGCTCAGCGTGGATTCCGTCTCCCCACTTCAAAGCTGACTCAATCCACACAGCGCACGGAAGAAGCATACCTGTCGCAACAGGCGTTAAACTTATGTGTCCAGACTTGAACGTCGTCGTGTTCGGTGGAGACGGAGACATCGCGGGAATTGGACTGAGCCACCTAGTTCATGCGGCTCGCAGAAACCTGGACATCATGGTCGTCATGGTAAACAACATGATCTACGGCATGACTGGCGGGCAAGTTGCGCCTACAACTCCCCTTGGAATAAGAACCACAACCACTCCTTATGGAAGTTTTGAACACCCATTGGACGTCCCCCCTCTTGTAGTCGCTGCAGGCGCCTCCTACGTTGCCCGTTGGACCACAGCACACGGTGAAGAGTTGAAAGAAGCCATGAAGAAGGCTCTCAAAACCAAGGGTTTCGCCTTCGTCGAGGCGGTGAGTCCATGTCCCACAACGTTTGGGAGGAGGGCTGGATTTAAAGACGTGGCTGAAATGGTCCGATGGTTTAGAGAAAACTCTATTCCACTTGAGGAGGCAAAGAGGATGGCTGCAGAAGATCTCGTCAAGAAAATTGTTGTGGGAGAATATGTGTTCAGAAAAATTCCCACGTTAACAGAGTCCTTATACAGAACAATAGAGGAGGCAAAAAAGAGTGCGAGGACGAACTGAAGTAATAATCGCCGGGCTTGGCGGACAAGGCGTCGTGTTGGCAGGAAAGATTCTTGGAAGAGCCGCAGTCTACGACGGAAAACGTGTGGTTCAAACTCAAAGTTACGGAGCTGAAGCCAGAGGAAGCGCTGCGAAAGGTGAAGTCATCATATCCGACGAAAGAATCGGCTTCCCAATGGTTAGAAAATGCGATGTCTTGGTAGCGATGAATCAAAACGCCCTTGACAAGTATCTCAGCGACTTAAAGGAGGACGGAACTCTCCTAGTGGATCAAAGTATGGTTGGAGAAATACCAAAGATCAAAGCAAGAGTCTTCATGGTTCCAGCAACCAAAATGGCTGAAACCAAACTTGGATCAAAAATCTGCGCCAACATGATAATGCTGGGAGCATTGACTAAGGCAACAGGCGTAACAAGTCAAGAAGCTGTTGAGAAGGCAATAACCGAAAGCGTTTCTGAAGAGGCTCGAAAAGTCAACATTAAAGGGTTCAGAATTGGCTTAGAGCTTGTCAAAAAGTGACAGGTTTCTCGCAAAGCTCAACAACAGGTTCCTCTTCAGCTTGCGCACAAGCCTTATTAGGGGGTTTATGTTGTAACAGATAAATTCTAGGTGAGGAGAATGGCTAGTTATCCAAAAATTGTTGTTACTCCACCGGGACCAAAAGCAAGAGAACTTATAAAGAAAGACGAAACTTTCGTTTCCCAATCCTATGTCCGTTTCTATCCCTTAGTTATCGAGTCTGGTAAGGGTTGCATAGTGAGGGATATAGATGGAAACGAGTATATTGACTTCAACTCGGGACTGGTTTGTCTAAACGTGGGACACTGTCATCCAAAGGTTGTGGACGCAGTAAAGAAACAGAGCGAGAAGTTTCTGTCCTATTCCAACACAGACTTCTATTACCGACCAGTGGTGGACCTAGCCGAAAAGCTATGTGAGATAACTCCGGGACAGTTTGATAAGAAGGTTTACTTTGGAAACAGCGGAGCAGAGGCTGTTGAAGCGGCTGTAAAGCTTTCAAAGTGGCACACACGCAAACAACGATTCATCGCCTTTATCAGCGCCTTCCACGGACGAACCTTGGGTGCCCTGTCCTTCACAGCGAGCAAGCCTGTTCAAAGAAGGTACTTCTTCCCAATGGTTCCAGGAGTCACGCACGTGCCCTACCCCAACTGTTACCATTGTGCCTTTAAATTGTCGTATCCAGACTGCGACTACTGGTGTGTAGACTTCATCGACGAGATGGTTCTTCAAAAGTACGTCCCGCCTGAAGAGGTTGCAGGCATTCTCGTTGAGCCCATTCAAGGGGAGGGCGGCTACGTGGTTCCGCCTCCAGAATACTTTCAACGCCTCAAGAGAATCACTGACAAATATGGGTTGCTTTTCATTGACGATGAGGTTCAAGCAGGAGTAGGTAGGACAGGACGCTGGTTCGCTATTGAGCACTGGAAAGTAGAGCCTGACGTTGTTTGTATAGCCAAGTCCATCGCTTCTGGGCTGCCTCTAGGTGTAATCGTGTCGCGGGCTCGGCTGATGGACTGGGAGGGAGGCTCCCATGCCTCAACTTTTGGCGGGAACCCCGTGTCCTGTGTCGCCGCCCTAGCCTTGATAGATGTGATCAAGGAGGAAAAACTCCTTGAAAACGCCACTAAACAAGGCAACTACATAATGAAAAGGCTGGAAAACCTGAAGGACGAGTATGAAATCGTTGGCGATGTGCGAGGGAAAGGACTGATGATTGGCGCTGAAATCGTTGAAAATAAGAAGACGAAAAAACCAGCAAAAGAGAAGGCTTCTGAAATCATGATGAGGTGTTGGAAGCGCGGAATCGCCATAATAACCTGCGGCGTGTCAACGCTAAGGATAGCGCCTCCCATAATTATAACAAGAGAACTCGTTGATGCTGCCTTGGATATCGTTGAAGATGTGATCAAAGAGGTTAGTAAGGAGAAGAAGTAGAAGACAAGGAACCGAAGCGTTAGATCTCTCTTTTTGAAGGTTCTTTCATCCTGAAAAGAATCAAGAGAAAACCTATCGACAATAATGCTATTGAGATTAAGAATGGAAAGTGTGGAG
>Ga0315307_1000706_pt1 | contig 14429 bp, 15 predicted proteins | sample TDP2_MG_FD_203079 | JGI IMG/M metagenome (GOLD analysis project Ga0315307, IMG submission 203079) | Freshwater sediment microbial communities from Lake Towuti, South Sulawesi, Indonesia - TDP2 | ecosystem: Environmental > Aquatic > Freshwater > Lake > Sediment | place: Indonesia: South Sulawesi... | reverse complement strand
TATTCTGCCCGTGTATCCTCCGTCAATGGCCATCTTTCGGCCTCGCTCGTTGATTACTACCAGGCGCTCCTTCCTCTCCGCCCTGAGGAGTTGGCCGTCGAGGCCTGAGAGCCCTATGGCTTTCACTCCTTTGCTCTGAAGTGCAATGACTAGCTGCTTGTTGAGTTTCCCGGCCATCACCATCGTGTAGATTTCCGCGGTCTCTCGGTCTGTGTATCTGCTCCGGAATCCTTCAGGAGAGACGATGAAACAGGGCTCCTTTCCAAGCTTCCGCGCAGTCTCAGTGACTTCGATGCCTCCACCATGCACAAAGACGACCCTGTTCTTTTCTGACAAGGCCCTAATGTCCATGGTTATGTTAGAGGGCAGACCTTGTTCCAGCAATTTTCCTCCAGCCTTAACGACGATCAACATATTTGGTTCATCCCCCGACGCTTTTTGCGCATTTCAGAAGGGGAACTGCGAGGTTTATCCCTGCGATGAGGCGGGTCTGCTCCCAGAACTCGGGGCATGAGTTGGCTTCATGGAAGAGAATCCGTTCTTTTCCACGTCTAATGCTCTCCTCGATGATCTTCGCAATGAGGCTGTATGCCTCTGTCTCCTTGTACGCACCGTAGGCGCCTTCGAGTCGTCTGTTCCATGCTTCAAAGTCCTTATTCTTGCCTCGATAATCTCGTTTGACTTCCTTCACCTTCTCGAACGATGGGCCGAGCTTGTCGAATTCTGACTTGAGGTGGTTGTCATCTTGGAACCGATCATCCCCCACGTTCGGCATAGCGTCAAGAGCTAGAACCCAAGCCTCTGCCTCATTTCCCACGGCGGTCCCGGCACGGACAGCCTCGTTCTGTATTTCTTCCGGAAGCTTCACGCCGAAGACCATGTTTCCAAGATAGGTATTCGTGCGAAAGTCCTTGAAGCCTGCCCGTGCTAGGGCGGTTGCGTAGCAGCAAGGCGGTGTTCCTCGTTCCTTTGCAACGATAATCCTGAGGTCATAGAACCATTTCTCCACGAACTCTTGCGCTACGAATCCGACAGGATTGATTATCGAAGTCTCCGTCTCGTCAAGTAACTTGACCAGAGACTCCCGATCGCAAGCGAGCCGGACCTCCTTTCCGTGAGTGCCTGCGTCTGGTTTGACCACAATGTTTCCACTGCCCAAATCTCGTTGCATCAGATCCGCAATGGTGACCTCGTTGTGGATCTGGACGCCTCTCAGAGCTGTGTCGTGAGAGTCGCATGGGACAAAGATGGTCTTGGGGATAGGTATTCCATTCTTCCAGAACTCAACGAGTGTTCGGAACTTACTGAAGCATATCGACTCGATCTTAAAGGGGTTCAAAACGTATTTTCCAAATGCCTCGAGAATGCTAGCCGCGTAGAGACGACGGTTCTTGCTCTGAGTACGATTGAGAACAGCACTAACGTCTTCGATGAGTGGGCGGTAATTGGTCTTTCGGCTCCTGAAGCCGAAGACGCCCCTTGCGATTAGGATAGAGACTTTTCGAAAAGGGATGAACTTGAGATCAATGCCCATCTCTCGGGCCGTGACTCTTATTCCTTGCTCGTCTGTTTCGGGATATTCGTAGAGAATAGCCAGACTCAACGTGTCTCTTCGTCCACTGAGAAGTGATTCTCTAAACGCACAGCTCTGCCTCGTTTGAATCTAACCCATGCGGCAGCTGGCACGCAACTCAAAAGAGGCCTGTGGACTATTCTCCCCAGTCTTCCTTCTCGATAGCGAGCTTCTGAAGTTCCACTGTTTGCTGTTCGTTCTTTTCTACTTCAAGTTCGAGTCCGCAGTCAGGGCAGCTTACGATCTCGCCTATCAGCGCATCATTCGCGACCTCGATCTTCGCTTCGCAGTCGGGACATTTTGCCATTGCCATGGGGTGCTTCTTCCTATCGCAATAGTAGATATAGCCGTATTGTGCAAACCATACTTCTTATAAGCCTTTCGGACTGACGACGCCTTCAATGTACGATTCCCGTCGCACGGGGCCTGTTTGCGGATTCGGCGGGCCCCCCGAGAAAGCTTGGTGTCTCCGGCTGGATGGCCGTCGCCCAGGCGTTTACCCAGATGTCGAGCCCTATAGGGTCCACGGCCTCAAGGAGTTGGATCTTTTGGCGACCATGAATGAGAGGGAGTATTATGCGACAGACCTTCACACTGAGGTCAAGATCCTCCTGCAAGCCGATACCGTTTCAAACACGGTGTCTTCTGAAATGGTGGATACAGCGAGAAAATGTCAGGACCTGTCTTTCTTCTTCTCTCAGAGGGAAACCTATGACTGTATTGATACCAAGCTTCTTGAAATTCTGAAATGCTCGGATGAATCTTTCCGCATCACCGCAAACTGATAGTTTTCCAATAGGATCCATCAGGACCTCTGCAACCCTGTTGTCAAGCGAGTTGCAGTCGCTGTTGCGTTCGTGCTTCATAGACACTTCCAAAAGGTGCGAGTCGTATCCTTTGTCTTCAAGGTCCTTTCTGACCCATCGGCGTCTGAATGCATATCGCCAAAGTCTTCGCACGGCTTCGGCTGAGATATCGTAGTCGCAAGACTTCGTGAGGTAGGGAACATATACGGCGATTCTACTGTTTTGATATGTGTCGTGGATTTCATCAACGTCACTTTCAAGGTCTTTGCCGAGCAGCAGGAAGGGGACGAGATCATGTTCTGTCGCTATCTCCAATGCTATCTCTGTTAGCCCCTCTGTCCCAATGAATACGACTCTGTCTCTCAGGCATCTTCTAACAATTCTGGCGAGGCTAACAAGTCTTTTGGCGGCAGATCTCCTGACCTCTTTTTCTGCGAGATAGACTCTGTTGCCAGCGACGAGGTTGAGGCTTGCGCTCTCGCGTCTCTTCATAATCTCGATGAGCTTACGGGTCCTCTCAACAGAGGACACATGTCTGGCAGAGATGGTGATGATCGTCTTTAGGTTCGAGCTGTTTTTTTCTGAGAATTCTAGAAGGTCTTCTAGCTCGCCAGGCGAGATGTAGTTCTCCCGCCACTCAGAATCTACCACGTGATAATCGAGTCCGAATCTTGCGCAAAGTTCAGCCGCCTTCACCGTTCCTTCGGCTTGTAGCTTCTGGCTCGACCCGAATCTGCTTCGTTTAGTCGACTTTCCACCGTGGGAAGCAATTCCTCCCTGACATTACTGCACCTCCAAAAGCAGGCTGAAGAACAATCGAGACACACAATCAGAAATTGTAGCCGAGGTCGCGTTGGAGAATCTAGAATTCTGGAACGCGATACCTTCTCATTGTCTCGACGCCTTGCTCGGTCTGATGCGCGACCATCCGCATTTAAGCTTTGTGAGCCACTCCGTCAGAAGCAAAGGTTCGCTACCACTTCGTGAATGCGGATTCTTGAATCCAAGGATGGCGGAGAAGATACCTTTCGAATTGAGGCAGCTAAGAACTTATCTAGACTCAAGATGATAGCTAGCGCGTTCGTTCAGCTATCGAGACTTCAGAAGGCTAGGAGATGAAGCGGCGTAGTAGCTTGGTGAAGGATGGAATAGAGCGGGCGCCTCATAGAGCTCTCCTTCGATCTTTGGGGCTATCGAGCCGAGACTTGAGTCGTCCTTTCATTGCCATAGCGAACTCTTGGAATGAGATTGTTCCTGGTCATACTCACCTAAGAAGACTGGCTGAAGCCGCCAAGCAAGGTGTGAAAGCAGCAGGCGGAACACCGTTCGAGTTTGATACGATAAGCATCTGCGACGGACTCGCAATGGGTCATGAAGGGATGAAGTACTCGCTTGCTAGCCGTGAGATAATCGCCGACTCGGTTGAAGCTATGGTTGAAGCGCACCGTTTCGATGCCATGCTTTTGATCTCCTCATGTGACAAGATTGTTCCCGCTCATCTGATGGCAGCGGCCAGACTAGACATACCTTCAATCATGATTACGGGTGGCCCAATGATGCCGGGGCGGCTGCGTGGGCACTTCGTCGATGTGATGACTGTCTTTGAGGCTGTGGGAAAGTTTCAGAAAGGTCGAATATCTGAGGAAGAACTGAGAAGACTTGAGGGATGTGCTTGTCCCGGCCCCGGCTCATGTGCAGGACTGTTTACTGCAAACACCATGGCTTGTTTGACTGAAGCCTTGGGCATGTCCCTTCCTGGATGCGCTGCCATGCATGCCAATGACCCAGCCAAAGCCAGTTTGGCCAGGGAATCTGGGAGAAGGATCATGTCTCTGTTGGACAACGGTCCCTTACCGTCAAGCGTAATGACTGAGGAGGCCTTCGAGAACGCAATAAGTGTCGATATGGCTCTGGGAGGTTCAACCAACTCTGTCTTGCATCTTAGCTCCATAGCACGAGAGCTCGGAATAGACCTAAGCCTAGATAGGTTCGACGAGGTGGGCCGAAAGACGCCTCACATCTGCGACCTCAGACCAAGCGGCCCGTACTTCATGAAGGACTTTGAAAAAGCAGGAGGTGTCCCAGCCCTACTGAAGCGACTTGAGTCCAAGCTAAAGCTGAGTGCCAAGACAGTTACGGGAAAGACTTTGAAGGAGCTGATTGCAGCGTACAAGGTTTTGAACGATCAGGTGATTAGGCCTATGTCCAATCCGATTCACTCTGAAGGTGGCATAGCTATACTGAGAGGCAACCTTGCACCTAGAGGCGCCGTGATCAAGTATTCGTCAGTTCCAGCTACCATGCTCAAGTTCAGAGGTCCAGCCGTTGTCTTTGACTCTGAGGAGGATGCAGTGGAGGGAATTGCTCGTGGAAAGGTCCACGAAGGAGAGTTGGTCGTCATAAGGTACGAGGGGCCAGTCGGCGGACCGGGCATGAGAGAGATGCTTGTTCCAACTTCTCTCATAGTCGGCATGAACCTAGGCGATAAGGTCGCTCTTCTCACAGACGGAAGGTTTTCCGGTGCAACGAGGGGTCCCTGCGTTGGGCATGTAGCGCCCGAGGCAGGAGTCAAAGGCCCCATTGCCGCTCTGAAGGCAGGAGACATAATTGAGATCAACGTTCCTGGCCGTCGACTCGACGTAAGAATATCTAATGAGGAGATGGCAAGTCGTCTACGGAACTGGAAGCCGAGAGAACGTGAGGTCAAGGGATGCCTAGCAAGGGTGTTCGGCGCACAAGCGGCTAGGTCGACCTAGCACGATTCGCTTTGTCAATCTCCTCGATGACTGCCTCTGCAACCTCAGTGGTTGTGCTTTCTCCTCCGATGTCTCGCGTTAATGCTTTCTTCTTCCTCAATACTTCAAGTATCGCGTCCCAGAGCCTTCGAGACGCTTGTTCCGAGACATTGTCATTGTGCTTTTCCGCCAGCCAGTCGAGCATGAATTTTGCAGACATCATTATTGCCAGCGGGTTGCCGCCTTCTTTCGGCAGATCTGGAGCAGAGCCATGAACTGGTTCGAAGAGTCCGAAACTGTCGCCAATATTCATGGAGGGTGAGATGCCGAGGCTTCCTACAACTCCTGCCGCCTCGTCGCTTAAGATATCTCCGAATACATTCGTCGTTAGGATCACATCGAATCGCTGGGGATTTTTGACGAGCTGGTATGCAGCGTTGTCTACATACATCTCCTCAGTCTCAACGTTTGGATAGCCTTTCGCAATCTCTCGGCAAGACTCGCTGAAAAGCTCGCAAGCCGACATCACGTTGGCTTTATGGACGATTGTTACTTTTCTTCGTCTACGCACAGCCAGATCGTAAGCGATCTTGGCAATCCTCGTTGAGGCCCGCCTTGTCACAACGCGTACCCCCAAGGCGTACTCACGCGTCCTATCCTCTATCCCCTTGTATAGATCTTCAGTGTTCTCCCTGACGATAACAAGGTTGACATCATGGTGGATCGCAGGTATGTTGGGTAACGTAAAGGCAGGGCGAATGTTCGCGTATAGGTCAAGCCGCTGCCTGAGAGGGATTACCACCTGCTTTGCACTCTCACCTATCGGGCCTTTCAGGCAAGCGTTCGAGGAAGAAATCCTCTTGTACGATTCGTCGGGCAGAGCAACGCCGTACTTGGTTCTGGCGGCGTCGCCGGCTTCCACATGTCTGAAGTCAAGGTTTAGAGAGAAGTTCGTGGCGAGCTTCTCCAGCACCCCGATAGTGGCTTGAATCACGGCTGGCCCTATTCCGTCTCCCAGGATGACGCTTATCACGTACTTCAATTGAAGATCCCGCTACCATGTCCTGCGCTTCTTCAAGTAGTTGACGAGCCCCCCTGAGGCTAGTATGTCCATGAGGAAATCAGGAAGGCGTGACAGCTCAATCGTTATGGCTTTTGTTAGGTTTCTCAACTTCCATGAGTTCAGATCGAGCTCCAAGAGGTCGCCTTGGTCGACATCGCTCGACAAGTCCCCAATTTCGAATGCGGGGATGCCTTGGTTTATCGCGTTCCTGAAGAAGATTCGAGCGTAGGATTCAGCCAAGATCGCTCGGATCCCTGCCGCTTTCAAAACCATGGCTGCCTGCTCCCTAGAGCTGCCACAACCAAAATTCTTGCCTACCACAAGGATGTTGCATGTCGATACCTTCCGCTTGAAATCTGGATCCAAAGGCTCCATTGCGTGCTCGGCAAGGGTCGCGATATCTGTAGTATTCAAGTACTTTGCAGGTATGATCACGTCTGTGTTTATGTTGTCGCCATAGCGTAGAGCCCTGCCAGAGACATTGTTCAACTCCACATCCTCCTAGGATCCGTTATCTTGCCGGCGACAGCTGACGCGGCGACCGTTGTGGGAGACGCGAGATAGACACGGGAAGTCTTATCGCCCATCCTTCCAACAAAATTCCTGTTGCTTGATGAGACGCACACTTCATCGGCGGCGAGGACCCCCTGCGACATACCTAGACAAGGCCCGCATGTCGGATTAGAGATGACGGCACCCGCCAATAGGAGGTTCTCTAGAATTCCCTCTCGTAGGGCTTCACGGTAGATCTTCATGGAGGCTGGAACTACGATGAATCTGACGTGCGGGTGGACCCTCCGCTTGCGCATTACGTTAGCCGCAGCTCTCAAATCTTCCATTCTTCCATTTGTGCAACTGCCAAGGAATGCTTGATCTATCTCGACCCCCTCAACCTCACCCACCTCCATAACATTGTCGACTTGGAATGGAGCCGCAACCTTCGGCTCCAGATCAGAAGCATCGAATTGGAGAGTCTTGTCATATCTCGCGTCTGGATCGCTCTCCATCAATGTAGGAGATCGACCTGTCTTCTTCAAATAGCCGATAGTAGCCTCATCAGTCTTCACGATTCCGGTCTTCGCGCCCATCTCAACAGACATGTTCGCGATTGTCATTCTCCCATCAATACTGATCTTCGAGACTCCTTCGCCGCAGTACTCGACGGCTTCATAGGTGGCGCCGTCAGCCCCCATGTTGCCAATGATGCTCAAGATTAGATCCTTAGCCATAACCGGCAGCCGTAAGTGGCCGATAACCTCGACCTTGACGGTCCCAGGTACTCTGAACCAGAGCTTTCCGGTCGCTAGGACTGCAGCTGCCTCAGTGGAACCAACCCCTACGGCAAGAGCGCCGACCGCTCCAGCGGTGCATGTATGACTATCCGCCCCCACAACCAGCATTCCGGGTCCGACGAATCCCTTCTCCACAAGGAGTTGGTGGGCGATTCCACCTTCTCCCCCAACATCGTAGAAATTTCTGGCGCCATACGTTCGTGCAAACCTTCTCATCTCTTTCATTACTGTCGCCGATCGGATGTCAACAGCCGGAATCGCGTGATCCAGCACGGCCACGACTTTCTCTGGGTTCTGGACCTCATCGAAACCCATCTCTTCAAAGGCCCTTACGGCAAACGGCCCAGTTATTTCGTTGATCATTAAAAGGTCGACATCAGCGACGACAATGTCTCCCGGGGAAACTGACGCTCTTCCCGAGTTCTTCGCGAGGATCTTCTCGCATGTTGTCATCGCCATTTTGAATTGCCTCTCTTAGCGATCACGTACAATCTGTTTGCCGCATTCACTACCGCCATCACGCCGGCCATGACTATGTCTCCGTGAACTGCCCGGGCGGAAACAAGTCGGCCGTTCTCTGCGGCAAGCTTCACGGTCACAGCCGCCAGCGCATCGGTTCCACCCGACATGGCGTCGAGACTGAACTCTATAAGTCGAAACTTCATGACGTCTCCGATACTTTTCTGGATGGCCTTGCTCACGGCATCAATGGGACCTACGCCCTTCTCCGCACTCTCGTATTCTTTTCCTTCGATGAGAAGCCTGAGCTTGGCTGTAGGTGTTACCTTGTTGCCTGTGACAACGACCAGATCCTGAAGTCTGATCTTCTCCTCCTCTGCTGGCAGTACACCTGCCGCATCTTCCGCAAGCGTGTAGAGATCCGTGTCAGTCACCTTCCTTCCTTTGTCGCCTAGCAGCTTGACCCGGGCCAGAACCTCGCTCAGCTGTTTCCTCGTCAAGCTGAAACCCATCTCTTGGAGCATCACATCCACGCCATGTGATCCCGCATGTTTTCCAGCGACCAACCTTCTTGTACGACCCACTGTCTCTGGAGGCACAGGCTCGTAGGTGTCTGGCGAGCTGATCACTCCATGAGCATGTATTCCACTCTCATGAGAGAAGGCGTTATCACCGACCACAGCCTTGTTCGGAGGCACTGTCACCCCAGTCAACTTTGAGACAAGCTGGGAGGTTCTCCAAATCTCTTCGAGGCGAATATTTGTAGGGACCCCGTAAAGGGAATGGAGGCTCAAAGCCAGTTCCTCCAGACTAGCGTTTCCCGCCCTTTCGCCGATACCGTTGACAGTTACGTGTGCCTGCTCGGCTCCGGCCTCTATCCCAGCCAGTGAATTGGCAACGGCCAGACCCATGTCGTTATGGCAGTGAACAGAGATTGGCACATCGACTATGCTCCTCACCTTCTTGATGAGATTGAACATTCCTCGCGGTATGGATACCCCAACAGTGTCCGGGATGTTCAACACATCAACCCCAGCCTCGGCAGCTGCCTTGAGCACCTGCGTAAGAAATGACGCGTCGCTTCTTGTCGCATCCTCAGCAGAGAACTCAACCTTGACGCCGTGACGCTTTGCGTACCCGACTGACTCAACGGCCTGAGTTAGAACTTGCTCTCTAGTCAGTTTGAGCTTCTTCGTCAGGTGAACATCTGATGTTGCTATGAAGAGATGAATTCTGTCGACATTACAAGCTAACACAGCGTCAATATCTTCTTTCACCGTCCGCGCCAATCCACAGGTCTCTGCGTTCAGCCCCGCGCCAGCAATCCTTCTAGTTGCCTCCGTTTCACCTGTGGAGGCAATTGGGAACCCAGCCTCGATGATGCCTACACCTAAGGTGTCAAGTTGCTTCGCGATCTTGACCTTTTCCTCCGAGGTGAGGGCGACTCCAGGTGTCTGCTCCCCGTCTCTCAGCGTCGTATCAAAGATTCTCACTCGAGTGGGTAGTAGGCACTCACTCGAGAACGCAATTCCTCCAAGCCAACTTCTCATCCCTTCACTAACATATCCTCAATTCAAGATCCTCAGCTCTGGGGCTTCGTCTCTCTCCAGAAGCTCATCTCAAACTTCTCCCAGTTGGGATCTCGTTCCCTCTTCTTCTTTCTTCTTACCATACTCATCCAACAACTATCTTTGAATGACCGTGACGAACTGCGAACTTCCGGAATTTTCCATCCATCAGACAGGGCATATTTTCACAACCTTTCCTTGTCCATCCTCTACTTTTCTAGTCCGGCCATTCTCCTGATCTTTCGGCCAACGGTCTCTATCTGATGCTGGTCTAGTTCCTTCATAAAGTGATCCAAGACGGCTGAGCTATTTTGGAACTTGCTGGCCCATTCCTTCGCGAATCTGCCGTTTTGCACATCTCCAACAACTTTTTTCATGTTTAGCTTAACGTGCTCGTCAATGACCTTCGGCCCCACTGTAAGTCCCCCATATTTTGCAGTGTCCGACACCGCTCTCAACATGCCAACGAGGCCTCGTTCATAGATTAGATCCATGATCAGTTTCGCTTCATTGCAGGCCTCAAAGTACGCTAGCTCCGGTTCATATCCAGCTTCAACTAGTGTCTCGAAACCCTTCTTGATCAGCTCCATCAAGCCGCCGACGAGCACAGTCTGTTCACCTATCAGATCGCTCTCTGTCTCATCCTTGAAGGTGGTCTCAAGAACGCCAGCCCGCGTGCATCCCAAGGCCTTGCTTATCGCAAGGGCCATTTCCCTCGCCTCTCCGGAGCAATCCTGTTCTATTGCTATCAGAGCCGGAACACCAAACCCAGCGAGGAACGTCTCTCTAAGCCTTCGCCCTGGACTCTTGGGTGCAACCATGATTACGTCTGAGTCTGGAGGCGGGACAATCTGCTTGAAGTGAACATTGAAGCCATGTGAGAATCCAAGAGCTTTTGGTCCTTCTAGATGATTCTTTATTTCTGACTCGTATACGGCTGGCTGGGCTGGGTCCGGTATGAGGATGTGCACTATGTCTCCTTTCTTTGTCGCCTCAGAGATCGGGTACACGGTGAAACCTTCAGCCTCAGCAGTCCTCCATGAGGATCCCCCCTTTCTCAGGCCGACTATGACCTCAACTCCTGAATCCCTCATGTTAAGCGCCTGAGCACGGCCTTGACTTCCGTAGCCTATCACGGCTACCGTTCTTCTCTTCAAACTGTCTAGAGTTACATCTGCGTCGTAGTACACGTGAACCATCTATACTGCCTCCGTCCAGTGGATTGCCTCAGCCCCTCTCTCAAGCGCGGTCACCCCGGTTCTTGAGATCTCCTTTATGCCAATGCTCTTCGCCAGCTCGATGAAAGCATCTATTTTGTCTGGTGTCCCCGTCACTTCGACGATGACAGATTCTGGAGAGAGATCTACAACGTGGCTTCTGAAGACATTGGCCCAATTCACTATGTCAGACCGAGTCTTAGGGTCAGCCGCAGGAAGCTTAACGAGCGCAAGCTCACGTAGCACGGTCCGATTTTGATCCAGCAAGGAGACAGATATTACGTCGAGGAGTTTCTCCATTTGTTTGACCACTTGCCTCGCGGTCCGATCATCTCCTGAAATCGCCAGGGTCATGCGAGCCAACTCCTTCTCTTCTGTTGCACCGACAGAGATGCTTTCGATGTTGAAATTGCGTCTTCGAAACATATTCGAGACTCTATGAAGTACTCCGGGTTTGTGTGCGACAACCATTCCAAGCAGGAATTTTTCCTGTGTCATCTTTATCACGCCAAGATCTGATCTACATTGCTTCCGGGTGGAACCATCGGGAGGACATCCTCCTCAGGGTTGATTGAGACATCGATGACAGTAGTAACATCGGCCTTCAACGCTCTCTGCAATGCGAAGCCAAATTCCTCAATTGATTGTGGACGTAATCCTTCTACGCCGTAGGCTTCAGCCAACTTGACAAAGTCTGGAACGTTTCCAAGCTCAACGGCCGAGTATCTTCGATTGAAGAACAGTCTCTGCCATTGCGCGACCATCCCCAACATGCGATTGTTCAAGATGACAACGGTGATCGGTATTTGCTCACAGACGGATGTGGCAAGGGAGTTCTCTGTCATGAGGAAGCTGCCGTCTCCAGCGATATCAACAACTGGAACTTCAGGTTTACCTACTTTCGCGCCTAGCGCTGCCGGAAAGCCGAACCCCATCGTGCCAAGCCCTCCAGACGTGATGAAGGTTCTGGGCAAGAGGGCGGAAAAGTGTAGGGCCGCCCACATCTGGTTTTGACCAACTTCAGTTGTCACAATGGCATTTGCCGGCAAAGCCTTCCTCAGCATCTTCAGGACGGTGATAGGTCTCAAGCTATTTTCGTGAGTGTCATTCTGGCTTCGGATGGCATCCTTTAGCTCTTGGACTCTCGCGTGCCAGTTGTTCGCCTTGTCCTTGCGCAGCCTCTTAACCAATCGGTCCCGTATGCAACGTAGAACCTTACCAGCGTCGCCTACTATCGAAACGTCAACTTCCTTGTTCTTCTCTATCTCGGCGGGATCCAAGTCAGCGTGAACGATCTTGGCCTTTGGACAGAACCCGTCGACTTTGCACGTAGTCCTATCAGAGAATCGGACACCAACAGCGAAGAGCACGTCAGCCTCCATGATTAACTTGTTAGCTTCAGTTCTTCCGTGCATTCCAACGGTTCCCAAAGAGAGAACGTGATTCTCAGGGAAGCATCCTTTACCGTTGAGCGACGTTCCCACAGGAGCCATTAGGAGCTCTGCAAGCAGGCGCAGCTCCTCGCATGCATTTGAGATCAGTACTCCTCCGCCGGCTAAGATGAAGGGTTTCTCAGCTCCTGATAGGGCCTCAACCGCTCTCTCAACGCTGGCTGGATCTGGATCAGTTTTCACCCGGTAGCCCCTGATTTGTAAGGTCTCTGAGAAATCCACTTCAGCGTCTTCTAGTTGAACATCCCTCGGGAGATCAATCAGAACAGGTCCGGGTCTCCCAGTAGAGGCTATATGGAAAGCAGCCTTCACGGTTCCAGGAATCTCCGCAGCGTGTCCAATCTGAAAGTTGTGCTTCGTGATCGGAGTCGTGATTCCAACTATGTCTGCCTCTTGAAACGCGTCCTTCCCAATTAGCCGTCTCGGGACTTGTCCGGTGAAGGCGATGACAGGCGACGAGTCCATGTAGGCGTTCGCTATCCCAGTGACAAGATTCGTTGCACCCGGGCCTGATGTTGCCATACAGACTCCGGGGCGACCGCTGGCCCTGGCATATCCGTCAGCCATGTGAACAGCCGATTGCTCATGGCGCACGAGTATATGTCTAATATCAGAGTCCAAGAGAGCATCATAGACAGGCATGATGGCGCCGCCTGGGAGGCCGAAGATAACTGAGACCTTCTGCTGTCTCAAGGCCTCCAACAAGCATTTTGCACCAGACATGACTGTCAAAAATAACACCTCTATGATCTGAGCCCAGCACGCAAACAGTTCCTTGCTGCACGCCGGGCTACTCAATAAGGACAATAATGAGGAGCGAAAGGATTACGAAAACGCGTATCGCCAAGCGGCGAAGGGGAATCTTCGCTTTCAGTGTCAAAGATCCTTTCGAGCTCCGAAATTTAGCCCCTATAACGTGGGCATTCGCCTTATAAGCCTATCGAGAAGCTGGGGGCCACAGGCGCTCACACCTCGAGCGATCCACTGCCTTGGTTCTCGGGACCGGTTCTTGAGCGCGACGCTCAACCTTGACTCCACAGGCTTCGGCACGCGTCTAACTTTGTACTGGCGCTGCACGGAGATTGAATGTGTCCTCAAATTTGGAGGGAAGTTCACAAGGAAGCATGAGATCATCGCCTTGATGTGCTCCTCCCACGCTAGGACCTTAGGCACTATCAGCGTCACCGGTCAATGGGGCAGGCGCCGCTACGACATGGGGTCGCCCTGTTCACGGACCGCGTTTCGAGGAATTTGTTCGTCGCAGACAGCGGACAGTGAACTCGCAGAAGCGGACCATATGTAACGGAATCCGCAGGGCCTGCCATCATTGCTGTTGTACAGAAATCATTAAATCTGTCTCAAGGTTGATCGGCCGATGGGTCGGCGCGATTGGACGAACTAGATGAGAAGATCTTGGAGATTCTTAGAGACGATGGGCGTGCGTCCTATATTGACATCGGCAGAACGGTCCGACTATCGGAGGGGGCCGTGAGAAAGAGAATTCGTGCCATGGTGAAGTCTGGAGTGATCAGTAAGTTCACGATTCAATTGGGGTTCACGAAAGGAGCGCGAGCGGTAAGTCTTGTTTCAGTGAACCCACAACTTCCTACCTCTGCCGTCTCTGAGAATCTAAAGAAGATTCCCGGAGTGGAGACGGTCTTTGAGGTTACGGGCCAGTATGATGTCGCAGCGATAATCTCAACGTTGAACATTGCTGAGGTGAATCGGTCCATCGAGAGAATTCGCAAGGTTAGAGGAGTCACGAATACGAATACCTTGATCATTCTACGACAGTGCTAGAAGGCAGCCCATCCCCTAACAAGCCCATCCTTTGCCTCCTGTGGCAGAGCGTTCCGAGCATTTGAGATGACCTCCCGACTCTTGGCATATTGGGTAGTTGCGTCGTGGTCTATCGTGTTGCGACACGTACGTTTTTAAGCAACATTGCCAGCATTGCGGGGACAAGGCGCTGCACAATGAGTCGAAGGCTGCTATCTGTCTTTGTCCGCAGCTATGCAGCGTTCTATTTTAGCTATCGATAGCCCGCCAACTCTGCGGCTCATAGCCGCAATGTGTTCGGCGTGGCTTCTCAGGTGAAAATAGTGTGACAGTCAAAACTAAACACAAGGTTTCTCGTCTGGTGGTCAAGTTCGGCGGCTCGTCCTTATCATCGCCTCGTAAGATCTCGAAGGCTGTGCGGGTGGTGAGACGGGCGACAGATGAGGGCACGCAAGTGACAGTCGTTGTTTCTGCAATGGGCAGAAC
>Ga0315307_1000701_pt1 | contig 14472 bp, 8 predicted proteins | sample TDP2_MG_FD_203079 | JGI IMG/M metagenome (GOLD analysis project Ga0315307, IMG submission 203079) | Freshwater sediment microbial communities from Lake Towuti, South Sulawesi, Indonesia - TDP2 | ecosystem: Environmental > Aquatic > Freshwater > Lake > Sediment | place: Indonesia: South Sulawesi... | reverse complement strand
AAAAGGTGAGCCTGGAGGATTTCAAGGCAAGAATCGATGACAAGGTGAAGGAGCACTATGGGCTGCTCAGCGAGGTCGGGGCGGCCAAGCTTCTTGCAAGGGAGATGGGGGCCACGTTCGAGGCTCCTCCCCAGATCAGCTTCAGGATCAAGAACCTGGTCCCGGGCATGCAGAGCGTCGACGTTGCGGGCCGCGTGGTAAGCATCTATGGTGTCAGAAGCTTCAACCGGGAGACCTACTCGGGAAAGGTCTCAAACATACTGGTGATGGACGAGACGGGAAGCGTCCGCGTGGTTCTGTGGGGGGAGAAGGCGGAGCCGGTGGAGAGGGCGGCGATCAAGAGGGGAGATGTGGTCCAGATCAGGTCCGGCTACACCAGGACCGGGCTGTCGGGCGAGGTCGAGGTGCACGTCGGGCGCCGGGGACGCGTCCTCGTCAACCCAGCGATCTCGGAGCCCATGCCCGAGCTGCAGGAGACCAAGGTCAAGATCAAGGACATCCAGATCGGCATGAGGGATGTGACGGTCGAGGGGGTCGTTTCGGCGATCTCCAACGTCCGGAGCTTCAACCGGGCGGACGGCGCGGGGGGAAAGGTTGCGACGCTGTTCCTCCGGGACGACACCGGGGAAACGAGGGTCTCCCTCTGGAACGAGAAGACGGAGGGCCTTGAGGGAATTCAGAAGGGCAGCATGATCCGGATAGTCGGAGCCTACACGAAGGCTGGGCTGAACGGAAGGGCGGAGCTTCACTGTTCATCCTCATCCCAGATCGCGGTGATGGACCGGTCCGACGGGCAGGTGCCGGGGGTAGAGCAGGCCATCGTGCACATCTCCGATCTCGGCGACAACATGCCGAGCGTCGATGTCAAAGGGAGGGTGGAACGCGTCCTTGGGCGCAGAAGCTTCACCCGCCTCAACGGCCAGGAGGGCAAGGTTGCGAACATCATCGTCAGCGACGGCACCGGGCAGGTCAGGGTCGTCCTCTGGGGGAACGCCGCGGATGTGGCTGCCACTCTTGCGGAGGGATCCAGGGTCATGGTCGAGAACGCCTACACCAAGCTGGGGATGAACCAGGAGGTGGAGGTCCACGTCGGCTGGCGGGGACGCCTTTTGGTGGAGGTGGAGGAGTTCAGGCCGATGGTGTGTGACCTGACCCGGGGAATGGAGGGCCTGGACCTGCAGGTCGGCATCGTTGAGGTGGGCCTGCCCGAGGAATTCAACGACGCCAAGCTCATCTCGGCCGTCGTCGGGGATGCCACGGGGAGGGTTCCAGTGGTGTTCTGGGACGGCCATGTGGATCCGGTGCAGGAGCTTGAGGCTGGAAGGGGCCTGAGGATACGGAACGCCAAGGTGAACGATCTTGGCGAGATCCAGGTTCTGCCGGAGAGTTCCCTTGAGATACTCGACGAGAAGGTTGAGGTCCTCAACGAGGACGAGCCAAGACCAGTCTTCATCTCGATGGTCCAGCCCGGGAGCCTGTGCAGGATACGGGCCTCCCCCATTGCATTGACCGACCTTCGCTCCACGGCGTCATATGGGCGGGAAAACCTCCTTTGCCAATGCACGCTCGATGACGGGTCCGGGCTGCTGGCCGCAACCATCTTTGGGGATCGGTGCCTCAAGCTTTTGCAGAACGGCGCGAGGAAGGGGATCGAGGAACTCAGGGCCGGGTTCCTCATGGGCGTCGACATGGTGTTCATAGGGGTGGTTGTGGATGGATGCTTCAGGGTGTGCGGGATCGAGATCCCCGATCCCAAACACGAGGTCGTGGAGATGATGAAGGAGCTGAAGGGGGCGAGCTGATGGAGGCTTCCTCTGGTGGTGAAGAGCGCGCCCCGGCCATCCGCGAGATAGAGGATCTGCCCCTCGTCGGCCCTGCCACCGGCAAGAAGCTTCGCGAGGCAGGGTATCGTTCGCTGGAGAGCCTTGCCGTCGTGTCTCCCCTCATACTGTCAGGCGAACTGGGCATATCCGAGGAGACCGCCACCGCCATCGTCAGGTCTGCAAGGTCCGCTCTCAACATGGGTTTTGAGACTGCCGATGTGGTGCTTCGAAAGCGCAGCGAGATCCAGAGGATATCGACGGGCAGCAAGAGGCTGGACGATCTGCTCGGAGGCGGCATCGAGACCCAGGCGATAACGGAGTTCTACGGCGAGTTCGCAAGCGGCAAGACCCAGATCGCCCACCAGGCGGCCGTGATGGTCCAGCTTCCCAAGGAGGAGGGCGGGTTGGAGGGGCGAGTGGCCTACATCGACACTGAGCATACCTTCAGGCCGGAGAGGATAATCCAGATCGCGGAGCACATGGGCAAGGACGCATCGATGATCCTGAGGAACATATGGGTCGGGAGGGCGAGGAACTCGGACCACCAGATGGAGCTGGCAAGCAAGGCGGGGGACATGGCGAAGGAATGGAACGCAAGGCTCCTGGTCGTTGACTCCCTCACCTCCTACTTCAGATCGGAGTACACAGGCAGGGCGCTCCTTGCGGAGAGGCAGCAGAAGCTCAACAGGCACGTCCACGAGCTCCAGAAGCTGGCGGACCTCTATGACCTGGCTGTCCTCGTCACAAACCAGGTGCTGGCCAGGGTGGACGTGATCATGGGCGACCAGGTCGCGCCGGCGGGAGGGAACATAATCGCCCACCAGTGCACCCACCGAGTTTTCCTCAGGAAGGCCAAGGCAAACAAAAGGATCGCGAGGCTTGTGGACAGTCCCTACCTGCCCGAGGGCGAGACCGTCTTCTCCATCGAGGAGGGCGGGATCACCGACTAGCCGCCCCTAGACGCTTCATGCTATCTCTGATCAATGGTGGTATGGATGGATATCACGAAGACGTACGACTACCGGCTCATCGAGCCCGCGGTCAAGAGGGGAACTAGGTTCCTGATCCTAAATGCGGACGACATGGGGATGAGCACTGGGGTGACCGATGGCATCGTCAGAGCGTGCGAGGAAGGGCTGGCCACGGACATCAGCATGATACAGACGATGCCGGACTCAACGCGTGCCGCTGGTATTGCCAAGAAGAAGGGCCTGAACGTAGGGGTGCACATAGACCTCACCTGCCAGAGGAACGTCGGCCGTCCGCTGCTTGGTGACGAGGTGCGGTCGCTCACCGATGAGCAGGGCGTCTTCCTCAGCTCCGGCAAGTTCGCGGAGAGGATGCTGTCCGGCAAGATCGATATCGGCCAGGCCGAAAGGGAGATACGGCGGCAGGTCGAGCAGGCCATCGAGTGGGGCCTTGAGCTCACCCACATCGACAGCAACGAGGGCGTACACAACTACTATCCAGAGATACTCAAGATCGTCCTGGCGCTAGCCCGGGAGCATGACCTTCCCATCCGGTGGCCCGATCCAGTGCACTTGGACTGGCTGAGGGCGGAGGGGGTCCTGACGACGGAGGATCTTAACTACACCTTCTACGGCGTCGAGGCGGGGGCCAAGAAGCGAACCTTCCTTCGCTTTCTGGACGAGCTGCGGCCAGGGATCACCGAATTCATCTTCCATCCGGCGATTGGGGACGAGGAGACCCGATCCTTGACTGCGTGGGAGAGGCGCGAGGCGGAGATGAAGCTCCTGCTTGACCCCGAGGTAGCGGCCGAGATCAAGGAACGCGGGATACAGCCCATCAGCTTCCGCGAGATCAGGGATAGGCAGCGCGACATGCGGCGAAGGGGGGTGGGCAGGTTGAAGGCCGGGAGCGCCAAGGTCCGGATCACGCCCCCGTTCCCGACCCAGATGGCCGGGTTCTTCGACCGCAGGGGTGTCTCCCGGGGTGTGCACGATGATCTCTATGCCAGGGGGATCTCACTGAGCGACGGACGGAGGACCGTTGTCGTGGTTTCGGCCGATCTGCTCTACGTCGACGCCAAGCTGGTGGACGAGGTGAGGAAGGAGGTTTCCCGCCAGACGGGCATCGGTGAGGAGTGTGTCATGATTTTTGCGACGCACACGCATTCCGGACCTGAGGGGCATCACGCGATGGCCCCGCTGATGGGCTTCTTCCCCAACCCGGCCCTGCAGAGGTTCCTGGTCGAAAGGATGTGCTGCTGTGTCCTGATGGCTGTGAACGGCGCACGGGATTGTAGACTGGGCTTCGGTTCAACGGTCGTTACGGACATGTCGAGCAACAGGCAGAAGGAGGGCGGTCCGGTTGACCAGGAGCTCATCGTAGTGAAGGTCGAGTCCGCTTCAGGCGAGCCGATCGGTGTGCTTGTGAACTTCGCGGCTCATCCGGTCATAATGGGCTCAAAGAACCTGTTCTTCTCCTCCGAGTACCCAGGCCACGCGATGACAGCCCTCGAGCTAGTGCTGGGCGGGGAGGTGGTGTCTCTCTTCGCCAACGGCGCGTGCGGCAACATCACGATCAGGCGCCGGGAATCAAGCTTTGCAGAAGTCGAAAGGGTCGGGGGAATGCTTGCGGGGCATGCTCTGAGGGCGCTTGGGAATGCTGAGACGAGCGAGGAGGTGAGGATCGGCGTATCGTGCGCAAGCGTCCCCCTCGGCCTGAGGGCACTGCCAAGCGTTGAGCAGGCAAGGCAGGAGCTCGAGGCGTTGAGGAAGGCCAAACCCGCCGATGCGGCCGAGGCGAAGCAGATGAGGAAGAAGATGAGCAAAGCGGCAGGGACCGCTTCCCTGGCCGAGAAGGCAGAGTACATCCGCGCCTCCCTGGGCACGGAGCTCACCACCCATCTCCAGATCCTTGAGCTGAACGACACCCTCCTGGTCGGCATGCCGGCGGAGCTCTTCACGGAGTATGGGTTGGCGCTGAAGAACCAGCTGGGCCCCGGTCGAACCATGATCGTGGGCTACTGCAATGACATGGTCGGTTATGTGGTGACCCCGCAGGCATTCGATGAAGGAGGGTACGAGGCCGGCGCAACCCTTCTGGACGTGGAGGCGGGGCAACGGATGGTGGACACCGCAAAGCGCATGTGCCGCCGGAAGCCATAGTCAGGGAACGGTTCCTGGCGACCCTACCTTCTCATTCGGTACTTCCTGCTCCTGCGAGGAAGAGGACGGGGCTGTCCGCCAGCCTTGGTTGACGATTTCCCCTGGCTCGCCTTGCCCCGGGCGGTTCCCGCGATCTGCTCAAGCTGGGCCGAGCGCTGGCGGAATTCATCTGAGTAGTCAATGTAGATGAAGAATGCCAGCAGGGCCAGGATCGCGAATGCCAGGGTCCACGCCACCCTTACCCAGTTCAGGGGCAAAAGGTCCACTCCACAAGTCCTATAGGGGCCTTCTGAAAAATGGCTACGACAGGCCGGGCCTCCGCCTGTGGGGCAGCCTCCTCTCCAGAGCGCTGGCCACCCGAATCAGCCTGTCCTCCTCGAAGTGTCTCCCGATCATCTGGACCCCGACCGGCAGGTCGTCCGCAAACCCGGCCGGGTAGGACATGGCCGGAACGCCGATGAGGTTGACCGGCACGGTGTCGATGTCCTGGAGGTACATGGTCAGGGGATCGACCATCTCGCCGATCCTGAACGCGGGGCCGGGCATGGTCGGGGTGACGAGGAAGTCAACCTGCTCGAAGGCCTTCTGGAAGTCCTCCTTGAGGAGGGTGCGGATCTTCAGGGCCTTCATATAGTAGGCGTTGTAGTAGCCCGCCGAGAGGGCGTAGGTGCCGAGTATGATCCTCCTCCTGACCTCGGGGCCGAACCCCATGCCCCTGATCTCCGAGAAGGCCGTGATCCAGTCCGCCTTGGACGGAATGGAGAACCCGTAGCGGACGCCGTCGTATCGGGCGAGATTCGAGCTTGCCTCGCACATCGCCAGGATGTAGTAGGTGGCAAGGGAGTACTCCAGGGATGGCAGGCTGACCTCTCGCCTCTCCGCCCCGAGTGTGTCCAGGGCGTCGGCCACCCTCCAGGTCGCCTTCTCAGCATCCTCGTGCACGCCCTCCGCCAGGAACTCGTCCGGCACGGCGAACTTCTGGCCCTCCGCGTCTTTCCCCAGGGAGAGGGTGTAGTCCTCAGGGGGCCGGTCGACGGATGTGGAATCCATGGGATCCTTGGCGCCGAGCGTTGACAGCAGCAGCGCGGAGTCGGCCACATCCTTGGTGAGTGTCCCGATCTGGTCCAAGCTGCTTGCATAAGCGATCAGCCCGTATCGGCTGACGCGCCCGTAGGTAGGTTTCAACCCCACGACACCGCAGAAGGCGGCGGGGCAACGGATTGAGCCCCCCGTGTCCGTCCCAAGGGCGAGTGTGGCCTCGTCGGCCGCCATGGAGGCCCCGCTTCCCCCAGAGGATCCGCCCGGCACCCTTTCCAGATCCCACGGGTTGTGAGTGGGTCCGAAGTGGCTCGTCTCGGTGGTCGTGCCCATGCAGAACTCATCGCAGTTGGTCTTCCCGATGATGACGGCGCCCTCGGCCATGATCCTTTCCACGGCGGTCGCCGAGTACGGGGGGATGAAGTTGTAGAGCATTTTGCTGCCGCAGGTGGTGCGCAGGTCCTTGGTCACTATGCTGTCCTTCACCGCCACCGGCAGACCCGCCAGGCGTCCCGGGTCCTCCTTCCTTTGGAGCCTCTCGTCGATCTCAGCCGCCCTCTTCATGGCTCGCTCCTCGTCGAGCGTGACGTAGGCGTGGGTCCTTTCCTCAAGGCGGTGGATTCTGCGGAACACGGAGGCGGTGAGCTCGGCTGAGGACAGGTGCCCGGACCTTATGGCGATCAGGGCCTTGCGCGCCGTGAGCTTGGCAGGCTCCAACGAAACACCCGGGCTGTCATGCGACCCTTTGGAGCGATCTTAAATGTTGTCCGATGTCTGGGCCCCCGCCGGAGCGGCTCGAAGGGCCGGAATCGTGGAGGAGCACGCGTATGGCGACCGGTGGCCTTGCAAGGAAGGCCCGAATACCCAGAGCTCACCGTTTGGGTTTCCTGAGGAATTCTCCGAGGGTCTGCGCAGCGCGCTCGAAACCGTACGTGGAGGTGTTTAGCACAACGTCGAAGCGGCAGAGGTCGAGCGGATAATCGAAGAGCTTCTCGACCACGTGTTCCCGCTCCTTGTCGCTGTGTTGGACGATCTTCCTGGCCTGCTCCTTGCTAATCTTCCTCCGCGAGGCGACGTGGGCGATCCTGTCATCCAGGGTGGCGGTCAGGAAGGCCTTCAGGTCAAAGGCGTGGTCCAGGACTAGCAAGGCGAGCCGGCCCTCGATGATCAGGTCGTCGAAGTCGTCGATGTACTCCAGAGCCTTGTTGCGGAGGAGCACGTCAAGGTCGAACTCTCCGGAGCGGCTCTCCATGTCGAAGAGCTGGAAGGATTCCCCCCTTTCGCTTATCAGGTCCTTAATCGCCTCCACGCTGTTCACTATCTTTGCCTCATCCTGCTTGGCAAGCGTTTCGGCGACCTCGGTACATCCCGCCCCGAGGAGGCCGGACAAAAGGATCCTCATGGTCATTCGCCGCGCTTTGGTGGGCTGCATGGAATTAAATAGGCTTTCACGGCAGAACTGGACCCGCGCCCCCTGACACGGGGCGGCAGCGGGTGGCTTCGGGCATTCGGACGGCTGAGGTGCCCCGCTCCTAGCGAGAAACACTTAACTAACGCTCCGCCCGACTTCTGCCGTTTCGGCGGGCGTTGGCATGGCCGTGAAAGCAGTATCCAAGAAGTTCGACCTACCCGCCTTGGAGGAGGAGGTTCAGTCCTGGTGGGTCGAGCACGACATCTATCCCAAGTCCAAGGCGAGGAACTCCCGACGGCCCGTTTACTACTTCTTGGACGGGCCGCCGTACTGCAGCGGCACCATCCACATCGGAACGGCCTGGAACAAGATCGTGAAGGATGCGGTCCTGCGCTACCTCTCCATGCAGGGCAAGAACGTGCGGAGGCAGCCCGGATGGGACTCCCACGGGCTTCCGATAGAGGTGAGGGTGGAGAGGGAGCTCAAGCTCAAGTCCAAGAAGGACATAGAGAACGTCATAGGCGTGCGCAACTTCATAGAGGCGTGCCGCAAGTACGCCAAGGACCACCTCAACACGATGACCAGGCAGTTCAAGCGCCTGGGCGTCTGGATGGACTGGGACGATCCGTACATAACCTTCACGCCCAGGTACATGGAGGCCGGGTGGCATTCCCTCAAAAAGGCCCACGAGGCTGGCTTGCTGGTCCAAGACTTAAGGGTGGTGCACTGGTGTCCGCGGTGCGAGACGGCGCTGGCCGAACACGAGGTGCGGGGCGAGTACGAGGACAGGGAGGACCCCTCGATCTACCTGAAGTTCAAGCTCAAGGACCGAAAGGAGGAGTACATCCTCGTCTGGACCACTACGCCCTGGACCCTGCCCTCCAACATCCTCGTCATGGTCAAGCCGGAGTTTCGGTACGCCCGGGTCAGAGTGGGCAAGGAGATCTGGATCCTGGCCGAGGCCCTGGTCGACACGGCGATGGGCAAGATCGGCATCAAGGACTACCAGGTTGTCGAGACCCTGCTGGGCACACAGCTTGAGGGGCTCAGGTACGTCCACCCGCTCCTTGAGCAGGTGCCCAAGCAGAAGGAATGGGCCGACAAGTTCCACCGCGTGGTGGCCGCGGAGTACGTGGACCTTGAGGAAGGCACCGGCTGCGTCCACACTGCCCCGGGACACGGTGAGGAGGACTTCGAGGTGGGCAGGGAGGTGGGGGCACCCATATTCTCGCCCCTGGACGCAGGGGGCAGGTTCACCGAAGACGGCGGCAGGTACAAGGGGATGTACGTCAAGGACGCCGATCCCGTCGTGGTCGAGGACCTCAAGCGCAACGGCTACTACGTCCACTACGAGACCATCCTCCACAGCTACCCCCACTGCTGGAGGTGCCAAACCCCCCTGATCTTCATGGCCATGGAGCAGTGGTTCCTGGAGATCAGCAAGATCAAGTCAAGAGTGATAGAGGAGAACGCAAAGGTCACATGGGTGCCGGCCTGGATCTCCGAGAGGTACGAGAACGGAGTGGAGTACGTCGGAGACTGGTGCCTCTCCCGCAACAGGTACTGGGGCATACCCATGCCGATCTGGATCTGCTCAAGCTGCCGGAAGATGACCGTGGTCGGGTCGTTCTCCGAGCTGGCATCACTAGCCACGGCCAGGATCGATCCCGACAACTTCGACCCGCACAGGCCACATGTCGACGAGGTCAAGCTCAAGTGCACCTGCGGGGGGAAGATGGACAGAGTCCCGGACATAGCGGATGTCTGGTTTGACTCGGGGATAGCATCCTGGAGCTCGCTGGGGTACCCGTCCGACCCAAAGGCCCTCTCGATCTGGCCGGCCGACCTCATCATCGAGGGGTCCGACCAGGTTGGCAAGTGGTTCTACTCCCTGCAGGCCGCAAGCGTCATCACCTTCGACAAGTCCTGCTACAAGAAGGTTCTCATGCACGGGTTTGCCCTGGATCCGGAGGGCAAGAAGATGTCCAAATCGCTGGGCAACGTGGTTGAGCCCGACGACGTCGTGGCGAAGTTCGGCGCGGACGTCTTCCGCTACTACATGCTCTGGGCCACCCTGCCCTGGGAGGACATGCGGTTCAGCTTCACCGAGCTCACCACCGTCCAGCGGATGCTCAACGTCTTCTGGAACGTGTGCGTCTTCGCATCGACCTACATGGAGCTCGACGGCTTCAAGGGCGACATCTCCATCGACGACGTCAAGGCCGATCTGCGCCCCGAGGACAGATGGCTTCTTTCCAGGGTCAACACCTTGGTCCGGGAAACCACCAAGGCCATGGAGGAGATGAACTTCCTTCATGTGACCAGGGGGCTGCAGCGGTTTATGCTGGAGGACTTGAGCAGGTGGTACATCCGGCTCGCGAGGGAGAGGACCTGGGTGGAGGCCGAGGACCCGGACAAGCTGGCGTGCTACTTCAGCCTTCACTACGCCATCGGCCGCCTGCTGCGCCTCATGGCCCCGCTTGTCCCCCATCTTGCCGAGGCAGTCTACCAGAGGATGCTCAGGGACGGCTCATCCCTTGAGAGCGTGCATCTTGAGGACTGGCCCAAGGTGGAGGAGCGTCTGATCGACGACAAGCTGGAGCAGGGGATGGGGATGGTCCAGACGCTGGTTGAGTCCGCACTGGCCGCCAGACAGAAGGCCGGGGTCAAGCTGAGACATCCCGTCGCCCGAATCTTGGTGGCGTCCAAGAGTGCTGAGGTTTCCGAGGCGGTCAGGCTCCTTGGCAAGGTCTTCACGGAGCAGGCGAACGCCAAGTCCGTTGAGCTCGTGCCCGAGGCCAAACTCGGCCTAGCCGTCAAGCCCCAGATGGTTAGCCTGGGCAAGAAGTTCAGATCCGACGCAAGCGCGATTGCCGAGCGTCTGTCGGAGGCACGTGCCGATGATGTCAAGGCCTCGCTTGAGAAGAAGGGATCCTACGGGCTAGCCGTGGGCCGCAGGAAGTTCAGGATAGGACCGGAGGACATCTCCTTTTCAAGGAAGCTTCCGGCAAACCATGCAGAGGCGGAGAGCCCCCTTGGGCTCGTGGTGGTGGATGCCACCATGAACGATGAGCTGCTGTCGGAGGGACTTGCCAAGGAGCTGGTGAGGCGCGTCCAGGACATGAGGAAGGAAATGGATCTCAAGGTCAACGACTACATCGAGGTCTCGATCATCGGCCCGCGGGACGAGCTTGTGAAGGCCAGGCGGCAGCTGGGCTACATAGCGGCGGAGACCCGGGCCAGGCAGGTCAAGATGGGCGAGGCCTTGAGGGGCGGGGTCAGGAAGAAGACGTGGAAGTTGGAGGAGGACAGCTACGCAATCTCGATCAAGCGGGCGGACTAGGCCCTCAGACGCTCACGCGTCGGGTGCAAGGCAGAGGTTTGCGTCCATCTGCCTGGCTGTCGCCATCCTGGCGTCATCCGCCTCCACCATCTCAGTAGAACGCCCAACTGCTGTGTTCGTCGAAACCCATCTGGAGGACCAGCTGAGCCTCTTCGACTACTGGCACGCGGCCGTGTCCTTCAGGGTGATAGGCTTCACGGCCCACCTCCTGAGCCCCTACACGGGGGTCACCGCCGTACATCCGGACAACCTCACCGATTTCGTTGCAGTCCTGCTCATAACGCCCAGGGACTCGGCCAGCTTCGAGTACGACGTTGACATGTTCGCCGACTACGTGGCCGCCGGGAGCGGCCTCATCATCGCGGGACAATCCGGCAGCCGGCAGTTCGAACCCTGGGCGCGGGCCGCGGTCAACAAGCTCACGTCCAAGTTCGGCATAGAGTTTCAGAGCGATCTGGTGTGCGATCCCTCATCGCCCTACCTGGCCGATCCGCGGTACGCCTACTGGCCCATGATAACTAGGTTTGCCGACCACAACGTGACCAAGGGCCTCAAGAGCATGAGCTACCACTCCGGGTGTTCGCTCAAGCTTTCCGGCAATGCCACCGCCCTGGCGTGGACCTCCGACGACGCGTGGTCCGACATCGACGGCGATCAGAAGTTGGACCCGGAGGAGGAGGTCGGACAGAAGGTTGTTGTCGCGGCGTCGACCTACGGCAAGGGAAGGGTTGCGTGCATTGGGGACAACAACCTGTGGACCAGCCGTTTTCTGGATGGGTTCGACAACAACAGGCTTCTTCTGAACATGCTCAAGTGGGTCTCCCGGGCGACAGTGGAGCAGCCAGAGGTCAAGGCGATCGAGCTGGAGCTTGAGCCAAAGGTCAGCCTGCAGGAGGATGGGAACTACACGGTCAGGGTGCCCGTGAGGATCTGGAACCAGGGGAACGCGGCTGCCAAGAACTTCACCGTTCGATTGCAGAACGGAAAGGCTGAGATCCCGGGCGGCAACGTCACATACGAGACCATCGGGGCCGGAGAGGTGATCGACGGCGAGGTCGAGATCAAGTTCTCCGTGAACGGGAGCAGGAACGTCGTGCTCCAGTATGAGTACTTCACTCCCGAGGAGAGGCAGTACGAAACGTTCCGCACCGTGACGGTCTCGAAGGACTATGACCTCTCCAACATACCGACCATCTTCCGGAACCAGACCTACATCGCCATCGGATCGGAGGGCGGGTGGGGAAACTACACGGTCAATGAGACGAAGAACTGGTCGAACACGACCCTCAACGCCTTCGCGGAGATGGGCATCCAGGTCAACCAAACCAACCACACGAATGTCGCCTATGGGAGTGGAACATACTACTCCGTGCAGAGCACCTATGCCAAGAGGAACCTCATCGGGATAGGCGATCCTGACTGCAACTACGTTTCCGGGTACGTGGCCCAGGAGGGCCTCCTCCGGATTGTGGACAACAGTACGGCCCCCAGGATACTGGCACCGGGCTTCTTTGTGAACTCAACCGTTGAGGAGGTCCTTACCTCGATTCCAAGACTCTCCGGCTCCCTGCCGGACTGGGGCTTCCTTTCCCTGATGGGCGAGGAGAGCTTGGTCGACCAGGGGTACAGCAGGCTTGCCGTGGGCGGCTTCGGGCGCAGGGGCACCGAGACGGCGGTGCTGGTGCTCCAGAAGATCATCCGGGGCGAGATGGGCGAGTACAGGGAGCAGCTGTCGGGCAGGGTTGCTGTCTTCAGAGGGATCTACGACGAGCAGGGCCAGCTTGTCGAACTTGAGTTCTACTGATCTGGGTTTCTCGATGCTCCGATCGATGTTTTTCGCCCAGCCTTGGCTTCCGCTCGACCGCAGCCATTAGAACCTTGTCTCGAGGAAAAACTAGTAAGGATGAAACGGGAGCAGCTGTCGGGCGGTGTTCATGGTGACTGTAACCGTCAGGATCGGCAAGAAGGACGCGCTGTATCTGCCCAGAGATGTGGTCAGGGGCTCTTGGGCTGAAGGAGGGCGGGAAGGTACAACTCATGGTTGACGGCGACACCATCGGAATGGCGATCATCAGGAATCCATTGAGGCTCGCTCTGAAGGGAAGGAAATTTGCCAAGGTGAGTCCCGATGAAGTGGAAGCAATCAGCCTCGAGGAACAGTCAAGGCAAGCTCCCGGTTCCTGCGACCACTTCTGAGCGTTGATGCCACGGTGCATACTCCTGTTGGATCAAGGGGCAGTCTGTTGTTTCCCCGGGGATGTGATGAGCGCGATCCGACCAAGCCCTGAGGTTGCCCGGTCCAACTCGGAAAGATTTATTTCGAGTCGCGGAGATGGGTGCAGCAAGCTGGGGTCGCCTAGGGTGGAGCAATCCACGGGCAATCTGGTTAGGGCGCTGATGGGCGCTGCAGCGCAGGCCTGCTAATCCGGATTGGAGCGGCTAGTCAGTTGCCGCGAGGCATCAGGGGTTCAAATCCCCTCCCCAGCGCTTTTTTGGGCAAGAATCGTCTACAACCTCATCCGACTATCCTACGCCAGATTGACCAAAGGCCTCAAGACACTTCTCCAGAAAGGCCAGGCTACGGGAGTCGTGTTTGTGCGGGGGGACGCTGGGCCAGTTGCCTAGGTAGTTATATGCCAAAGCCGGGCGTGGCTTGCGGGGCAGGTGTGGCGATCCCCCTTGAGCAGATAGCCGATGACTCATTTCCGCCGGGCTGCACTAGGCGCAGGGCCCGCTGGCGAGTTCAGTCCTCAGCCCACCGCTTTCTTCACCAGCGCGGCGATCTTTGCCTCTTCGGCGGCGGTCAACTCCTTCAGCGCAAAGGCGACCGGCCACAGGGTGCCTTCGTCGAGGTTCGCCGCGTCGCTAAAGCCGAACGTCGCGTACCTCGTTTTGAACTTTTGCGCGCTTTGGAAGAAGCAGACGACCTTGCCGTCCTTGGCATATGCGGGCATACCGTACCAGGTTTTCGGCGAGAGGGCTGGCGCGCTGGCCTTGACGATCGCATGGAGCCGCTTGGCCATGGCGCGATCCGGTTCCGGCATCTCGGCGATCTTGGCGAGCACGTCGCTTTCCCCGTCCGCCTTGCCCTTCTTTGCGCGCGGGCCGCGGCGTGCTTCCGCCTTTAGCTCTTGGGCGCGCTCCTTCATCGCGGCCCGTTCCTCGTCCGTGAAACCCTTGGACGTCTTGCCGATCGCGGTGGTGCTCTTGGATCTGGTGTCGTTGTTTGGGCTCATAGAAACCTCCTCATCCTCCCCGTCTGAAGGTTCTAAGGACGGGGCTCTGTCCACTCAAATACTGCGGCTCTTGCTGCCTACCTGCTTCTTCTCCTAGCTGCTCTGCAGCTTGACTTGAACCAAGCCTGATACAGGTTGGATACAGCGGACTCAAGCACAAACGGACCGGACACACTCAGATCTCCGTGCCGGAACCGCCTGCACTACTCCTTATCCACCTCGCACTTGCGGCAGGACAGCTTCCGCACTCTCTGCTTCTTCATCCTCGCCTGCAGCTTGAGGGGGCAGTCCCTCCTCGCCCATCTGACATTATCCGTCGGGAGTATATCATGTCCTTACCGGTAGATTCAGGCCTTATCCCCTCCCCAGCGCTTTTCCACCGGGGACTTGGGCACTGGGGACCGTGGCGCAGTCATGCTCTATCCAGTAGGATCAAGAATCATATCGAGCATTTCGCCGATCCCAGCAATCATCACCCACTTGGGAAGGC
>Ga0315307_1000699_pt1 | contig 14494 bp, 21 predicted proteins | sample TDP2_MG_FD_203079 | JGI IMG/M metagenome (GOLD analysis project Ga0315307, IMG submission 203079) | Freshwater sediment microbial communities from Lake Towuti, South Sulawesi, Indonesia - TDP2 | ecosystem: Environmental > Aquatic > Freshwater > Lake > Sediment | place: Indonesia: South Sulawesi... | reverse complement strand
GAAATGTTGCGCAGGGCCTCGCGAAGATCCTAATTGAGAAGCGTGCACAGCTGAGACGCGACTTTGACTTTGAGTACGAGATTGTGGGCGTAGCTGACATCGTCAAAGGTTCCGTCATGAACAAGGGCGGCCTTGATCTTGCAAGACTTCTATCCCTTGCCAGCGAGAACAGAAGCCTTGGAGACTATCCGGCAGGAACCAAGGGCCTGTCGAGCATCGAGACGATCAAAGAATCCGACGCGAATGTCCTTGTCGAGGCAACTTGGACCAATCTGAAGGATGGAGAACCGGGACTGACGCACATCAGGACCGCTCTCAACGAGGGTCTACATGTTGTGACAACGAACAAGGGCCCGATCGCGCTTGCATACCATGAGCTAGCTGCCTTGGCTCATCAGAGACGGCACCAGCTGAGATTTGAGGGAACCGTGCTGAGCGGAACCCCAGCCATCAATCTGGCCACTGAGGCGCTCGCTGGCGCGAAGGTCAGTTCAATCCGCGGCATACTGAATGGGACCACGAACTACATACTCGGCGAGATGGAAGACGGCCGAACTTTTGATGAAGCTTTGAAGAGGGCCCAGGAGCTTGGTTACGCAGAAGCTGAACCAAGCGGCGACGTGGAGGCGTGGGATCCTGCAGCAAAGATCACCATCCTCGCCAACGTGCTAATGGGCGGCAAAGTCAAACTCGCCGAAGTGCGCAGAGAAGGAATCTCGGGAATTACAGCAGGTGACGTCCGGGAAGCGCGGTTGATGGGAAGACGAGTCAAACTCGTCGCCAAAGCATACGAGGAAAAGGGGCAGATCAAAGCACAGGTGGTTCCTGAACGACTGCCCGAGACCGATCTACTATCACACGTCTCAGGCGTCCTGAACGCGCTAGTCCTATCGACTGACGTGCAGCCAGACATCACGATAATCGGTCCGGGAGCCGGCGGAGGCTCGGCCGGATACGCGCTCCTGAGCGATTTGCTTGCGTTGAATCGAGCTTTGAGCAATGAGTAGCGCGTTTCACTCTTTCATCGTAGCGCCTTGCTCACGTAGTAGGAGAGAGCGCGGGTTTGAACCACGAGTGAGAGCAGTATCACTCCAAGCGTGGCGGCCACGATTACGCTCTTGAACGGGGACTCTGGCAGCGCTAAGGCCAAAGCGGCAGATACAGCGCCCCGTATGCCTCCCAGAAACACCGTATTTCGCCAAGATCTCGGAATCGACCCGATGAACTTGGACGCTGGCACAAGCACGGATTCTACGCTAACGTACCTAGCTACAAGCACCGCGACAAAACACAGGCCGATCAGCGGAGCATATCGCAGAAGATACGGTACCTCCGACGCCAGTCCAATGAATACGAACGCTACAGTATTGGCGATGAATGCCGCGACGTTCCAGAAGCCGAGCATCAGGTCATTCTTCGATTCTTCTGGGCTCGTCTCTTGACGGTATCTTCCCATGTATAGTCCAAGGATCGCGACGGCCACTATGCCCGAGAAATTGAGCGAGCCTGCGAGAATGTAGGACCCGTAAGCCACGCTTATCGTGACCATCACTTCCGCGTTCTTGTCGGTCAGCAGGGGCGACAGCTTGTTCGTCGTGAACCCTAGAATCAACCCGACAACTGCGCCGCCAGCGAATTCTGTTAGTATCTTTAACGCGTTGAGGATCGGGCTTAGGGTCAATGCGCTGACAGCAGAAAAAAGTACGAGCGTTGTTGCGTCGTTGAGGAGCGCTTCGCCCTCTATTATGGTGGCAAGTTCTTTGGGCGCCTTCACTCGTTTGAGCGTGCTAATTACGGAAGCAGCGTCTGTAGGGGCGATGATTACGCCAAACGCGAGAGCGGCGATAAGAGAAAGACTCGTGAAGGAGGCGACAATGAGCGAACAGACAATTGCTGAAATCGCGACGGTAACAATAGCTAGAAGGATCACCATTCTTTGAACTTTCTTGAAGACAGTATGATTCATGGTCAGGGCAGCTTGAAAGATGAGAGGCGGAAGAACCAGGGAAATTATGAGCTCTCCCGTAAGCTCTCTCGGTGTGCCTAAGGCATGAGAAGCGATTGATATGAGCACACCAACTATGACGAGGAGCTCAGCGTAGGCGATCTTGAACTTCCTGGAGATTATTGACGTGATCGCGCCTATGAATAGTACGAGTAGTACTGCCGCTACCAAATTCAAGGGAGATCAGCCTGCTGGTGTCCGAATAGGTCTATTTGACATCTCGCCAAGGTTGCTGGTCATAATCGCCAATTCGAAACAACGCGAAAGCTTTGACCGCGGTCAAAGGTTCCGCGGAGTCTCGTTACTGTCGACCGGCATACCCCTGGGGATTCTCAGAGATGTTTTCTGATCTGCGGTTCTAGCTCTTCGGGGGCGGCGACGTAGACGTTTGGTCCAGCGTCCCCGAGGATTCTCTTGGCCTTCTCGCGTTGTGGGGCTGGCACGACTAGAATGACGGGTATGTCAAAATTCTTGCACGCGAATAGTATGTCGGCTGCTTTCATGTGCTCCTGCTCGGCGGGGATGACCTTGTGCAGGTATCCGACCACTACATTCACCTCACCCTTGCGGAGGTGGTTCACGAACTTTCCGTGACCGTCCCAGCCGTTGCTGAGCGGGAGGGTCTCCACGCCTTCAGCTGAAAGCTTCGCTAGGAGGAGCGGGTCGGTGCCTTCAAAGTATCCAACTCTCGCCATTGACGTTCACCTAGGATAGGAATCGGCCTTAGCTCTTGGAAAAGGATTGCCGTTCCTTCCGACCGATACGTGCTTACTAGCGGCGCGGGCTCAAGGGTCTTGTTTCGAAGGCCACTTCCCATACAAACGCGGCGAGCTTGAAGCACTGCGCATGAAAGACGCCTTCCATGCTGTCGCCCGTACGCCAGCTCGCTGAAGTGAACCCTAGCTTCTTCGCGTTGGCGATGAGCTTCGCGTCTTCGCTGGTGATGTGCAATCGCATGACGCGCGGCCGTCCCTCGATTCTGTCGCCGATGTTGCCTGTCGTCACGCTGTGCTTGTTGGTCTCGTTTCCTCGATCTTGAACCAGATGATGAAGCCGATGGCGACGGCGAGGATCAGCGTGAGGATGAACGGCGCCTTTGGGGATATGCTATCCCACATCCAGCCTCCGAGCGCGGGCGACGCCGCCGACGCCAGGCCGGAGATGAGGCTCATGGTTCCGAGCGTCTGTCCAAACCTTTCGCTGCCAAAACGGTCGACGGCGTAGGCATTGATAGCGGGCATCCAGAGGCTGTAGACGAGCCCCCAGAACACGGCTGAGATGTACGCGAACTCAGGCCGGGAGGCGAGCAGCAGGGGCAGGAAGGCGCCGACGGCGCACCACTCGCTTGCGGCCATGAACGGCGTCCGGCCAACCTTGTCAAGCTTCGAGCCTAACGTCAGGCCCGTCAGCGCCGGTATGCCCGTCGAAATAGCCAAAGCGATTCCAAGCTGCTCCTGCGTCGCGCCCATCTCCTTGAAGATGTACAGCGTCCAGAACGGGAATGAGATCCTCCACGCGGCCGCGTCAAGCGCTACGACGGCGAGGAGGGGAAGCATGCGTCTGTCGACTCGGACGAGCGATCTCCACGACACGCTTGCGGCCGCTCGTGTTTGCCGGGCCGGCGCGGGCTTGTAGCCGATCAGCACGACCGTCGTCGCGGCGGCGACTAGGACGGCCGAAGTTGCAAAGATGAACTGTGACGAAACCGTCTTCACCGTCGCCAGGTATCCGCCTACTAGTGGAGCAATGGTGGCGGCGGTCTCTGCGACGCCAAGGTCGATGCTGAAGACTCGGCCGACCTTGCCGGATCTTGCGGCGTCGCCCAACGCCGCGTAGGAGGCGGTTCCTCGAATCGCGAAATCTATTGTGACAAGCACGATCCCGGAGCCCAAGAGAAGCCAGAATGTTGCAAGCGAGTACGAGACGAAACCGGCGAGCGTCACCAGTGCGCCCAGCAGGATGAACGGTTTCCTGCCAATCCTGTCCATGGCCACGCCGATTGGCAGGCGCAAGAACGTCGCGCCGAGGCCGCTGACGGTCTGTGCCTGGCCGACGAATGAGATGCTCACGCCAAGCGCGACTATGAGCGGAGCGACCGACGGCGAGCTGAACCCAACCGCGAAACCGAAGAGCGCGTCCACGGCGATGAGGAGCAGTATCTGCCTCTCAGCATCCGAGCGACCGCGCGCAGTCTCGGAATCCATCGCCGCATGAGTCCTCCGCGTTTTGCGCCCTCAAGGGGTCGCAATACTATTTCTAGATGCCCGGTTTGCGGCAGCCATCTTGGTCTGTGAGGGACCGACCACTAGACAGGCAAAGGTGCGGCTGACCGAGAGAATGGGCTACAGATCGGATGAAGGTCGTCATCTGTCTACAGCAGTCTCAGGAATTCCTCCTTCGACAGATGAGCCGCCGCGATAATCTCCATCAATAGTCCTCGTTTGATCTCGGGATCATTGGGTACAGGCACGATAAGCTAGTCTTTGACGAGAATGATGCGGCTTCCCTTCTGCCTAGCGATCGCGAAGCCAATCTTGCCGAGGGCTTTGACAACTTCAGGCCATGAGAGGAGAGGGACCTTCGACAATCACTTCGACCTTTTCTCCTCTTGTTCGTTCCTTGAGTTGTTCTGCCTTGACCTCTAGGTAGCCCTCAATGACTTCCTTTACGTTCGCTAGGGCTTCGTCCCTTGTCTCCCCTTGAGTGGCGACAGGAAGTTCCACGCATCTCACTATGAAGCCCCCTTCTTCGGCGGGTTCCAAGATTGCCGTGAATCGGAGCGTAGCCACAGCTGCATCAGCGTCAGAATGACAGATCTGCGCCCATATAAGCGCGCCCAATCGTCCTCGAATGCACAGCGACTTGGGACGCGCAAGAATCGAAAAGTATCGGGCGCGCGGTCTATCTTCTCGCGGTGATTTCCGGTGCCCGCTCAAGCGGCCCAAGGGTCTTGGACGCGTACATTCTGATGTACGGCGCCATAGCGCGGAAGACCTTGCTCTCGGCCTTTCTGACGTGTTCCTCGTAGGTCGTTCTGGGAACTCTGTGCTTCCGGGCTATCTCTTCGGCGGTCGCTTTCTTCGGGACCTGATAGTAACCATACTCGAGCGCGACCTGAAGGGCTTCGAGTTGCTTCTCCGTCAGTTCCGAGAATACACTGCTGAGAGAGATGACGAAGGTGTCGCGGATACTCCTCTCGGCGAGCACCTTCTTCTGCAGTATCTCGACCGGCCCCAAGCTGCTGAGGCCGCGGAACAGCCTCTTGTAGTCGGCCTCTCTGAAGCCTATGACTCTACGCTCCTCCCAGCCATCATGGTAGACTATGGGCGGTATCTCGAGGAAGGAGTTCTTCTGGACTACTCCGGATATGCTGGGCCTGATCCTGCTGTCGCGGCATGTCTTGACGATGACCTGAAGATTCCTCTCCAAGAAGTTCTCTTTGAGGACTTTACCTCCTTTCCACGAAAGCAGGTCGTGTAAGTCGGGCCCGATTTTGGTGAAGGTCTCGATATCTGGGCACGCGATCTCAAGCACATCTGTGCTCAAGTTGCACCACTCGAGAATCTTCACTTCCGGATGCTTCATTGAGAACTGCACATACGGGCACTCGTGCCTGACCCTGAAAGACACCTCAAACATCGCTCATTCGCTAGGCTATCTTACGTATCTTCACTTATAACTGGTCTGCCGTCTTACGACTGCTCCGGCCTTCCATCCCTAGACGGCTAATCCGACCCGTCCCAAGACGGTACAAAGTACTAGCGCCACTTTGGCGTCGTATGCGACCCGAGGCGATGTGAATGAGTATCGCGGTGAACGTGTTGAGTCTGTGCCGATCCGACCGAGTAGCGAGCGAGGCAACAGCGACATTCAAGCACATGATTATGTCGGCGTTGGAAGAGTCGTGGCCGGGCGATCACGCATTGCCCGTCTCGATGCTCGAAAGCAATCTTGACGGCCTGACGAAAGCGCTACTGCGGGCGGCGATCAATGAGCTTTGGGAAGCAGGCGCCATCGAATTCGCATACAGCGAAGGATGGAGTGTCGGCGTTCGACTGACGACCAAGGATCTTGCACGCCCTGGGCTCGCGTATTTCCAGAACGCTGGACGGAAGTGAGGCGTGACGATGGCAAGCAAGACAGCCTTCTTGGCAAGCGCAATTGAAAGGGTGAATATGATGAAGAGAATTCTCGGGCTGCTCAGGTTCGGAGGCCGCGCATGGCTGGATGTTGCCAATGTTGCTTTCAAGTTGCGCGCGACCCAGGCGCGCTTTCGACTCCCGGTAGCAAGTCCTAGGAGAGGGTGGTTCTCCACGGTCAGCGAGAGGCAGTTCCGCGGCACGGAGCAGGAACGTAGAGCCTTCATCGAATCTATGGTTAGGCTGCCGGTCGCGAGATGAACCGACGAACGTAACCTGTCAGGCTGAGCTGATCGAGGTTCGAAGCAACACTTAAGCGGGCCTTAGATGGACGCGGAGGGAGCCCCATCCGGCAGGTGCGCCGAGACGGAGCGGTCGCGCCGCGAACAACAAGAGGACAAGAGTTGACTATGGCAGCTTCCAAGTCTGGCGAGATTCTGCCGGGGATTGTCTTTGGGTCGCTCTGCTTCGTCTGGGGGTCCACGTGGCTGGCGATCAAGGTGGGCCTGGGGTCGCTGCCTCCACTCACCTTCGCGGGCATACGATTCATCATCGCCTCGGGGCTCCTCCTGACCTACGCGCTCGCGAAGAAGATCGAATTCCCCAGGGACAAGGGCAGCTGGCGGGTTATGCTGTTCCTAAGCCTAACCCAGATCACGGTACCGTACGCGCTCACGTTCTGGGGAGAGCAGTACATGACCGCGGGCCTGACCAGCTTACTCTTCGCTACGCTACCGTTCTTCGTGGTCGTCTTCGCGCATTTCATGATACCTGGCGAGCCCGTGAGCGCTTGGAAGCTGATGGGCATGCTCGTCAGTTTCGTAGGCGTCACGATCATCTTCTCTCGTGAGCTGATGTCTACATCCAATTCTTTCTGGGGCGGCGTCGCCGTCATAGTGGGCGCCGGAACCGCCGCATGCGCCAACGTAGTCGGAAAGAAGTACTCTGAATCCATCAATTCCACAGTCAACGTAGTGGTGCAGCTCGGGGTCGGCGCGGTTCTTCTAACCGCCGCAGGAGTCCTGCTCGAGCGCGGCGTTCCCCTTTACTTCGGGGAGACGTCGATCTTCGCGGTCCTCTATCTTGCTGTGGCTGGGTCGGTGTTCGGATTCCTTGCACTATACTGGCTCTTCACTCGCATGGAGGTTACGAGGATTTCCCTCTTTACGTTCATCACGCCGATCGTTGCGGTCCTCTTGGGATGGCTCATGCTCGGTGAGCGAGTGGATCCAAACGTCGCCGTCGGCGGATCCCTGATCCTGGTCGGGGTGGTTCTGGTGAACCAGGCGCCGAAGACGGGCTGAGCACCGTAGCGAGGACGCTGTGCTTAAAACTTGGAGGCGAGTACATCGACGGCGTCCCAAGAGGAGTCATCGTCGATCTAGACGGAAGCTAGGTTAGAGAGCACCTTAATGCAAGCGGTTGATCACGTTGGAGAGCGCCAAAGACCAGCTAATGCTTGACGACGCCCGACGTATCGTAGAAGAAGCCGCCCAGAGAGGAACACATCTTAAACTTCTCGGCGCGATCGCGATAAGACTCAATGCGTCAAAGCACGCGGACCTGTTTCTGAGACTGGACCGACTCAAATCAGAGAACAAGTTCACCGACATCGACCTTGCCGCCTACGGTAGGCAAAGGATTCAGGTAAGGAGACTGCTACAAGAGCTGGGGTTCGAGGTCAACCAGCAATCGCTGTTAATGCATGGAAACTCTAGGATGATTTTTGAGCACGCACAGAAAGGATACTCGCTGGATGTTTTCTTCGACAAGCTGCAATTCAGCCACGAAGTACAATTCGGACGCCGCCCAGACGCGGGGCGCCTCGGATTGAACCCTCTGACGCTGCCTCCAGCGGATCTGGTGCTAGAGAAACTCCAGATCCACGAAATCAACGAGAAAGACTTGAAGGATCTAGTGTTGCTTTTCGCCGCTAACGCCATTGGGAACACCGAAGGTGAGAATGTCATAAACGGAAAGCATATCGCCTCGGTCCTGTCAGACGACTGGGAATTCTGGTATGAAGCGAAACTCAACCTTGAGAAGTTGCTGAAATTTCTGGGCAACTACGTGAACGAGAAAGTAGTCGAGGCGGACGTTGAAGCTATCGTCCGGGGCCGAGTTGAAGAGTTGACGAGACTCATTGATCAAGAACCGAAAAGTAAGGACTGGCAAAAAAGAAGCAAAGCAGGCCCCGAAAAGAAGTGGTGGCGAGACGTCGAGGAGCGATCACGCTAACGACAGCCCGTCTGAAGTTCGTTGAAGATAGTGGGATCGTGGAACAACGCTTCAACGAATCATTCACAGCCGGTTTCCTGGGCAGCCTTAGAGCGTCACCGGTTGAACTGGAGATTTGGCGTCGGGGGTTAGCTTGAAACTCGCGTTTACAACTCCTAAAAGAGCAGACTTTGAGCTGAACAAGAGCACAGGACAAGCTCGGATAGAGCAACCTCCCAGCTCAAAATGAGACCGCGCTGCTATTTTTCGACAGCTATGTCTATGTAGGCTTCGGCATCGTGGAGGATTCCTTGCAGTCCTCTGTGGCGGCCACCCTTGGCTACAAGTCTTGGCCCTGACATTTTCCGTGCAAGATATATGATTCGTTTGCCGATTATTCCATCGCCTTCATCCGTCAGAACAGTCATGTCAGCGAGCTCCTGGATCTTCTTATCTTACCTCTTTGGATCATGTGCTTCACGGCTTCCAGGGTCGATCCAAAATCCAAGCCTAGTGCTTCAGCAATCTCACTGGCGAAATGTGGACCTGGATTCTTCGCCAGATATCTGTCTATCAATCCTTCAACATCCTTCCGCGACAGCTCGCGCACACTCACGGGTTCAGCTTCTCTGAGCTTGTCTCTGACGGCCTCTCTGGCGAAATCGGCTGCGCTTCTGAACAGACCTGCCCGTATCATCTCTTGGATCCTCTCATGCTCCACTCTTGTCAGTCTGACCGCAATCTGGCAGGCTTGTTCCTGTTGCGTCTTGGCCACAGCTTGCGCCCTGAAAAAATTGGTACCAGTCGGTATAATAACGCTGCGCATTGGCAGAGATCTTCACCGCTCGTGGGGGTTTATATCTAAGAAATCATTAGATTGTCTCGGTCGGGTCCGAATGGGGTACGTCAGTAAGGTAACTTCTGCTGGCCAGTTGACGATACCCAAGAAGATCAGAGACAGGCTCGGACTTCGGGCTTCGTCACTGGTTGTACTGGACGAGGTCGGTGACGTGGTCGTGCTTAGGCCGTTTGAGCCGGACGAGGAGAGTCTGAGAATTCTGAGAAGACGTTTCAGGAAGACTGGGTTGACGAGGGCGCGGGTCAACGAGATTGTCGAGAAGGAACGAGCAAGGCTCTGGGAAGAAGCGGCTAAGGGTATTCGTTGATGCGAACACGATCATCAGCGGACTCGTGTTTGAAGGTAACGAGGCTCTTCTTCTGAGGCTGGGCGCGATCAGGCTTTGCACTTTGGTCACAACACGGTACGTCATGGACGAGGTTCACCAAGCCCTGCGGGCGAGAGAGTTTGGACTGATAGAGGACGAGCTCGTGGCCTTGATCGCGCTTGCGTACAAGTCCGTGACGGTCTATGACGGCCCGAATCGAGACCAGTTGCGCAGCTATTCGTCAAGGCTTGATGACAAGAAGGACCTGCACGTCTTGGCATCATTCGAGGGACTAGAGTGCGACATGCTTGTGACTGGAGACAGAGAGTTGCTGAGAAAGGTGAAAGGAGCGAAGACCACGAGACAGGCGATCGAGAGACTCCTCGGCTAGGCCAAGTTCTGAAGCATGATGTCCGCGTTAGTTGTCCGGCGAGTAGATTCCAAAACGTTCTTCAAGATGAAAAGGCGGGAGCCGAAGTTAGGGTTTGGCGCCTGGGGTTGGGTACAAACCCGCGTTTAAAAGTATCAACTGAGCCGATTTCGGGCTCAGTAACAACTGAATGTCAGCTGAGCACAAGCAGTTGTTCAGCGCGACGTCAGCTCGTTGACCATTTTGGCTCAGGCAAGGCGAGTTTCGACTACCGGAGATGATTTCACTTGCTAATTCGCAAGTATTCTCAGGTGGCTTCTATGACTATGACTCCTCGGGTAGGTAGGGGGACGGCTTCCCCGCGGCCCGCGTTATCTTTCGCATAAGCTTGAGACGGGGCCCTAATCCTGCAATTCTTTCTCGTATGCGTTCCGCTTGTTCCAGTGTGAACAGTAGTTCGCCGCCCGCCGGGCAGCGAAGCGCCTCAACATCTTTGAGGATGACCCCCAACTGCTCGTAGGTAGTGCGAACGGCCTGATATTCTGCCTTGTGCTCCGGACACCTCATTTTCTTCTAGCCCCAAGATTTGGGGGCTTTCGATTTCTTCTGTTCAGAGCCTCTTTCGACTTGTTCTTAGCTTGAAGCTTGGTATCGTTATTCCTACCAGCTCGTTCTCTCTGAATCTGTAGATGACGTCGTTTACTTCCTCGCTGTCGTCGGCGGGCTGGGGGCTGCCGAAGCTTATGTAGAGCACGTCAGCCTCCTCATCGTACTCTATGTCCAGCGCCTTATCCTTGGGGATATTCGCAGCGATCACTTCCTTCGCCATATTACTCCACCTTTGATGAGGTTGCTGACACCAGAACCGAGACGCCCTGTAATGATAAACCCATCCCGAGCGCTAACCTCGCGGTACACAACTACGAAGTCGTGAGAGGTACTCTGATTGTCTGGGGATGCTGTCGCTGATGTGGCGCCGTGAGTGGCTGAAAGGGTTAACTGGCGTGATCGGTTTTCACTCTTGGTGAAACTATATAAAGAGGAGTGAAAGCTTTCACTCTCAGTGAAACTATATCAAGTCCAGTGAAAGCCATTGCGGAAGAAAACCAAAGACATCTTCCAACCCAAGTCAACCCGAGTAGTCAGGGTCCTTCTGGCGCACCCAGGAACCCGCTGGCGTATTCTCAACTTGGCCAAAGAGGCGGAGGTCTCACTGGGGTGGACGCACGCCGTGGTCGCAACACTCCAAGAACAGCATTACGTCGTACGAGATTCCGAATACCGGGTCACTCTTACAGACCCGGTTCGCCTTCTGAAGCGATGGGCGGCCTTCCATGACTACTTATCTCGAAACACATTCGAGACGTTCCAAGTATTTGCGAAAGATGCAGACGACCTTGTGGCTAGGGCAAGGTTGATCGACGCTTCGTATGCGATCACGGGTTTGGCAGGCGCGTGGCTGGTGGCGCCACATGTACGTCCCGCAACACTCGATGTCTATGTTACGAACAAGCAACGGATGAGCGAGATCAGTAAGGCAATGGACCTTCATCCAGTTGAGAAGGGCGGAAACGTGCGTTTAATCCTGCCTTATGATAGCGGCGTGTTTTACGACTCACGGACCATAGACCACCTAGAAGTAGTCTCCAATGTCCAGCTGTATGTGGATCTCGTCAACTATCCGGGGCGTGGAGAGGAAGCCTCTGCACAGTTGCTTGGCATGATTCAAGATGAGTGGGGCAAAGCTCTGACCGAGTGATTACGTTGTACGACCGGAGAAGGACGGAGATCTCCAAAGGAGCCCTTGTACAGCTGTGCCTTGCACTTCACGCCTACCGGGACGATATGGTTCTCGCAGGAGGATGGGCGCCGTATTTCTTGACCATTGGACACTTCGACCACTGCGGGTCAATCGATGTCGACATCGTACTGAGGCCGAGCGCGATGGTGAGGTACCAGAGTATCAGAGAGATAGTCATGGGTCTCGGTTACGTGCCCACAGAAAGCAGGTTCAGATTTGAGAAGCAGCTTACGGGCCCAACTGCCGCGCCATTCCGCCTTGAGGTTGACTTCCTCACAGAGCCTCAAGCAGCTGTTAACGCCGGCTTAGTCACAGTACAGCCAGGCTTGGATGCCGCTTTGGTTCCAGGGTCGAGCATAGCTTTCGCTTTCAACTACGAGCAAGAAGTCAGCGGCACAATTCCCGGCAACGGAAAGGGAAGCGAGCTCGTACGTGTTCTAGATGTTGTCGGTTGTCTGACGATGAAAGGACTAGTACTTGGAAGAGGAGCGAAGCTGGAGAAGGACAGCTACGATATCTACGCGGTAGCTGGGTTTCACGAAGGTTCACCAATGAATGCTGCCGCGCAATTCAACCGCCTTGTCTCTGCGAGGACTGACGGCGCACTCCCTGAAAAGACGGCTAACGCCATCAACAGGATTAGCAGAGGATTCGGGAGTCAAGACGCATACGCGACTCAGGCTGTCTCGCGTTTCATTGGCTCCGACGTATCTGCGGACGCCTACGCTAGAATCAAGGCTTTTCTAAGCGAACTTCAGTTCGTCGACAGCAGTCAATGACGCTATGCTGGCTCGGCACAACACATCCACTTGGGGGAAACGCATAGAGTCCCCTGCCAAACCTGACCACTTCTCCCCTCTTGCAGAGCGAGTAGAGGAGGTGGTGTATGCTGCCCGGGGCGTACCCGCCTCTGACCCTTGAGTACGTCCTCAGGGCTCGATATGCCTCATCGGTGCTGAATGCTCGGTGCCCAAACTCGCGTTTGAGCACGTTTGCTGATCTTTCTTCCCATGTCATGGCGCGAATAGTCAGCAATTTCAAAAGATACACCTTTTGCTCTTACTGACTAGTCAGCAATTCCAAATCGCCACCGCCTCATAGCTACCGGCATCCGGTCCGGATGTGAGCGAATTGTATGACAGCGGAAAACAACTGTATGACAGTACTCTTGTTCCAACGACAGTCAAGGCAGCGGAGAGACTGAACTCTTGCGGCGCCTTGGGAGTACCCAAACTTCGCCGCGCCGATTTTTCGCGACGGGCCGCTAGCCTGGGTTGGGTTGGCTCTATTTGCGGCGGGCGATCTAATGCAAGCGGCCGCCATGCGGGCGCTCCACGGCCTGCACACGTCGCGGCTAGGCGTACAGCCTGGGCATCATCTAGTCACAAGCGGGCCGTACCGTTTCGTGCGGCACTCGGGCTACCTGGGCGCCATCCTATGCCACACAGGCATGAGCTTAACGTTTAGCAGCCCCATCGCGATTGGCCTGTCAATTCTGTTCATCCCGGTTCTCATCTGGCGCATTGGACGCGAGGAGGAGATGCCGTTGACGGAGTTCGGTGAGGAGTATCGAGCCTACATGCTGAAGACGAGACGCCTGATACCGCTGATCTACTAACCGAGCACCTCACAGAATAACAAACCGGTGAGCCGCCTCACAGCCTCATAGCGGGCCGGGAGGGATTGATCCTCAGTTGGGTTCGGAACCCCATTTGCTATGGGTTCCAAGTGGCAGCGTCGCAGTGGACCTGCAGGTGCACTCCAGACTTTACTGGGGAGTGTGGGGTCCGCGGTATGTTTCTTGTAGTATGTTGCCGCCGTCAATGACTACGTGTGTCCCCGTCAGGTAGCTCGACTCGTCGGATGCCAAGAATGCAACGAGCTCTCCAACTTCTTCTGCTGTTCCCACTCTACACATCGGAATGGTGCGCCCCAGCGCTTCCATGCTTTCATCCGGGTAGCCGGGCTCTGAGGTCTGCTCTCTCCCTCCCGGAGTATCGATGTGACCTGGGCAAATACAATTCACATTGATGCCGTACTGTGCAACTTCCAACGCCAACGCCTTCGTGAAGCCCAAGACAGCTGCTTTTGTTGATGCGTATGCGGTTTGACCTCCTGAAGCGTCAGCGACCATCGGCCCCGTAACAGAGGACATATTCACGATCTTCCCGTACCTCTGCTTCATCATTGCGGGGAGAACTGCTCTTGCGCATCTGAACATCCCAAATACGTTGACGTCGAACATCTCGCGTAGAAATTCATCCGACATATCGACTAAGTTACTGCGCGGATATATTCCCGCGTTGTTGACCAGTATGTCTATCCGGTCGAACTTGCTTAACACTTCCTGAACCATCTGGTCTACCTGATTCGTTCGTGTGACATCCATCTTGAAAGCTGTCGCGTTCAGGCCATCGTTCCTGTTCTTCTCTGCTGTGTCGTGAACGCCGTCTGCAACGTCGGTTAGTACGGCCTGTGCGCCGTGTTGAGCTAGCACTCTCGCTGTCGCCGCGCCTATCCCCCGCCATGCCCCTGTAACGATTGCAACCTTGCCCGAGAGTTTCTTCAGCGCTTATCACCTCTTGCCTGCTTTCCTAAGATACGCCCTCCACGTCATAGCCCATCTCCGTGGGTCACGTGATGGCGCCCGGTCGATCTTTGATATCGAGGCCTTGTGAGGCGCCGTCTTGACCGTCTCGGGGCTCGTGTATGCTTCGTGAGAAATTGCGTCGAGTACTTCAGCGAATCTGTCAAGATCTTCCTTAGGAATCGTCTCAGGTGGTTCCGGCGTAAATG
>Ga0315307_1000696_pt1 | contig 14514 bp, 11 predicted proteins | sample TDP2_MG_FD_203079 | JGI IMG/M metagenome (GOLD analysis project Ga0315307, IMG submission 203079) | Freshwater sediment microbial communities from Lake Towuti, South Sulawesi, Indonesia - TDP2 | ecosystem: Environmental > Aquatic > Freshwater > Lake > Sediment | place: Indonesia: South Sulawesi... | reverse complement strand
CACCCTCACGGCAGGAATCTTCGTCATGATAGCGGCGAACGCGGCAGAGGAAACTAAAGAGGGCACGCCCTACTGGCGCACGTTGAAAATAGACGGCGCGCTCAACGATAAATTCCCTGGAGGGCAAGAGGCTCAAAGAAACCGATTGGAAAAGGAAGGGCACAGGGTCGTAAAAAGGGGAAAGAGGCTTTACGTCGAAGGTTTTCAAGAATACCTGTCAGCGAAATGAAAGGACTTCAAGCATACAAAGTTATCGAGTTGCTGTTGCCCGCCACGATCGGCATGTCAAACGAACTCCAAAACTCCGCGTGACTTTCACTAAACTACCCCAAGTTGGGGAACCATGGGGTCAAGGCTTCTTTTCTCTTTTTCTCGGGAAACTGAATCGGGTTCTATAACGGTTTTTTCCTCTCTACCACATAATCCATGAAGCTTTTGTAGGGTGGCTCAACGTCGATCTGCCACATGAGGCAGATCAACTCGCCCCTATGGTGTACCTGCTCCTCCATGACGTGCGTCAGGACGTCCCTTTGTTTTTGTCGCCCCCCTCTGCTGCTTCCGCAGCAAGAGGAAGCCGGCAGCCGTCGTCAACGTGACGGCCCCGATTAAAGCGACTATGATGACTGCTGAACGTTGGTCTATGTCTTCCCAAGGCCATTTCACGCTTGTGATAATGCTCGTCTCAGTTAGGGTAACCACCCCGCTTCCGATAGTATTGGTGATCGTGATCATCTCTGTTCTTGTCTCCGTGACTTTCATCGTGGTTGTGTAGGTTCCCATCGATGCAGTCGTTGTGAAAGTCACGCTTTTGACGGTGGAGTATGTGGTGCCGGTAGTAACATACCGTTTTTCTCCATTGGAGGAGTAGTAGAAAGCATACGCCGTGAAAATGGCCCCACCGTCGCTATGAAAAGGCACCTCCAAGCTATAAGTCTCGTTGGCTCTTACCAATGGAATGAACAATCCCATGCAAGTGCCATTGACCGGTAAATACGTGACGCCGCTGAGCTCCAGGTCCCTCGCATTCTCGTAATCGAGCAGGATGTTTATCGCGAAGGCGTCTCCATCGCCTCCATTTTGGATCCGCAACTCTAGCGCTTCGGTATCGAGCAGGAGGCCCATGTTGAGCACTGGAATGGCGTGCGGCAATCCAATTGTTGGGATGTTTTTATACGCCTCCACCCAATGCTTCGTTAGCGTCAAATATTTGAACTCGAACTCTCTTGCCTGCTCTATGTTAGTGCCTTCATGCCATTCGTTCCAGCTGCATATGAGCACCATGTCAGGGTAGCTGTCGATGGCACTTATCCACGTTGAATCATAACGACCTCCATCTTCCCTATCGAAATACGTGCCCGGCTTTCTAACCTTGCGATCGTCGTTTCCTGGATACACGGTGGTAACCGAGATTCTCCCATGGAATCTTGCTTCCCTCGCTTTATCCGCGTTTTCATATAATGTCTCCCACACGTGAGTGCCGTTACCCCAAATCGGGATGTATTTGTGGAACGCATCGAATACATTGCGAAAAGAGACATCGGTGGTGTCGGCTATGAAAAGCACGTCCGTATTCGTCGACTCCTTCACTCTCCCCACGACCTGTTGCCAGAATCTCGCGTCTCTATAATAGGCTTGGATGGCGTACAGAAATATCACGGGCCTTCCTTCAATCTTTAGGAATGAGGGTTCGTTCGCATAATTCCTCAGAACGTACGACAGTTCACTCACGACTTGGTTCTGGTCCATCTCTCTGACCGATTCATAATATATCGTAATGCTGAAGCCCAACCCGTTTGCGATATTCATTATCCTCTTGAGCGATCTGTCTTCAAAAGTGTCTATTCCCCACCATGAAGATATGAAGCCATCGATCCCCGAAGCTTTGGCCAATTTGATGTGGGCTTCTATTAGCCTTTCGTCCTGGGAGTCATAAGGGCCCAGGAGCGGATAGTAGCGAGAAGTACCGATGTCTTGGTATGTGACATCCTCCCAATGGAATTCCATGCCAGAGCTGCACATTGGATTCCCGTACCATGGATAATAGAATGCCAGCACCATGGGCCTCTCAAGAGCTCTCCTTATGCTCACCTCTCTCAGGTCAGACTTTAGCTCATCGTATAGGTAAGCCAGGTCATAATACATCTTCATGGGAGTACACGAGATGAACGCTATTTCAATCCCTTCGTGAAAGATCCCAAGGGTGGTTTCCCCTATTGCGCCTTTCTCTATTAAGAGACCTTGGGTTGCATTGGGCTCGATAAGAGCCACTATTTCTATGGTTACATTTGTCTCATCGTATGACTTTTTATAAACGTATATCTCGTTCCAGTTGAAATCGTACATTAGCTGAGGCGCGTCTTTGCCTGTAACAAAATTGTAACTGCAATTCAGCAGATTCAGATTCTGGAACTTTATACTTGTCCAATCGGACGTCGTAGACAGCACAAAAGTCAGTGAAATAGCTTTAGTGGTCTGGGAGGAGGAGTGTTGAAAAGGACTAAAAAGGAAAAACAGTATAATGAAAAAGGAGTAAAACCTTGTGTGTACATTTCTCCCCATGATCCTGTTTCCTCCGTACTTTAATTAATAACCTTTGCGATCCTTTGAGCGTCGAAAGCCCGCACTTAATTGGGGGGATCGCGATGAAGCGTTGATAATGAGTGGTGACGGTTGGTAAACCTTTGGTGATAATACGAGGCTAGCTTGTCCATAAGGATTGTTGCGCGACAGCTATGATCTAGACGAGTATGTGGCAGACGATCTCATGACTCTATGGCTTCAGGAGAACGCCAGAAGGGGAATGCTCCACAGGAGGGGTGGACCAGCATGCATATGTTTTTCGCACAGCGATGAAGATGATGGTAAAACAATTTAGGTAGGTGGAGAAGACATGAAGATCCTTCTTAGTACAAACCTAAGTTTTAACTTCAGAATGGTATTAGAATACATGAGTCTGTTATTGTAGTTCTATATTACTGTAGTGTAATGCGTCTGGGTCTTCACCCTTGACCGCCTTTTCCTCGACTTCCTCCATCCTCTTGGTCCAGTAAAGGTACCGCGAATGGGCGTGGCTGGCAGACATCCTATCGTACGCGTCCCTGACGCCTTTCTTCCCATTGAGAACTCTGTGTTCTTCCGCCTTGAACCAGACGGTCTCCTCGTCCATTCGGACTGGTTTAAAATGAAGGTACTCATATCATTATTCTTTATCCTCGTCTTTTTCTTCTCTCGATCGGTCGGCTCATCAGGGAGCTCTATGAACCGACTAGTGTCCTCTTCCCTTAGCTTAGGCTTGGAAGTGAATATGAAACTGACGGGCGTACCGGAGGGTAGCCTTAGGTCTCCTTGGTCATCGCCGTCACGCTAGCACCGTTCACAGGGCGCCTGGTTTCTCGATCAAGACACCTAACTAGGTGTGTATCGTCAGTCGATATTGATCGATGATCGAGCGCCCGGAGACGATCAGTCAATCCCTTCTCGCCGACAAATTCCGTCAGCGCGTCCTAGCGGAAAAGATCAGGGATGCGCCGAGGTAGAAGAGTAGGGCGATGGCTACGAGGGAACCGAGCAGTTGAGGCAGATCGATCGACCCCGTTGTCCATGAGATCAACGTTCCAAGAAGGGCCAACGGCCCGAGTATAAAGAGCAGGATTGCCAGTGCCTTTGCTAGAGATGGGGGGTCTTTCTTGGTCTTGGACATGCGATTCGCTCGATCGATTGTTTGGGTATTTAAGCACCTACAAAATCGCCGGAGCGCTCCGGCTGGTTTCTCGGTTGGTCGATGGTTCTTGTGGGGGTGGTGCTCGGGGGTTGTTGACTCGCCGGAATCTGTCGATTGATCCTGTTGCCTACGGCCCGAAGAGCTTATGGTCGCCTTTAGGCGTTTTGAAGGAGGTTGGTCGGTGCCTTGAACGTGGCTGTTGCAGCGATCATGGTGAGGGAGTCGATCGATTTAATAGTCTTCTTGGCATAGTTCTGGCGCAATGGTCGAGGTCGAGATATCTCTTCTTACAAGAGCGTGGTTCATCGGTTGGAGAGTGCTATTGAGAGTTCTCTTGGGAAAAGAAGGCCGAAATAGGATGTTGCAGTTGAATCCAAGGATGAATGAGGTAATCCAGGGGGTGTATCCCTTTCTATGTTCTGATGGAGTTCTTATTGCACCGGTGGACGCGCGCCTTGTCGTACGGGAAGTCTACAAACTTGATGTGTATGAGTGTGGTGAGATAGAAAAGGACGATGTTGTGGTTGATGTTGGTGCTCATGTTGGTGCCTTTACTCTGATGTCTGCTAGGCGAGCAAGGCTCGTGGTTGCAGTGGAGCCATATCCGCCTAACGTCAAGCTCCTGTTGGCGAACATGAGAATAAACAGGCTAGAGAACGTAATCGCAGTTGATGCTGCGCTAGGAAGCTACGACGGTGAGGCAGAGCTCTACATAGCCACGAAAACGGCTTTGCACACAATTTCTGCCAATAGGAAGCGTCTTGATGGGGCGATCTCTCCTATCTACGATAGAAGGTTGAAAGTGAAGCTCAGAACTCTGGATTCCGTAGTTGAGGAATTGGGGATCAAGAAAGTGAGTTTTATCAAGGTAGACGTTGAGGGCGCGGAGTTAGATGTTTTGAAAGGCATGAGCAATACGCTGCGGAATAGTAGGAAGTTGAAGGTCGCTGTAGCCACCTATCATCTTCCTGGTGAGACGAAAATGGTGCGTGATTTCCTGAGGTCAAGGGGTTTCAAAATCTTCGCGTTTAAGTGGGGTGTTCTGCACGGAGCTCGCAGTGAGTGAGTGTCGATCGATTTGCTTGGGGGTGTTGGGTCCCCGTGGTCATCGCCGTCACGCTGGCAGACGTTGGTCAATTCCTTCCTGCTGGCAAATTCCGTCAGCGCGTCCTAGCGGAAAAGATCAGGGATGCGCCGAGGTAGAAGAGTAGGGCGATGGCTACGAGGGAACCGAGCAGTGTGGGTAGATCGATCGACCCCGTTGTCCATGAGATCAACGTTCCAAGAAGGGCCAACGGCCCGAGTATAAAGAGCAGGATTGCCAGTGCCTTTGCTAGAGATGGGGGTCTTTCTTGGTCTTGGACATGCGATTCGCTCGATCGATTGTTTGGGTATTTAAGCACCTACATTATCGTTGAGGTCCGACCGGTTCGTTCGTTCGATCGTGGCAGAAGTGTTCCCTCTAGGAGTCTATTTCGGCTTCTTCCTCGTCTTTTTGACCTGTACCTACCCAGAATAGCACAGTCACGACCGTCCAAATGATCCATGGGATGGCCGCACACAAGATCCTCAACGGGATGCTCAACAGGAATAGAATGACCGACGCACAATCTGGAAACGGGAGGCGATCCCAAACGATCCAGCCGAACCCCAGGCCAAAAAAGAGAAAGCTGTAGAGGTGAAAGGCTATGGGACGCCATCTATCGATCGGTTCACCATCACGGCGGACCTTCGTTGCCGGGTTAGCAAAGACATATGCCCATCTACGGATTCCGACGGCACGGGTCCTTATTCGATCTTCTGCCGGCTCAAAGAGAGCTTGCACATCAGTTTTCGATCGCTCGATCGGGAACGATCTTAGTCTGGCATGGGAACGGTGTCAATTTCTTCCGCTACGAGTGTTTCGGTTGAGAGTAGCTCCGCGAATCTGAATAGTGCTTTCATGGTCGTCTTCGTGTCGGGGCCCTCGGCTATGTAGACTGCGTCGTACCTGCCGAGCGTCCAGTAGCCACCTGCTATCTTGACACCATCCTTCACAGCCTTCTGGATGAGCTTGTTGTGTGCGTCAACGATCTCCCTGGTGGGCTTCTTCCGCCATCTGGCAAGGATTATGAATTTCATCGTTTCACCTCCTTCCACCCAATGATCTAACTAGTGGTTTCACGCCTAATAAACATGCCACGATCGATCATCGTGACGTAGGAAATATCGCCGTGTTCGGTTTAGTAGTACAGTGGGGTGTTGGGTAGGGTTGCTAGGAAGGGGCTTGTTTCGGGTGTCTCGGCTTGGTCTTCCTCGATCTTGACGACTTTGTTTCTCTTTCTGAGGATTTTGCCTGTGATGAATAGGGTTCTGCCAACCGTTGTGTTGAGGGTTGTGATGTATGCTTCCTGTCTTTCGGGGTGTTGTGACGGTGGTCTGTCTGGTGTGGAGCCGTCTGGGGGTCGGGGTATATACCAGGCGAGTGTGTTGTGGATGTAGCCTAGGGGTATTAGTTCTGCGCCGCATCTTTGGCATGGTTGTTCGCGTGCCTGTGACACTGCGTGGCGGACGGTCTCTGGGAACTTCTTCCTCAGGTCTTCCGGGATGGTGGTGAGGGGTATGATGGCGAGGGCGCCTAGGCGGTTGCAGCTGAGGCACCACGCGAGCGGCAGGAGGATGGGGGTGAGGTCTCCCGTGTTTTTGATGTGGGTTTTGTCCATGGACCTGAAGTCGTGTGCGATGCGTTCTGCATGTTTCCAGAGCTCTTCCCTGTTTATGGTGATGGCTCCTGTCTTCGTCTTTTCCAGTGTTTCTGCTATTCGGTCGTAGTATGCGGTTAGGGGTTCTTTTGTTTCCTGGTTGATGAGTTTGTTTATTCTTTGTGAGGGTAGGGCTTTGATTTCTTGGCCGCCGATCTTCTCCACCGAGACTTCTTCGGTGGCTGTGTCGATGTCTAGTTCGCCTCCTAGGTTTTTGAGGATGACCTGTGCCAGGTAGGCTGTTGCCTGGTCGATGAGTTGGAGGCGTTCTCGCTCGGACAGCTTGTCGCGGAGGCTTGTTTTCCTTTTCTGTAGGTGGGTTTCTGCTGCTTGGAGGCTTTCCCTGCTGTAGTTAAGGTCTACGCCTTCCTTCCTCGCGTTTCTGATGAATGCTTCTGCATTGGAGGCGCATCTCTCAACCCACTCCCTGCGCATGCTTTCAATGTTTGGTTCCACTGTTGCTCCCCTCTGAGACTTCTCTTGATGTGTGGTATTTATCCGTCTACAAATTCGATCAATCGATGCGGGGGTATGTCATATTATGGCTTCGATTCCTGAGATGACTGGGTAGTTCACTAGGTCTTCTATGATCTTTTGGAGTCTGTCAGTTGCATCGGGTGGTGGTTCTTCCGGTGGTGTCTTCCCTCGCTTCTTCATCTCGGCGAGTTGGTTGAGGGGTGTTTCGATCGATCGCCTACAAGAATGTTGAGAGAGCAGGAAAGAAGAAGGACATGGATCAACTGCTTGAATGGCTCAGCAAGAAGCGCAGATGAGGGTTGAGGATCGATCGGAACGGATTGCCCAGACGCCAGTTCTTGACCGATTTAGTTGGCGTTGGGTCTCAGTGGTCATGGCCGTCACTCTGGCAGTGTTAGCAGGGACCCTGCTTCGATCGACCCTTTTCACTGTGCTTTGGGTCGTCTTCTCATTGCTAGGAAGAGCGCGAGCACAAGTATTATGATGGCGATCGCGGTGACGCCCAAGATCGGGTCTACGGCGGGGGGACCGGCCTGCGAGGTTGTTGTCGCCGTGGTCGGCGTGGTGTACGTTGCGGTTTCTGTTGGCGTTGGCGTAGCAGTGGTGGTTGAAACCGGCGACGTTGAGATGCTGGTCGTGACCGAGGTGGGAGTTATGGGAGGGGTGGAGGTGGTGACGATTGTCGTTGTGTCGATCGACGCAGAGATTCGCAGAATTGAAAGTGCTGCAACTCTGATGTGGTTTTGCAGGTTATCCGGCTGGACCCAGCCTAGTGTTTCGGTGGATGTTGAATTGTCGTAAGAAGTGTGAGTCCACGGATCGATGGAAGAAGAAACCATGATGCTTGACTTCACTGGAAGAGCGTCACTTATGTTGGCATCTAAGCCCCAGCTTCCATAGATGTAGTCGCTTCCCGTTGGGTCCCTGAAAGCCTCTTGATCCGAGCCGCCCGGGGTAATCAGTCTGGCGCTAGCGTTTAGGTCCCGTGCGGCTCCATAGACGACATCATCTAGATCTAGGCTGTCGCCAGGGGTTTCGGAAAGGAATAGTTCGTCGTTGCCAATACAGTCGATATTGATGACTGCAACGATGTCTTTCGTCTGGGCCTTGTGCCGACTCACATAGTTTATTGAACCAACAAACCCGAGTTCTTCGCTTGCGAAAGCGACAAACAAGATTGTGTATTTCGGAAAGTAGAGGCTGCTTGAGGCTTCCGAGAAAACTCGAGCCAATTCTAGCATTCCCGCAGTTCCCGCGGCGTTGTCGCAGAAACCGCCGGTCATGACTGTGTCGTAGTGTGCGGAAATGATTATGGTTTTTTCAGGTTCAATCGAGCCCTCTAGCTTTCCGATGATATTGTAGTGGGGGCCAAATCCTATGGCCGAGTCAATCTTCACTGTTGCTGAAACGTCTAGTGCGTGTTCCAAGTCTCGGACCAAGAAGCCCTCTTCGTAGTTTACCCACCCAACTGGGATCTTCAAGTTCCAGAAATAGCTGCCTAAAACACTTAGTGGTCGACCGCCTCCAGAGCTAGGCTTGGGAGGAATAGGGCTCATCCAATCGTACCACCATGTGTAGACAACCGCTGCAGGTGGCTGAGCGGTTAGCTTGCTCTTGAAAGTTCGTTCCCAGCCACTGCTCCATCGAACTTCTCTACCGATCAACACTATTTTTCCCGATGTGTCAACGGCATTCCAAATCGTCATGTTGATGGGTCGGACGCCTACCTCATTGCGATTGGCTGCCTCTGGCAAGGGAAGAACAACCAAGTCCGCAGACAGTCCACTCCGCGAAGTCGGCCAGCTATAGTGGTCAGACTGAAAAGACCGTATCGGAAACCGGCTACCGTTGCAGCTAATGGTTAGCTCGGGTTGGCTGAGTAGAGTCCAATTCGTAAACTCAAATTTCTCCTCGTAGGTTTCAAGTCCCAAACTCTCAAATTGCGACTCAATCCATCTTGCAGCTTCGAGTGCGCCCGCCGACCCTCCAACTCTGAACGTGTATCCCGAAATGTTGTGGTCCAAAGCTATTTCTTCCAGCCTCAAGGCGTAATTGTACGCATTCGTTCCATTCACCGAGGAAACGAGCTGTGACTCTTGCGGTGTCAACCCACCGCTGCTCTGCGCCGCTCTCGCAACTACATTGAAGGCCACCGAAAGAAACATGAGCGTGAGAGCCAGTGAAACGATTTTTCTATGCATCGACCCGTCAAAGCTTGCGATCCGATCAATTATTTATTCTTTGAGAACTGGCTGATCAACCGAGACCAGTGGTCGTCGCCGACATGCTGGCATTGTTCACAGGGACCCTGCTTCGATGGACCCTTTTCACTGTGCTTTGAGCCGTCTCCTCATTGTTAGGAAGACCGCGAGCACAACGATTATGATGACGATCACGGCGACGCCCAAGATCGGATCTATAGCGGTGGGACCCGCCCGCGTGGTTGTCGTCGCTCCAGTCGGTGTGGCGTACATAGCGGTTTCCGTGGGTGTCGGTGTCATGGTGGTAGTTGAGACCGGCGGAGTTGTGATGCTGGTCGTGACCGGCGTGTGAGTTGTTGGACTAGCAGAGGTTGTGATCGTTGTCGGGGTCGTTGTAGATACCGGTCTGATATCGACGGTGTCGCTAACGACCACGTTGTCCAAGGCCGGACCGACCTCAGACCCAAACATGAAGTACTTCGACGTGGTGTGTTGTATGTCTATTGCCTTTATGCGAAGTGTCCCGTTGACGTAGACGTAGAACTGCCCGGATTTGTCGCGGGTGATGTCTATGTGCTGCCAACCGGTTATTCGGCCTGGAACGGCGTAGCGGCCAAGTCGAAACGCCCTGCCATTTACATGTTTGAAGAGTGCGAACTCTCGGTCGATCAATCGATCCGGCCCACTTCCAAGCCCTCTGCCCACGGCGATCGCGAGATCGTAGCCGTTGAGGACGATCGGGTCCAATGTCATGAACCAGACGCAGAAGTGGTGGCTTGGCGTGTCGACGGCGTTGACGTCAAAGCTCCATGTCCCATAAGCGACCGAGCTACCGTGCACCGCGTAGCTCCAGACGATTCGATCGGCTTGTGGACCTGTGTTTTGCAGCGTGCCATCAGCCGCAGAGTAGTTGGCAGCCAGCTGCGTCTGCGGCTCCGTCGTTAAGTCCAGTCCAAAGGCTGTCCATCCGTTGTAGTTCCTGTCGTTGAAATCGTCCGACCACACCTCAGCAGCCTTGCACATGCGATCCCCGACCAAGATCAAGAGCGAGAGTAGGAGCGCGAGCAAGATAGACGCCGAAACAAATCCTCTATTCATGCTCTCTCACCTCGTCTCTCTGAGTGTGGCGCCCAAAATCGATCGATTCGTGATCGTTTGGAATGGAGAGGAGTGAGGCTATCTTCGGGCGTAGGCGGCTAGGCCGCCCACCACGATCATTATTCCGATTAGGAAGAGGATCCCTGGCCAGAACCAGTTGAGGTACCAGAGGATTCCAAGTCCAACTAGGAAGATCCCGCCTGAAATGGCGCCCCATAGCCCTCCGCCGCCTCCGAAGCATCCTTCTTCTCGCATGCGTCGGTATTCTTCTCTCGGTGTTTTCGGAGCCTCAGTGGTGGGTTTGGCTGCGGCTAGGGATGCGCCGCATCGTGGGCAGAAGGATTCGTCGCCTTTCAGCTGGGCCCCGCAGTGTTGGCAGTTGGGCAGTTTGTTCGCCTTCCCTACTAGGTTCCTGTGAGGGGGGCGTGGCTATATGAAACTATTGTTTCGTCGATCGATCGACTTTGATTTTCGTGAAGTTCCTCCATTACGCCAACAGATTCTATGAGCTTCCGTGTCATCTTGGATCGATGGTTCGATCGGTCAGGCTGGGGTGGAGGCCGTGCTCATGGCAGCGGTGGAGTCGGGGCGTGGCATCCTCCACCCGGCGGTTTTGAAGCCCCAGATCACCCACATCAGGCCTAGGAAACCCCCTACGATGAGGAGGGAGATCAGGCCTATGACAATGTTCTGGAAGAGCGTGAAGCTGCTCGACCAGAAGAGGGTGTACCACAGGATGAAGATGCACCAGCCGATGAATGCGAGGATCGATATTGCTATCGGGATGATTGGGCTCAGATGTTTCTCGCTCATAGGAACCGATTCGGTCATCCAAGGATCAGACAGATAAGGATTTCCACCGATCGATCGTTGGTCATGATGGGCATGGCCGGAGGCCGCTGGACAGGTGGAAACCAGCGGGACCCTAGCAGGCCGCTCCCACCTCTTATCGATCAAAGAAACACGCCCAGCTAGGTGTGTGGATCAAAGAGCTGGGTCCCTGTGAACAGCGCCAGCGTGAGGGCTAGGACTGCGGGGGCTTAAACCCTGCGAATCGATAGGACAGTCAGTCTTATATCATACTTCTCAGGCCTAGACTCTTGGAAAAGATCGATCGATCGTCGGAGGATGATGGAATTGGGGAAAATGAGCGCGGCAACGTTTCGTAAACCGAAGCATATGCTTTATACTCGGGAGAAATATATTCGGGGTCATCTGGATTCCCAGATTGTTAAGTTTTCGATGGGGAAGAGAAGCGATGAATTTGTTCACGAAGTCTCTCTAAGTTCTAATAGCAGAGTGCAGGTTCGGAGCACGGCTGTTGAGGCGGCTAGAATCAGTTTAGGGAAAGATCTCGATCAAGCATTGACTCCGGAAGGATATTATGGCAGGGTTTGCGTTCAGGCTCATGTTGTTACTAGGAAAAGAAGACAGGTGTTTGGCCCACAGTCAGATCGTTTCGGTCAAGCAAAGGAATTCGGTAGCCCTTCTGAGAAGGTTGTTCTTCTCAGACCCGGTCAAAAGGTTTTTCAAGTATACGTTTCTGAGCCTCATGTTGGAACAGCGAGAGAAGCTCTTCTATCGGCAGCCAAGAAACTGCCATCCACCTATACAGTAACAGTTGAAAAACCCCTGATGATCGGTGAGACCCCGACCGCCCGGGGTCCCTCGTGACACCGTTCGTTCGATCGGTTTGTGTGAGAGTCGAGGGTCGTGAACGGGAAGATCTTCTAGAAGAAGATCGGCTTCATCTCCATTTCTGTGCGTGCATGAGTTCTGAATCGTCGATTCAGATTGAATGAATCGACGCTCGACACGATTGACCATCGGCCGCGGAAACTATCAAGACGCCGAGTAGGTCCTTGGAAAAAAGCCGCCAATAGCTGGATTCTTGATAAGTCCAATAGATCAACAGGAATCCCAAGTGGCAAGGTATTAAGGTGAAGAAATGATCGATAGGGGCGGCCGGATCTAGAACTCGATTTTCCCTGAACGGGGGACTGAACTGCAATTCTAAAAGAAATAGCTGAAGTTCTAAAAGTGATATAAGGACAACCTACAATTAGCAGAGCGGTGGAAAGAAGAGCCCTAACACTTGCGTTGATCCCGCTTCTGATAGTTGCGGCTCTAACACCTGTGGTGCTGTCAAAAGCTGTGACTGAAGCCGATGCCAGAAAAGCCATCGGGGAGGCAGAGCTATCCATACTTCAGGCTCAGGCTACGATCGACAAAGCGAAACAGTACGGAGCTGAGACTCAGCCGGCTGAGGGCAAGCTGAACGAGGCCCAAAGCCAGCTGAAGGTGGCGAACGACGCCTACGGGAGGGGAGAATACGATCAAGCCATAGATCATGCGGAAGAAGCGAAGGCAGCAGCCGACCAGGCGAACGCGCTGGCGCAAGAGTCTCTGGACAAGAAAACCAAGACCACAACAGTCGTCTCCACCAGCGAAACGGAGTCGAAGACTAAGACATCTAGGACTAAGACATCGGAGTCGGAGAAGTCGAAGACTAGGACATCGAAGACATCGGAGTCAGGGACGTTATCGGTGACCACGGCGAAAAGCGTGACGTTGACGGATCGGTCGACGGTCAGCGTTTCGAGAACTACTGCCAGCGTAGCAAGCACATCCAGCACATCGACGACTTCAGCTACCTCCGTGAGCACTCAGACGACGACTAGCGCGACGATCACTGCAGAAGAGAGTGCAGCGAGGGTTGAGGTTGACGAGGCCTACAGGGCCCGAACCATGGCTGAGAGGGCGTTGAACGAGGCGAGGGAGCTTCCAATAGCCGTTGACCTGTCGGAGATACAGGCGAAATTCGATGAGGCAGACGCCCGCCTGCGTGGAGCGGAGGACGCGTTAGAGAGGGGCCAGTACGACGAAGCGAAGAGCCTTGCATTAAGTGCGAAGGCGCTTTTCGAGCAGGCAGCGACAGAATCCGAGGGCCTGGTTGAGGCCGCTGGAGATCTGCTTGAAGAGCTTAGAAGCGTCGAAGCTGTCGAGGTAGGGGTGGCTCCTGAGGTTATGAGCGTCTCGGTGGTGGAGGGAAGAGATGCCTGCGTGGACACACTCACACACAGCGTAAGGATGAACCTTTGCGCGCCAGCCATAGCTTACTCCGCTGGTGGAGATGAGCGTGAAATCAGGTTCATGTCAAGGATATACAGCTTGGTTGAGTTCTTTGATGGAAATGGGGATGGAAAGGTGCAGGAGAACGAGATCCTGCAAGCTCTGCCGCTTGAGAGTTTAGCTTGGAGTGTTCGCTCTGAGGTTCAGGAGTCTAACGCAACGGTCAGAATCGTCTACACCTATGACACCATGGACTGCGAGTTCTCTATTATCATCAACGTCTTCAGAAGCCCGACCATTCAGTACTTCGTCTTTGACAACAAGACGTTGGCGTACCTTGTGGATGGAAACGCGAACGAGGTGAAGTTTGACTTCTCGGTGAGGCGGTGGCCGTGGTCATCTGGCTCTTCAAAACTTGCCCTCAGGCTTGGGGTGCTGGCTCAGTTTCTCGGAAGCATAGAGCTTCGGAGCATAGGAAATAATGAACAGTGGCTCGCGTTCGAGGTGGAGAACCAGACGATAAGAATAAAGTGGATTACGAAGGCGCGGGTGGGTCTGCCCGACGGTAGCGAGCAGGTTGTTGATGTCTCGGCGACCCACAGCGTCGCTGCGAACACCGGGGAGATCCTTGTGGACTTCGTGTACCCAAACTTCCAAGGCCGAACGCTTATTCATGACCCCAGTGTAGGGATCGGCGGCCCACTGGTTTATCAATCGGTTCTTCAGACGACATGGATGTGCTTGGGCCTAGGGATACTAGCGGCCGTTGTACTCACGGCGACGAAAGCCTCTGAAAGAATTAGAGGAAGGTCAGACATCTCTGAGGAAATGGCCTCGGCCTGACCCTTGCGCCGCTGGTTCTTCAATCAATTCAGGATTGAGGGTGCGAACTCTTTGCATTTCGACTCGTGCAGACTTCTCGAGGGCTTTACAGGCGGGATGCCGCGAGTTGATTGAGAGCGATGCTGTACGGGCGATGAAGATCAATCGATCGATCGATCGATCGTTCCCTAGGTTTGTGGTTGAACGATGGGGAGGAGCGAACCCTCGCTCCGCGATTGCCATCGCTGGGTCAAGCCTCTCGGCTCGAGGATCGATGGGAAGCCGCCGTGAGGCCAGCTGTTCACCCGGTCGGTAACGCTTAGTAACTGAGAACGTTCAGGAGCAGCATCATGAACATGATTCCGAGCAGTAGACCCAGGGA
>Ga0315307_1000691_pt1 | contig 14560 bp, 13 predicted proteins | sample TDP2_MG_FD_203079 | JGI IMG/M metagenome (GOLD analysis project Ga0315307, IMG submission 203079) | Freshwater sediment microbial communities from Lake Towuti, South Sulawesi, Indonesia - TDP2 | ecosystem: Environmental > Aquatic > Freshwater > Lake > Sediment | place: Indonesia: South Sulawesi... | reverse complement strand
AGCGAACGGCGTCCGGTTGGTCTCGATCACCGAAGGTCTCGACCCTACGACCGCCGCAGGAGAGTTCGTCCTCACCATCCTCGCCGGGCTGGCGCAGATGGAGCGAAAGCAGCTCGCCGAGAGAGTTCGAGAGGGTATGGCCGAAGCCAAGCGACAGGGGAAGCACATGGGGAGGCCCCCATACGGGTGCAGGATTGGGCCGACCGGGGCACTGGTGCCTGAACTCAGCGAACAGTTCCTCTTGGAGCGGGCGAGGCGGTTGGTTCGGGAGTTCGGCTATCCCGAGGCGGCGCGACAACTGGGCTGGCCCTACAACGCTCTCTGGGGGAGAGTACAGAGGAGGCATCACCGAGGCAGAGATGGGTGGCCACCCGCCTAGCGGGATGGGCCCCCACAGTGACCTGGGAGATGAGGGAGGAGAGAGATGGAGGTGATCTATTATGTTGTGGAGAGTGGGACCAATCTCATCGGTCCCGTCTCTGAAGTGCGCGCCAAGAAGCTGGCGGAGGAGCTGGGGAGGGGAGCTACCGTGCGCCCGCTGACTTCGCTGTCCAGTCACCACATGGCCCAGAGGCTGTTGAGCATGTCGCCAGAGCAGTTCGAGGCCCTAACTAGGCAGAGAGCCAAGAGCAGCGAAGCGAAGGCGAAGCCGCCGAAATAACCCCCGCCACACGAACTCCCCCTACTTCCGCCTCAACTAGGGGGAGTTCGCTCTAGCCGTTTAGACCCCTTCTCACCCCGCTAGCGGCGTTTTCCCAGATCGACCTAGCCAAGGAAGCGGTAGGTTGATTTTCTCCCGGAAACTTTCTATAATGGGGATAGGGAGAGGAAGGTAGCAGGTTCGAGAGTGAGGAGAGGGCCACAATCACCAGAGGCCCGGGCGCGCCTGGCTGCGGTTCGCCGGGGGCAGAAACACACCCCGCGAACTCGCGCTCAAATCGGGGAGTCCGTGAGAAGGCTGTGGCGGGCTCGCCACGAGCAGCGGGAGTTGGCGCTGGTGATGGCTACGCATCGGATGCGCCGAGATGGGAAGCCCGTCTCGATGGCAACCCTCCTGCGCGACCAGCGCCTCTTCCCTCGGGACATTCCGATGGTTCTCAAGGCGCTCCACCAAGCAGGGGTCTTGGACAGGCTGGTTTTCAGCTTCAAGGGGGTCTACCATCCCGCTTCTGTCCCCAAGACGGCCTGAGACTCGCCCCATTCACAAGGGGCTGCGGCTGCCGAGGTCCCATCCCCGGGCCTCAGGGGCAACCCGGCCTTCTCGCCCCCCTAAGAGCGGGGAGGAGCTGATGGTGGCCTTGGGAGAAGAGATCAATCGTGGGCTCTGGCGGTACGAGCTGGACCGGCGCTTGCGGGAGGGTGATGGGTGAAGGGTAGGGTCACCGAGAGGGTCTGCCCCTCCTGCGGGGCGATCCAGCGCGTTGAGCCTGACCGCCGAACCCGCCACCAGAGGCCCACGAACGCGGTGGTCTGCTATCGCTGCGGTCACACCGCCGACCGGTCGCGCTGGCGAGAGCCGATGCTGCTGAGGTCGCAGGGCAGGGGGGAGGGAAGTCACGAGAAGTAGGGCAGGGCACTTGGACCCGTTGCGGGACCGTCCGCTCACCTGATAGGGGTACACAATGGCGAAGGACGGTCTAGATCGGCTCGCCGAGGAGGAGGCGAGGGGGCTGATCCTCAAGGAAGCGGGCCAGAGACGAAGCGAGAGGTACGTGGCGGGTCTGCGCCAAGGGGTAGAAGAAGCAGCAGGCTGGGAACAGAGCCCACTGCGGAAGGTCTGGCTCGCTCTCGAACTCATGGGCGCGACCACGCCTGAACTCCGGGGGGACTTCATCGCCGAGGTACTGGCAGCCCCCAAGCCCCGCAGCCTGAGCTATCTATCTCGTTCTGATCTGAGGCAGGTCTACGGCTCCTTGGAGTGGCTCTGGCCGGGCTGGCTGGTGAAGGGGAGCCTGGCGTTGATCGGCGGTGAGAAGGGGACAGGGAAGAGCCACGCTCTCTATCGCATCTTCGCTACCCTGCTGGGCGTGACGAACCTCTGGCCGGACGGCACCGAGTATACTGGGGACACCATGGGGGAGGTCGCCTTCATAGACTTGGAGGCACGATGGCAGGTCAACGACGCCAGGATGACCGCTCTGGGCCTGGATGACCACAAGCCCATACACTTCGCGGTCCGCACTCCGCCCGAAGGCCAGCTACCTAAGTTGAAAAGGTGGTTCGACGATGAGTTGTTCTCTGAGGTAGCCGCACTCGCGAGGGTAGTCAGCGTGATCGCGATTGATGGCTTCGGGGCAGGGTTACTCGACGAGGAGAACAAGGCGCAATACGTCTCGGGGGTCTTGACCCGGCTACAGGAGATCTCATCTCTGCATGGGGCCTTGATCGTCGTCACCCATCACCTGCGCAAGAAATCCGAGACCATCTTCTTCTCCGGACGATTTGAGCCGCCCAGTATTCAAGAGTTCAGAGGGTCTAGCCAGATCATCTCGATCCCCCTGACCTTGATGGTGACGGACAAGAACGCTGATCACAGAAAGCGGAGCCGCTGGACTCTCCGCGAGTCGAACACGGGGGGGTCCTGGCACGAGAGCAGCCCGAATGAGTTCTCTGTGGGGCTGAACTGTCGGGCGCAGACTCCCGAGGAATTCGTGGCGATCACGCCTCCGCCTCATCCCGAGATACCGCTGGACTCCAAGGCTACCGTGCAGGAGAAGGTTCTGGGGGTCCTGGCAGAGGGAGGTGGGATGAGGCAGGCGGACTTGGAGAGGCATCTCGAGCTAGAGGCGCATGCTGGTTCTATTCACAATGCGCTGCAAGGCCTGGTGAAGAGGGGGAAGATCACCCGCATTCGGGGTGAGTACTTCCTGGCGACAGAGGGGGATGTAGGGTGAGTGGATCTACATCTTCGAAAAGCCAGAGAGCGGTGAGAGATTGGGAAGGTGTAGGTAAGATGTATAGTCAACATCTACAACACCTACATCATGTACATCTTCTTCATTATCTACATCGTCTACATCTTCTACATGATGTACATGATGTGGAAGATGTAAAGATGTACATAGGGCGAGACCTACACCTTCCAATCTCACGCCGTCTCGAAAGGTGGGGGTGATCCCGCCATTGCCCACTGTGAGTGGGACCCCAAGGGTCGCTCCCACCTTCCCTTATCTCCTTCCCCTCCATCTCCTCCTGCAGAGGGCCCGTAGAACTGGCGCTGCGGGCCCTCAGCTATCATGGCGCAGAGATCGCGCAGAAGGGTGAAGTAGATGGTGAGTGACTCCGAGAACTCTCTCCCGCCCTCCCTGGCAGTTCCGCCGAATCTGTTAGCAGAACCTACCCTCTTCCCAGGGCAGTGTAGAGCGATTGCGAGGCACGCACAACGCCGTTGTACCAACAAAGCAGTCGCCGGAGGGATCTACTGTCACTGCCACGGCGGGAGAGTAGGTGCACCCGCTGTACACGGCCTGTACGCCAGCGTTCTCAGCAAAGAGGAGCAGGAGCTGTATCTGGAGCTCGCTTCCCGCCCGATCACCGAGCGCACCCACGATGAAGCCACACTACTTACCACGCGAATAGTGTCATTCCTGAAGCGAGTCGAGGAGGGCAAGTTCGAGATCACACCTAGTATCTTGGACAAGTTCTCAGCAGTACTAGCACGACTTGCGGCGATCAAGGAGAAAGACGTCCAGCTTCAGAGGGAGACGCTCGCCAGAGATAGGGGCGACACCGGTACCCCCACTATCAATATCGCTGTGATCTGGGACCCCGGTGTAGCGTCCGGTATCGTACCACCTGAGAATGGACAACCCCGCCTTCTCCCTAAAGCTCCCAAGCCGAATCTCTTGGGAGACGGTAGAGATACCGGTGACTCACCTAGTCCCGCCGAAGACCAGGGAGACGGGGAGAGCAGAGACGCGCCGTGAGAGCACTAGGGAGTTTTGAAAAGGTTCCCCTTTCAGGTCCGTTAGCGCGTGCGCCGCGACAAGTAGAGGCGATAGCCGCCCCCCTTCGCGATCTCCTCTGTCCCGCCATAGACCTGCTCCATCTTCGCCGCCAGCCGAAGCACCCCTTGTTGGGTGCGGCCAACCAGGTAGAAGCGGCCCCCGCCGTGCAGATGCTGCTTCGAGTGCTCAACCAGGCGGTTGATTGCTGGCCGGCCGGCGCGGATCGGAGGGTTGAGCGCAATCACATCGAAGGCCTCGCCGGCCACCGGGGCAAAGCCATCTCCGTGTCGCGCTTCGGCGTTCTCTACACCATTGGCCTGGATGCTCTCACGCGCCAGGGCCACCGCACGCTCGTTGATGTCCACCAGCACTGCATACCCCTCCGGCGCTAACCGGGCTGCCACCAGGCCGACCACGCCATAGCCACACCCCAGGTCGAGCACCCGGTCGGTGCTGCGGATCTCCATGTGCTCGACCAACAGCCGGGTCCCCCGGTCAACGCGCCTGCGCGAGAACACGCCCGCCTCTGTGATCAGGCGCAGCTCTTGGCCCCGCAGGACAACGGTGAGCACGCGCCGACCGCCTCGCGCGGTGGGCCGCTCGGTGAAGTAGTGTTCACTGCACATGACGAAGGTGGTTCGTGGGGGCAGGTTGCCAACCTGCCCCCATCCGCGAATGGTATGGGGCAACCGGCCTGTGGTATTGGCTCCTTGCCATGTCCCGCCCCCATCGTCTGCCGGCTCTGCTCTCTCTGTTCGGGCTCTCGGCGTGGCCCAGCTTGGCAACCTGTGCCACGCCTCCGGCCGGGCCTGAGCCGACTCTCGCCGTCGGCATCTTCTCCCGCGAGCGGATCAACGCCTGTGCCATCACCAGCCAGGGCTCGATCACGCTTCAGGATCAGCAGGGACGGCAAGTGGCCGTGCTGCCGGCTCGCGCCGTGCTCGAGGCCTCGGTGGAGGGGTCCAGGGTGGCGGTCTCCTGCGCCGAGCCCGCCGGCGGCGGCCACGCGCAGCGCTACGTGCTCTCTTCCCCACAGCGGCTGGAGGTCCGCCTCGCCGGGCAGAAGCCACGCGCCTACCGCGGCCGCCTCCTGCTCTCTGCCTGTGCCCGTGGGCTGCTACTGGTCACTCAAGTCGGCCTGGAGGACTACCTCCGAGGCGTCCTCCCCTCCGAGATCCCGTCCAGCTTCCCGCCTGAAGCCCTCAAGGCCCAGGCGATCGCCGCCCGCACCTATGCCATCCGCACTGCCGGCCGCCACGCCGCCGAAGGCTATGACCTCTGCGACAGCTCGCACTGCCAGGTCTACCTCGGGGCCTCGGAGGAGGACCCGCGCACCGACGCCGCGGTGCGCGACACCGCCGGCGTGATAATCACCTATCAGGGCAGACCGATTGATGCGGTCTATCACGACTGCTGTGGCGGCCGCACCGGGGGAAATGAGACCGCCTGGAAGAGCAGCGATCCCCTGCCTTATCTCCGCCCAGTCTCCGACCGAGACGGCGAAACCCCTCTCTGCGGCCGCTCCCCGCGCTCGGTGTGGACGCGACAGGTGCCCCAGGCGAGGCTTGCCGCGGCCCTCGCGCAGTTCGGCGTGACCGCCCCCATCACTGCCATCGAACCCGCGACCCGTGACGAGAACGGCCGGCCCAGGGACTACCACATCCGCGGCGCGCAGGGAGAAGTGACTCTCCTGGCTGGAGTGCTCCGCGGGGCCGTCAACGCGATGCTCGGCCCGGGCACACTTCCCAGCGCCGACTTCATCGCCGCCCCCAACGGCGACTCCATCGTCTTCGCCGGCCGGGGCAGCGGCCACGGCGTCGGCCTGTGCCAGTGGGGCGCGAACGCCCTCGCCCAGTCCGGCCGCACCGCCCCCGAGATCCTGGCCCACTACTACACCGGGGTCACCATCGGGCCGACGTCACCGGAGATCACCGGGCGACTGACGGGGCGGCGCATGGGCTAGCCCGTGCAGTTCGTCTCCGCGCTGATGGAGTCAGGCGCTGGCCGGGGCCCGTGCGCTGAGCCCCGCGTGCCCGGCGCCTATTTCCTTACCCCTCCTCCACCCACACCGCCCGCACCACTTCCTCCAGCGTCGTCGTCCCCTCCCGCGCTTTCTCGATTGCGTCGTCGCGCAGTCCCCGCATACCCAGCGTGCGCGCCAGGCGGCGAATCTCGCCCGCGGACTCGCGGCGAGTGATCGCCGAGGCGATCACCTCGTTCACCATCATGATCTCGAACACGCTAGTGCGGCCGAAGTAGCCTGTGCCTCGGCACTGGTCACAGCCCCGCCCGCGCTTGTAGGAGCCAGGCACGATGCGGAGCATCTCGAGTAGTTCCCGGGGCGGCTGGTCATCGGTCCTGCACTCCGGGCAGATCTTCCGGACCAGCCGCTGGGAAAGGAAGCAAGTAGCCGAAGAAGCCACCAGGAACGGCTCCGCCCCCATGTCTATCAGGCGGGCCGCGCCGCTGGCGGCGTCATTGCAGTGCACCGTGGTAAGCACCAGGTGGCCGGTCAGGGCCGACTGGATCGCCATGCGCAGCGTCTCCAGGTCGCGGATCTCGCCCACCATGATCACGTCTGGGTCCTGCCGCAGCAGAGACCGCAGACCAGCCGCGAAGTCCAGCCCGATCTTGGGGTGGACCTGGATCTGCGTGGCCCGGTTCAACTGGTACTCGATTGGGTCCTCGACTGTCACCACGTTCCGGCCCACCCGATCGAGGCGGGTCAAGATCGCGTAGAGCGTGGTCGTCTTCCCGGAGCCCGTAGGGCCAGTGGCGAAGATCATCCCGTGAGGCCGGCCCACGAGGTCCTCCATCATCGCCAGGTGGTCCATCGCGAACCCCAGCTCGTTCAGCTTCAGACCGGTTGATGTCTTGGGAAGCAAGCGCAAGACTGCTGTCTCGCCGAAGATGGAGGGCACCACAGACACCCGGATGTCGAACACCTTCCCTCGCAGCCTAGCGTCGAAGCGGCCGTCCTGAGGCAGGCGGTGCTCGCCGATGTCCATGCCGCCCATGATCTTGATACGAGAGAGCACGGGCGGATGGAGCTCTGTCGGGTAGCTCTGGTGGTCGAACAACACCCCGTCGACGCGCAGCCTGACCTGGAGCTTCGTGGCGCCGGCCTCCACGTGAACGTCGCTCGCCCGCGACATGATGGCCGCTTCGATGAGATCGTTCACCAGGGCCACCGCGGGGGCGTCCTCCCCCGCCTCCCGCAGGCCAAGGCCGGTGCGCGCGTCCGCCTGCACCACCAGCCCGGGCTCGATCAGCCCGGTGCCGGTCTCCAGATCGTCGCGCTCGCCGTAGAAGCGCTGGATGCCCCGCTCGATCACCCGCAGGTCGGCCCGCGCCGGATTGATCTCCCTGCCAGTGATCCGGCGCAGCTCATCGAGCTTGAGCAAGTCTGTCGGGTTGACCATCGCCACCACCAGCCGACTGCCCTGGACCTGCATGGGCAGCACCTGGAGCCGCATCGCCTCTCGCCGCGGGAGCAGCTCCAGCGCGGCATCGTCTACATAGAGATTGAGTTCTGTGATGACTGGCGTCAGATCGTCTCGCATCCTTCCCCCTTGACCTCGCGACCTCAAACTATCAGCTCTCATGGCCCAATCATACTCCATCGTGCCCGGATTGTCAGCGGCCCGCGGGGCCAGCGGGCCACACCCACGCGCAGAGGAGGAGGCAGGCGGGGGGTAAGTGCGCCCCCGCTGCAGCGCGTCTCCATGGTACAGCACAGGGATGTATGGACCCGGAGCGGCTGGCCAGATGTCCCGTTGTACGCCAATCTGCCCGCAGTTGACTGGCAATGACCGCTCTTGGCGCCCTAGTAGTGCCGCTCGTCCTTGACATGTGGTATATTCCCCCTGAGAGGCGTGCAGAGGCGGCGCAAGCACGCTCGACAGGGAGGGAATGCACATGACCCGCAAGTCTCTTGCCTGGCTCGCCCTGGCCTTGCTGGTCGCCAGCGGCCTGGCCGTTGCTGCCGATATCGGCGAAATGGTCGTCAAGACGCTCGCTGTCGGCACGGTGGTGAAGGCCGTAGCCAAGCCGGCCAATGATGGCATCAACAAGCTGGTGGGCGCGCGCAACGCGCCGGGCATCTCCACCAAGGTCGTTCCCGTGCTGAGCCTAGGCGAGAAGGGCTATGTCGGTGCCAGCCAAGTGGCCGGCTCCAAGAGCCTGGTTGGCAAGACCAAGGCCGTGCTCCAGTTCGAGAAGGACTTCAACGACCGGCAGTACCGCGTCAAGCTGATGATGCCCATCAACTCAAACAATCCCCTCAACGCCAAGCGGGTGCGAGGGGTGGGCATCACCGGGCTGCTGGACGTCGCGCTCAGCCACAATGCCTACCTCCTGCCTCCCTCTGTGCGCTGGAACACAGGGGATGTGCTGAAGGCCGGCGCGATCGCGGTGGCGACCAAGGAGTTCGGCCCGCAGATCAACGGCTTCATCAACACGGTGTTCAGGAACGAGGGCAGCCTGCCCGAGGGCGCGACCAAGGTGGTGCCCTACCTGGACTTCGGCAGTAAGGCCTATATTGGGATGATGCAGGTGGCCGGGCCGAGCGCAGGAGTGGCGAAGGTGAAGGCGGTCTGGCAGTATGACCAGCTCTTCGACCGCGGCCGGGTTCGCCTCCGCGCGCTGGTGCCGAGTGATTCCATCAGCCCGCTCTCCATCCGTCGCGTCAAAGGCGTGGGCTGCACGGCCATCATTGACGCCATGGTGTTGAGGGCGAGGGAGACCGAGCGCTACCCGTCTCACTATGCCTACTTCCGCCACGCCCCACTGTTCATCGGCCTGGGCGAGGACCCGCACTACCGGCCGCCGGGATGGGATCGAGGCCGCAAGGAAGGATGGGCCAAGCACGGCACTCCTCTGCTGCCGCCCGGCCTGGCTAAGAAGGAAAGCCCGCCCGTGGTGGTCGTCCCCGGCCCGCCGGCCAGCCCCCCGCCGCCCGGCCTGGGAGCGAGGCCAGGCAGGGGCCCGGGCGAACCGCAGCGAGAGCGTGAGCGCACCCGCCTGCGTGTCCAAGAGCGGGAACGCGAAGAAGAGGCCGGGCCGCCACCGGGGAAGGGACGGGGCAAGGGTAAGAACAAGGGCTAGCAGCCATACATATCAGTAGGGCAGGTTCCCAACCTGCCTCCCGCACGGTAGGACAGGCCCGCGGCCTGTCGAAGGGGGCGCAGGCGTCCTGCTCGTCCGGCGGGAATGTGTCTGCGCCCGGTCTGTCGGCCAGCCCTTCAGGATCGCCCTTCGCAGGCGCACGCGCTTGAGGCGCGGCTCCGCAGGGCCGAGGTTCATCCCTCCCTGCCAGGCCGTGCTGCCTTTGGAGGGTAAGCGTCTCGCCAGGCATCCCTCGGTATCGTCGGATGCTGCCGAGCTGAGCCAAACCGCTGCGCTGCTGGCTTCAGTTCCTGTCGCCAGTAGTCCATCGCCCGAGTTCGGGCAGGCACTGCAGCTGCGGCCAACAGCAGGTACACTAGCGCGCTCGCGGCGACCAGGAAGGGCAACAGGTGCCCCAAGCGCTGCCGCCAGTCCGCGCCAGCGACGGCGTTGTTGCTGTGATCAAGGCGCGCGGTGAGCAGTCCCACTCCCACTGTTGCCAATGCAACCAGGACTGGCCCACCCCACACCAAGCAGCTTGAGGTGACCGCATCTGGTCCTCGGACCCGCCACAGCAATGCCACGGCGAACAACCCGGCGACGAACGGAAGTGCGGCGGCGATCTCCCGTCGTCCCGATATGGTCCCGTACCCAGGCGCTCTGTCAGACCTGGGCAGGCTGGTTGCGATGAGCAGCAGCAGGAGTAAAGTGCACAGGAAGGCAGCGCTGATCCCGAGCCTGGGCAATGCCCATGCCAGCGGGAGGGTCCTCGCGACGAGATCGTCAATCTCGGACACACGACCCATTCGTTTCTGCATCTGCATGAGCTTCGTCGTGTCCCCGATCAACCGGTCACGCAGCTTCCGGCTTGCTTCCTCTCCTGCCCATTTGACGTAGAACCCGTGCTGCGGCCCGTACCAGAGCCGACGGGTTCGCCTCTCACCCGTCAGCGGATCCGTGTAGTAGAGGGGCCCCGCGGCAAGCCCGGTATCGGCGTCCTCTTCCCATTGCCACACGGGTTGGGCGCCAATGGTCTGCACCGCCGCCCCAACAAGGAACCTGGTGCCCGCGTCCTCTGCCTCCATGTGGTGACCTAGGTCTGCCGTAGCGTTCCACCAGGCCACCGCATCCCTCGCTCTTCCCTCAATCTGTGCCAGCCTCCCTTCGTAGAAGCCTATCCTAGCCCCATTCCTCATCTCCGCGTAGTAGTGCATCTCATACACGGCCATCTCCCGGCCGATCATCGCCTCCACGTCGGAACAACCCATGCGACGGTACAGCCGCGCCACGGCTTGCCTGACCTCCTCGGCGCGCGAGCTAACCAGGGGCTTCCGCGCCGCGGTCTGCCAGCGGATGAAAGCTTCGTCGTCCCTGTTGAGGCTATAGAGCACGATCGCCTCGAGCGCGATCGGAAGGCCGTTCTCGGGGTCCGCCGCCTCCCATGCGCGGAGCGCGTCCAACACCGGCCTCGCATCCTTCTCAGTCGGCCGCGCCCGACTCTCAGACGCTAAGTGCCGCTCCATGTCTCGGACGCCTTCCTGGTCTTCGGGATCCACCCCGCCGGACGCGATGCGGGGACACGGGATTGCGGGCAACGCCGCACAGTAGACCGCCCAGGCCGCTGGCCCTCCGCCTGACTGCACAGCGCGCAACGCTAGTTCCGCTTGAACCCCGCTCCCAGCCGGCGTGGCTGCAGCCAGGAGCATCTCTGGATCACGCGGGTAGTGCTGCTCGACGAAGCGGAGTGCATCATCGCCATCGGGAATCCCGTCAGGCAACCTCATCCTCGCCCACTGCACGCGCGCCTGCCCCCTCAACGCCGGCACCACCGCCACAGTCAGCACCACCCCAACCACCACGAGCCAGGCGATCCGAATGCCCCTCATCGCGGTGCCCCCTTCCCTTAGCCCATCTGATCAGCCCGCGCCCATGTGCGCAATATGCCTGCAATGTCCTGCGCGGCTCGGCTACCCCGGGAACCCCGCCTTCTCCTTCAGCCGGGGATAGGCATACCGCAGCAGCGCCTCCATGTTCCGCACGTCTTCCTTGTTGTAGGCCTTCAGCAGATCGAGCGCTTCCTGGCTGCCGCGCTCCCACTCCCGCCACAGGCGCACTGCATCCCAGCCATCCAGGCCCTCGGTCTCCGGGCTGCGCTCGATGCCCAGTGCGTGCTCGATGCGCTTCAGGCCGCCGGTGAGACCCAGCCGCCGGAACACGTGGCACAGGTCTATGTGCAGTTGGCCGAACTGCAGATCAGGGAAGCGCCGACAGAGATAGGGGAGATCAAAGCAGGACCCGAAGAAGGTGACGATCAGGCCGTAATGCTCGATGTCCTCGCGGAAGTCCTCGAGGTCCACGCCCTTCTGGTAGACGCGGACATCTGCGCCGTCATAGAGACCGACGATGGTGACGTTGTCGCCGTAGAGGTTCGTGGTCTCGATATCGAGGTAGGCGATGCGACGCGAGAACTCGGGGTAGGCGCGCCAGTGCTCCCGCCGCGGCAGCGCGCTGGCGAAGAAACGGTGATCTTCCTGCCGTAGCCGGTCCAGGGACAGCCTGACGGCATCTGTGATGCGCGCAGTGGCCGCGGCCGAGAGCCCTGCTCGTGACGGCTGGCGCAGGTAGTCACCCCAGGTGGAGAGGCCCTGGCTCCAGATACGCTGCTCGGTCTTCGGCCCAACGCCTGGAATGTGCAGGTAGCTACTGCTCAGCACCTTTGCCCTGCGCCCGCCGCCGCACCACGGTGAGGATCACCGCCAGCACGATCACGACCACTGCCACCTGGACCAGCGCGCCGACGATCCGGCCCACTGCCATCGGCTCCATGCGCTCTCGTGGCCTGTCCAGCTCGCTCACCTCGATGGTGTTGAGCCGGCCCGCGGGCTCGGCCGCTCGCTCCGACGCCCGATAGGCCGCTCGGGTGCGCAGCCCTTGCCGCTTGGCGCGCTGAAGGTTGGGCAGGATGGCCGAGATCAGGATGGCCACGATCGCCAGGACGATCATCCGCTCGACCAGAGTGGTGCTTCGCTTACGGCGGGGCATGGTCATGCCCTCCCCGAGAGTTCAATGACTTCGAGCCTGCTGCTGCACGGCGCGGACCAGCGCTTCCACCAACTGCCCTTCTGGCACAGTGGCCACCGGCTTTCCCTGAACGAATACCACACCTCTGGCGCTGCCTCCAGCCACCCCCACGTCCGCGTCCTTCGCCTCTCCTGGCCCGTTCACCACGCAGCCCATCACGGCCACCCGCAGCGACCGCCCCGCACGCCGCAACTCGCGGTCAACGGGCCGGAGACGCTCCTCCACCGCCCGCGCCAGGCCGGAGAGGTCCAACTCACACCGGCCGCACGTCGGGCAGGTCACAAGGGTGACACCAGTGGTGTTGAGTTCGAGCGCGGCGAGGATCTCCCGACCGACGCGGACCTGAAGCACGGGGGCACCAGTGAGTGACACCCGGATGGTCTCCCCGATCCCCTCTTTCAGGAGCATGCCGACGCCGAGCGCCGACCGCGCGATCCCTGACGGCGGGAGCCCCGCTTCGGTGATGCCCAGGTGCAGGGGGTAGTCCCGCTCCTGCCGGAAGCGGCGGTTAGCCAGCCAGGTGGTGCGCAGGTCGAAGGCCTTGAGCGAGACGACGATGTTGTGGAAGTGCAGCCGCTCGAGCAGCTCGACGTGGCCGATGGCTGCCTCAACCATCGCCCGAGCGAGCTGGTCCTGTACATCGCCCTCCCCCTCGTGACGTGCGCGAATGGCCTCCGGCACAGAGCCCGCGTTTACGCCCACCCGGATCGGGATGCCCCGGTCTGCCGCAGCCGCGGCGACTTGCTCAACTTGCTCGGGCCGACGAAGGTTGCCTGGGTTGATGCGCAGCTTGTCTGCGCCCTGTGCAGCCGCCTCCACCGCGAGGCGGTAGTCGAAATGGATGTCGGCGATGAGCGGGAGCTGGATGCGCTCCTTGATCGGCCCGAGGGCGCGCGCCGCCTCCATGTCCGGCACCGCCACGCGCACCAGGTCGCAGCCGGCCTCTTCCAGTGCGGCGATCTGAGCCACCGTCGCCGGGACGTCCCGCGTGTCGGTGTCGGTCATCGCCTGGACGCTTACCGGCGCGCCGCCGCCGATCTGCACCGAGCCCACCTGGACTGGTCTCGCCTGGCGCGTCATCGCAGCGTGGATTGCCCCTGCACCCGGCCCGAAGCCAGGATGGTCTCACCTCTCAGTGGACTGCCCTGCTGCAAGCCGCTCTCCCAAGAGGCAGTGCTCACGCAGCCCGCGCCATCCGCTCCAGGCGCTCGATCCGCTCCTGGGTTGGTGGGTGGGTGCTGAACGGGCTCAGCACGCCCCTCGCGGTGAACGGATTGACGATGAACATGTGCGATGTCGCCGGGTTCGCGTTCATGGGCACTCGCTCGGAGGTGCGCGCCAGCGTGGCCAGCGCCCGGGCGAGCCCACGCGGATTGCCAGAGAGCTGTCCGCCCGAAGCGTCCGCCTGGTACTCACGTGACCGGGAGATGGCCATCTGGATGAGCACTGCCGCGATACTCCCGAAGATGGCCACGAAGAGTATGGCGAACGCGTTCCCGCCACCCTCCTCATCCTGATCTCGGCCGCCGGCCCCGAGGATGGCCCCCCACTGGGCCATGCGGGCGATGATCATCACCGCTGCAGCCAGGGTGGCCGCGATGGTGCCGATGAGGATGTCGCGGTTCCTCACATGCGACAGCTCGTGGGCGATGACGCCCTCGATTTGCTCCTCGTCCATCATCTGCAGCAAGCCCTGCGTGGCCGCGACCGCGGCGTGTTGCGAGTTGCGACCGGTCGCGAAGGCGTTCGGCTGCGCCTGCGGGATCACGTACACCCGCGGCATGGGCATCCCGGCTCGCTCGGCCAGGCGCCGTACCGCCCCGTAGAGGCTCGGCGCGGTCGTCGCGTCCACCTCCTGCGCGCGGTACATCGCCAGCACGATCTTGTCGGAGTACCAGTAGGTGAGCAAGTTCACCGCCGTGGCGAACGCCAGCGCCACCACCATGCCATTCCTGCCGCCGGCCAGCTCTCCCACGAACACGAGCAGGGCCGTGAGCCCGACCATCAGGGCAATCGTCTTCACCGAGTTCATAGTCTCTCACCAGCAGCACAAGGATGCACACACGGATTATACACGATCCGGGAAGCGGCTGCTCGCGCCCGTGTACCAGGGCCCGCGCACTCGGCCGCTCCAGCGGCCGGCAAAGCACTCCGCAGAGGGAAGCCACCGAGGACACGTGGTACCCCTGGCAGGATTCGAACCTGCGATACAGGCTCCGGAGGCCTGCGCCTTATCCACTTGGCCACAGGGGCACACTGCCATTATAGCCCCGGCCCATCGCCCGGGTCAACCGCGCCGGCCCACGGGGATGATGTAGATCGGCTTCTCCTGGGAGGGGAGGCTGAGCACCCGCGCCACCGCGTCATCGTCAAACGCGCCCACGGCGCACGACCCCAGGCCCAGCGCCTCCGCCTGTAGGTGCACG
>Ga0315307_1000689_pt1 | contig 14583 bp, 13 predicted proteins | sample TDP2_MG_FD_203079 | JGI IMG/M metagenome (GOLD analysis project Ga0315307, IMG submission 203079) | Freshwater sediment microbial communities from Lake Towuti, South Sulawesi, Indonesia - TDP2 | ecosystem: Environmental > Aquatic > Freshwater > Lake > Sediment | place: Indonesia: South Sulawesi... | reverse complement strand
CCCTCTCTTTGGGACCTAGACCGGAAAGCTCACGCTAAGACCGGCCACGCTTATGTGGAGCTCATCGAGAACGAAGGGGCAGACCTTGCAAAGTTCTTTCTTAGCCATGCAGACACTACCTGTACCGATCTTGAATACCATAGAAAACTTTTGGAAAAGGGTATAACCCTGAGCTATGATTGTTTTGGTCGTGTAGAGGGATACGGCGATCATATGTGGCCCAATATGAGGACTACCAATGATACAGATCGTGTTCAAGCATTGGTCAAGCTTTGTCAGGAAGGATACGATAGGCAGCTCGTGATATCGCAAGATGTATGTTTCTTGATAAAGCTCAAGAAATATGGTGGTTTTGGTTATTCGCATGTATTGGAGCACATATGTCCTATCCTGAGAAGCGAGGGTCTGAAGGCAAAGCAAGTCCGAAACATATTAATAGAAAACCCTAAAAGACTCCTAGGGCATTAGAGTCCCAGCTGCCCCCGTAAGTGTTGTCAGCCTCGATCGATCGACAAGCTTGTGAATAGGCACCTGTGACAACATCCGCGCGGTGAATCGACTTTCGCCGAGGCTCTTCGGGTAATCTCATATAATTGGAGGGAGTGGTAGATCGATCGGTTTTGGGACTCGAAATCAACGAAAAACTGCTTAAGGGTTGATGTCTTATCAGTCAGCTATGTTGAAAGGGATCGCCGATCAATGCTCTACATCAATAAGCAGGTGTCCTGACCAAAACGGGCTTAACCCGATGTATATATGAAAGGAAACTGAATCTTCCCAAGAGACAGACCAGATACATGGGCTTCACCAAACAACACAACAACGTGTTCTCTTCTTCGCTAAACATGATAGCTAGTTTCCAATGGACGAGTCAGGTACGGATAGCCCCATAGTCGATCGATAGCCGTCAGTAGAACAAGGAATCGAGAAGGTTTACTTGGCCTGACTAAGACGGTCCCCGTCATGGGCAAAAGTCTTATATAGCTTGAGGCAAGACGGGCTGGAGATGAATAGGAAATACCTTGCGATATCGAGAACCACGGGGATCATCGCGATAGTTCTGGCAATAGCAATAGCGTCTGTAGGTGTGGCGCTATACTATGCAACGCTTCCACCTGCCGAGAAGGTAGTAACACAAACATTGACGACGACATTACCGGGTACGACGAAAGCCTACACTACAACAGAGATCTACCGCGGAAAAACTCTTACGGTGTCCGTCATGAAGGAGGCCACATACGACTATATTATGGAATACAAGTCAGAGTTCGAAGAAGCATACGGAGTGACGATACTAGTAGACGGTCTGCCCTGGGGGGGCCTGATCGAGAAACAACTCATTTCGCTCAAGGCGGACGAGGGTATATATGACGTAGTCCATACCTGTTGTGACACAGCACAGCCAATCTATTACTCGGCAGGACTGGTGGAGCCTCTGAACAGTTATGTCGAGAGAGATAACTATGACCTGTCCGACTACCTTCCTGTTGCATTAGACTACCTTGCACGTTGGCCGGAGGGTGCGAGAAGAAGAATGAAGCCAGGTGGTGACATATTATACGGCATTCCAACTCTGGCTACCGGAGCCATCCTTGCCATTAGGACTGATCTCCTGGCGGAAGCAGGCTATGAACCCAGAAACGATTGGACATGGGAAGATTTTGTTGAAATAGCCAAGGACCTAACGAAGGACGCCAATGGAGACGGAGAAATAGACGTCTGGGGGACGGCATTTGTTGCTTGCCCTGGCTATGACGGCACTGAAAGGTGGTACCTAGTCTATTCCTCTTTCGGCGGTCAAGAAGCAATGATGACGGACGAAAACTTGAATCCAATGATAGATAACGACTACACTCGAGAATCACTGAAGCTTATCAGAGATCTCTGGGAGAAATATGGAGCTGCCCCGAAATGGATAACTACCCTGTCACCTGGAATGGACGTGGAACTGTACAAGTCCGGTGAAGTAGCATCAGTTTGGTGTTGGGCGAACACGGGAGCCTCATTGTTGATGCCGAAATACAACAAGTATGCGAATGTGACAGCGATTGTGGTTCCACCAAGGGGACCCACGGGCGTTCCATCAACAGCCTTTGCAGGATGGTCATTCTCGATTGCGAAGAATTCAAGGAACAAGGATCTTGCATGGGAATTCGTCAAGTGGGTAACGAGCCGTGAAATGCAATTAAGGATGGCAGCGGGCGTACCTCCAAGTAGGACAAGCGTCTATGAAGATCCTGAGGCGCAAAAGGTAGCTCCCTATTTCCCACAAATGCAGGTGGCGTTCAAAGGTGCTGTATGCTGGCCAATGGCACCAGAAATGGCTGAGATCTGGGACGCGGTAGGAAAGGAATTCAGCGCATACATAGGCGGGGAAATAGAACTCGAGGAAGCAATAAGCAGAGCCGTCGAAGCAATCAAGACGATCGCAGCAAGATGATCCGTGAGGGTAGATGAAAACCAACAGGCTCTACCCTTTCCTATTTCTTTTTGGCGCTTTCGCTTTTATCGTGGTGATGATGTTTGTCGCATTGTGCTATTCGTTCGTATTGTCCTTTTCAGGGTATTACATAGTGGAGCCGAATTCGGAAACCGTGTTTGTGGGTCTCCAGAACTACGGTACGGCCTTCTTTGATCGAGAATTCACGGGTAGTTTGGTCACGTCATTCATTTTCATAGGCGCATCAATTGTCTTTCAGACCTGTGTAGGGCTGGGTCTAGCTCTGTTGGTGCACGCGCTTACGAGTCGAACTCTAGTGACAATAATGAGGACGATGCTAACTATTCCAATGATGGTCATGTCGGTTGCTTCCTCCTACATGTTTCTGTTGATGTTCCTGCCCGGAAAGATGGGGACCATCAATGCATTACTTTCATATTTCGGAATAGCTCCGATAGACTTCTTGGGATCGGGCGCATCGGCGATGGGGGTAGTTGTGTTGGCGGACGCGTGGGAAGGCATCCCGTTTGTGTTCTTGATACTTTATGCAGCACTCCAAGTTATCCCCAAGGATGTCTTCGAATCAGCAGAAATAGATGGTTGCGTCGGGCTGAAAAGATTAAGACATATCACCATGCCTTTATTGGCACCTGCGATAATGTCGCTGTTGATCCTTCGAGCGATAGATTTATGGAAGACATTTGACCCCGTCTACATCATTACGCGAGGAGGACCGTATCGCGCTACACAAGTTGCTACTCTGTATACCTACCTAACCGCTTTTAAATACGGCCACATCGCGTATTCTTGCGCTCTTTCAATGTTGCTAATTCTTATCCCCACAATACTTACGGCCATCACGGTCAAACAAGTGCGATTCTAGGATGTGATTTCGAAGAATGGTTATCTCCCATAGAAGAAAAAGATCGGGGAGGAACGTAGCCATTACGGTCGCCGCAGTCGCAGCACTTGCCATCTTCATGTATCCCATGTTCGTAATCGTTACAATGGCATTCAAACCTCCTTCGCTTGCAACATCGCCTGTGCTAGTTTTTCAGCCTTCCTTAGACAATTTCATCGACATGTATAGTGCAGATTTCGCGAAGTGTCTTGTAAACAGCTTGATCATCGCCAGTGGTTCGGCGGCGTTGGTGACGGTGTTTTCCTGCCTTGCGGCATATGCTCTTTCGAGATTCAACTTCCGAGGGAAAAAGCAATTGAATACATTTACTATGATGATGCGTGCATTACCCGTTGTTGCATTTGTGATTCCGATTTTCGTCATGATTTCAAAAGCTGGAATTTATGATACGTGGCTGGGTCAAATTTTCACGAGAACAGCTATTGACCTGACATTCGCTATGTGGGTGCTGAGATCTTTCTTTGATAGTGTGCCTATTGAGGTAGAAGAGTCTGCCATGATAGATGGTTGTTCTCGACTAGGGGTGCTAGTAAGAATCAGCATCCCGCTTGCTGCTCCGGGGATCGCGGTGGCTGCCATTTTTTCGTTCATCTTCTCTTGGAATGATTTTGCAGTAGCCATTGTAACAACGGGTTACAACACAAAAACCCTGCCTGTTTATCTCTCGGCGTTTAACACACAGAGAGGGCTCTTGTGGGGACCGTTGGCAGCTGGAGTCGTTGTTTCTATTATCCCAACATTGTTACTTGCCTTAGCTATCCAAAGATATATTGTTAAAGGGCTGTCGCTTGGCGCCGTGAAAGGCTGAACAAGGAACAGCTCTGAGAGCTACTCGGAAAGAGCTATGACGGAAATAGCATTCTTATAACAGCGAGCTAGATCGTGATCCGAACGCCGATTTCTGCCTGTTGTTTTGGTCTCTATCTTCAATATGGAGGGAATCAGAGACGGGTGTCCATTCGGGATTTTTTGTGGTTGTTCAACAAAACTGCTGTGAGCTCAATGCAGACATTCTACGTGCCATATACATCGTTTATGATTCCCTCCAAGTACTTCCTACCGACCTCAATGTGTTTTTCGGTGTCCGTCGCGGCCTTCGTTTCGAAATCCATAAACCCTTTGAATCCGATTACTTTCAGCATCCTCACGACGGCTTCCCAATCAATTATGCCCGACCCAGCGGGCAGATCGTAGCACAAGACGCCATCAGAATCTCTGATGTGCATGTTGAACAAACGTTTTCCGATTTTGAGGATTGACATCGGGAGATATTCTCTCGTCATGAACAGCCATCCGGTGTCCATGTTCATACCCAGGTTCTCGGACTGCACTTCTCTGAATAGAGAGAGAAACGCGTCTGTATTGCTCAGAATTGTGTAAGTGTGTGGTTCCAAGGAGAATTGTAGCCCTTCGTCGCTTGCTATGTCCGCGCATTTGGCGATGGAATCCACGTAGTTTTCCCAAATTCTGTTCCATACGAAATCGCTTGGAAGCTTGATGGTCAACTTGAAAAGAAAGTTTTTGCGTCCTGCAAGTAATGGATAAATGTATCGAGGCGCGTAATCCATGGGTGTCTCCAGACCTATTGGCCAATGAGCGACCGTACTCACAATTTTGGTTCCTAGCTGCTTGGCTACCTCCACTCCCTGCCTAAAGACTTGGATGCTCTCGTTTTTCTCTTCTTTTCTCAAAGAAACGAGACCTTCAATAAGTGCTGAGTATATAGCAAATTGAGATATCGTTAGATCATTTTCTCGACATAGTTCAACTATCTCTTCGATTCTCCGTGGTGTATAGTACTCCGATAGGTCTTTCTTGGGAGAAATATAATCTTGAGATACGATCAGTTCAACGGCCTTAAATCCCAACTTCCCTATTGTCTTAATGGCTTCGTTGCTTACACCATGTTCTTGCGTGGTCAGTATCCAGGAACAACAACCAACCTTTGGACTTTCCATTTGCCCTGCCTCTTAGGGCGAGACTGGATCCACGTATATAAGGGTTTCCGGCCCTTACTTGCAGGTGTAATGTGAATTCTTTCTTCTCTTACATCGATCGATTTTCCAATGTGTGAAACTGCTATCGGAATCTCCCTCTGGCCGCAATAAGCCATATTGTTTCCACTTGGTCGTCTCTAATTCCGTACAATTTGTCATGCAGGTTCATTGTTGTGCATACGTGGCTCGGAATCAACTCGAGCTTGTCCCCCACATTCATTTCGATGGCGGGATTCTTGAGCTTCAAAATCCCATGTTCCTCGCTCAGATGGACGATTTCCAATTCTTCGATTCCCTTAACGTACGGTTTGCCAAATTCCTGTGATATGCTTTTCATTCCGGCGTCAATAACCAATCTGTCTCGTGCAGGCCTACTTATTACAGTGCATAGTAAAGTAAGGGCGCAGCCAAATTCAGGAACTACCTTCTTGTATCTTGCATCCATCAACACATACGATCCAGCCTGTACTTCCGTTACTCCTGGATACTTGCCCGTGATATTGTAGGTACCTGTGCCACCAGCACTTGCGATCTCAACGTTCACACCTGCATCTTGAAGCATGTCCTTGGTTTTTATCAGTAGGTTCATCGCTTTCTTGCACTCTATTTCTCTCTTTCTGTAATCATCAATGAAAACCGCGTGCCCCTCGTAGCCCATGAGACCTCTAAACTCTAACCCCTTGCATTCCAGCATCTTTTTAGCAAATGAAAGCGTTGGTTTCCCCGGTTCTACGCCGCATCTATTCATTCCAACGTTGACTTCAATAACTACATCGAGCTTTGTTCGCTTTCCAGAAGCGGCCAGAGAGAGAGAACGCATGTTTTCGATGCTGTCTACAGCCACTATAACCCCGCTGTGCTTGGCCAGATTTACCAGTCTCCATATCTTATGCTCACCGACGACTTGGTTTGTAACCAAGATGTCCTTGATTCCGGATTCGGCCATTATTTCGGCTTCACCCAGTTTTTGACAGGCTATCCCGCTTGCGCCTGCTTCCAGTTGTTTGTGAGCAATGATTGGAGTTTTGTGGGTTTTTGCGTGTGGACGTAGATTAGACTTGGCGTTCGAAAAAAAACTCGCCATCTTTAGAATATTTTCCTCCATAACGTCCAAGTCTACCAGCAGTGTGGGAGTATCAATATCGTACTTGTGCACGTCTTTCATATGTCTTCTTTCAATCACGGATTACGAACCATCAAAGACGCTTAAATGTCTTTCGCAATGCTGCACATCAATCGATCGTTCTAGCATCTCCGACGTTTCGCATATCCCCCCTTTCGCCCACCGACGAAAATAAAGTCCTATCAGAAGATCAATGTTATCGATCTACCGAAAAATTAATTAGCGCAACGAAGCCGCGAGACTCATGGACGAAAAGGACATCTTTGCCAACCTTACCGAATCTTGTCTAAATTTCGATCCAGAGGCTGCTCGAAAATATGCCAAAGAAGCTATTGAAGCCGGAGTAGACCCGATCGAAGCAATTGAGAAGGGATTAGCACCTGGTATTCGCAGGTTGGGTGAGAAATTTGAAAATGGCGAAGTATTCTTGCCAGAATTGATTATGGGTGGAGTCGCCATGCAGGACGCGATGAAAATACTAGAATCGAAAATACCTCAGGGAAAAGAAAGAAAGATTCTGGGAAGGGTACTGCTGGGCACCGTAAGGGGAGACATTCATGATATCGGCAAGAATATCGTTGCTTCGCTACTCAAAGCCAATGGTTTCGAAGTTCATGACGTAGGCGTTGACGTTCCTACTGAGGTTTTTGTTCAAAAAGTAAGAGAACTGGAACCTGACGTTGTCGGGTTATCAGCCCTCCTAACCACCACTCTGCCGGCTCAGAAAGAAGTGGTAGCAGCCCTGGAGCAAGCTGGCCTGAGAAAAAGAGTTAAGGTAATTGTCGGAGGTGCGGCTGCTAGCAGAGACTGGTGTGTAGAAGCAGGAGCCGATGGCTACGCGGGCGACGCCGTTGGTGCAACAAAACTAGCGAAGGAAGTGCTGGGAAAATGAGACAAGGTATCCATATTTCTCGTCCTTTAAAGATCCTGACGGACGATGAACTATATCAGCTTCATGTCGCCTCTGTAAGAACATTGGAAAAGACCGGCTACATGATTGAGCACATGAATGTTCTAGAGAAGTTGGAGAATATGGGATCAGAAGTAGATTACAGAACAAAGATCGCGAAGATTCCTGAACAGCTAGTCATGGAAATGTTGGGAAAGGTTCCAACCAAAATAACGTTCTGTGGTAGAAAAAAGGATAATGATATTGCTCTTGAAAGGGGTCATTCTTTTGCAACCAGCACGGGAGCATCAGTGTATGTCGTTAGTCCTGATGGAAAATACAGGGAAGGAACTACCAAAGATGTGGAACGGTTCGCAAGGCTTGCTAACGCGCTAGACAATATTGATCTTACGAACGGTATGATTGAATCTCAGGAAATCCCTCACGAATTAAGGGACATATACACTGCCTCAACGATGCTGAACAATACGGAAAAACATTACAACTATGTCACTCATGGTAGCGAGGGAGCGAGAGCCATAATTAGGATGGCTGCAGCCATCGTCGGTGACGAAGATCGACTGAGAGAGAGACCAATAGTCTCGGGCGCAGCTCCTCCTTCTCCTCCTTTCTACTACGACAAGACGGCCTTGGACATTTTCCTCGAATGGGTGAAGCACGGTCTTCCTGTGCGGATCGGATCTCTTCCGATATCAGGGGCTACGGCGCCTGTCACGCTCGCCGGAACCATAGTTGAAAACAATGTTGACTGCTTGGCATCCATTGTGATCTCTCAAGTGGTGAATCCCGGAACACCCGTACTAATGGGAGGCCTCTGTGCCAACCTTGACATGAGGACAGGCACTTTGGCTCAAGCGTCTCCGGAACAGGCATTGATGGCTGTATGCGTAATCCAACTAGCTCACTACTATGGATTGCCCGTATTTGTTTTCACCGGAATGACTAATGCAAAGATTCCAGATGGACAGATGGGGTACGAAAAAGTTGTGTCAACACTGCTGCCGCTTCTCGCCGGACCAAATGTTCATTTTGCCGCGGGAAACTTGAGTTCGGCGATAGCAACAGCCTATGAACAATTGGTAATAGACAATGAAATCCTGGGTATGCTACGTCGGATTGCCGAAGGAATTGAGATCAATCAGGTCACACTGGCAATTGACGTCATGGAGAAGGTAGGTCCCAGAGGACATTTCCTTGAACAGAAACACACACTGGAACATTTCAAGAAGGAGCACTGGATCCCCCTCATCAGCGAAAGGAGAAGTGTAGATGGATGGAGGGCAGATGGAGCAAAAGACATTGTTCGGCGAGCTGAAGAATATGTTCAGGAGATCCTTAGTGCACATCAACCGGAGCCTCTATCCGAAGAGATAAAAAAAGAGATAGATCACGTTGTGAAAGACGCTGAAAGAAAGATTCGATGCAAGAGATAGTCTAGAGTTCGTTCGATCGTTTCTGTCCAAGAGACCCTTCCGTTTGCTACAGTGAAAGACTTAGAGAGGGAAGTGGCAACTGGGATACAGACCTTGGCTTATGGTTATGGGCTGATTCTCGGACTGGTCCCATAAAGGGTTAGCTTTTCTCGATCGATCATTAATGGCACGTGTTTGTCCGAAGCTCGGTTGATCGAAGCTAGATCAATCGATCAAGAAACTCTTTGCTTTCTAGGGCCGCAGCGTCCGGATCCACAACTGATGCATCGCTCAGTTCGACGCAAATGTATCCTTGATAGTTGATCTGTCTCAGCGCGCCCAAGAACGTTCTAAAGTTCAGAGTACCTTTTCCGGGTGGAACGGATGCGTTTGACTTGTCTAGATCCCTGATATGAACGTGAGCCAACAAGTTGCCGAGCATTTTCGTGCAGTCAATGAGGGATTCCTTCTCACGGGTAGAATGACAAGTGTCGATCATCACGCGGAGGTTCTTAGATCCAACTTCCTTTATCAGTCGGATCGCATGATTGATGTCCGAAAGGATTATGTTCGGCCAGTACAGCTTTGATAAGGTTTCCAATACCAGCACCACGTCCTCTTCCTCAGCAACGGCCACACACTGCTTCGTGCCTTCAACGGCCCAATTCCATGCGTCATCGTAAGATGTGCCATACAAGATCCAGCCAGGAATCATGATTACAATGCGGCTTCCAAGCCTTGCTGCCAACTTGACTGAATCGTTGATGTATTGAATCGCTTCTTTTCTTTGATTTTCCTCAGGGCTCGCCATGTTGAGATGGAACCATGTGGGACCTGGGCATATGGATGAGACGCTTATTCTGTTCGTCCGCAAGCAACTCGCTATTGTCTGAATGTAATCACCGGTGGCATCGCTCGGCCATAGATGCGGTCGACTAACTGGGATCTCAATATTCCTATATCCAACGTTTGCAATCCTTTCTATTGCCTCCGTTAATGTATACCGGAAGTAAAGCATTGTGGAGAGGCTAATCTTATTGCCGTCCATTTTCGGGTTGGCTCCTTCTTTCATTCCCTGGCAACTCCTTCTTATGAACCTATTGCCCTCTTAACGGTAAGCCAATAGGCGCGTGTTTCTCAGAAGATTCTACCGCGGCAACTCCTACCTCAACAGCCCTTAGGCCGTCCACTCCAGTCGACCGTGCTACCGGCTTGTCTTCTCTAATACATTCAACGAAATAAGCTACCCTTTCAGAGAAGCCATCTCTAGGTGATGCCCAGCTCATCTCGGGCTTGTCGTCTCTTTGTAAACTGAGAAAGGAATTTTGGGTATCCCTGAAGTGGAGGACTCCCTTGCTTCCGAAGACCTCTCCTAGATTCCATGGCGTATCCCTCGATCCTGACCACGTTCCAGCTACGACACCCAAGGTGTCATCCTTGAATCTCAATGTTACAATACTGTGATCGTAGGGCGGGTTTTTCCCCTTGAATATGGGTACTAGGCGAGACGTTTCACTGTACACGGACTTAACCTCACCATGATACCATCTCAACAGATCATAGAAATGAATGTTGTACTCGACTAGTTGCCCTCCGCTTTTCTCTGGATCCATAATCCATCCTCCTTGCTTCCCAGCCGCAACATTGGGACTTATTGCTCCTCTGAAATGTGAGAACAATGGCTTGCCGATCTCACCTTTGTCAATCAATTTCCTTGCTCTAACTGTTATGTCATTGAACCTGTACTGAAACTGCAATATCAACTTAACCTTGTTTTTTTCCGCAGCCTCTATTATTTCGCGGCATTCACGCACATTCCTAGCCATTGGTTTTTGAACACATATATGCTTTCCAGCCCCAGCAGCCTTCACCGCTTGAGTAGCATGGAGAAAGGGAGGCGTGCAAATCTCTACCACCTGAATGTCACTCCTCTCTAGTAACTCATCAAAATTGGTCGTCCACTCGCAACCGTGGGCGCGGGCTAGCCCTTTCGCGGCTTCTTCACTGACATCAAATATCAAGCCTGCTTCCGCTCCTTCGACCTTTGAGTAGGCGTCTGCGGCCTTGTTTCCCGCCCAGCCAGCTCCTACTATCCCCGCCTTTATTATTTCCACCATATCACATTCGAATAGCGACCGACTGAGCGAGTATTTAGCTTCTTCGCTGCGCATTAATCGAAAGTAGAAGAAATCGCGACCCCAAGGAAAACTTAAATACGTTGGCTCGGGCTCAACCGTGGTGCCAACGATGAAGCTGGGGCTATTCACTGTGACATGGGAAGGTCTCTTCTACAAAGGAAGAGCTTTGTCCCTAGAAGAGCAGATATCAAAAGCAAAAGAGTTTGGGTTCGAGGGAGTTTCGCTAAATGCAAAGAGACCAGTGGCATTTCCACTCGACTTTGACAAAAAGAGAAGAAACCAAATAAAGGAGCTTGCCCAATCGCTTGGGATTGATATATGTGCGGTCGAGCCTATGTCCAATTTTTCAAGCCCAATCAATGAAGAAAGAGAAGCTAACCTGTGCTATGTGAACGAATGCATACGTTTTGCGAACGACCTGGACTCGAGAATAGTGAAGGTGTTTGCGGCTTGGATGGGCGTGACCCTTCACAATGGTCTCGGAACATACATGTTCGCCAGGAGCCGAACCTATCCGTTCGTAACACCCTTGGATCAGTGGAACTGGTGTGTAGAAGGAATCAAAGAATGCGCCAAGTGGGCTGAGGAGTACGGAATCATCGTGGCCATACAAAACCATGCGCCCGTAGTAAGAACTGGGTACGAAGATGTATTGCAGATGGTGAGTGAAATAGGCGAGGACAATGTGAAACTGTGCTTGGACGTTCCGCTTTTCCATCGACAGGACGATGAATACATTAAGGAGGCTGTTCAGAAATGCAAGGACCTAATTGTTTTATCGCATTATAGTTCTATAGACTTCGACGAAACACCCATGGGGGGAATAGTGCAGAAACCACACGTGTACATCCCGGGAGAACCGTTGATAAATTACAGAGCCTTCTTCAAGGAACTGAAGAAGATAGGATACGACGGCTTTCTCACGTCGGAGGAGTGTTCACCCGTTCTGGAGAATCATAAGTATCAAGGGATTGAGGTGGTAGATAGGCACGTTAAAGCAGCTCTAAAGCACATGAAGCAGCTAAGAGCTCAAGTGTAGCTAGCATATTGCATCTCGTTACGGTCAATCATATGTCGTTCACATCGGGAGGAACAAGTCTCGGGCCGCTCCGACTAATTATTGCTAACCATTGATCGGTCGATATTCGATCGATGTGACAGGTATGTGGAAAACCCCTCTAGTAAGGCTGAACAACGTAAGTAGAAGATTTGGACTGGCGGTCTACGGAAAAATCGAGACGGTCAACCCCACAGGGTCGCACAAGGATCGTGAGAGCATCAAGGTAGTTGTGGATGCCATTAGGAAGGGCTATAGGGGTGTGGGTTGCGCCAGCACCGGAAATGCGGCCATATCCTTAGCCGCCTATTCCTTGATGAAGGGGCTGGAATGCCACATTTATGTTCCAGAAAGTATAAGCCAAGAGAGATTGACTTTGATTAAAGCCTTTCGGCCCAAGATACGGTACGTCACAGGCGGCTATATGGGCGCGGTTCGAAAGAGTAACGTGGAGATGAGTCGAAGGCAAATATATAATGCAAATCCTGGAACCTGTGCTGCGAAGATTCTAGGAAACTTCGAGATAGGGAAGGAGATAGCAGATCAACTTAGACCTGACCTCGTGATATGTCCAACCAACAATGGAACTCATCTGACAGGTGTGTGGATGGGTCTGAAATACCGTGGTTTACGATCGAGAATCGTCGCTGCCACCGCCGCGCACACGGAGATAGCGGACAGCATACACGGGTTCCATAAACTAGATGAGCCCGGCCTCACCAAAACGCTATCGGTATCAAAAGGGGTGGTTGTCGATGTGGATGACGATGAAATAATCGAGGCGCTACGTCTTCTCGTTAAGGATGGAATCATTGCTGAGCCGGCGGCAGCTGCTTCAGTAGCAGCCATCAATCATCTTAACACCAGCAAGAAAACGGTCTGCTGCTGCAGCGTAACGGGTTCCGGAACGAAATTCCCAAGGCTTCTCAGAAAAGTCATCCTTCCACCAGCGCATAATTCGTGAGACAAGCCCCCGAGATTGTCGTAGGACTGTACGTCGGCCTCAGCAGATTCTGTAACCCCAGTGTCTTCCAATGACTCGAACGGGTCGTATGTAAACGGTCTGTAGCCAACTTTGCTGACGCCGCGTGAACAACCCCTCTCTTTTGCTTCGCCATCTGCGCAAGACATAAAAGATGTCTTCTCATGTATCAAGCAAAGACAAGCGGTTCGGTGGGTATACATGAAAAGCCGGGACCTCGTCTTCAAAGCAATAGGTTTCGACGGACCAGAGCATGTTCCCATGGAGTTTCCAAGTCTTGGTGATGTAGACATAATCCGTATTCCGTTATTCCCGGATCTTGAGGGATGGGATTTAGGTCGTGTCTGCAGGGACGAGTGGGGTTGCGTCTGGAATACGACGGATAAGACGATGGGTCGGCCGGTGGTTCATCCTCTGTCTAACTGGGAAAACCTTGATGGCTACAAGTTCCCAGATTGGAGAGGTAGGCGCCGCCTCAAAGAGGCCAAAAGACAGTTCTTGAAGATGCGTCCTCTGAAAAAATATATGATCGGTTCTAGCAACTTCACGCTGTTCGAGCGTATGCACTTCCTCAGAGGGTTCAACAATCTCATGAGCGATTTTCACCTGAACAAGAACCGGGTGCAACTGTTGGCCGACAGCGTGCTTGAGTTGGAAATAGTATTGGTTAAACAGTGGAACGAAGTCGGGGTTCATGGGGTTTATTTCACAGACGATTGGGGATACCAGAAAGGCCTCTTTGTCAGTCCTGAACTCTGGCGGGAGATTTTCAAGCCGCGATACGCGAAGCTGTTTCAGGTCACTCATGAGCAGGGTATGCACGTGTTTTTCCACAGCGACGGCAGAATCTATGAAATAATCCCCGACCTGATCGAGTGTGGCGCTGACGTACTGGCCATTCAGCTCAAACTGAATGGCATCAACAATCTAGGCAGAGATTTTGGAGGAAAAGTCTGCTTCGCGGGGGGCGTAGACTACCAGAGTACTTTGGTTTATGGGACCAAGGATGACATACGACACGAGGCACAGCTTCTCGTTGAAAGCCTTGGACGATCAAACGGAGGTTTTATCGCACAAGAATGTGATGAGCTTGAGGCCCTTGGCATACCCAAGGAGAATAACAAGATAATGTACGAGGCCTTCAAAGAGTTTGGAAGATCGATCGGCCCGGAAGTGGGATAGATCAACATCGGATGCTTGTATTTGGAAGTCACGTATCATTCGATCGATGCAGTCTAAGGGCAGTAGCCGCAGCGCCAATAGGACTAGTATTGAACGCGGGAGATTGGTCGGTCCGGGGCCAGGGTTGCTTGACGGTATAGGGCTAAGGTGATGTCTAACGCTTGGAGTTCATGTGTGGTGGAAAAGGATAGGTGCTCTAGAGCTGCTTAAGAAATGGATAGAAGACTGATTGGATCTGATCGATCGAAGCCATTCTCCATCCACGTAGTTTCTGAGAGTCAAAACCTCCCTTATTGGCTCTTCCAAGATTGCCATCACTCATTCACATTTCTAGCTGGATTGCACTTCTTTTGCTTTCGTCTCTAATACACTTAGCGCCTCCTGGACACACTCCTTTTTGATCGATCGATCAGTACTAGG
>Ga0315307_1000687_pt1 | contig 14619 bp, 8 predicted proteins | sample TDP2_MG_FD_203079 | JGI IMG/M metagenome (GOLD analysis project Ga0315307, IMG submission 203079) | Freshwater sediment microbial communities from Lake Towuti, South Sulawesi, Indonesia - TDP2 | ecosystem: Environmental > Aquatic > Freshwater > Lake > Sediment | place: Indonesia: South Sulawesi... | reverse complement strand
CGTCCCGCTTGGGCGAGAAGGAGGCGGGGTCACAGTACCAGTGGAGGTAGTGAGACCAGCCCCGCAGTCTCACCTCTGTGGCTAGGCAGTTCATGAGTCGGTACCCGCGGTCACCACGGTCCCCGTCACGAGCCCCAGTGCCCGGCTCGTCGTCGAGATGATCGAACCACTGCTGCTGGAGGCGATCCCCCTCTCTCACCAGGTCCCCGAACTCGCGGTCCATGCAAAGCGCACGGGCCCTCTCGCACATCTCTCCAGGAAGAGACATCACCCAGCCTCGAGCGGTGGTGAACACCGCGATGGGGCCCCGGCGCAGAGGCCAGGGGCTGTCGGCGGCAGAGGCCACCTCCGGCCTGGGCACGATATGCCGGCCTCCATCGCGCAGTTGCTCTGGTGCGCAACCGAGATAGCGCGCCCACCGGGAGTCAAGGAAAGCCACTAGGTCGAGCATGGGTCTCCTGCAAGCAAAGCCGGCTCACCAGTCCTGGGCATCGTAGGCGGAGCGGCCTCGCCGCTGCCTGTGGGGCCTTCCAGCAGCGCAGTCAATCTCCCTACTGCCGCCTGCTTGGTGCGCGTGTCCGAGTGCAGGTACTTGGCAGTGGTCTCCAGTTCGGAGTGCCCGAGCGGCTCCTGGACAGTGCGGGTGTCTACCCCGTTGCGGATGAGATGGGTGGCGAAGGTGTGCCGCAGCTTGTGAGGGATGATCCTCTAGCCGGCCAGCCCCGCCTTCTGGATCACGATCTTGAGCATGCGGTTGATGCAGCGGCCGTCAATCGGACGGCCCTTCCAGGCGCTCAGGCCGGCCCGCCGGGCGCTCGACACCTGTAGCTGTGTCCGCCAATGGCCGGAGATGGCGACTGCGGCCTCTCATCCTCTGTTTCGATGGGAGTTGTGCCAATCCGTCCGCCAGTGCAGAGACCCTCAGGACGCCCCTAGATGGCTCCAGGTTGAAATGATCGGACACGGGGTGCGACTCTCGAGCGGAGTAGCACCTGCACTCTTGGGCAGTTCGCGGCCTCCCAGGTGCCCGAAGCTGCATACCAGGTCTGAGCCTTCAGTCCGTGAGTGCCCACTTCGGGGGCAGGCCTAAGACCACGCGGAGCCACTGCCGGGCCTTGGCACCGATATTGCGGCCAGAACTAGGCACGGACGCCCTGAAGGGTCGCCGCCGGGGCTAGCGAACCCTTCGGGTGGCGAGGGCCGGTCCTGAGTGACCGCGCTGGTGAGTCGCAGCCTCTTTGCATCCCCTCCTAATCCGGCCCACCTGATCGGGGTCAGGCGACAGGACCCCGTGCCCGTTGCGTGCGGGCAAGGAGGTAGGAGGATGAGACGTTTGACCCCATGCTTCGTGGCCATCGTCGTGCTCCTCGCCGCGGCGTGTGCGCCCGCGAGCGCCGCCGTCCTGCCCGTCCCCAGCCCAGAGTACCCCACCATCACGGATGCGATGGCCGCGGCCGTCTCTGGTGACACGGTCCTGGTGGCCGCCGACTGGACGTGCTACGAGTCCGGCATCGTGATGAAGGACGGCGTGGTGATTCAGGGCGCGGGCGCCGAGGTCACCACCATCAACGGCGGCGGCACGGAGCTCGAAGCCGTTCTCATCGCTCCGCCTGGTGTGACCCCATCCGCGGTCCTCGATGGGTTCACCATCACCGGCGGCCTTCGTTTCGGCGGGCTCTGGATCGAGGGTTCCCCGACGATCAGCAACAACATCATTGCCGGGAACCGCATTGTCGACTACGCGGGCGGGGGCATCACGGTCCTTCACGGTTGTCCCGAGATCGCCTACAACACTATCTCCGGGAACGCGTACGTCGAGAGTGTCCCGACTGGCACTAATCCGTCTCCCGCGGGAGGCATCTATCTCGAGGCCAGCGGTGCATTCGTGCACGACAACGTGATCGAACAGAACACCTCAGAAAGCAACGGCGGCGGGGTCTCCTGCATGGCCGGCAGCCCCATCATATCGCGAAACACCATCGCGAGGAACGTGGCCGCGAGAAGGGGAGCTGGCATTGCCTGTTGGTACTCTGTTGCCTCGATACTAGACAACATCATCTCTGACAACTCCGGGCAAACGGGCGGCGGTGGCATCCACTCCGGCTGCTGGTCCTCATGGGGTCAGGGCGTGGTGATCAGCGGGAACGTGATCACCGGGAACCGGATCGAGAACGCGGGTGACGGCGCCGGAGCCGGTGGCGGGGGTATCCAAGTCTTCGGGGGTATTCACACTATCACCGACAACCGGATCGAGAGCAACTGGGCCGCGTTGTCCGGTGGAGGCATTGATGTGACGCTCGCTGCCGGGTCGGTCGGCGAGATGCTGATTGCCCATAACACGATCAAGGGCAATTCCTCGGGGTACGTCGGAGGAGGTGCCTGGCTTGGGCTCGGCATGATACTTCCGCCGGAGTCGGTGATCCGCTTCGAGGACAACCAAGTGATAGAGAACACCGCCGACACCTGGGCAGGCGGTCTCTCCCTCGGTGCCGGTGTGATCGCTCACCGGAACACCATCGAGCGGAACGTCGCCGGGGAGGGTCCGCCCAACCTGGGACGCGGTGGAAACGGTGGCGGTATCGTCACCTGGAGTGGGGGTGTCCTCAGCCGCTTCGCGACCGTGAGCAACAACACCATCCGGGAGAACGTGGCCGATAGCGGCGGCGCCATTCATCACTACGGCGATGGATCGGCCATCATCGCCAACAACCTGATTGTCCGCAACACGAGTCGCGAGAACGACGCTGCGGTCAAGCTGAGCGATCGGCCCGGTCAGGCAATCGTGACCGGCAACACGATCGCTGACAACCTGGGGATGGGAGTGGTCGTGGTGCAGTGCTTCGCGCACCGGCACCAGCTCGTGAACAATGTCATGTGGGGCAACGAGGGCTATGATCTCTATGTTACCTGCGGGCCATCGAGCGATCCGTACACCGGCTACTGCGATACCGGCGTCGCATGGTTCCCCAACGGCATGACCTTCGGTCCCGGCGACTTCAGCCTTGACCCGCTGTTCGTGAACGCGGCAGGCGGGGACTACCACCTAGCAGCGCTCTCGCCTTGCATTGATGCGGGCGACCCGGCCGGCGACTATACCGGCCAGACGGACATGGACGGAGAGGACCGGCTGCGGGGGCCGCGAGTGGATACCGGCGCGGACGAGGCCCTCGCGAATGCGGTGATCCTGTCTCCAGCCGTCGGCGAAGTGCTCAACGACGTGCACTACCCCGTGTTCACCTGGGAAGCGTACCCTGAAGCCATCTCCTACTCGATCAGCGTGCGCCCGGTCGGCGAAGCCGATGTGTGGTCGGTGGACCTTCCGGCGGGCGTCACCGAGGTCCAGTGCGGCGTCTACCTCGAGGGTGGCGAATACGAGGTGGCGGTGGTCGCTCACACGCCGGCTGGCGATGCGGGGCGCCGAGCCAGGTTCGTGGTGTACTCGCCAGAGCCAGTGATTCGGGACGTGTTGCTGGCGTGCGGATACATAGTCGACGCCCAAGGCGTTGAGTCTTACGCCGAGTGTGCCCAGATCCGGGTACGCGACATGGATGCTGGGCAGAACGTGTCGATCACTACTCTGGACCCGAAGGCCCAGACACGACCTGGAGCACTTGATTGCGGCGGCTCGTGGAATGAGGGCACCTACACGCGCGCACAGAAGTGGGCCGGCTGGAACCAAACGCAGCCACTGGCTGCGGGCGACTACGTGATCACCGCCGTGGATGCCACGTCTCTCTCTGACACCATCACCGTCACCGCGCCGCCAGTGCGCAGTGCCCCGACCATCCTCTCCCCAGGGAATGGCGGCGTGGTCACCGACATTGTCCCGACGTTCACCTGGGAGGCCGTACCTGGCGCCTCGTACTTCTGCCTCTGCCTGGAGGAGGCTGGGCACAACACCCCGGTGCTGTGGCGCAGGGGCGACATCCCGGGCGATGCTGTGGGTGTGATGTACGGCGATGGCGGCACGGTGCGGGACGCCAGCCTCACCCCTGGCTCCCTCTACAAGCTGCGCCTGATCGCGCAGTTCGCCGAGGATGACCGGGTAAGCAACCCCCGGGTCGCGCTGTGGTCCAGCTCCGAGCGCCACGTGGACTTCTGGGTAGCGCCGAAACCGGCGCCGGTGCCGGTGCAGGGGACGATGATGGTCAGCAACTGCTGCCCTGGGCCCCCCGCAGTGTGGTTCCTGACGGGCGACAACACTACCGTGATCCCAGGCCCAGCCGGCATCCGACCGGAAGGCGACCTTTCACCTGATGGACAGTGGGTCGTCTACCAAGACTTCAGCTCAGCTCGCGCCTGTAGGCCGGACGGCAGCGACGACCACCTCATCATCGAGATGCCTGGATCGGTGTGCGGCCTGCGCTGGTCCCCGGATGGCCGCCGGATAGCGTTCAACTCGCCCACAGAGGACGACCCCACGCCTCCGGGGTGCGCGGGCGCGGGCGAGGTGCATACCGTCAACGCGGATGGGACCGGGCTGACCCGACTGAGCCACCACGTCGGGCCAGACAGCGTGCAGGGCTGGTCCCCAGATGGCACGCGCCTCCTCTGGATGGAGTGGGAGGTCGGGGACTGGCAAGTCCGCGGCATGGTAGGGCGCGTCGACGGGTCGTCTGTGCAGCAGATCACCGGGCCCGGGATGCCAGTCAGCACTGGGGAGCTCCAATGGGCCCCGGACGGCAGTCGCATCGGAGTGAACTGGCTGAGCTGGGTGGGGGGCGAGCTGACCGGCGCGCTGGGCACCATCGGGCCCGATGGCACCGGCTATCAGCCGCTGCTGAGCTGGACGGTGCCTCCGGCCGCGACCAACGACTGGTGGTTCGGGCCAGCCCGCATGAGGTGGTCTCCGGACGGGAGTCAGCTCGCCTTCACGGCGGCCTTGCAGACCTTGCCCGAGGGCGAAGGGGCTCATCCGGACGGCGAGCTCTACCTGCTGAACGCCGATGGGTCTGGCCTGGTCAGGCTCACCTACGACTACATCAAGAACTACGTCTCGTCGTGGCGTGGACCCAACACGACTCCCGGTGCCAACGCCTCGACAACCATCTGTGACACGACCATCACGTTCGCGGAGGTCACCGACCCTGGCCTCACGACGGCGACGGTGACGGAGACGCCGATTGACCCGGTGGATCCGGAGCCGACCAACTTCCAGTTTATCGACGAGTACTACAGCATCAGCACCACCGCGAGCACGATAGGATCCATCACGATCCAGATCCACTATGAGGATGCAGAAGTGCCCGACGGGAATGAGGATGCCCTGAAGCTGCTCCACTGGGAGAGTGGCCACTGGGTGGACATCACCACAGGCATAGACAAGGACAACAACGTCATCACCGGCCAGTGCACCGCGCTCTCGTCGTTCGTGATCGGGTCGGGCCCGAAGCTAGAGGGTCTGCTGCCGCCGGTCAACAACGACGGCTCTTCCATCTTCAAGCTCAACTCCACCGTCCCAGTCAAGTTCAAGCTAACCGCCGCGGATGGCAGCCTGCTCACCACTGCCGACGCCCGGCTCGCCGTGGCCCCGGTCAGCGACCAAATCGTGGGGCGATACGAGGAAGCGGCGAGCACCAATGCCCCGGACGCAGGCAACGCCTTCCACTACGATCCAGAGGAACAGCAGTACGTGTTCAACCTGGGCACGAAGGGCAGAGCCCCCGGCACCTACAGCCTGAAGGTATCGGTCAACGGGGTAGTGATGAAGGAGGTCCTGATCTCACTTAAGTAGCGCGTCGGGCCTCACTCATGACGTCTGACGGCCGGGCGCTCTCTGTGGGAGGGCGCCCGAGCCGCGTCGGGCCGCCGGGGTTCGGTACGCTAGCGGCCAAACGTGTTGCCCCAGCTCGCGCCTCTGCTGCTCCCACACCGCCAGCAACCGATAGAGCCTCTCGAGCGAGAGGCCCTCTGGCTCCGCTCCGTCCAGGCTATACCCGATCGGGCTGGGCGCTATGGGAACGTGGGGCCCGGTTCCCCCGTGGCCTCTGCGGCCGCGCCAGAGCTGATGGTGAACCGTGGGGCCCCACTGTACTCATATGAAGAGGTTGACGTCTCCGGCCTCCGCCTTGTCCAGGTACACGGCGACGCCGTGTGGCTCCTGCTGTTTGAGCTTTGCACAACGCTTTTCCAGGAACACCGACCAGTTGGCACGAGTCGCTTCGACGCAGCGACGGTGCGATGCGAGGTCCTTGACCATGGCGGTGCGCCCCAAGGAAGCTGTGACGGCATCGTCGCCATGGGTCATAGCCAGTTCATGCTACCCAGAGCGGCGCCAGGACAGTGCTTGGGTGCATGAGTGGCGGCACAGCCTCAGCCCGCGGCGGGCTCTGGGTCAGGCGCATCGCCGTCGGGCTGCCGAACTCCGAACAGCCCCGTCAGCTTGCCCACGGCCGCCTGCTTGGTCTTCGTGTCCGAGTGCAGGTACTTCGCTGTGGTCTCTAGTTCTGAGTGGCCGAGGAGTTCCTGGACCGTGCGAATGTCCACCCCGTTGCGGATGAGGTGGGTGGCGAACGTGTGGCAGAGCTTGTGTGGAGTGATCGCTCGTGCTACTACAACGAGCGTCGGCCGCACCAAGCCCTGCAGCATCTGCCGCCGGAGGCCCCCGACGCCTATCCGTGCGAGGGCAGGATCGTTGCTCGCCCGGTGCTCGTCGGCCTCGTCGACGACCACTGCCAGCTCGCCGCGTGATGGAGTCCTGGCTTGACTCGACCGTTTGGTGCCGTACCTGCGTCCCCGCGTGGCCTTCTCGGCCTGATCATGGCCGCCGCTAGGGAGGGGCGAGCGCGCTGAGACGACCAGTCGACTATACCAGAGTGCAGGTCAGCCCCCGGAACACGCCGAAGACCTCCCTGGACGAGTTTCGGAGCACTACTCCCCTGCTCCAAGCATCCACGATGGCCGCCGAGCGGTCCAACATAGCCTCGGAACTCGCCGAATCTCCCGCTGGAACCCGGAGATCGTCCCTGGGCCTTCCGGCTGGGCCAGTAATGGGCAAACGACGATTGCCTCGAGGGAGCCGGGCAATGCAGGCTGTGGAGGAATTGGCGTGAAAGGGCGGATCGGTTTCGCTATCCTCATCGTCCTGCTGACCACTCTCTGGTGCGTCGCGCCGTTCCCCGATGGCATGACGCACGCTGCGGTCGCTCCTCCCGCGGATATGGAGGTTCATCGGCCCATACCTTGTTCACCCTATCTTTCCGGTTGGGAGTATCCTTACCCAGGGTACACCGGATGGCTTGACGTCGTGCTGGTGGACGGACATCTCAGCCTGCATTGCTGGTTCACCTACGCGTCTGGCCACACACGCTGGGAGGAGAAGGTCGCAGTGGATGATGCAGTCTACGTCAGCTATGATCCTGATGGTCATGACACCGGTTTCCTAGGGCCCATCAGGTACCATAAGCTAGAAACCACCGAGTTCGACGTTGACTGGCCCGAGTGGCCCGCTGGCTCAATGCCGGCGCACGTATTGGATGTAGTTGAAGGCAGTGGCGTCGAGTCGGATCTCGGCATGGTCATCTACCCCGGCCCAGGTGGAGCCGTTGAAGTGCTTGGAGTGCCGTTGCCTTGGGGCTATGACCATCTCACTAGGCGCGTCTACTGCGCGGACGGAAGCGTGCACCGCTATGAGTACGACATACCGCGGAACACAGGGGAGGGCTACTTCCTCCATCTGACGCCGTCGGACGACGAAGTTGTAGATCCACTCACAGACGATCGCCTAACCTCAATGCAGGACTTGGTTACCCCCGAAGGGTTGGCCTGGGAGCCGGAGCGGCTCGCTCGCGCGGGCCGGCCGGTGGCCGCTGCCGCGGCTGACGGCGCCACGCGTCTTCTGATCCGATCTGCCAGCGATGGTCCGGCCACAGTGACTCTCAGCCTTAGCGGGCCTGGCCGGCTGAGTCGGCTTGACGGCAGTGAGCAGGGAGTCAGCATAACCGTCGCCACAGTTGCGGCGGCCGGCAGACACTATGCCTACTGCCTGTACTGGGTGCCTGACGGACTGCCCCAAGGGTGGGGCCAGAGCGCCCCCTTCGAGATCCAGGTGACGAAGCAAGCAGGCGACGGCTCCTCCTACACGCTATCCCACCACCTCACGCTGTATCAGCCTCCTGTGGTCTTGCTCCACGGCCTGTGGGACACTGGCGCGGTCTGGGACTCGTTCGAGCTCAATGCCGAGCGGGGCTTCCCGTGGATTGCGCGTCCTGACTACCCCAATGCTGCTCACTTGGGGCTCATCGCTTGGAGGGTCAGAAAGGCTGTGAGAGACGCCTGCGCGGCCGCTCATGCGGAGGGTGTGGCCGCCTGCCGTGCCGACGTGATCGGCCACAGCATGGGAGGGCTGCTCGCGCGGTACTGGGGCCGGGTATCCAACAGCCGCTACGAAAGCCAGTCCAACTACTACCGGGGCGATATCCGGCGCCTCGTGACGATTCACACGCCGCACCATGGGACTCGCGTGGCGGACGACTTGTACGGGATGGCCTCCGACCCCGTGATTAGCTGGGTCATGCGGAGGGCGGGCCACCCGATTGATGAGGGAGCAATCGAGGACCTGTGTGTTGGGAGTCCGGCCCTTCAGCGAATGGGACCCAGCCGCGTGGCCGGCCATCCCCTCATTGGCACTGTGGATCTCGATTTCTGCGGCCCAATCGCTAGCATTGGGCCGGCCATGTCGAGCCCGCTGTTCCTATACTGGCTCCTGACCGACCAATTCTATGATACCACTCGCCTGTTCAGCGGCCGCTGCCACGACCTCGTCGTCGCCTGCGCGAGCCAGGCGGGTGGGGTCTCCGGTGACAATACCTCGGTGGGGGTCGGGTGGGAATTCTGGCACTGTGCCGCGCCGGAATCCCAGACATACGCCGACTGGTGCTGGAGCCTGCTCTCAGACCCCAACCGGGCGGGGGACTTTGCCCCGTTCCCGGGCATTCCGGCAGATCAGGCCACGAGCAACCCGTCGCCGCCGCGCCCCTCCCGCTCGCACCTAGGTAACGTGGAACCGCCGCCTCCCGCGCTTACTATCACCTCCCCCGCGCCAGGAACGCTGGTATCCCCGGGCAGCGAGCTACTGGTTAGTGTCGAGACGCCCACCGGTACCGCCCTCAGCTCCAGTGTCCTCCTGGGGCCTGGGTCGTACGCCCAGGGCAGCGCGGGTGACCCCTCGCAGATTGCCTTCGCCGTGCCCCTCGAGGCGGCCGGCGAGTTTCCCATTGTCGCTATCGGCCGGCTGCCAGATGGGCGCTACAGCTACTCGCTCTCGGTGTATCTGGGAGTCAACCTGGACGGGAGGGAGCCGATCCGCCTGCGGTTCTGGCAGGACACTCTCGCGCTTGAGACACGGGACCAGATTGGTGCCGCATGCTTGGCAGAGTGCGCCGACGGCGTAACAAGACTGGTTGTCGGGGCCAGCCAGGGCCTCAGCTGCCGCTCGACAGACGACTCCGTTGCGACTGTGGACACTGACGGGAACATCACTGCTCTGGCTCCTGGGGCCTGCGTCATCGCGGCCGAATGGGATGATTTGCTCGCCCTCCTTCCGGTTAGCGTGAGACAGCCGGCACCAGAGTTCCCTGACGTGTCGCCCAACTCATGGGCCTTCTGGGAGATTAGAGACGTCTTGCGCGCGGGCATCGTCCAGGGCTACCCAGACGGCACCTACCAGCCGGAGAACGAGGTGACCCGCGACCAGATGGCGGTATATGTCGCCCGCGCTCTGGCCGGCGGGGACGACAGCGTGCCAACCTGCCCTGCGGTTGCCACCTTCGATGACGTCGCCACCGACCACTGGGCCTCCAAATACATCGAGTACGCCGTGTCTCAGAACGTGGTGCAGGGGTACCTGGACGGCACCTACCAGCCTGACGCCACCGTGGACCGGGGCCAGATGGCGGTGTTCGTGGCGCGGGCGATGGTGGCTCCCGGGGGCGATGCGGCGGTACCGGACCCCATCCCTCCCGCCACCTTCCCGGACGTGCCCAGCGACTTCTGGGCTTACCGGCAAGTGGAGTACTGCGTGAGTCAAGGGGTGGTCAAGGGGTACGACGATGGTACCTACCGCCCCGCCGACCGAGTGACCCGCGACCAGATGGCAGTGTACGTGGCGAGGGCGTTTGAGCTGCCGGTGTGAATGCGCCAAGAATACGCGGACCATGACCCGTAACATTCGTTTCTGACTAGGCACGCGCACTCGTCCGTCAACAGATCGTTGTCCGGGGCCCGTGGAGCCGCTCCGCGTCAGCCTGTACTGGTCAGGCGGGCACGGAACCGCCCGAGAGCCGTTCCTGGTTCGCCAGCCGTGCCTGCAGCGCGGACGAGATCGGCGGAGGATCGGACCGGCTATAGCGGTGTCCGATGCGAAGGGCGTGTCTCGACTACGCTCGGTCCGGCCCCGGCTGCCCAAGGAAGCGGCTCAGAGCGGTTTCAGCAAAGGTTGACTGCTACAGCCGGTACCACCAGGCGCCGCTGGCGGTGGAGCGCAACAAGCACGGCCACTCCACCCTCAACACCCTCCGCAACGTCTGCCACTACCCGCGCCTGTACTGGCATGTGCGCTACGACGTCGCCGGCCAGGTCACCCCCATCCTGGGCTGGCCCACCGATCAGTCCACCAAGCCCATCCTGGTGGATGACTTGGCGGCAGCCATCGCCGAGGGGAGCATCATCCTGCACTCGGGCGACCTGGTGGATGAGTGCATGAGCTTCGTGACCATGGACACGGGAGCGCAGCAGGCCCAGGAGGGGGCGCATGACGATCGGGTGATGGCCGCCGGCATCGCCTGGCAGGTGAGAAAGCGGCCGGTGGCGCGAGGGCTCACCCAACGGCCGCCAGGCTGGTGACCTCAGTCCCTCCCACCGGCCCTCATCGGCCACAGCCAAACACAGCTGCGGCGGTGCGAGCAGTCGGAGTGTCGGCGACCGCTCCCCCCCAGGCGAAACGGGTGCTTGTGGCACCGAAAGTCGGATACTGTCGCCACAGGGCTTCTGGGCCATGCCGGCACCGCAGACGAGTTTCTGGACAGGACGGGCTGCTCGAGGCACTCTCCGAACTGGACCCCCGTCAGACAACAGCTTTTGCGCAGTCGCTACTCCCTCCCCCACTCGACGCAGACGATCCCATACGCTCCCGTGGCGCTGCCGCGGCGGCCGTGCTTCTGAACCATGCGAGAGAGGGCGACTGGGCCTCACTGCAGCCAGTCTTGTTCGCAGATAGCAGCTTCGGTCTCAAGGCGATTGCCCGGGCAACCCTGCACTCCCATGAAGATCCGCCTCCCTTCGTTCAGCGACTCGACCTCCAGGACTTGGCTGACCTGTACATCTGGCTACACGAGCAGGCTCCTGACGATCACGGCCGTCCGTTCGACCCCATCCCCAAAGCGAAGGAGTTCATCGCCGCGAGGATAGTAACCGCCGGCACCATGACCGCTTGCGAACAGATTCAGCGCATAGCAGAGAAGTTCCCAGATGAGATATGGCGCAAGTCACAGGTGGAAGACGCGTGGGGGAAAGCACTTAGCAGCGAATGGCAACCACCGACACCCGCGGAGGTCCTTGACCTAGTCGCCCACAAGGACAAGCGCCTTGTCCGCAGCGGTCTCGAACTCCTTGAAGCAATCACGTACTCTCTGAGCCGACTCCAGGTGGAGTTGCGCGACAAAGAGACCGCCACTCGTCTCTGGAACCAGGATCCCCGCAAGCCCAAGGATGAGAAGGCGTTTGCGCACGAAGTAGCTTTGCACCTCCAAGGCGACCTCCGGCGCCGAGGCATCGTAATTGGCCGCGAGGTCGAGGTCCGCCCTGGGCAGTACACCGACATTCACGTCACTGCGCTAACGAGAGATGCTGCGTCGCCGGGCTATGCCAGCGAGACAGTGATCATCGAAACCAAGGGAAACTGGTGGCGGAACATCTACGCTGACATGGAGAAGCAGCTAGTCGACAGATACATGGCGCAGAACGGCTGCCCCTACGGTGTGTATCTCGTCGGTTGTTTCAACTGCGACAGGTGGACTGATACCGACTCGCGCAAGGTCCGCGCTATGCAGCGGCCAATCGGCAAACTGAGGTCGAAGCTCGAACGCAAGGCACAGGAGCTGTCGACTAGTGCTCGGCTCGTCCGTTCGGTCGTGCTCGACTGCGCTCTGTACTCATAGGCCCTGCCTGGCGCCAAATGCGGGTGTCGGGCGACGCCGAGACTGTTCGGACTGGCACCAGAAGGAGCGTTTCGTTGCCACAAACGCATGTTGGGCGCGAGCTCGGCCGCCCTGCCGTGGGCCCCGAGCAAGACGACCGGCAGAGATCGGAGCAACGGAGGAAGTCCGTTCCTGAGGACCTCCTCCAGTCACTCGTATCAGACTACTCGCAGGTCGACCTTCTCGCCACTCGCTGTTCTTGGGCGGCCAGGAAGGTACTCTCCGGAGACCGCCTCCAGCCCCTGCTGTCCAGCCGTCAGACGGTGCTGTTCGAGGCGGACGGTCGTCTCCAGAGGCGCGAGCGCGGTGCACTGCAGGCGGCAGGCGTCGATCGGCAGCGGCGGCGGCACTTGTCCGTACTGGATGTCCTGAAGCGCCTTTAGCAGTTCCGCCCGCCGTGCCGGCCAGTCGTCCGACGTCGATACCTGGCGGCCGTCGCTGAAGCGCAGAAGGTCCGGCAGGTCCGCGGGGGTCGGGCTGGTCTTCGCTTGGGTCAACTGACGTTGTCCTCGCATCGGTGGTTGTGGCCATCGGAGGGCAACCGATGGGCACCCGGCTCGCGTGCACGGGCAGCGCGCTCGACGGCGGCCTCTGACTTCGGGATGCTGTCCGACCACCCCTGCCTCCCGCAGCCCCGCCGCTGCCGCGGCGGCCAGCACGGCCACCCAGTCCAGTCCTTGTTCGGCCGCTGCCTCCATGCTCGGCGCGGCCCATCACAGGGACATGGACGGGGGAAGAGAGTACCAAGGGACACGACATAGGAGCACCCTATCAGCCACGTGACCGCCTCAGCTGGCCTCACACGCCCCAGCAACGGCTGGAGGGATCCTCAGCGACTACTGTCGTCTCGCCGCCTGATAGAGCCCTGGGTCCGCTCCACCGCCCACTGCCGCAGCTGCGCGCCTCACGTAGTCTGCTGGATTGGTCGTAGCGGACCTCGGTGATGCGCGCTTACTCCGAAACTTCATCAACCAACCGCGTGAAAGCGCAGGTCCCGCTCTACACCTGCCGAAGACGTCCCCGGATGAGTTTGGGAACACTACGGAGCGGAAACCCCCGCACCCGTAGTCTTCTCAACTCCCGATGCCGTCCCATTCTAGGGGAGGACGCACAGCCCGCTGCCGAAGCAGGGAAAACCCTTGGAAGTCAGGGCCGGGAAGAATATGATCGGGATATGGCACGAACACCTTCTCCAGGCATACAAGTCTAGCCTCGGCCGCCGGCGCGAGGAACTGGTCACGCCCGCCCTGATCCTGGACCTCAGCCTGGCGAAGCAGAACATCCAGTTCATGCTAGACCGGCTGCAGGCACTGCACGGGAAGCTCCGTCCCCACATCAAGTGTCAGAAGTGCGCCGAGCTGGCACGGATGCAAGTCGAGGCGGGGGCCGTGGGCGTGTGCGCGGCCACCGTGTGGGAAGCCATCGTGATGAGCCGTGCCGGCATTAAGGATGTGCTCATTGCCAACGAAGTGGCCGGCGCGGAGAAGATACAGGCGCTAGCGAGAGCGGCTCGACGGCACCACCTCACCGTGGCGATTGACGATAGGGACAACGCGGCGGACCTGTCCGCCGCCGTCTGCGCCGCGGGCAGCCAACTCGATGTGCTCATTGAAGTGGACATCGGCATGGGCCGCGGCGGGGTTCGCTCGGTGGAGGAAGCGGTGGAGCTGGCGAAGCATCTCGAGAAGCTGAAGGGGCTCAGATTTCGCGGCGTGCAGGGCTACGAAGGGCACTGCATGCACGAGACCGACCGCGGCGTGCGCGGGCAGAAGGTCAGAGAAGCCCTCGCGATCGTCGGGGAAACAGTGGATCGCCTTGCGGAAGCAGGCTTCCGCTGCGAAGTGGTCTCCTCAGGAGGCACCGGAACTTACGATATCACCGGCGCTAGCCCCATCGTCACCGAGATACAGGCGGGCTCATACGTCTTCATGGACAACTTCCATGCCAGGCTGGTGCCTGGCTTCCAGCGCTCCCTCACAGTGCTCGGCACGGTTATCATCCGCCATGGCCATACTATCGTCCTCGATTCGGGGCGGAAGTCCATCGGCACCGATTTCGTCTCCCCGACGCTGGTGACCTACCCCCAGTACCAGGCCCGCTATTTCGCCGAAGAGCATGCCCTTTTTGACGTGGACGACGCGTGCCCGCTAGCCCTCGGAGATACCGCGGAACTCACACCTGGCTACGCCCCGACCACCGTCAACCTCTACGATGTCTATCACGTTGTCGAGAACGGCGTGGTCGTGGCTATCTGGCCCATCATCCCGCGGGGCGCCGGCCACGGCGGACTTCTCTCCGACATGGACGTATAGGAACTACCTCTGGGAGGAGCCTATGGGAAAGAGCCTGTCGCGGCCTGTCTCGGCGGAGGAGTTCGACCGGATCTTTAAGAGCGTATGCAACTGGGGGAGGTGGGGGTGGGACG
>Ga0315307_1000686_pt1 | contig 14623 bp, 17 predicted proteins | sample TDP2_MG_FD_203079 | JGI IMG/M metagenome (GOLD analysis project Ga0315307, IMG submission 203079) | Freshwater sediment microbial communities from Lake Towuti, South Sulawesi, Indonesia - TDP2 | ecosystem: Environmental > Aquatic > Freshwater > Lake > Sediment | place: Indonesia: South Sulawesi... | reverse complement strand
GTTAGGATTCATGACAACCAAGGTGAGCTGGAGCTGCTCTGAGACATCCCTGGGCTCTTCGGGGAAGGATACGATGCGGAATCCGTATCCTATCTAAGCGAGCGAGTTGAGGACGAGGTCCAGGCTTTGACCACCCGACTCTGGAGTACCCTGCGACCTCTGCTCTGGGAAGAGGGCTTTCTTGGCATGTTCGCAGGCCGTTCGAGGTCCAGGTCACGGGATCTTCCACGGCGCCGTCCCGTCCCCTAGCATGGGCCTGGTAGCGATCACCCTTCTACTAGGATGATCCTAGGTCAAAGAACTGATGAAGATGGTAGCCGGGCCCTGTCTGGCCGAAGTTGGCATCTCGAAAGAGCCCCCTGTAAGTGGGTAAAGGCAGCCAGATAAGGGTCATCAGGGGCTCTAGGAACTGCTTGTTCGAGCACCCGGGTGCTTATGCAGGCCGGTGGGGGGAACCGCCGCCTTTGGTTGCCTAGAGATCACGGTCCAGCGAGCAGGGCGAGACGCTAGGCGGAAGCCATGCCAGGCGTCATGTTATACAAGGGATATCTCAATCTAAGCGTTGGAAAACATATAGGTTATGTCTTCTGGCGGGTCTAGGAGAGAGGGAACCTTTGTTGCTTGGCTCGCACGCCGCGATACCCCAGTCGTTTCTCATCATCGCTTGAAGTCGGAGAGAACCTAGGATTCATCCTTCTCTACACCAAAAAGCCCAAAAGGATCGGTACGCAGAAGCTCCTCATAGATTCCAACCACCGCTTTTGCCTTGAACAACTTGCACTCGGAACGACCGATATGGCACTTTTTGATCAACCCTCTCCGTTCCGCCTCCTTCGATACTTTCATCCAAGCATCGTCGGGCGTACTACCGTATCCAATGATCCAAACATCCTGAGGATAGTCTTTCCTAATGTCCTCAGGAACCTTGAACAGCTTTGTAATCTTTTCAGGTATTCCCACTTTCTCGGCAAGATGCATACTAGAACAACGGTCAATTCCTACACCAATGAGAAGCACCCAGCCATCGACATCAAGCAAATGCTCATATCCTTTGCTGTGTAGTTGCGCGTCATGCCCCCAAGCGCATACCCTGTGAAGACCTGTCCCACAGACAACATCGGATCGTCTACGGAACTCGTCTGCGATTGCCCCCATGCCGGTTTTCCCATTTGAATCCTGTTTAAGCCTCCGGACCTTCCACGTAATCCCTCTGGATTTCTCCTCTTCAGTGAGAGGCAATGCAGAACTAACTAGATAGGCTGACATCACCAAGGTACCATCTTCGCCCACAACATTCATCAGTGCGTCAACTACCGTAGCTGCCCCTCCCTGCACTTTGCCGAAGCTGCTTAGGGAACCGTGTACTTCCACAGCATTGCCCTGACCGAGTCCAAGCTGTCGTAGTCCTTTCTCAATGTCTTCTTGGGTGAGCGCTAGTGTGTGTAGGCTCACTGTATCGTCCTGCAATGGTTCACACATATCTCCTTTAAAGATTATAGACCCAGAGAACATGAAACCTTTATGTTATACAAGGGATATCTCGATGTAGACGTCTTCGGGGACCCTGATCCTCATCAGCCGTCTTATAAGCCTCTCGTCCGCGCTGACGTCTATCAGCCTCTTATGCACGCGCATCGTCCATTTGTCGTAGGTGTGCGTTCCTTCGCCGGATGGGCTCTTGCGCGTAGGCACTACCAGCCGCTTCGTGGGGAGAGGCATAGGGCCTGCTAGCTTGACGCCCGTCTTCTCGGCGATGTCCTTGATCTCATTGCAGACCTCGTCCAGCCTGTTCCGATCCGTCGAGGTCAGCTTTATCCGAGCCGTCTGAACCAAGCAGAGCCCTGCCTAGCTACAGGAGGGTCCGATATAATCCTTACTGAAAGCAAGAACGCGGTTCACCAGAGCACTTACGCCTGTTCCTAACGTGTCAGGGCTGTTTTCTGACCATCCCTGGCCGTATTCACTAGCGTGAACGGTAAGTCTCTTATCCGATGGACGACGCATGCCATGAGGAGGGACACGAGGATTGGCTTTCGCCCAGCGAGTTATGATGCTCAGACGAAGCATGCACGAGAACAGCTGCGACACGTTCCTATGCTCCGAAGGTAGTAACGTGCGCTACCTGACAGGCTTCCCACGCGGGCTGCTCATGCTCCCGATAGACGCTGCGCCCGTGCTCTTGGTTCCGCCACTCGAGTACCTGGCCGCGAGCCAGGAGGCGACGGGCTGTCAGGTTGAGAAGGTCCCGGCAGGGCAACAGGCCTTGAAGGAGGCGATCCCCCGGCTCAGCCAACTCAGGGCGAAGAGAGTATGGTATGATTCACTCTACGCGCGAGATTACCTGACGATGGCCTCCGAGTTGAGCGGCGTTGCCCTAGAGCAGGCGGCGGAGAGGCTCTGGGCACTGAGGACGGTCAAGGACGATGAGGAGATCCGCAAGCTGAGGGAGGCCTCGAGGCTTGCCGTCTCTGGGATAGAGGCGGCGGCTGAGACGATCGCCGTCGGCGTAACGGAGCTTCAAGTCGCCGCGGAGGCGGAGTACGCAATGCGGAGCAAGGGCTCAGAGGGAGCGGCCTTCGAGACCCTGGTCTCCTCGGGGGCTCGTTCCGCCATGCCGCACGCCACTGCATCTCATAGGATGATCCGCGAGGGCGAACTGGTGACCGTCGACCTGGGCGCAACCGTGGGAGGATACCGCTCTGACCTTACTCGGACGTTCCAGACGGGCTCGCCCTCTGAGACGCAGCTCAGGATCGCGAGGACCGTCTTGGAGGCTCAGAGGACGGGTAAGGAGGCTGCCAAGGAGGGAGCCCGCTGCGACGAGGTGGACGCGAAGTCCCGCGCGATCATCGCAGCGGCGGGCTACGGCGAGGCATTTGTGCACTCTCTCGGTCACGGCGTGGGGCTTGACGTGCACGAGCCCCCGCGTCTTGGCCCTACGAGCTCTGAGGTTCTCATGGAGCGGAACGTCGTGACCGTTGAGCCGGGCATCTACCTCGCAGCCTTGGGTGGCTTCAGGAACGAGGATATGGTACTCGTCCTTAAGGACCGGGGCGAAAGCCTGACAGAGGCGGCGCCAGTACCCTTCCCCTGAGCAGTGTGCTTCAGCGAGGGCTCGGCGCTGCCCCCGAACCCATGCCTTGTGTCTCCTCTCAGAAGCCAGCCTCCGAGAGAGCGGCTTGACAGCTGCACGTCATCTGGACTGGTATGAGTTGAATCGCTCTCTTCACCACGTCCCGGAGCAGTTCGGCTTTCGCTTCCATGATGCTGACGACCTCGCGCGTCGTGACCCTGTCCTGGAGCCCCGCTGCCATGTTTGAGACCACGCATAGGCTTCCGTAGCAGATGCCCAGCTCACGTGCAAGAGCGGCCTCCGGGCAAGCCGTCATCCCGACCACATCGGCGCCGAGGGAACGGAACATCCTTATCTCCGCCACGGTCTCATACCGAGGCCCCTCGGTGCACACGTAGGCGCCTCTCGGCCAGACCGCCCCAACTAGCTCCTCCGCCGCACGGATCAACGCCGCCCTGATGTCTCTACAGTAGGGCTCCGTGAAGTCCACGTGGAGTACCCGCTCACCCTCGTAGAATGTGCCAGCCCTGCATTTCGTGAAGTCGATCAGGTCATCAGGGACCACAAGGCTGCCGGGCTTGACCGCGGGGTCGATCGCTCCCACCGCGTTCGTTGCGATAAGCCTCCTAACCCCCGCTCTGTGAAGGGCGGAGACGTTCGCCCTGTAGTTGACTCGGTGAGGTGGCACGTTATGCGCAGGCCCATGTCGCGGGAGGAAGAGCACAGGTCGCCCGGCGACCTCGCCGGCATAGGCCACGGCTATGCCGAAGGGCGTCTCGATCTCCTTTGCCTCCTCCGGCCTGAGGAGGGTTTCGAGGCCGGTTCCTCCCACGATGCCGATGGGACGGATGCCTTCCGACGTCACTCTTCCTCAGCTCTGAAGTACTGCGAGTAGCGCACCCTCAGCCTGTGGACGATCATGATGCTGAGGATCGTGAGGAGGATGCCCAAGGTTACCCATGTGAAGAAGGTTAGGGCTGTGGGGTCCGTTACGCTGCCCGGTATCTCCCTGAGCACCGTGGTCGCGTTTCTGAGAGTGAAGCCCACGAGCACCGCGGCGACGACGCCCACGGAGTTCGACCAGATCTTCTCGCTTTTGACGAAGAAGTAGTAGACGGCGCGTCCTATGAGCATCACGGATATACCTATCATGAAGTAGTCCACGGCCCCCTCTATGAACGCGGCTGAGATCAGGTTCCCAAGCGAAAGAAAGGTTGCCAAGTCATTCATGTAGCCCGGCGGAACGGTGTTCTGGACGCGCGCGATGCCTTGAGGCAACCCAAGGATGCAGATGACGGTGCCCGCGACGGTCCCGAAGGCGTTGACCAGCACGGAGGGCCTGGCGGCGACGCCTGAGACGAGGGATCCAGCCGCCTTGTCTATGCCGAAGCCCCTTATGATCAGGGTTGCTCCTACGGTGACCAGGGCCAGGATCGCGCCGTAGGTGGAGAAGGGAACCTGCGGGTAGAACAGGCTTAGGGCGAAGAACGAGGTGAGGATGAGTACCAGGATACCTGGTACTCCCAGCGTCCACCTTGCGTATCGAGGGTCTGTTATGAGAAGCCTGAGATACCTGGTGAGTATGAACCAGCTCGTCTCCAGGGCTTCGCTGTGGCGCACCGCGAACCTGCGGACGGAGACGATGGGAATATAGGACTGGATGATGGGCGAGACCGCCTGATCCGTGAAGCCGTCCGAGATCAGGATGGCGGCCTCGGCGGAGGACCGTCCCAGCACCTCTTGGATCTCCCTGGCGATCTTGCGGTCAGCCTCGATCTCGCCGAGGCTGGAGCCTGCGATGACCGCCACCTCGTAGGTCTCATCCTTCGCCCGGGAACGAAGCAGGTCCAGGACTCTAAGGCTTTCAAACAGGGTGTTTGCGTCCGCCTCCTCGGGGTCCTTGACGATCAGCTGTGTTGCCGCGTTCAGAACTGCGTCTTTCCCAACGAGGGGCGTCGGTACCCCCGTCTTTGTTCCAATATCGTCGTCCCTATCGACGCAGAGGATGATCAGGCTCTTAGGCTCCTTTCCCGTCTGGGCCAAGTTCCTCCTCCGGTTAGGGCTCACTCCCCTCTTCAGCTGAGAGCGCCTGTAGCTCCTGGAACGTGATCTTCTCTCCTCTTTGCAGTTTCTTCCTCGTCTCGCTCGCCAGGTTCCTCAGCCTATTCCCGTCCTCTTCCCGGCGCCTTGTCTCCTCCTCTCTGCGCCTAGTTAGGAGCTGCTCCCTCATGTCCTTCATCCTAAAAGCTATCTCGCTCATCCTTGCAGCGGTCGATTCTATGCTTGCTCTCTTCTCCAAGTAGCGTTGATGAGCCTCATCAGCTTTGCTCTTCACGGAGGTCGCCTTGTCTGAAAGCTCCTTCAGCTCGTCTCGCAACGAGTCTCGGGTCTCACGCAGCTCCTTCAGAGCCTCCCAGTCTCTCTTCAGCGAGAGCCTTAAGCCAAGTTGCTTTGCACGCCCCCCTGCCTGGAGTAATTCAAGCTCCCTTATCCTTTCGTGCCGGCGTTGCTCAGCGGAAAGCTCCTTTATCCGCCTCATCAGCTCCTTCTCCCTGGCCATGTCCGTTGGCGAGGTCTGGAGTTCCCAATTGAGTTCCTGAAGCTCGTTGCTCACGTCCTGGGGCTTCGTCGTGACCTGAGACCTCGCCTGTCCGACTCTCTCCTCCCGCTGCTCGTTCTCCTCTCCTGCCGCCGCATACTCTTTCCTGCCTTCCGCGATCCCACTTCTGAGCGCCTCGATCCGCTCACGAACTTGGCTCTCCTTTGCTCTCAGCTCCTTAAGCCGGCTCACGATCTCGCGATGCTCAGCGTTCAACGCATCTCTCTCGGCACGAAACCGGTCGGCCTCCTCGACGAGCCCAGCTCTGGTAACCGCAAGCTCACGCATCTGCGCGTTAAGCAGGCTGACCGCGTTCTGGAGCCTCTTCTCCTCGTCCTCATCCATGCCGTGAACAGCCGTCGGTCTCTCGGCGTCGGTCTGGCTCGTAGGCAGTGCGGGCCGCGGGGTGGCAGGCACAGTTGGCTGCCTCGCGGGAATAACCGCCACGGAAGCGGATATAAAGGTGCCCAGGGCCGGACTCTCCCACGGAGGCTAGAGCCCTCACGCGGCTTGAACCAGCGACATTCCGGCGCCCACGCTCCTTGCACGTGCGGCGTATCCGGTCTTCAGCCGGACGCTCTCCCTCGCGCCCTTCCGTGAAAGGGACACGCTGAGCTACCTGGGCACCGGCCTGCTGTCTGGGACCGCGTGTTTATTAAGACTTTCCATGCATCGCCCCGGCCGTCTCGGGCGAATCGCCCTCAAGGAACCGCTTTGGTTCCTGGATCAGCTCCTCGAGCGTTACTTCTCGTTGAGTCCCCTGCTTCATGTTCCTTAGGATGAGCTTGCCCCTACGCATCTCTTCCTCAGCAAGGATTACGACGAAGGGGAAGTCCCTCTGGCTGGCGTAGGCAAGTCCCCTCTTGAGACCTCTCCTAGAGAGGTCGACCTCAACGGGCAGCTCCATGCATCGCAGCCGGTAGGCTATCTGCGCGGCTTGGCCTGCCGATCCGCTCCCTAAGGGGATCAGGTAAAAGAGGCTCGAGGGCTTAGGTGCATTGGCAAGCCCCTCTTTCTCCATCGCTAGAAGCAGCCTGTCGATCCCCGGGGCACAGCCCACAGCCGGCGTTGGCTCGACTCCGAAGAGCTCGACGAGCCTGTCGTAACGCCCCCCTCCTATCAGCGCGATCTCCAGCCCGGAGGCGAAGATCTCGAAGATGAGCCCGGTGTAGTATTCGAGGCCCCTGGCAAAGCCCAGGTCGACAACCAGCCCCGCATGGGGGAAGATCGCCCTGGCCGCGTCTAGCAGTCCCTGCAAGGAGCCTAGCGCCTCCACGGCCCCAGCGCTCTCGCTGCAGGCCTCTCTTGCTTCGCCGAGGACGCGGGTGTAGTCTATGCCCCTAAGCCCGAAGAGCCTTGAGACTAGCTGGATCGTCTCAGCGGGCAGGTTGGCGCTTCTTAGCCGATTGAGGGCTTCATCGTACCTTCTCTTGTCCGCTAGTGAGAGCACCGTGTTCTGAGCATCCTCTGAGGCGCCTGCTTCTGCTAAGAGCGTCCGCAGGACCGCGACGTTGCTCACCTTCACGGTGAAGCTCTTGAAGCTCAGCCTCGTCATCAGGTCGAAGGCTGCGGTGAGGATCTCTAGGTCGCCCTCAAGGCCTGGGACGCCGAACAGCTCGAAGCCTCCCTGATAGAAGCGTCGGAGCCTTCCGAACTGGGGCTCATCGTAGCGGAAGAAGTCCCAGACGTACCCAAGCCTCAGAGGCTTCGGCGCCGTCCTGAGTCTCGTCGCCACAAGCCTCGCTATCGGCGCTGTCCCCTCCGGCCTGAGCGCCACGTCTCGTCCACCCAGGTCCTTGAACGCGTACATGGCTCTTCGGGTCTCCTCCCCGGCCTTAGCGGCCAGTAGCTCATAGTGCTCAAGCGACGGAGTCTCCACCTCCGTGTACCCGTAGAGCCGAAAGAGCCCTCGGATCGTCTCCTCGATGCGCCTACGTTTCGCCAACTCCTCTGGCAGGTAATCCTTCATGCCACGGAGCGGCTGGAACCTCGGAGCTGCGCGTCCCATCTCTCGCTCATCTCGCCAAGTTATCTAGCATGCCAGCTAGACCATGGGCAGACGGTCGCGGATCAGAACCCCAACGGTGAGACAGCGTAGTAGACTACCTCCCCTCTTCTGTCGATGACGGCTAGGACAAGCTCCTTCTTCGAGCTCTGCGTCGTCTTCAGGTTCTCAACGAGCGCGTCGATCCTTAGGGGCTTGCCTTCGGAGACGCCGACTACGATGAACTTCGCCGGCTCCTTGCCGTAACTCCCCCTGTCGTAGACCCTGAAGTCAAGGCCAAGCCCATAGCCCTCTTTCACAACGTATCCTCGGCTTCTCAGGTCTCTGAAGACAAGGTACCGAGTCCAGACCTCGGGATCTTTGCCCAGAAAGCCCTCGGCAAGCTCTCTGAACGAGAGCTCGCGATTCTCCTTGTCCCTGACGATGAGCTTCTTTTCCGCCACGAGGTAGAGGCTCTCCTCGGGTGAGAGGATCAGTCGTTCGCCCTCTTCGGCCGTGCCGTAGCCTCGCTGACCGAGAGAGTCCAGGAACTCCCCTTTCTCGACCACGACCCGGCCGTCCAGCCAGCGAGCCTCACCTGCGATAAAGGTCAACGGGACGCCGGTCCAATCACGCCTCTTGAGCTGGACTTAAGGCTTTGGCGAGCCGACCGCGGCTATCCTTGGCGTGCCCATGAGGTGGCATTAATAGGCAGGGAAGCGTCTCCATGGCTGCGGGGCTGGAGGCCGATGTCATCGCAGGAGGAAACCTTGAGGGCTGTACGATGGGCTGGCGACCGCATCGTCCTCTTGGACCAGAACCGGCTTCCGTGGCAGACCCGCTTCATCGAATGCAGGACGCCGTCTGAGGTTGCCCGACACGTGAGGGCCATGAGTGTTAGGGGCGCCCCCGCGATCGGGGTCGCCGCCGCCATGGGCATGGCTCTGGCAGCCCTGAGAAGCAAGGCTGGGAAGCCCGATGGGTTCCTCAGAGACCTCAGCAGGGCAGCGAGGCTCTTGGAGGCGTCTAGGCCGACGGCGGTCAACCTATCATGGGCCGTCAGGAGGATGATGGCAACGGTCTCGGTTAACGCGGACAGACCCGTCGGTGAGCTCAGGCAGGTGGCGATGGAGGAGGCGCTTCGGATCGCGCAGGAGGATGCGATCGTCAACCACCGTCTTGGGGACCACGGCCAGGCGCTTCTCGCCGACGGGGATCGTGTTCTAACCTACTGCAACGCGGGCGCACTCGCAACCTCGGAGTGGGGCACTGCGTTGGGGGTGATCCGGAGCGCCGTGAAGCGGGGGAAACGTCTCCACGTTTACGTCGCCGAAACGAGGCCTAGGCTTCAGGGAGCGAGGCTGACCGCGTTCGAGCTTCAGCAGGAAAGCATCCCGTTCACTCTGATCACGGATAACATGATAGGCTATTGCATGTCTAAGGCGTTGATCGACAAGGTCATCGTCGGCGCCGACAGGATCGCAATGAACGGGGACACAGCGAACAAGGTCGGAACCTACACTGTGGCCGTTCTTGCGAGGCAGCATGGGGTCCCGTTCTACGTTGCAGCTCCCACATCGACGATTGACCGGAGCGCCGCGAGCGGCGCCTCGATACCGATCGAGGAGAGAGACCCCAAGGAGATAACGCATTTCGCCGGTCGGATGGTCGCGCCCATAGGCGTGAGAGCGCTCAACCCCGCCTTCGACATCACGCCCAGCAGCCTCATCTCGGCGATCGTGACCGAGGCCAGGGTGCTCCACGCGCCATTAGCCTTGGCGATCGCGTCTCTCTAGACGAAGCCGGTCTAGGCTTCCAGTCACGATGAGGATAGGCGACCTGTCGGCGGCCCCAAGGGGAACAATCTGATAAATAGGAGGGGAGTCACGTAGGCCGATCGGTGTCAAGCTTGGCCAAGGCAGCCGTGATCGGCGTAGGTACGCTCGGTTCATGCATAGCCTACGAGGTAGCCTGCAGGGGCTTGGTGGACGAGCTGCTTCTCGTCGATGTGGTCGAGGAACTCGCGGAGGGACAGGCTGCGGACATCGAGCAGGCCCTGGCCTTCAGGAACAACACGAGGGTCTACTCTGGCGGGTACGACGAGGCGCTCGACTCAGACCTCGTCGTCATCGCCGCGGGCAAGGCTAGGACGCCTGAGATGAAGTCAAGGCTTCAGCTCCTCGAAGTGAACGCTAGGATCATCAAGGACGTGGCAACGAGGCTGAAGGGTGCGAGAAGCGACTGCGTCTTCATAACCCTCACCAACCCACTGGACCTGATCAACTACCTCGCGTGGAGGACGCTTGGTCGTGACCGACGGTATGTGATAGGAAGCTCGGGGCAGCTTGACTCAGCGCGGTTAAGGGCCGTCATCGCGAAGTGGCTTTCGGTGCCGGTTCTCGACGTTGAGGCCTACGTGATCGGCGAGCACGGCGATCGCCAAGTCCCCCTGTTCGGGAGAGTGCGCGTCCGCGGGGTGGTGAAGACATTCAGCGAAGAGCTTCAGCGCGAGATACGGGCAGAGCTGAGAGATTACGCGCTAGAGGTTGTCCAGAAGAAAGGCGCGACTGTTTACGCGCCGGCCGCCAACACCGCCGAGATGGTAGAGGCCATCCTGAAGGACTGGAGCAAGCTCTGCTGCTGCTCGCTGGTGCTTCAGGGCGAATACGGCCTGAGCGACATCAGCATCGGGGTTCCCGCCGTCCTTGGACGAGGGGGCGCGAACATAGTCGAATGGAACCTGACCTCGGAGGAAAGAGACGCTCTGCACTCAGGCGCCCGAGAGCTGAGGGCGGCCTGGAAACAGGTTGAAGGAAATCCGTAGCCCGAATCCCGCGGTCTACGCGATGTGCTCCCGCGCGTAGGCGAGGGCCGCTGGAGCTCACGCTCATTCGACTTAAATACGAGCCTTCGAGTTATTACCGGAGCCTAGGAGATACCGTTGCCCACCGTCTATGATGTCCCAAGCGAGCTCTTCTTGGAGAGACTAGCCCAAGAGCTCAGAGAGACCGTGGACCCGCTTAAGCCGCCTCCCTGGGCGGCGCGGGCGAAGACGGGCGTGCATGCTGAGACGCCGCCGCTCTCAGACGATTGGTGGTACATCCGGGCCGCATCGATCATGCGGAAGCTGTATGTGCACGGGCCCTCAGGCCTCTCCCGTCTAGCCGCGGCCTACGGTGGCAGGTTGAGCAAGGGCCCAGCCTCGGAGAGGGCTTGGGCAGGGGCACGTAGCCCGATCAGGAAGATACTCCAGCAGCTGGAGTCTGCCGGGCTCGTAGAGAAGGAGGGAAAGGAAGGTCGAGCCTTGACGAGGAAGGCCCGAGCGATGATGGATCAACTGGCCTCCAGCATCCTGACGGCTGGGGCTAAGGGTTAGGCTACTTCGAGAAGGTGAAAGGCCTTGGCTGGTGCTGAGGACCAAGAGCTGGAGGAGCTTCAGCGCAGGCGGTACCTCGAGCTTCAGCGGAGGCTGCTTGAGGAACGAGGCAGGGAGCAGGAGGCACAGCAGGAGAAGCTCCAGAAGGAAGCGGCCCTGAGGGAGATCCTGAGCCCTGCGGCCCGACAGAGGCTTGCCAATCTGCGGATTGTCCGTCCGCAGTACGTGGACCAACTGGAGGCGGAGCTGATCAGGGCTGTCCAAGCGGGGAGAGTAGCGGTCCCGGTATCCGATGAGCAGCTTAAGATGATCCTTGCGAGGCTCCAGGCACAGAAGAGAGAGATCAGGATCACGAGGCGGTGACTTGGCCCGAAACAAACCGTTTGCCAAGAAGCTAAGGCTGGCAAAGGCCGGGAGAGTAGCCCGGGCCGTGCCAGGCTGGGTCTACGCCAGGACCCTGGGCGGAGTGAGAACAACGCCCAAGAGACGGCATTGGAGAAGAACCAAGATCAAGGCTTAGGGCTCCATATGAGTTCCGAGAAAGAGGCAGAGGAAAGCCCTGAGGAGGAGCCTGAGGCTGCTGAGCCATCCGGCAGGGCTGGCGCTGAGCGTCCGCCACGGCAGTCAGGCAGGCGATCGGCTGAGCAGGAGGAGCTGGGCGAGGAGGTAGGGGTGCTTACGATCTCGCTCCGCAGGGCTTGGGAGGGCTCTCGCCCGGCGAGGACGCCTAGGGCGGTGAGGATCATCCGCCGGGCTGCGACCAGGTATCTGAAGCCAGAGAACCCAGGGGATCTAAGGCTGAGCGAGGATCTGAACCGCGTCCTTTGGCCGAGGGGGAGGACCCGGCCGCCCCGAAGGGTGAGGGTAAGGATCTTCAAGAATGAGGATGGGACGTACACGCTTCGTCCCGTCGAGGTCACGTAGTTGCCTGTTGCATTCCTCAACCTGGCTGGCGACCCCAGTATCGGCGTCTTCATCCTCACCACGGACAGATTCCTGATCGCGCCCCGTCTGCTATCTGAGAGGAAGACGGCGAGGCTAGCAGAGACTCTTGGGCTGTCGAGATGGGTTCGAGCCCGGCTCTGCGGCTCAAAGCTGCTCGGGGTCTTCGCCTCCGCGAACTCCAGGGGGATGGTCGTACCGGACCTCTGTCCCCCCGAGGAGGTGGACGAGCTGAGAGACAGCCTGGGAGTCAAGGTTCAGGCGATCTCGACCAAATGGACGGCTCTCGGGAACTCCGTTCTGGTGAACGATCTCGGCGGAGTAGTGGATCGACGGATTCCGGCTGAGGCAGTTCAAAGCATGGAGCAAACGTTGGGCGTATGCTTCTCTCCGGGCATGATCGCCGGCCTGCCTAACGTTGGCTCTCTGGCCGTGGCAACCAACAAGGGCGTTCTCGTGCACCCCAAGGTGACGGAGGAGGAGAAGGGGTTGCTGGAGGAGGCCCTCAGGGTGCCCGTCGGCGTTGGGACGGTGAACGGCGGGGCGCGGTACGTGAAGCCCGGCTTGGTCGCGAACAGCTACGGCGCAGCCGTGGGCACGGGAACCACGGGGCCGGAGCTCGCCACGGTGACGAGCACGCTGGGCATACGGTGAGATGGGCTTGGCGTCTGCGAAGACCTTCAAGGTTACAGGCGAGTTCCCCACGGGAAGAGCTAGAATGCTGTTCAAGAGGGAGATCAGGGCGCTCAGCGCAGAGGAGGCCCTCGACAGGGTCCTGCGGGAACTCGGGAGCAGACACAGGGTGAAGAGGCGGAGCGTTAAAATACTGAGGCTTGAGGAGCTTCCCGAGGAGCTGGGCGAGGTTGGAGAGCCAGCGCAGGGCTGAGGAAGAGGAGCTTAGGAGGCTTCTCGTCGAGGCGGAGCTGTTAGAGGGCACGTTAGGGGCGCTCCGAGCTAGGCTGGAGCTGCTTAACCAGGGCCTGACGGAGTCAAGGCTGGCCGTCCAAGCCTTGACGGCGATTAGGTCTGAGAAGAAGGATGCGGAAGCCCTCGTTCCCATCGGCGCAGGCTCCTACATCAGGGCCAGGCTGGACGATGTGGAGAAGGTCGTCGTAGGCGTGGGAGCAGAAGTAAGCGTGGAGAAAGGCCTGAGCGAAGCCCTGGAGAACCTGGAGCAACAGGTGAGCCAGCTGGAGAGATCCCGGACGGCCCTGGAGCAGCAGTGGGCTCAGGCCTCCGCCGCGCTCGAGGAGAACAGGCGCAGGATCACGGAGATCGCGCAAAGGAGAGAAGAGGCGACAGGCCCTGCTAGATCGGCTTAGGAAGGCCTTCAGCTCCGCCGTGGAGAGGCTGTCCTACAGGGAGCTGACGCCGGGCGAGCTTGACGAGGCCCTTGAGGAGCTCCAGCTGGAGCTGATCGAGAGCGACGTAGCCTACCCCGTCGCGGAGAAGCTCATCGCCAGCTTGAAGTCGAGGCTTCTCGGCGTCAAGACTCGGAGGCTCGGTGAAAGCGAGACCCCCTTCAGGGAGGCCCTGCGCCAGGCTCTCCTCGAGCTTTTCGACGCCTCGGGGCACCTCGACTTGGCGGCTCTGGTCGCCGCGAAGTCCTCGTCCCAGAGCCCGTACGTCATGGTCTTCGTCGGCGTGAACGGTTCCGGGAAGACGCTTACGCTGGCCAAGGTCGCGGGCTTCCTGCGCGAGAGAGGCTTCACGGTCGCGCTGGCGTGCTCCGACACCTTCAGGGCCGGAGCGATCGAGCAGCTTGAGGCCCTCGCCTCGCGCCTCGGCATCAAGGCGGTGAGGCACCAGTATGGCGGGGACGCGGCAGCGGTGGCCTACGATGCGATCAGCTACGCGAAGGCCCATGGCATAGACGCGGTCCTCGTCGATACCGCCGGGAGAATGCAGACGAGGAGGAACCTCATGGACGAGATGCGGAAGATCGCCCAAGTAGCGAAACCAGACCTCGTGGTCTTCGTGGGCGACGCTCTGACCGGCAACGATGCCGTGAACCAGGCGGAGGAGTTCGCTAAGGCCGTGGGGATCGACGCCTCGATCCTTACGAAGATGGACGCCGACGCGAAAGGCGGCTCAGCCATCTCCATCGCGTACATCCTCAGGAAGCCCATCCTCTTCCTGGGCGTCGGCCAGGGCCTCGATGGGCTTAGGTCCTTCAATCCCGAGGAGTTCGTGGCCTCCCTTCTCGAGTAGGCCTTCAGAGACCGCGCAGACCAGGCGTCCGGGCTGTTTCTCCCCGCGGACAGACCTGCGGTCAGCCTCTGCCACAGTCAAAATGGCGCCCTGGGCTAGGCCGAGCCCCTGCCTCTGCTCTTAGACGCCTCCTTCCGGCTGAAGCCAGGGTTCTAGGTTGCGCAGTCTCCGCTCTCTGCCAGCGGGGTGGAAAGAAGAGGGGAAAGGAAAAGAAGAGGGGCTTCGAGCGTCGTCTGCCTACGCGGGCATGAAGAACCTTACCATGCCCATGAGGCCGCTGACGAACATCAGGAACCAGTAGCCGACGATGAAGCCGATCGCTAGCGGTACGACGTAGTTGTCGCTCAGCTTGGTGCCGCCTACCCTCAACACGATGACCTTGACGATCCACATCGTCAAGGCAGGCGTCAGCCAGACACCGCCGCCCTGGTTTACTGA
>Ga0315307_1000685_pt1 | contig 14627 bp, 15 predicted proteins | sample TDP2_MG_FD_203079 | JGI IMG/M metagenome (GOLD analysis project Ga0315307, IMG submission 203079) | Freshwater sediment microbial communities from Lake Towuti, South Sulawesi, Indonesia - TDP2 | ecosystem: Environmental > Aquatic > Freshwater > Lake > Sediment | place: Indonesia: South Sulawesi... | reverse complement strand
TCCTTGGTAAATCGAATACTGGGATCGAAGAAAGAGCTTCCCTCCTTCTTTACCTCATTTGCAGGACACTCCGACCGATGAAAGTGGTTGAGACAGGCGTCGCGAGCGGATTTTCCTCAGCTTCGATGCTTCAAGCTCTCCAAGACAACGGGGTTGGCGAGCTCTACTCCGTGGACTTGCACTATAGGGACGGTGTTACGATACCTCTTGACAAAGAGCTGGGATGGGCCATCCCTGAACACCTTAAACGCAGATGGCATCTCCTGTTAGGCGAGAGGGTCAAGGTGATTCCCCAAGTCTTGAAGGAGGCAGGACCAGTCGATCTATTCCTTCACGACTCTAGACACACGTATAAAACCATGATGAAGGAGTATAGGATAATCTGGCCTCGTCTAGTCGAGGGAGGTCTTCTGCTTTCGCATGACGTTCAATTGAACGATGCATTCCTAGATTTTTGCGATCGGGTCGGTCGTGTTCCTGTGGTGACGTGTAACATCGGCGCGATTGTGAAATGACGATCTCGGAGTATCACAAGTACACGGCCGACGATTTTCGCTGAGCTGGGTGACCGTTGACTAGGCTGTTGGTTGTATCCGAGCAGTTATGGCCCGAAGGGGGCGGTGGCAATCTCGCAACCAATTTGATCCTCAAGCTCTTGGCTGAGAGCGACATAGATATAACAGTCGTCGCCGGAACGCGCAACCCATCAAGAACAATAAATGTGAAATATGTATTTCAGCCTCTCTTGGGATTCTCCGATAAACCAAGGTTATGGACCTCTCTGGCTCGGCCTTCGTTCAGAAGCTGGTTTAAACCGCTCATCAGAAGAACTGATGTTGTGTATATTCCGAGGTACTGTTATCCCTTAGTCCCCTTAGTCAAAGATTTGGGCAAGAAGGTGGTTCTTCATCTCCACGACTACCTGCCGATATCATACAACGCTGCGGTTCTTCACAACATTCGAATAGAAGGCTTCCCCGACAATTTGAAGAGCGAAGTGCTATTCGAGCTGTCTGAGCATGCCAGCTTTTCCAGGGCGTTACTTGGCACCTTGTTAACCCCTTTCAGCAGGCTAGCCAGGGCTTGCACTGTCCAAGCTGACGAGATAATGTGCGTTTCCAAGAGGCAGGCTCAGATAGTTGGCCGGAAAGCTCCTGAGCTTGCCGAAAAGATAACTGTAGTCTACAATCCATTACCTGAGATCCCCAACTTAGAGAAGAACATCGATGGAGACAGCTTTCTGTACGTCGGGGGAAGCAGCTTCATCAAGGGGGCCTACACGCTGGCGGAGGCTTCACGCAAACTACTCAAGCGCAGAAGAGCAAAGTTCATACTCACAAAAATGTCCCAAACCAAGTTCAAATCCTTGTTCACTGATCTGAATAGACACTTCAACGGCGCGTATAGCCTGTTTGAAAGATTAGACAACCATGATGAAGTGTTCAAGCTGCACCAGAGAAGCAAGGCCCTGGTATTTCCTTCTATCTGGGAGGAACCACTCCCATACGCGGTCATAGAATCTATGTTAGTGGGCACGATCCCCATAGCGTCGCGGGTTGGTGGTGTGCCTGAGATTGTGGGTGGAACATTTGCCGAAAGGATGCTGTTTGAACCGGGGAACGTAGACGAACTTGTCAGCAGGATGGAGTGGCTTCTGTCTTTATCTGGGCAAGAACTCCTTGAAACAGGATTGACTCTTCGACAAGGAACTCTAGAAAAATTCGACCAAGAGGTGCTGAAGAAGCATCTTGTTTGCGTTTTCTCAGCTTGACAATCGATCATGCTCGATATTGAGTTCTTTTTCTGTGGACACAAGGATCAACTTTAGTACTAACTTGTTCCAACGGCACAAGTTAGGGATCTAAGATTGCTTAGGCTTCTGGTTGCGGCTGTTGAAGCTCTCCCACCACTAGGAGGAACAAGTGAACGTGTCTGGAGAGTATCAAGAGGACTTGCCGAGATGGAGCTGGATGTTACGCTGTACGCGCGGCTGCACGGTCGAGTCGAGAACGAACGCAACTTGCACCTCTTTGAGATACCATCATCACGACTGGACCTAGGGAATGTGTTGATGTGGCTTGTTGATTTTCTGTGCAAGTCAAAGGCTTCAGACATAGTTCAAATAGAGTGCTTCAGTCCCCTTCGGTCACTGATCTTATGTGCGCTGCTCAAACCTCTCGTACGGACGAAGATCTTAGTTCTTCATGATAGACATTGGTCATACGACCCACGAAGGGGACGTCTTGTCCACAAAATAGATTGCGTTGCACAACACTTGGCATTCCGGCTCTATGATAGGATAATTGTCGCCGGTGAAGGATTGAAGAAATGGTACCTCACCTTGCATGGCACTCATTTTTCCGGCAAAATACTCGTCATACCTAACGGTTCCCCAAGGATAGAGCTGAAAGACTACGAACGGCAGGAACTGAGATCGAAATATGGTTTTTCCCCCGATACTTTCATAGCACTGTTCTTCGGCTCGATGCTCTTCAAACCCAATAGAGACACAGTTCAGCGCATCTACGGTTTTTCCGAAAGGGTTGCAAAGCGCTTCAAGGAATGCTCAGAGAGGAATCTGCTGTTCGTTGTGGCAGGAAAGGGCACAGAGCACCTGAAACGCTCTGAATTTGTCATCCCACTTGGCTTCGTCGATGATATCTTCGAACTCCTATTCATGGCAGACGCCTGTGTAATTCCACACAGACCGTCCTACTCCGGACCTCATGTGAAGACGCTCTACTCCTTCGCTGCTGGAAAGCCAGTCATAACTACAAGCGAGGGCATCAAGGACATGCCATCGGTCAAGGAAGGAGTGCACTTCCTCTCCTTCCGCCCAGACGATCCTGATTCGCTGGCAAACGTCTTGACGAGGCTACATAAAGACGAAGAGCTCGCGAAGAGAATCAGCAAAAACGCCTATAGTTACGCGCAGTCCTACTCATGGCAAGACATAGCGAAGAGGTATTACTCAGTCTATATCGGAGCAGCACCTTCGAAGAACAACTGGCACTAGATTTTCTCGATATCTGAAACCGCTTGATAGAAAGGACAACAGGTCGAAGGACAAAATGGAGAGAAAAGACCGTGGCGCCAAGGCCCGATAGATCTCCTGGGCCGATGCGCAATTGCATGCGCCTGCCGCCACTTGGGATAATGTTGCTGTCCAGACGAGCGGCTCCACAGCAGTCGGCCTGGTCTGAGGTGGACACACGAGCACATTGTTCATAAGCAATGTAGGACACAAACTAGGACTGCTCCTAAGAAGGCTGGTCCCTAGCAAGGCGAGAGGTCTGGTAACGTTTCAGCATGGCATGGCATCGCTGAAGCTTCTTAGTCTGCTTGGACGAGCTCCAGGATCCCGTCTAGTAGAATACCCTTGGGTATTAAGGAATATGCGGGCCAGCGGGAGGATACTGGATGTCGGATGCACTGGCAGTTATCTTCACTGCAAATTGATACGCGAAGGGGCCGAGATGCTTGGGGTCGACTCTAGAGGCTTTGAGCGCAGAGATCCAGAACTAGCATTCATCATATCTGACATCACGAAAATGCCGTTCAGAAACGATTGCTTTGATGCTATAGTTGCTGTATCAACCATTGAGCATGTTGGTCTGGGTTCCTACGGCGACCCCAAGATACCTGATGGAGACAGGCTAGCATTCAAAGAGACCATGAGAGTGTCCAAACCGTCGGCTCCGATTATCGTAACTGTCCCTTTTGCAGAGAAGCACAGGATCAACTGGCAGCGGCGTTACGATGAATTTTCCCTTGGAGAACTAATTGGAGGTTCTCACATATTAGTAGAAGAGTTCTTTGCCTACGTAAAGAAAGGACGCTATGCAAAGGTACCTTCAAACAGGGCAGGGGATACAGGCATCGCTCTATTGAAGCTTTGTAAGGGCAACGATGTCCACGCGATGTGAAGATTTGCGTGAGCTGTGCGACAAGTATTGCCAACATTGAAATGCAAGCTAAACTACGTCAGGGTAGAGTGTACAACTTATGGCGATCAATGGAAAAGGTGGACGGATTGTCACCATCCATCATGTTAACCGTGAAGCCTACGTGCACTAGAGTCGGTCAAGGCAGACGTTATTACTAGATATGCGCAAAGCAATCGCCAAAATACAATGGCGCATAATGCTAGCGTTGACAGATAGACCCAGGCATATCACGGTTGAGAACACTACATATTGTAATCTGTCTTGCAAGATGTGTCCACACGAAGAACTCCATGTTAAGACAGGGAAACAGAATCATATTCAGGCGATGATTCTTGAGAAAATCGTTAACCAAATCAAGCCACGCACTTTGAGTCTAACGGGCCTCGGTGAGCCGCTGCTCGATCCTTGCTTCTTTCAACATGTTGACGTAGTCAAACAAGGGGGCATAAGGGTTGAGGTGACCACAAATGGTACCCTTCTCTCTGAGTATGCGGCTCAGATAGTCGATTCAGGAATCGATATCCTGAAGATCTCGATCGATGGAGCCAGGGATAAAACCTATGCCAGCATCAGAGGCCAAGATGCGTTTCCTGCAGTAAAGACGGGGTTGAAGCACCTAATAACTGAGAAAGGAAAGCGAAACTCGAAGCATCCGGCCGTTAGTATGAACTTTGTGGTTCAGAGGCAAAACTACAAGGAGATACCAGAAGTGATCGGCCTAGCCCGCCAATTAGGTGTTGATCAAGTGAGCTTCCTCAGACCAACGATGTTCGAAACAAAGGAACGATCGACGCTTGTAGACGACATACCTAAATGCGATCTTTTACATGTACTGATAGAAGGCAGCAATATCGCAGCGAAGCTTGGCGTAAGAACTAACCTTGGAGAGTGGATACACAAGTTCGAAGAAAGATGGAGATTCTACATGAGTAAGCAGGAACCATTCAAGCCAACTAGGTGTATGCGTCCGTGGTTCTCGCCTTTTGTCGCTGTTGATGGCAAGGTATATGGCTGCCCATTTTTTGGAGAACTCGGCGTTCCGCTTGGTGACTTGAGCAAAGAAGATTTTCGGTGCATAGTTCGCGGCGAAACCTACGCAAAAGAAATGATCAGTTTCCTCATGAAGCAACAAACCCATGTGTACTGTCGAGGTTGCGAGTACGCTATCGATGAAAGGACGCTGCTCCGATATTTGTGTGCTAGGCCAACCGTTCGTCGATCGATCGACTTAGAAACCATTGGATCTGGCAGTGAGGCATGTGAAGAGTAAGCGCGTGACCATACTAGGATGGTTCGGTAACGGTAACGTTGGTGATGAAGCTATCTTGTTAGGGGAGCTATGTAGCCTTAGGACAGAAATGTCTGATCCCTACATTACTGTGTTCTCTAACGATCCTGCTACCACGGAACAGCTCTACGGCGTGAGGTCAATCTATTCCGGCGATAAGAGAACGTTGCTGTCAACTTTATCTAACACGGATCTTCTCATACTCGGTGGCGGGGGGTTATTAAAGCCTGGTTCAGCGAAGGGCTATTCACGCAGGCTGCTATTGGCGAAGTTGTTGGGCGCCAAGACTATGGTCTACGCTGTGTCAGCATTACCCCTGAAGAACAAGTATGAGAGAGCAATAACTAGATTGGCCATCAACCGATCTGATGTGGTCACCGTTCGGGACCCGGATTCAAGAGATACTCTTATTGCGATGGGGGTAAAGAGGGATATCAAAGTGACTGCAGATGCTGCTTTCGCTATTCCAGTCGACAACGGTCTGAATTATCAGGGCACGAAACTCAGAGCACCGTCTCACCCCTATGTTGCTTTATGTCTAAGGCGATGGGACCACGAAGATCTTGCAGAAGTTCGGAAAGTCCTGTCCTACGACACCTTCATCAAAACTGTAGCCAGGTTATGCGATTTCCTGGTCGAAGAGTACAGTGTTAGCATACTCGCGATACCGATGCAGGTCGGCTCTTCAGAGAGTGATGTGCCCATTCATAGAGACGTCAAATCCAAGTGCAGGCATCCAAACTCAATACGTCTTGTTGAGGAATCTGTTACGCCAAGGGATATATTAACGATACTTCATGACGCTCAGCTTGTGGTCGGCATGAGGCTACACTCAATAATTCTTGGCGTCATGGCAGGAACTCCCTTCATATCGCTTGCTTGTTCCTCAAAGGTCATTGGCTTTGTAAGATCGATGTGTATGGAAGAATATATGGTGGACTTGAGACACTTTGAAGAAGAGAGGCTCGCCAAGATCGTATCCAAGGCATACGCCAGTAGGAGAATGATTCGCGAAAAGCTACCTATGCTAGCAGCGGTGCAACGCGCCTCTGCGCTCCTCAACTCAAAGATTGCTGCCACAATGATTTTCCCGGGCTGATTTGATGAGCGACCTGCTCACGAAGATAGAGCGTCTTGGAAGTCTCCTGGAAGCCAGAAAGAACACTGGGCTGCCAAAGGACAAGCTCCACAAGATCCAAACGAATAGGATGCGCAGCATTATTAAGCACGCCTATGACAATGTTCCGTTCTACAGAAGGTTATTCAGACGAGCTGGAATTGCGCCCGAGGAGATAAGCAGTGTCAACGACCTTAGAAGACTCCCGATAGTCACCAAGGAGATGATCCGAGATGCACCTTCAAGCGACATTCTGCCTGCTGGACTCAATCCTGCGGATCTAGAAGTCTACCAAACCTCGGGCTCAACCGGAATTCCGCTAAAGATCTTTTATACTGTTGCAGATAGCATGAAATTGGGCGCGATAGGTCTGAGGACTTTTACTGAGAATGGGATGCGATTGTTCCACAAGAGGGCCAGAATAGTGCATGAAAGCATATTCCATAAACGCTCTTTTCTCGAACAATTCGGCGTACTTAGAATGTATGATTATTCGGCCCTCTTAGAACCAAGGGAAATCGTGGCAAGACTTACACAGCTTCGGCCGCATGTCTTGGAAGGTTACTCTTCATCAATCACGCAGATTGCTGAAACAACAAGACAAATGGGAGTAAAGAGCATTAACCCTGAGCTGATAGTTACCTACGCCGAAGTTCTAGATGAAAAGTCAAGGAAGCTAATAGGTTCAATTTTCGGCGTCGAGCCGATCGATCAATATGGAGCTCACGAAGCCCGGACCATAGCATGGGAGTGTCCAGAGCATGCAGGTTATCACATCAACATAGACGCTCTAGCGATCGAATTTCTGAATGATGGTGAACAGGTCGGAGCGGGCGAGAAAGGGAAAGTGGTCATCACCAACTTCTTTTCGCATGCCATGCCTTTCATACGATATGACCTGGGAGACCTAGCGACCCCTATTGACGACGACTGTAGTTGTGGGTGCCACCTGCCTCTGATGCGGTCAGTCGAAGGCAAGATAACGGATTTCGTTGTTCTCCGAAGCGGGAGGCTCATATCGCCGCACATGATAAAGAAGGCGCTAGGGCTAAGGCAGGGAATTAAGATGTTCAAGGTCACGCAGCCTAGTTACGACACATTAATCGTGTCAGTAGTTCAGGATCAAACGTTTTCAGAGAGAATAGAGAAAGAAATACGGGTGGATCTGAGGTACATACTAGGTGGGGAAATAGATCTGAAGATTGAGTACCCGGAGAAGATCGACGTGCCCTTGACAGGCAAATATAGAGTCATTGAATCTCTGGTTCCAAGACCTTTCTAAAACGGGAGAGCGCGGGTTTCTATGAAACGCACGGTTAGCAGGAGTGGCTGCAAAGATTTCGGCACAGTTGCCATATTCGACCTTGACGGGACTTTGTTCACTAACACATTGCCGTCAAGTATTATGCAATTGCTGTCCCAAAAGATCTATAGGCTATCGTTAAAGCTACAGAAGCCTAATCAAGAATTGGTGACCCGTACGCACGGTTACGATAGAGTGATTATCGTGACAAGCAGATCAAAGGATGAACTGCTGAGAAGCACTGTAAGACAGCTTCGGAAAAACCATGTGCGCTATGACAAGCTTATCATGTTTCCATCGACAAGAATGAAATTGACGTGGAAGAAGACAATGATGAAGAGAATAGCCCCAACGGACTGGTACGACGACCTGAAACCAGAGATCCTTAGGGCAGATCAAGGACCGATCTTGGAAGACTAAGGCATCGGCTAATTGGATAATAGAGTAGAGCGAACTTGACAAAGTACGGGGTAGTTGTCCCCACAGGCTTCCGGGTGGACTTGAAAGGCTCAGATCCAATGCATCAGTATGTTTCTATGACAGATGTTGCCACGCACGCTGAAGAGCTGGGGTATGACACCATCTGGCTTTTTGATCACTTGCTTTCTCTGGATAACACCTACTCATGCTTTGAGTGCTGGACGAGCCTCTCAGCTTTGGCGACTCTTACGAGCAAAATAAGGATCGGCACGCTCGTGACCTGCAACTCGTTTAGATATCCTTCCATCCTGGCAAAGATGTCAGCCACGCTGGACGTACTATCCAAGGGAAGATTGGAACTTGGCATAGGCGCAGGATGGTACGAACCAGAGTATCGGGCATACGGCATACCTTTCATCAACGGGAGCGAGAGAGTTAAGCAGCTAGACGAAGCGCTAACGATTATCAAGATGCTGTGGACGGAGGACAACTGTACATATGCAGGCAATTACTACTCAATCAAGAACGCCATATGTAACCCAAAACCATGCCAGAAACCGCGTCCTCCGATTTGGATAGCTGCCAAAGGCGACGAGATGCTGAAACTGGTGGCAAGGCATGCCGACGGCTGGAATATGAGAGGATCGATCTATGAATATAGGGATAGAGCTGCTGCCTTAGCACGTTACTGCAGGACATACGGGAGAGACAGTTCAACTCTCGTGAGGTCACTTTTCGTTATCCTGACTATCGGCGAGAATGAGAAAGTCCTGAAGCAAAGGGCAGCAAGAGCAGCAATTGAATCGTATAGAGCCCGTCCGAGCAATAGATCAAACCAGTACAGCAGAAAACTTTCTACCGCCCTCAGGCATCCCGATAGAGCGTTGAATTATCTTGCGCAAAGAATCTGGCCCAAGCCAATTGACGTGGTTGGTACACCTGAAGGATGTGCAGACGCTCTACACACCTTTACGAAGGCCGGCGTGACTCACTTCATGATCTATTTCACCGATGTAGCAAGTCTTGAGCCTCTTGATCTATTTCACGACAGAGCAAAACCACTTCTGTAGAGGACGTGTTAAACAAGCAATGGATAGTACATTGCCAAGGATGATAATATTCGTCGGTCCTCAAGGAAGTGGGAAGTCAACTCAGATTCAGCTACTGGAAGCGTGGCTCCTATCCGCGGGCCTCAAAGTAAAGAAGGTCCACATAATGAACAATCAAATCTTCGCCTACGTTTTCGAAAGACTGGCAATATCCTTAGGCAGATACGATTATTGGACTTATTCTTCCGGTGAACGTGTCAAGAAGATAGACATAACGTATGAAGAGAGGGTCCGCGATTTTTGGCTCATTCTTCAAATAGTAAGTGTAGTGTTGTCAATCTTGTTGAGGGTCTATCCCTCAATGTTGACGAAAGATGTGATCATAGCAGAGCGATACGTTCCTGACTCAATGATTCATCTACATGTGATCGCCAGAGTGCTGCGTGCGAAGAGCAAAATGATATTGAATTGGATCGATAGGTTGAGCCATTTCATACCAAAAGGGGCACTCATCGTATTTCTCAGCGCTGATTACGATACCCTGAAGCGTCGGTATCAGATACGTGGTACCCCGATAGAGCCTGAACTGTACGTGACACGATACATGCGACTTTACCGAAGACTTCTTGAACGGATGAAGGGCCCATATATTGACACCTCGAAGACTGATACGATGACGACTTTTGAAATCATCAAGAACGCAGTCGTGTCGAGCGAGCGTGCGACGTTCCTCAAAGGGGCAGGATAGATTCATTAGAATGAGTAACGGGCCGATCGAACGCAAGCTTGGCTGCCTGTCCTTCACAATGAAGGAAGAATGGAACAGGCGTGCAAGAGAAAATGCCAGATACCACGTTGTACCTGATGCTTTCGAGTCGGATGAAACTTTTGATGCTTCGGGATTCAGAGATGCTGCTCTGGTAATCGACGATCTAACTTGGGATACCAGCAATGATAAGATCGCTTTGGAAGTGGGATGCGGGCTTGGACGACTGCTAAAGCCGCTCTCACGAGTCTTCAAGGAGGTTCATGGCGTGGATGTCTCGGAGGAATATGTGCGTTTGGCCAGGGAACGTCTAGCTGTGTATCGCAACATTTTTCTTCACGTTTCTGGTGGAACTGACCTCTCGGAGTTTGAAGACAATACTTTCGACTTGGTCTTTTCTCTATTGGTGTTTGAGCACATTCCAGCCGAGTTGGTATGGCGATATTGCCTCGAAACACACAGGATCCTTAAGCCTGGTGGTATCTTTAGGTTTCAGTGGTATGCAAGAGGCCGCTCCATTCGCCGTGCAATGCGGTGGCTGGCGAGAGGTAGGCTCAAGTCAGTCATGTTGAGCGTTTTCAGAAATAGTAGGTTCGAGGTGGGGGAGTGGCCAACCGGCTCAAGGTCGTATACGAAAGAAGAAATATTCAACAAACTATCAGAATTGGGCTTCAGAAATATCGGCTTCAGAGAAGACCCTTGTCGGGGCCCTGGCTCTTTCTGGTTTACTTGTCAGAAGTGAATAGCTCTCACATAGGCTGCGTCCGTTGAGAAGACCGCAAACTATGATCTCTTCATGTAAGCTCATTGAAGTCCTTTTCAATCGGTCGATCTATGAGTGACCAAATGTGTCACTCTGGAAGATGTTTCCAAAACAGACGTGAGATCAACGATCGAGTCGGCTTTGGGAACGACGGGCCTATGAACAGGTTTATGGCACAAGTGTTGTAGAAATACATTGAACTCACAGCAACGCTGGAAAAGTCTACATGTTGTCTGGCAATATAACGGCGAATTCGGTCTCTGCAACTATAGGTGCCCATACTGCTACTATGGTGCAGGAGTTCTCTCCAAACACTATTTCAGAGGTGAAATAGAATCTTGGAGGCAGGCGGTCAAGAAGTCGTTTGGAGAAAATCGTTGCATGATCTTCTACCTCTCCTTCGGAGAACCTACGATAGGCAGAAGTTTCTGGGATGTGCTCAAGATGATCGCTTCAGAGCCAAAATGGTATCTCCACATGACTTCAAACCTGTCCCTACCGCTTGCATGGTGGAAGAAACTAGTAGGGCATCAAGTGGTTCAAGAGCACAGATTGTCTATCAACGCCTCCTTCCATCCCACGGAGACAAGCGTCGAAGAATTCATGCCGAAACTGCTGGTGCTGAGAGAGCACGGCATCGAATGCCCTGTAGTGTTGGTGATGTGGCCCCCGATCATCAAGAGATTCAAAGAGATTTTCGAGGCCTTTGATAGACACAACTTCCTAATACATGTAAGGCGCTTCGAAGGATGGTACAAGGGGAAGTGGTATCCCAGGGCTTATACCGAAAAAGAAAGAATGGTCATTGCACGCTTCATGGATGACGCATCCATCAAGTACACTCTGAACTATCAGAACCACAAGGGGAAACTCAGTTTTGCTGGTATCTATTACGTACTACTTGATGAGAACGGGGATGTATGGGAGTCTCCTGACTCAAGAGGCAAATGCCTTGGTAATGTGTTTCGGGGAGACGTACAGCTTCACCGCTCACCGCAACCCTACAGCGGAGTTGGATGTGCCTCCGTACAGGGTGTTGCGTCTCTGCTAGAACTCGACTATGGCGAGCTGGAGCCTAATTTCGTGATGTCGTTCAGCAGAAAAGGAGGTGTGTTCCACACCCACCGCGGCAAAGTCCACTACAAGAACAGGCACGTGGATTTTCGAGACAAAGCCGTGAAAAAGCGGTACGGATTCCCCTTGGGACTGAGGAAGCTAAGCCTTGTGTTCTTTTCCAACCTCATTGATCCAATGTATGCGAAACTATACAATTGCAGAAGAGTGCCGGCAATCAGCAGGTTCATCAAGCTCAACTCGATGTTGTACACCTATCCACCTAGCCATCTGACCTTCGAATATTTCCATCAATACATGAGCAGTGTAAAGACCGGCGGTTACACGCCAAAAATCCTGCGGAACGCAAAGCTTTCAGTAAAGCTCAGAGACTTACTGGGCGCCTACTAGATGCGATCCAAAATCGTTAACATATTCTTTGATGTCGAAGGATGGGAGATGACTCCCACAATAGGAAACAAAACGTCCAGGCTGATTGCTGCTATGAGCCACATCAAGGAGACCCTAGACAGATACGAGGTCAAGGCGATCTTCAATGTGTGTGGAATTGTTGCTGAATATGCCCAGGAACTATTCAGGGAATTGGCAGAGGAAGGTCATGAAATTGCGTGTCACGGCTACAGCCACGAGAACTTTCACTATCTGCACCTGAACCAGCTCGATGACATACTGCAAACCGCAAACGAGTGCATAAGAAGGTCAGTAGGATATTCACCGTCGGGGATTAGATGCCCCTGGCTGACATACGACAGTAGGATGCTATCTTTGTTCAAGAAGGCAGGCTACAGGTGGATGAGTAACCAACACGCATCGCATAGCGACCTCGTATTCCACTCACATAGATACAGAGGAAAGCTTGTCAACCTGCTTGCCTATTTGGATGACAAGAGAAAGTGGAGGAAATATCCTAAAGAACCCTACGAGGTCGGAGAAATAGTTGAGATACCGCTGATGTCGTCGATGGACGGAGAGATAATCGGTGAACTCAGCCCTGAGCAAGACATACCCGTGGAGCTATCTAGATTTGCCATCTCCGTTCTCAAAAAGCAATTCGAGAGGAGCACCCTATACTTCAACTTGAACTTCCATGCGATCGTGATCGGGAGTGCTAACCGGATGGAGGTTCTGGAGCATATGCTGCAATACATCTTGAACAACGGTGGTCGGTTTATTACTGCGAAAGAAACAGCTGAGAGAATTTCCATGAGGTAGATTATTGGCTGGGAGACCGATAATGAAAGATCAATGCTCACCCCACGACGGTGGCAGAGCCGCAACAACTCGGCTGACGACTAGCATAATCGATGTATTGATTCCCTTGATCGATTCCATAGGGATCAGCCAAGCCGCGTAGAGGAAGTTGAACACTCCAAAATACGCGACGTCAACCAGATCTGGGTCAGCGTCAGCAAATGAGAAGATTTTTGCCAACGGCGTTCGAATACTGGAAGTAACCAACCTGAGAGAACACGAGGGTATAGATAAGGAACATCTGGACAATCTCAAGAAACAGATATCATCTGATGGAATCTTGAAGATGCCGATAGCAGCAGATAAGAACACCCTTGTCATCTTGGATGGACATCATAGGCTCCATGCCTTGAAAGAACTGGGTTGCACGAAGATACCTGTGGTTCTGGTTGATTATCAAGTACCAGAAATACGAGTACAAGGGTGGAGAAAGGGTGAAAATGTGACAAAGAACGCGGTGCTAGCAGCGGGTCTGACTGGTAACAAACTGCCGCCAAAAACTTCGAGACATCTTGTCGTCATAGACGGTGAGTCAAAACATATTGAAGCCATAGAAGAAAGAATCGACGTTCCTTTGTATGAACTGAGATCAATCGAATGGCGAGGACTTGGAAATGGCTAGTGGCGTCCCTGTGATTGTGTCGAACAAGCTCGATCGATGATAGAGTCGACAGTCTTCGGATCCCAAGATCGCAGAAACGTCAACTGGCACATGTGCAGGAGAAAGGGATGATTGATTGATCCGCCACAGAAAAGGACGTATCCGGGAGTCGAACGAAGGGTTCCCGTGATTCACCCCGCGGCTGTTGGCGAGTCGTAGTGCCACTCATATGCTTTTTCGGGCCGGACGGCTCGGGCAAGACCACACTGAGCAGAGATGTGGAAACGGAACTCATCGTCAAAGGATTCAGGGTAAAGCATAGCTGGATGAGGGGTTCTCACACTCTCGTTTCAATTCTCTCCCGTCTTCTTTCCAGATTTCCGATTTTCAGGGGCGGCTTCAATCCTTACTATGGTGTTGCTGTACCTCGGTCGATGGCTAGGTTGTGGTTTGTACTGGAGTATTTGGGCGCGCTACCCGTTATCCTTTTGAGATTCATTCTACCCTGCTTCTTAGGCTACGTGGTCGTGGCCGACCGGTACGTATTGGATCTCGTGGTTTGGGTTGCCTTGGTAACTGGTGACGAAGGGTTCTTGAGAAGCATCTTGGCCAGACACTTGCTTGTCCTAGCCTCCAGGTCTGACACCGCCTTTCTTGTAACCGCTGACCCAAGGGAATTGGCCAGGAGGGGAGGAGGCGAACTGAACGTTCTGCGAAGACAGAACTACCTGTATGCGTCTCTAAAGATTGGGGCTTGCGTGGTAGACACGACCGGAAAGACACCTTCAGAGTCTCTTGAACAGGTCTTGGAATTGCTTGAGAGCCAAGGATGGATGCAAAGTCAGTGAGATCTACAGAACGTCTCACGCGCAGTCTTCTTTCGGTTGTGGGCTCTCCGTTCGAACCGCAGAGGGATATGAGGATCGATGAGGATTTGTCCTCTCTATATCGTTACGCCATCAACAATCGAATGGCCTTGCTCACGCTTGACGCCCTCAACAAGAGAGGAATTAACGTTTTTCGGGATGATTATGAGAAGCTTGGCAAC
>Ga0315307_1000682_pt1 | contig 14653 bp, 7 predicted proteins | sample TDP2_MG_FD_203079 | JGI IMG/M metagenome (GOLD analysis project Ga0315307, IMG submission 203079) | Freshwater sediment microbial communities from Lake Towuti, South Sulawesi, Indonesia - TDP2 | ecosystem: Environmental > Aquatic > Freshwater > Lake > Sediment | place: Indonesia: South Sulawesi... | reverse complement strand
GGCGGAATGGCAGGGGCACACCTAGAAGCTTACAGAATTATCAAAGAGAAGGAGCCTCAGAAATTCCAGTTTGTCGCGATGTGCGATCCCGTAATCGAATCTGCTCAGAATTTCGCCGATCAAGCCGCTAAGTATCAGGGATTCAAGCCGAGGGTATACAGCAACGTGAAAGAAATGCTTTCTAATGAGGAACCTGATGCCGCCGATATTTGTACACCCCATATAGAGCATCACATGGCAGGCATCGCATGTCTCAACGCAGGAGTCAATGTGATGATTGAGAAACCGTTCGGGATCACGATAAAAGCCAGCAAAGCAATAATCGAAGCAGGTAAGAAGAATAAGAAGATAGTGACAGTAGCTGAGAACATTCGACGCGGACTGAGCCAAAGGACGTCATACTGGCTGATCAACGAGAAAAAGTTGGTCGGCACACCAAGGCTTTTCTTTGCGCAACATGCCGGTTGGGAGGACCCCGCTGAAGAGAGGGAGTGGCATTGGAGAATCGAAAAGTTGATGGGTGGAGGAGGCATGGTCATGGACAGCGGTGCCCACTTCTGCGATACTATCCGATACCTCTATGGGGACCCTGAAACCATATATGCCACGGTTCAGCAACTTGAGAAGTGGCCTCATAAAAAAGGGAGCAGAGTGGCTAACGATGAGAGAGAGGACACGTGGGTCGCCATCATAGCCTTTAAGAACGGTCTTGTAGGCACATGGAGCTGGACGATGGCGGCGCCCGGTTATGACTACACGAATGTTACTCATTACGGCAGCAAAGGATGCATACTCGATCATGGTGATGTCTTCCATGGACCCTTCAGCAACGCCGAGATCATTCTCCAAGAAGGAGCCAAAAGGATTATCTATCCCATGGAGGAGCTTCAGAAAGACTTCTTGAAATCCCTAAGTGAGGAGCGGAGAAACGCATTCTTCCCACATGGACTCACTGAAGGAGTTGCCATCGAATGCTACGACTTCCTCGATGCTATTGAGAAAAACCGGAAACCTGATGTCGATGGCGAAACAGGAATGAAGGCTAAGGCTATCTGCGAAGCCATCTACGAGTCTGCATTCTGCGGCGAACCAGTCCGTTACAGCGATATCCTCAGCGGAAAAGTTGAGGAGTACCAGAAACCTATCAACGAATACTTGAAGCTTTAGCCATTCTCTCCGAATTCGCCTCTCCCACACATGATCTGTGATGGGCATTGATGACTTAGCGTACGAGAGGATCTGAAAAACATTCTCAACTCCTTCCTGATGGGTACACTTCATCTAAGCAGCCCAGAATAGGATTTCCTTCCTCATCATCGTGACGAGTTCATTTAAGGCTTCGAGCTCTTCAGGGCTGAGCCTATCTTGAAATTTTGCGAGAAGATTCTTCGCATGTTCCTCCGGCACCATCACGTATAGGGTGTCTCCCTCGTCGAAATGGCGGCCGACCACTGGCTTATCGATCGAGACAGCTACCTGTTTCCCAGTTTCAGCCTCAGATACGGACTCGCCCTTGTCCTGGATCTGGAGTACTTCGCCGACCTCTTTTCTGTCGGTAGTCACAAGCCGCACTCTGGGTCTGATTCTTCCAGCTAAGACTTCGACGCCTACTATGGCTGGCTTTGCCCTTCTGAATACGTAGCCCGGCAGAACCTTTATCTTTGCTGGCTTGATGAGCCTGTCAAATTCGCTTCTCAGGAGCATCTCCTTTTCGTTGCTCATCCATCTAAGATAATCATCGATAAGGTGGTAGATTATGCTCTGTTTGAAGATTGGTATTCTTCTGCTGTTTGCTTCCTCTTCAGCATCTGGTAAGACTCTAACGTGGAAAGCTAGGATGGCTCCGTACAAGGGGTTTCGATTTTTAACAATGGAAGCTTCTGTTACGTCTCGCTTTGAGATATCTCCTACGTCAGCTAGTCTTATTGGAATCCTATTCCTTCCTAGGCTCTCGGCTATGGCTTCAAGCGAGCCTAAGGCATCGGTCTTTAAGATGATGCCGTCTGTGTCTGTTGTGATCTTTAGCTTTTCAACCTCATCGGACACCGTCTTGACATATTCATCAATATTGTCTCCAGGGGGAACAACGTATACCGGAGCGCCCGCCAAAGCCTCGTCTAGATCTGGTGCTGCTATCTTAACTCCGGCTGCGGCTGAGACCTCGTTCACTGATGAGAATTTGTCCCTTGGGTCCCTGATCTCGTCGAGTGGTTTGGGCAATAGGACCGCGCGAACATTCGTCACTATTGGCTTCGCCTTTCCCCCGATCACGATGATGTCTCCTTTTCGGAGTATGCCATCGTAGATTATGACGTTTATAGTAATACCTAGTCCTATCTCCTCCTTAACCTCTAGAACCGTGCCTTTAGCCGGGCCTTCACTCGTTTGCAGGCGTGCTTGCAGATACTGCTGGGCGAGCCCTGTTAAGACAGCCATCAGTTCTGGGATTCCTTCTCCCGTTCTTGCACTTGTGGGAACTATGGCAACGGTGCGTGTGAAATCCTTTATTCTGTCAATCCGATCGGTTCTGAAGCCCATCTCCGAAAACTTTCCAATAATCTGGTATAGGTGTTCATCTAGAGACTGCTGCACTGGGCTCTCTTGGGTTTTATAGGAGTCTAGGAAGGAGCTGTCCCCCTTCGGTCTCCAACCTGGAATCCGATCGATCTTGTTCGCCGCTACTAGAAAAGGAGTCTTTCTAGCTTTCAATATGTCGATGCATTCATATGTTTGAGCCTCGAAACCTTTTAAGAGGTCGATCACGAGAATGGCTATGTCAGCTACTCCTCCACCTCTTCTTCTTAGGTTTGCAAAGACCTCGTGTCCGGGGGTGTCTATCACGAGGAGTCCTGGAACACGGACTTCCCCGCCCGCTCTCTCAAGTAATAGTCCAGATATCTCCTTCAGAACCTCTACAGGGAAGAAGCTCGCCCCAATGTGCTGTGTCATGCCTCCAACTTCGCGGGCTTGAACGCTGCTCTTTCTTATCTTATCCAGAAGAAGAGTCTTCCCAGTGTCCACGTGTCCAAGAACGCAAACGATTGGCTGCCTTAGAGGCATCTGAGGCATCTCCGATTCTGAGCAGAATTATGTGGGTCATCCACATGATTACATGCATAACTATATAAAACCGTTTCTAGCTCCATGACGAAAGGTCGTGTACCGTCTTGAGAGCTCTGGTTTCCAGTCGTGTCAGATCCCTTGTCTTCCTAGCCATCGGAGTCTTCGGCATGAATTTCGCATTGGCCATTTATGAATCAACATACACGAATTTTCTTATTAACGACTTGGATATCAATGCTTTCCAGTTAGGGGCGTTGGAATCGATCAGAGAGATCCCCGGTCTACTTTCCGTCTTCATCTTAGGGTCAATACTTCGTTTTCCCGAACCCTTGTTAGCAGGATCTTTTCTTCTCATCTTCAGCCTTGGTATTGGGGGAGTCTCAACAGTAAGCAGTTGGATTCAGGTTGTGTTGTGGTCCGTCGTTTGGAGTATCGGTTTTCACTCTTGGAGCCCCCTATCCTCATCAATAACACTTGACCTTTCGGATTTGAAGGAGGAGGGAAAGAGGCTGGGACAGATTAACAGTGTTTCTTCCATTGCTGGCATGGTTGCCATGGCTTCTGTCGTTATCTTCTCCAGTATTTTCGCGATGCAATACAGACTGTTTTTCATCTTGGCTGGCTTCATCTCGGTCATCGGAGGGTTGATAACCTTCAGAATTCCACCCGCAGCCAAAACATTTACGAAAACCCGTTTCGTCTTCAGAAGTCGATACCGCGTCTACTATGTTCTCAATTTCTTAGAAGGAGCCCGACGCCAGATATTCTTAACGTTCGCCCCCTTCGCTCTCGTCAAAGTCTACGGCTTGAACATTACTATGATAGCTCTACTAATGTTTGCGAGTAGATCTTTGACTTTTCTATCTTCGCCCTATCTAGGCAAACTCGTGGACAGAATTGGGCCAAGAACTATGTTAACTCTCAGTTATATTTTTGTGATAGGGGATTTCTTTGGATATGCCTACATCCGCAATGTTTCCGTACTCCTCGTACTTTACGTGCTTAATAGTATTCTCATGAACGTCAGCGTCATCTCACGAACGACCTACATCAACGAGATCTGTTCTCTGGCTGATCTCACTCCCTCTCTTGCAATGGGGCAAACGATGGATCATGTGGCTGCCGTTATCCTGCCACTAACGGCAGGTATATTCTGGGGGATCCTCGGTTACGAAGCAACATTCCTTGTCGGCGCAGCTGTCGCATGCTGCCTACTCATAACGGCGCTAAGGATCAGATTGGCTCATTCTCCTTAGCCTAAGAAAGTGCGCTAGCCTGTTTAGAAATTCCTTGAAAAGTCTAGCACTATTCACTTTAGCTTTTTACGCTCTTGTTTTCTTCTTCCATTTGTCAAGTGTCATGTTGACCTGCGTATACACGTTTTCGAAGTCTTCCACTTCCTCGCCAAGCGCGCATGCATAGCAACCTGATCTGGTTAGACAGACACGTAAGAACGCTCTTCGCGCCCTCTAGCTTTCAGAGTAAAAGCTTTGATCCAGAGTTAAGATTAAAAGGACGCCCTCTTATTCTTTTAGAATAAGTCGGGGAGGCTTGAAGAGCTGAACAAGATCTTATGTATAATGTCTCAAACAGATGAAAGTGAAAAAGAATGAAAGCCACGATAAGCCATACAAAGTTGATAAAGTGGCAATCATTAGCACAGAAAAGGTTTGAAGGGTATCCCATTTGGAAGGTTCATATCTTATAGATGCAAAGGCGGATTCTGAAGGTGTAAGACTATATTTCTATGACCCAGAAGACGATGAAGTAGCAGAGATTGTAGACACCAGCTGCAAGCCATACTTCTTTATCCCTCACCCGGCCGGTCCTGAGGACGAAAAGGTAATTGAGGAGATAAGCGCTAGAAAGAGCGTCGTCAGCAAGATCGACCTCTTCTCCGGGAACTCAAGGAATCTTACCAAAGTCGAACTGGACAATCCGGCTGATCTCGAATGGGCACCAGAACGTTTCAGAGAATCCTCGGAAGGAGAAGTTCCGTACACGGTGGGATACGTTTACGATCACGATCTGACCTTTGGCGCCCCATATCACCTGAAGGAAGGAAAAATCACGCCCGTCTCCAAGATTCCGACAGCTCTGAGATCAACATTCGTTGAGAGGTTCCTGAACATAGAGAGAACCGATCCATCGAAGTACGAATTGATAGAGAGATTCTTCACGATGTGTTCACAGAAAGTCCCAAGCGTCCAATTGGCAAAGTTTGGTATCGAGGAGGGAATGGATCCGAGGAGGCTCTATCTCGCTTTTACGTTGTCGAGAGTAACGAATCTGCCTATTCCGATGGCTTGCTCAAGCCGGCGGGTAAGCCTCTGGATCAGGTCTATGCTCCACACGTATCTTAGAAGGAGGAACATTCTAATACCGAGGTCTCGGGAGCTGAGACGTCGAGAGTCGAAAAGGCATATTCAGGGAGCACTCACCTTCCATCCGAAGAGCGGAATCTACTTCAACACGGTAGTGGCTGATTTTGAAAGTCTCTATCCGAGCCTCATTGATGCCTATAATCTCTCCTATGAAACAGTTGATTGCAGCCATCCGGAATGCGTAGATAACAAAGTCCCAAGTTTGAGCCATCACGTATGTAGACGAAGAAGGGGGGTCTACTCGATCCTGATAGGTGCGTTAAAGGACCTTCGAATCCGCTGGTTCAAGCCACTGTCACGAGACACATCCATACCTGTCGAAGAGAGACGCCTAGCCGAAGCGGTCTCCAATCTGCTCAAACTCATCTTAGTTTCGAGCTACGGCGTAACCGTTAGGATACACGGTCTAGCTCAGCCCGCTCTGGCTGAATCGATCACGGCTTATGGAAGATATGCATTGCAGGAGAGTTGGGACCTAGCTGTAAGCGGCGGTCTCCGTCCTATCTACGGCGATACTGATTCGCTATTTCTTGACAACCCAGCTGATGAGCAGATTGACTGGCTAATTCAGGCTGTGAAGAAGAGACTTCGCCTAGATCTGGCTGTGGATAAGAGGTACTCCGTGTGCGTACTGCCTCGCGCCATGAAGGCTTACTTTGGAATTCGGAAAGATGGAACCCCAGATGTGAAGGGAGTCGCCGCCATAAAATCCAACTCGCCCGTCTTTATCCAGAACGTCTTTAACGACTGTGTGAAGGAGCTGAAGGAAGTAGAGAACTGGGCTCAGTTTGAGAATGCTAAAGACAGAATAAGGGATGTGGTCGAAGGCGCCGTAAGTAATCTGAAGGCTGGAAAAGCGGCGCTTAAGGATCTAGAATATGGCGTAACCTTACACTTTGACCCGTTAGAGAAGATGACTGAAGAGATCATGCTCCATCAACCATACCAATGTGCAGTTCAACTACTCGATCTGGGCAGAAGCCTCAAGAAAGGAGACGCTGTCTCGTTCATCAAGGTGAAACCCTTCATGTACGGAGGGAAGACTTTCACAGTGAAACCAACCGAGCTTGTGAGAAGCATCCGCGAGGTAAACGTAGAGGACTACATACGAAACCTTAAGACGGCGCTGAACCAGACGTTTAAGCCGATGGGTATAACGTTCGAAGAAAGGAAAGAGGCGTCTCTAACTAATTTCATCTGAAGCCTCCAGTTGAAACTGTTAGGCCTTTAATCTCTGAAAAGACCCCGACTGATAAAACTCAACAGCGCTGCCGCTTAGAGTAGTTTCGTAATCAAGACCGGAGTCTTTTTTCAAGATCGACTGATGGGTCATAGACCAGATAACTTTAATTTAGAATCAACTGAATCCCTTATTGTTGAGGTTAATGGCCTTGAAGCAGACAAGAATAACTTTGGTCGAGAATAGACGGAAAGACGCCTGGTTTGACCTTGGCCTGAGGCAGCTCCGGTTTGGAGAGGTGCGTTTCTACAGAGCTTCTGATTTCCTGACTGGTGAGTGGCTCTTCAAGGTTTGTGTTGATGTTGAGTTAGGCAGGGCTATAGTTAAGGCGGTGAAGTGCCCGCCCGGAAGAATCCTCCCACAGTTAGAGGGTGATATGATGGTTTTCCAGAAAAGCGTGATTCAGGGCTTGCTTTACGATATTATCTCCGTCACTCGCGTAGACGAGGAGGGTAGAGTTCGACGTGAAGCCGTAAAGAGCGTTGAAGAGGTTTCGCCAGCGATTACGAAGAATTTCGAGGTTAAGCCGTATGAGGAGGCGACTGGCAAACAGATTCCCGGAAAATACCTCGTCACCCTAAGTAAAGAAGGCCACGAAAAAGCGATGGTAACCCTTTTCTTGCTGGAGAGAGCGTGGCCTCTGTCTCCTGTGTCTATCGAAGAGAGGGCGAAAACCATAAACTTGCTGGACTTGATCAAAAGGCTTGAAAAAGCAAGTGTTGAAGAGGTTCGTCACGTAGCAAATGAACAGTTTGGAATCGCGAAAGAGGAGATTGACGTTTTACTAGCCTCTTTAGAGAAGGATAACCAAATAAAACTTCTAGAAGGGGGCTACGTCAAAGCCATAGATTAGCCTAACCAAACATCTTCTCCAAAACTTGCCCGGGCTGGAACTCCTCTCGAGATCTAACAGAGGCTTCCTCAACGTAGAGTTTCATGGCACAGTTGAGGGCGTCCTGGCTAACAGGTATGTAATCGAGGTCGGATTGGAAGTAGTTTAATAGTGAGGCGGCGCAGGCGAATCTGATCGCGTTGCTTTCTAGACGCGCAGAGAATCTTAAACTATCCCGTGGGATCTGCTCTAGGATGGACTCTCTCGCCTTCTTGATCATGTCGTAAGTCTCAGACGTGATCATCACGGGTTTGTATGGGAATCGATCCTTCACGAGGGGATTCCCGGTTTCTATCGCGTAGACTAGTGTAACATGGTCCCTAATGCTGGAAGCATCTTTCTCAACGTCGATCTCTCCTAGAGAGAGCCTCATCTGGCTTTGAGCTATCTCAACGAAACGTTCCTTTGTAAGTCGGTGAAGTCGGCATACCATGCGATCCTCTATCGCGTTGAAGTTCGGATCGCCTATTGTGACCTCGTACCCCCTCCCGAAAACCTGCGTGTTGTAGTTCACGCTGAAGAAGGAATCGAACCGGTAGGGACCTACGACCTCCTTATGTAGTTCATATTTAATCTCTCCGCGTTCCATGGCAATTTTTAGAACATCCACCATCCCAGAATACCGGAACCAGTCATTGAACTCGGGTACGATGAAGTTGAAAGTCCGCCCACTGTAGGCTTGTCCGATTCTAATGAAGCGCGCCGGAGTGATCCCGCCGCAATAACGGTTTCTGCCCGGGACGCCGTGCGGCTTGATTCTTCCCCCGGCTCCTCCCAAGATCATGTCTCTCGTTGAGAAGGTTTTGCCTGTTCCCGGCTCTCCGAAAAGGGCTAGAGACCAACCCGTCCTCATCCCAGTTTTCCCTTGAGGACTCACGATTTCAACGTTGGCCAATCCATACTGCTGGATTATGCTTAGAAAGCTGTCAAAGTATAGCAGATTCCCGAAGAGTTTCTGAAGGTAATCGCTAAGTTTGTCTACAGAAAATGCCTTCCCAAATTCAATGGTTGACTTTAGCCTACTCTTTAGCAGATTGTTCAGGAACTCGTTGAGCTCCTGACCCATCTCCTCAACCTTTCGACGTTCTTCATCTACATAGTCTTCTTTCTCGATCTTAGCTAATGGAGCAGCTGAAACTGCAAACTCTGAAGGCGTCATTCCAAGCTCAAGCCGAATTAACGGGAGAGTTTCCTCCAAAATCTTCCATTCTTGATACTCGCCACTCTTGTAAGAGGTTATGACAACTTTTAACTGTTCAAATTTCGCAAGAATAGGATATGGATTCATTCCCTGCTTAAGCATCTGCCTAATTTCATTTAGTCCACAGATTCCACCCGTTTCAACCATGGTCTTCAAGAGTGTCACGGAGTTTTTCCCGTACTTCTTCCCGACCTCGGAGATGCTCATTCGAATCTTTTCCCAAGACCCATTTAGACGCAAAACCCCATTCTCGAACGTGTGGTACTTACCTCTGAATACTGCCCACTCTCGTGGAGTGTACTTTTCGTAGATCTCTCTGAGTTGTTTGTCACTTATGTTTAACGCTATTTCTGAAGCTGCTTCATCCTCGTCGATTTCCCAGCAACTTATGATGCTCCTGAAGTATGGAATGCCCATTTCCTTCCCTATTTCGAACAAGTCGGCTATGGAAAAGGTGCGTTCTAGAAGAAGTTTTCTCTCAACAATCCTGTCCTCTTCGATCATCAGATGCCTCCATATTCCCTTACGATTGTGCTAGTTTCCTTGGGGTTTACCCACCCTTCATCTGCCAGTTCTTTAATCCCCTTAGTTAGCGCTTCCTTGAAATCGGTTGAGTTGAAGAGGTTGGCTGAGCAACAGATCCCAAAGATTTTTTGCTCGAAAGCCTTGTCTTCTCGAATTTTTCCGATAAATGCGGAACTGAGCAATTCGCCCAGTTCCCTTGATTTTGGGTGCAAAAGAAGATTGATTCGCGATTCAAGGCTGAAGCTGCGAATCGCTTTCTCAACAGTCCTCAAGACGCCTTTGTAATCCATTGCAACTACAGGCGGGTGAACACGGTATCTGACTTCAGCCTCTTTTTCATATCTGACCAGGTAGAAGGGCGCGTGGACCAATGTAATCTCATCTCTTTTCCAGGGGATCGTTGCTTCTTGCTCAAGCTTTGAGGCGTGCAGCTTTTTCTGCTCTATAAGTTCCTCGATAAGATTTCTTATGCGGGAGGACCCTGACGTTATTTCTTCCGATTCTCTCTGCCTCGCCTCGATTTCTGAGCCTTGTAAAGCCATCAGATCCGTGATCTTCGCTTCCTCCTGTTCGACCACCCTACGATATCTTTCCTCGATCTCTTTGACCGTGTCCTCGCTTTCCTTGCGTGTATGTTCGATCTGACGGGAAGTGGCTTTAATCTCTCCTTTAATCCCGTCAATCTCCCTTCGGCATCTCTTAAGTTCATAATTCCATCGGGCTGCCCTGGACTCATCTCTCTTGCGCTTAGAAGAGTCAGCCTTTTCCTGAAGTAGGATCATCTCTCGCTCCAGAATATGCAGTTTATTTTCATACCTTTCTTTCTCTTTGTCCGCAGCTCTCAGTCTTTTCTCGGCGGATTTGGTGATCTTCGCGATCTCAGCCTCTCGTTTCCTCATTAGGTTCCTAACCTTCTGCTCTACGGTCGGCTTGATGCGAGAGATTTCATCTGTGTACTTTTCACGCAGATGCTCAATCTCACAGAGAATTCCGCGTTCATGGAGCTTCGTTTCTTCTTCTAGAGTATTAAGAGCGTATTGAAAGCCCTTAATGTCCGCTTGAACTTGCCTCCATAGTTGAACAAACTTCTCGCAGCTCTCCAAAGCAGCCTCCCTGTTAAGCTCAAGCGGGATAATGATGGGTTCAGTGTTCTCAGTGAAAGGTGCCCCCTGCTTGATCTGCTCAAGCAACGCCGATAGCAGGCTCCTCTTTCCAACAGCCGCGTTCAATGAGACGTCAACAGTTGAGACAAAACTCTTGAAAGTTCCAGCATGTTCTTTCACAGTGCTCAGAAATCCTTCCCGAGAAGAGGAGTTTCTCCTCAAATCTTCTATAAAAAGCTTAATGTCAGGCGGCCTTGGATACTGATCCCTGTAAGAGGAAAAGCCCAAACCATCCAAGATCAAGCATCTGTCTCCCGAAGGAACCGCCCATAAGGGATAATGCATCTTGGAAACAGAAGAAACCTTTTCCTGCGGACCACCCAGAAGCCCCGGCTTCTTCCGCTGTCCCTCAGCGAGGCAGACGAGAGCGGCAACCTCCATATCATAAGTGAAAGGCTTGTCCTCCCTACCGATGTCCTCAACAGCGAATGTTAAGGAAAATTTCTGGTAAGACACAATCGCCAAATCCGTCATTTCTAAAGTTTGAAATCTCGGGAGTGTCTTAAAAAGCTGTAGGTGTAATTTACTCGCGTCCCTTTGTGTCTGATGCTACAAGGTTGGAAGGCATCTAAAGAATCCCCTTGTCTAAAGCGTCACTATGCAGATGATGTATTAGATGAAGGATTGAACGAACGCTTGGTACCCGAAGCATCAAGACTTTAACATAAGCGGATACACGACCATAATAGCAAGTTTAATAATTTGAGGTGCGAAAACTACTAAATCTTTTCGCTGGAGAATGTGAAGAAGGGGTGGCGGAAGACAAGTGACGGACTATGAGGCTGTATGGCAAGTCTTGGCTGACCATGTCAGAGAGCTGCGAAAGGCAGGCGAAGTAGTACCGTCACACGTCATGAAAGACTTACGTTCAGCTAGGACGACAATAGAGATTATGAAGTCAGACAAAGATAACCCCGTTCATTTCTTGAGAATTGAGGAATTCTTAGGAAGCGTGGAATCTTACATAATATGCGTATCTCAAAAAAGGTTCGGAGTACAAACCATGAGCAGTTGGATGAAAAGACTTGACCAGGCTAGAAGGAAGATCCCTGAAGAGACTCAACCCTCAAGCAGATTTGTTCCGGGGCTTCCCCGAGACAAGCATTGGATCAGGATAAAGCCCGGAAACGACATCCCTTTGGAGAGGATCAAACTCATGGCAGAAGAAGAGGGTCTTGAGCATAAACCTCACAATAGTGGATACATAATCGTATATGGGGAAAAAAGCAGGCTCGAAAACCTCATCAGAAGAGTGGCAGAACTCCACAAGAGTTAAGCATTCAGACGCAGGGTGAGACCTCGCATTTGATGATCGTACGCGATGAGATAAATCGAGAGTTCACAAACGATGTGAGAGAGGGGCTGAAGTGACAGTCATCAAAAAGATAGAGATAAAGGGTTTCAAGACCTTCGCCGAGAAAACCAGCATAACGTTTGACAAAGGTTTCACCGTGATCACCGGACCGAACGGAAGCGGAAAGACAAACATAATTGACGCTGTCCTCTTCGGGCTGGGAGAACTAAGTGCGAAAAGGCTTCGAGCTGAGAATTTCTCGAAGCTTCTGTTTCAGGGGAATCCTGACTCAAACCTAGAGAGACAAAGAAAAGCTAGAGTAGTAATCCAATTTGACAACTCAGATGGGCGCATGCCCATCGAAACAAGCACAGTAACGATTTCACGCGATATCGATCAAAACGGTCAGACTGTCTATAGGCTAAATGGTAGAAGAATCTCCAGAGTCGATCTTGTGGACATTCTTTCTATGGCTGGAATAACCCCTCATGGTTACAACGTGGTTTTGCAGGGAACAATCACGCATATGGCAGAGATATCATCCCATGAACGCAGGAAAATGATTGAGGACATGATAGGCATAGCTCAATACGACGCAGAAAAGACTGAGGCTGAAGAGAAACTGAAGGCAGCAGACATCTCAATCCGCACAGCCATGGGACAGGTAGGTGAAGTACAGAAAAGGTTGGAGGAACTGGAGAGGGAGAGAAACGACCTTCTCAGGTTCAACATCATTCAAAAGGAGATAAGACGCCTAGAAGCCTTCAAAATATCTCATGAGATTGCTGAAACTGAGGAGAAGACAAAGAGTCTATCATCTAAAGTGCAAGAGCTTGAAAGGAGAGTTGAGAGGCTAAGCGAGATCAGAGAGAAATCTAAGACCAAACGGCACGAAGCTGAAGCTGAGTGGAGAAAACTAGGCTCAGACAAGATTGAGGAGGGCCAAACTAGCATCCTTGAGATCCAAATCCAGCTCGGAGACTTGAGATCCAAGTTAAGCGGGTTGTCGACGAAGGCAAGCTCAGAAACTGCTACTCTTCAAGGCTTGAGAAGGGTGAAAGATAACACTGAACAACAGATGAGCACGATCAAGAAAGAGATTGATGATCTGAAACTGGAACTTGAAGAACTGACACATCAACATAAGAGTTTGTCCGATGAAGTAGCCGCCAGACAATCGGAATACGATGCTATACGCGACGAGGTTGCCGTCCTGAGGTCGTCCTTAAACGAAAATAGTGAGCTGATTCGGGAAAAAGAGAGGAAGATGGATGAACTCTATCAGAATTTGATCGATCTTAGAAGCAACTATGCCAGAAGCTACTCAACAATGAGGATTTTCACCCAGAGACTGAGGGATATACAGGCTCGTAAAGATGATCTTATATCAACATTGGAGAGGCTTCAGAAATCCTTAAACGACCTCAAAGAAGTGAAGAAAGAGCAACAAGGAAGGTTGAAGACTCTTCAACAGACTTTGGAGCGTCACACGTCCCAGAGAGAAATCATGGAGAGGGAGATTAAAGAGGCTGAAAAGATCGCTGAGACCGCCAAAGGAGCTGTTGTAGAATTCTCAACTCAGAGAGAGCTCTTCGAGAAGGTCAGAAGCGAAGAGAACGCTCTAAGGAACATAGAGGAACTTGGCGGACTAGGAGTGATACAGGGAATCTACGGCCGCCTAAGAAACCTCGTCAAGATAGATAGAGGATATGAGAGGGCGGTGGAGGCAGCTGCTTCGGGATGGCTTGACTCGATAGTCGTTCGTGACTTAGACGTAGCATTCACATGCAGTGAAACTTTGAGGCGGCTGAAACTTGGTAGGGTAAAGATAATTCCGCTCCAGGGCTTATCCCTCAATAAAAATACCGCGGATATCCCTGAGATAGACGATGTAAAGGCACCTGCATCCACCTTCTTAAAATGCGAAGATCGATATCAACCTGCTGTGTCCTTCGTCTTCGGCGATACAGTCATAACGTCCAATGAAAAGACTGCGTTGCTGGCGTCTCAAAAAGGCTTAAGGTCAGTGACTGTGAATGGTGATCTCTACGAGGTTGGCGGAGCGGTTGAGAGCGGTTTTTACAGAGCTCCGATCGATTTTTCCTCCATCGTTCCGAAGGAGTCAGCTGTGAAGAGTCTAGATCAAGCCGTAAATGCTCTGGTAGAACACCTCAAGAAGAGAAGTAGCGACATGGAAGACGTTTCCAGAGAGGTCGTTGAGGCGCGTGTTGAGACTACCCGGTTGACCGAGGCAATGAACAGACTCGGAGGCGAGATCCAGCGAATCTCTGACAACATTGAGAGAACAAACCAGAATATGAAGCGTGCAGAGAAGACTATTCAAGGGATCGAGGCATCCCTCGAGAAAGAGAGGGTTCAGATCGGATTTTACAAGTTAAGCCGTGTCAGAATTCTGAGTGAGGAAAGGAAACTTCGTAGACAGCTAACTGAACTCAGGAAAAAGACGGACATGGTCGAGATTCAGAACATGGAGGTTCGGAGGGATGACCTTGGGAATGAGATTATGAAGCTCAGAGAGAAAACGGGCTCGGTAAAGAGCGATATGTCAACAATGGAATCGAAGATCGAAAATGTTCTCAACACATCCCTCAAAAACGCCAGCATTCAGCTTGGAAAGGTTATGCATCAGATAGCAAGTTTGGAGAAAGAGGTAGAAAGGGACATTCTTGGAAAAGAAGAGATTGAGAGACAGATCAAGGAACTTGAGAAAAGAAAAGAGGTTCTTTCCGCTACCATATTGGGTGCTAAGGAGGAGGCGAAGAAATTCGTCTCTCAGATCGATAGCATTGACGAGCAACTGCAGCGATTGGACAAAGAATATGACCAAGCTAATCTTCTGCTTAACCAGCTTAAGCTCGACTCCCACAGTT
>Ga0315307_1000681_pt1 | contig 14654 bp, 14 predicted proteins | sample TDP2_MG_FD_203079 | JGI IMG/M metagenome (GOLD analysis project Ga0315307, IMG submission 203079) | Freshwater sediment microbial communities from Lake Towuti, South Sulawesi, Indonesia - TDP2 | ecosystem: Environmental > Aquatic > Freshwater > Lake > Sediment | place: Indonesia: South Sulawesi... | reverse complement strand
CGAGGCGGCAAACGATGGCGACCATCACTGTTTCTGCTTGTTGTTGAAGCTTTGGGAAAGGATCCAAAGAGTCTTCAAGAATTCGCCATCATCCCTGAATTGATTCATAACGGAACGATAATCATTGATGACATTGAGGATGATTCCAAGCTTCGAAGAGGCAAACCCTGCACTCACAGGTTGTTCGGACTTGATGTAGCGATTAATGCTGGAAACTCTCTGTACTACTTGCCGTTGTTGACGCTGGTCAGAAACCGTGAGAAGATAGGTAGCGACAGGCTGAGCCGAATCTACTCAATCTACGTTAGTGAAATGATCAGCCTCAGCTTAGGTCAAGCAATGGACATCGCTTGGCATAAAGGCTTGGCAGACGCTGACAGACTCACTGAAACGCAGTACTTGCAGATGTGCGCTTACAAGACTGGCACCTTGGCCAGAATGGCAGCTAAGATTGCTGCTGTTTTGTGCGATGCGAGCGATGACACGGTTGAACGGTTGGGCAGATTCGCTGAGGCTGTAGGCGTAGCCTTCCAGATTCAAGATGATGTCCTCGATTTAGCTGGCAAAGAATTCGCTGCAGGGAAGGGTGGTCGAGGCCAAGACATAACTGAAGGCAAGCGAAGTCTAATCGTGATTCACACGTTGCAGAAAGCCAAGCCTGCTGATAGGAAGAAGCTAATCTCGATTCTGAAAATGCACACTTCCGATCAAAAACTGAGGGATGAAGCTATTCAGATAATGAAGCGATATGGCTCTATCGAGTATGCCGAGCAATTTGCCGAGGGACTTGTGGCTGATAGCTGGGAAGAGGTGGATAGGCTTCTTTCTCCATCAGAGGCTAAGGAGAAACTCCGAGCATTCGCAGAGCACCTTGTTAAAAGGAAGATCTAGTCGAGATACGATGAAGTTCGTGTGGATAGAGTGCGCAAGTCATGGCGGAAATGACCGAAAAGGAAACCATAAGGAAAATCGCGCTTCTGAACGCGCTTAATTATGGCGGAAAGGCACAGTTTCAGCCTGTTCTGGGAAAACTACTCACAGAGAAGCCCCAATTGAAAGCGAAGATAAAGGAACTAGTGTCAGTGATTCAAGAAGTTGTTGCTGAAGTAAACATGATTCCTCCGGAAAAGCAGAGAAAAATCATTCAAGAGAAATGGCCTGATGCTCTAGTCAAGGAGAAGGTTGAGGTTGCGAGGGTTCTTCCACCGTTGCCAAACGTTGACAAGTACAAGCGTGTGGTGACCCGTTTTGCGCCTAATCCTGATTGCATGCTGCACTTGGGGAACGCACGCGCCATTGTGCTCTGCGACGAATATGCTGAAATGTATCATGGATCGTTTAGAGTGCGGTTGGAAGACACCGACCCACGGTTGAAGAGGTCGGCTCTGCCCTTTTACGAAGCCATTCCTGAGGATCTGAAGTGGCTGGGTTGCAAGTGGGATATGGAAGTCATCCAAAGCGATCGTCTGCCCGCATATTACGAATGTGCAGAAAAATTGTTAGCAAGCGGAGGTGCGTATGTCTGCACTTGCAGTAAAGAGAAATTCCGCAAACTCGTGGTCTTAGATAAGAAGCCGTGTGCCTGTAGAGACTTGCCTGCAAAAGAGCATTTGACCCGTTGGAAGTACATGCTAAACGGAACCTATAGAGAGGGCCAAGCGGTTGTACGCATAAAGACTGACTTGAATCACCCGAACCCTGCTGTAAGAGATTGGCCGGCGTTGCGAATAATTAACCCGAAAAGGTATCCGCATCCAAGGGTGGGCGGTAAGTATCGTGTTTGGCCTCTGTACAACTTTTCAGCTGGCATCGACGATCATTTGATGGGCATAACCCACATCATAAGGGGCAAGGAGCATCTTACTAATCAGACGCGGCAGGAATACATGTACAAGCATTTGGGATGGAAGTACCCTGAAGCCATTCATTATGGGCGGATGAAGATTGCTGGCGGGCTGCTCAGCAAGTCAAAAATCGTTGAAGGCGTCAGAAAAGGCATGTTCAGGGGCTGGGATGACCCAAGACTTGCCACTTTCATGGCGCTGAGAAAACGCGGAATCCTGCCAGAAACCATAAGGCGATTGATAATTGAAGTTGGTCCCAAAACTGTGGACGTAACTTTGAGTTGGGAAAACCTCTACGCAGCAAACCGAAAACTGCTCGATCCAGTGGCTAATCGCTATTTCTTTGTGCGCGACCCGAGAAAACTCAAGGTCAAAAGGATCCCTGAAGCAATTACTGCCCATCTTTCGCTTCACCCAGACGACCAGAAACGAGGCTTCCGCGAGTTCAAAATTCGCCCCCGAAAAGGCGTAGCTGAATTCTGGATTGCCGCACAAGACGCAAACCTGCTGAGAAAAGGCAAAGTCATACGGTTGATGGAACTCTTCAACACGCAAATCGAGAATGTGCAGACCGGAGTGATCGAGGCAAGCTATCACAGCAAAGGGCATGAAGAAGCACGAAAACTGGGCGCGCCTCTAATCCACTGGCTACCGGCGGGAACAGGTATTCCTTGTGAAGTCGTTATGCCAGACGCCAGTGTGGCGCGGGGCATAGCTGAAGACACATGTAAGAAACTCAAGCCGAATGATATCGTCCAGTTTGAGCGCTTCGGGTTTGCTCGAATCGAAGGCGTGAACTGGAAACTGATAACTTACTATGCTCATCGTTGAGGGCTTTAAGATCGATAGGCTTGACTGTGGGAAAACTCCTTAACCATAGTTATGAATTCTTTGTCGGCTGTTTTTTCTTTGAAGCCTACTTTTTCAAAGACGTGGCGTGCTCGGAGGTTCGATGGGACCACGCGTAGCTGTATCTTTTCTAGGCTCAGCTTTTTGAAGCCTATGTTAATCAGTAGTTTCATGGCTTCAGTGCCGTATCCTTTGTTCCACTCTTTTTTGTCCCCGATGAATATGGCTAATTCGGCTAACCGTTTTCTCCAGTTAATATCTCGGAGTCCAATAGTTCCAATCAGCTTGGCTGTATCTCTTGTTTCGATGCCTACGACCAGGTCATTCGGGCTGCTGTTGAGAATTCTCAGTTGCTTTGACCTCTCTTTCACTGAGGGAATCCTTCGAGCACGCACTAGCGCTGCGATGTCTGGATCTCGAAGCCAGTCTACGTAAGAAGTGGCATCTTTCTCGTTCATGGAACGCAGGCAGACAAGTTTTCCGCAATGCCTTTGCCTAAGCAACAAGTGAAATCATATCAGAGGTTAGTTACAGACTTCTTATCGCTTGTGGCAAGTGGGTTTTTTATAAGAAAACGTGGTTCTCATTCTACCATGTTAGCCGTCTACACAGATTAGTTATCTTTACATTAGGCGGCACATAGGATAAAAATGCATGTCTGGGCCGGAAGCAGTTGTTTCGGTGGAGCGGAATCGCTGTGTTGACTAAGGTTAGAGCTCGCGTCTATATAACTGGCTGGGTTCAAGGCGTGTTCTTCAGAAGTGAAACACAGGACGAAGCCACGAGGCAGGGTGTAACTGGCTGGGTTCGGAACTTGCCGGATGGGAGAGTTGAAGCTGTTTTTGAAGGGGAGAAAGGCAGAGTTGACCGGCTCATTGAGTTTTGCAGGCGGGGTCCACCGGGCGCTAGAGTGGCAAAAGTTGAGGTCGTTTGGGAAGACTACCGGGGAGAATTTCGGGGCTTCAGAATACGCTACGGATATTGACACTCTTGGATGATTTTGATGGGTTTTTGCTCAGAAGTCGTTGAACAGCACGCTCAGACTGTTTGTGTAGAAGGCGGATGTTGTTGTGATGTTTGATATTGCTAATGGTGGAATGTTGGCTGTGCGGCTGTGGCTGAAAATGTGTGAAAGAAGAAGGCGGAAATCCCCTTAAGGTCTTCTTCGACTTTGCTTCTGAAAGGCTGCGTTTTCGCCTAAACCCTCTAAAGATGTTGCGGTGAACCGATTTACATAACAAAGAAAGGTTTAATGTTGATTCCCGCCCGTTCAAAGACTTCTTTCTTAACCATGAAAGAAGGTATTCGTGGTCGATCTACTCCGGAGAAATGTTTACAAAAAAGAAGATTATGTTGTTGTTTTAGATTGGGAATGTGCTTTGGTCTCTTTTTGGCATTATATAGATGATTTTGATTGCGCCGTTTCCTTCGATTCGTGTTCCATCATTAAGCTTACCAGCTACAGTCAATGCTACAGTCATAAACCTTTCTTTCACATTGACACTGTCAAAAATGTATGATATGACTTCGGTCCTGTCAAATTTAACCATTAAATCAGGTATTGTATCGTTATCATAGTCGCTGATCGCGGCAGGTTCATGTTGTGCTGAGACAGTGTCATTCAACAATATTGATGAAACAATAATATGACTCACACTATAGCCACTTGGAAGCTCAATAAAAGCCATAATCCATTTGCCCTTGCTTCTAAGATTCAATGAATTCGGACTGATACCAACCTCAACTGAAATGACTGTAGGGCTCCAGATGTTGGTTTCTCTCATCACCACATGCACAGTTTCGTGAGTTAAGGGTCGCCCTGTCACAATCTTCTCATACTGCACCGTCTGATTATACTCGGCGATGATTCCCGACGCTTTATCCCAATACGATTCTTCGTACTTGACAACATAATAGCCAACTGGACCGACATTACTCTGCGTTTGAACATAGTTCACGTCTCTTTCCATGCCAGCATAAGTACGCATGATTGCATAATTTATTACTGGTGAAAACGGATACGGATACAGCGCATCTCCAATACTGAGGTTCGCTCCGACAAAGAAGGTACCTAAGCTCGGGCCCGTGACATCAGTTGACATGAGCTCGGATCTTTCAGTACCATTTTTTAAACGGATTATAAATTGAAAATTGATCACAGTTCTCATTATTGATTTAACCTCTACCCTAAGGTATTCGATGTTAAATTCGGGGGGAGGCGGCTGAATAGGGGGATTCGGGTCATTTGTTGTGTAATTTATGGCTACGTCATATTTTGCCCAGTCGCCGATTTTGACCCCGACTTCTCTCGTCTGCGCTTCAGCTGGTTGAATTCTAACTTCTAACACTAACATGCCAAATAGAATCAGTGTCAACGCTATTCTCGAAACTGAATTCCTTTCCACTATTGTATTCTCCTCTTCTCATTATGCCATGCTTCATCGTCTGATCACGAGCATAGACTCAGTATAGTTGAATGGAAAGGTTCAATAAAAATGTGTCTAATGTGAAATATTCTCAATATCAAAGTTTTCCCTAAATTATTAAAGCATTAGAACATAAGTTGTAGGATGCTCCTGCAGCCATCAAGCTGGGCGAAGTGATGAGAAGTTGAGGAAGGATTTAGACAGCTGGCACTTCTGCGTAGAAGGGGAAAGTGTCGGCCTAGCTCTTTCAAGGTTTCTTACCGCCATCGAAGAACTGAGAGCACGTCTAGCGCCGTCTAAATATCCAAACCTTGAGATCAGCGACGAAGGTTATCTCTGGTTTAACATAGGCGCCTCAATAGGGACTGTCGAAGTGGTGGCGTTTCCCTTCGGGTTTAATGATATGAAGGTGCCGTTTATCGCTGTTTCAATCCCTCACAAGGCGGAAGATCTCAGTCTTCACGCCCTTGAAAAGCTCCGTAACATCTCCTTGGAGATTGCGGAAATGCACGTCTTTGCCGATAAGAGGGGAGCAACTGTACAAGAGATTCTAGCAGCCTATAGGTTGGATCAGCATCCTAGATTGCTTTTCACTTCAGATCTTGATGAAATTCTAGATTTGAAAAAGAGGGGCGTCTTCTTCAGTTACTTGGGTGTTCGTTTTCTCGTTCCAGACAGAACAGTGTTACAAATAGAAGGCATGATAAGAGACGTCGTTTCGAGGCTTGAAGGCAAATGATTATTTCGGTTCTTTTGGAACTCTGAAGTGCGACTCTTTTCCAGCGCTTATGTATTCGCCGCCTTCGCCGCGCACTAGAGAAGCGATCTTGGCGAAGTTTTCTGAGCCTAGATATTGACGAGGTTTGATTACTATGTATTTTCCTGTGTCCTCGAAGAACAGCATGCTCTCTAGTTCTGTTGGAAAAACCGTCCTCAAATCTGCCACCGTTCGCATTCGCGTTGCTGGTGGAGTTGGTGCCGCAGGTGCAGGTGCAGGGGCTACAGCGCCTGTTGCCTTCAGGTTCTTTGAGATATCGGTCAAATCCTGTGAGATTTCTTTCAGGACAATGAGAAGTTGGTCTATTCGTTGCGCTAGTTCCTCTGCTGTTGGTTTCTTTTCGCTCATGCAATCGCCAGCTTACACTACTCTTTGGTATTGAGCTTCCATTTTTGTTTTGTCCTCAACGCATGTCAGTCAAAAGATACAAAAGAATGTTAGTCAAATTCAGTGTTAGAGGTTTCTGAAAGTGCTAGAAATCGACGGCAGCCAAAAGAGTGGCAGCGGCACAATACTGCGCCTCTCCGTTGCCTTAGCTACCTTTCTGCAAAAGCCAATTCACATTCTTAACATACGTGAGAAACGAACTCAACCGGGGCTGCGACCCCAGCATCTCGAAGCGGTCCTCACAGCAGCCAAACTCTGCCATGCAAGCGTTAGAGGCGCGACTCTGGGCTCACGCGAACTTTGGTTCACACCGGGCGAAATCGAAGGAGGCGAAGTTCAAGCTGAAATCGGAACTGCGGGCAGTATCCCCATGCTTTTGTTAGCCGTTCTGCCAATATGCGCTTGTGCAAGAAAGCCAGTGCGGTTGCACGTAGTTAAGGGTGGAACTGATGTGAGAAACGCGCCGACCATCAACTATCTGAAACATGTGCTGTTGACTATGTTGGCGCATATGGGTTTGAAAGCCACACTTGCTATACAGAGATATGGTTACTACCCAAAGGGGATGGGTGAGGTTGTTCTCGAAGTTGAGCCATGTCCGAGGCTGAATCCTATAAGGCTGGAAGATTTTGGAAGCTTACGATACCTAAGAGGTGTGTCTGTGTGTACCTTTTTGGCTGATCGAAGGGTTGCTGAGCGTCAAGCAGTAGCCGCCAAAGAACGCATCAAAACTGCTGGCTTAAAGGCAGAAGTGGAGGTTGTGAATGACACGTCGAATCCGGTTCAGAAAGGTAGTTCGCTGGTGTTGTGGGCTGAAAGCGACACTGGGGCGCTGTTAGGCGGAGATGCTATTGGCGAGTTGGGCAAACCAAGCGAAACGGTGGGACGCGAAGCGGCAGACAATCTGCTCAAAGAACTCGAATCGAAAGCGACAGTCGACTCGCATCTCGCCGATATGTTAGTGCCCTATGTTGCCTTAGCTCAAGGCAAGTCGGTTTACTTTAGCCGTCTCGTGACAGATCATCTGGATACAAACATTTGGCTAGCTGAGCAGATTTTAGGCGTCAAGTTTCGCGTGGCTAAAGCTGGGAATCTCTATCGCGTTGAAAGAATGAAATCATAGTTGAGCAAGTTGGTCTGAAGTGAGGCAACTAACGTTAAAGCAAAGAATTTAAGCCTCGGTTGCGGGTTGTTTTGTGATTGGTGAAAGCTATGAGTTTGTGGCAACTACGCTTATCCATTCTTGGAACGTTAGCAATAATCATAGGCTTGTCTACGTTGTTCTTCACAGCGGTTCTTGTATTTGTCTTCCAAACTTTTGACCTGTTCTTATTGGGCATATTTGTTGTTGGATTCAACATCATTCAATGGTTGATCGCACCCTATCTAATAGACGCCATGTACCGCGTTCGCGAAGTCTCACCATCTGAGAAACCCCAACTGCACGCTATGGTTGAAAGGCTGAGTCTGAAAAGCGGCGTGAAAAAGCCTCGTGTCATGGTTGCAAACATGCCGATTCCAAATGCCTTCGCCTACGGTTCGCCTGTATCTGGCTCCAGAGTCGCTGTTACATCTGAATTGCTGAACACGTTGGATGAAGAAGAGGTGGAGGCCGTTATCGGTCATGAGCTGGGCCATTTGAAACACCGCGATGTACAGGTTATGATGTTCGTCTCTATCTTGCCAGCGATCTTCTACTTCATTGGCTACTCGATGCTATGGTCCTCAGCATACAGGCGCAGAGATGAAGGTGGCTCTGGTGGGGCAGCGGCGATTGGCATCATCAGCATCCTCATGTACTTCATTCTGACCCTATTCACGCTATATTTGAGCAGGCTCCGCGAATATTTTGCAGACCGTCACAGCGCCAGCATCGTCGAGCAAGGTCCACGAAAACTCTCTGAAGGCTTGGCAAAAATCGTAGACTACACCAATAGGATAAAGCACTCTCGCAGTAACGTGGGCACTGTGGGTTCGTTCAAGGCTTTGTTTATCTCTGACCCAGACAGAGCTGCAGCCGACTCCGCTGCAATATCAAGGACAGTAGGCTATAGAACAGATCAACGTTTGGTTGAAGATGTTCTTAGAAAGAATGTAACAGCATTAGACCAACTGGTTGAACTACTCTCGACGCATCCTAACATTGTGAAACGTTTGAGGGCGTTGCAGAAACTGGCATAGCAGGACACGCTGTTTGAGAAAAGCTGTCGCGATCTCAGGTGTATTCCTAGTCATTGTCGGTTCAGTGTCGCTCTTATTCGGAATATGGTACGCTTCAACTCAAGGAGCTTCCGTAGACATCCCTCGGGAGCACCTTCTGGTCCCGGCGTTTGGGACAGACCTCTTATCGCTCCTCACCTTGAGCGCTTCGATCATAGCCTTAGGAGCATTCTTCACTCTTTGGGCCTATGGACTGAAGAGCGGGAAAAATACCTGACTATCTAGTCTTATCCAAATTGTTATAACTCTGCTTTTTTATGCTATAGCCGTGTGATGTCAGATGCCCAGGTTGACAACAGGCAAGGTTCGCACTCCAATCGTCCTGGTCAATTTCAAAACCTACACTGAAGGCACAGGAAAAAAAGCGCTCAACCTTGCCAAGGCATGCGAGAAAGTGAGTTCAGAAACAGGTACATGCGTGGGTGTGGCTCCACAGTTTGTTGACATTGCGCCCATCGCAGACGCGGTTTCGATTCCTGTTTTCTCCCAGCATATCGACCCCGTTTCAGCTGGGAGTTTCACTGGGCATGTTTTGGCTGAATCTGTGAAGGAAGCTGGTGCCGTTGGCACGTTGATAAATCACTCTGAACGACAGCTAAAACTCGCAGACATCGACGCAATCATAACGCGAGCACGAGAGAACAGGTTGATGTCGGTTGTGTGCTCCAATAACGCGTTGGTAAGTGCGGCTACGGCTGCTCTCAAGCCTGGCATGATTGCGGTTGAGCCTCCCGAATTGATTGGAACAGGGATCCCAGTCTCTAAAGCTAGGCCTGAGGTTGTGTCTGGCACGGTGGAACTAGTTAGAAGATTGAACCGTGATGTTGTCATTCTTTGCGGAGCTGGCATAACTCGAGGCGGCGATGTGGTTGCGGCTTTACGGTTAGGCACGGAGGGCGTTTTGGTAGCTAGCGGCATCGTCAAGGCGAAAGACCCGTCTGCTGTCTTGTTGGAATTCGCTGAAGCCATGCAAAAGTAGACCTAGCACAGTGAAGGGATACTGCAATTGAAGGTTGATGTGGAATGCGCGCCTTGTCTTCTTCATAGAGGCTACATGGAAATCCGCGAAGCGACAAGCGACAAGGCGTTGCAATTTAGAGCCATGGAAGCACTTGCTCGATTGCTGTACAGAGAGTTCAGACCCTCCGCTGTCCCGGCCAGACTCGGAACCAAGCGGGATCGCTTAGTGAGAATAGCCACAGGTTGCGCTGACCCTTATGCCAAGAAGAAGTGGCTTAGCAACCAGCGAGCTTTGGAAATTTTGCCTCAGGCGAAGAGGCTGGTTGCTCAAGAGAAGTCAATTGACGGGCGGTTTAGAAAGGCTTGCCTATGCGCCATAGTTGGCAACATCATTGAGTTCGACATTCCAGAGCATGATTTCCATTTTGAGGATTTCTCGAAACTCATGTTGCACGCTCAAGAGGATTTGGCGGTTGACGAGATATCGAAGATTCTCGATTCAGCTAGGAGTGCAGACGAAATCCTTTATTTGACTGACAATGCAGGTGAAATAGCGTTTGACACTTTGTTCGTGGCTGAGTTGAGGAAGCTCGGCGCCCGCGTGGTTGTTGCTGTTAAAGGTAAACCCGTATTGAACGACGCTACGTTCCAGGATGCAAGAGCTGTGGGTATGCAGGAGGCGGCTGATGACTTGGTATCAAGTGGAACAGATGCTGTAGGGTTGGTTTTGAAAGAATGCTCCAAACGTTTTGTTGCTCTGTACAGGTCAGCAGACCTGGTGGTGGCCAAAGGCATGGCGCACGTGGAGACTTTAACGGAGACAAAACTCACGAAGCCTCACGCTTTGTTGCTTCGAACAAAGTGTCAGCCTGTGGCAAGATTTTTTGGCACTTCTGTCGGCAAGAACGTGGCTAAACTGATGGTCTAAACGCTTTTAGCCTTTTACATGATATTTACTGGTCGTGGTAGAGGCGCAGTAGATTGTCGTATGTTTTCAATATACCTTTCCGAGACAACTTGAAACTGAAGCATGTCATAGAGACTGTGAGGAAAGACGTTCGGTTGTGGACGTTTTGGAAATGCGCTAACGTGATGGCTATTGATCGGCTGGGTTACACTGATCATGGTCCAACTCATGTTAGAATAGTGGCTAACTCCGCGCTTAAGATACTGAGGATTCTGGTTAAGAACAAAGTTGCACCTAGCATCGTCAAAAACTATGGAATGAAGAACGAAGACGCAGAAGTTGTGGTTGTATTAGGCTCGATTTTCCATGATTTGGGCATGATTGTTACACGTCATGGGCATGAACATATCAGCGCGTTGTTTGCGGCTGAGTTTATTGAGAAGCATCTGCGACAGATATACACTGAGGAAGAGAGAGCAATAGTAACTTCTGAAGCACTACACGCCGTGGTTTCACATGAGGTTCCAAGGAAGCCACTAACGGTCGAAGCTGGAGTGGTGAGTATTGCTGACGCCTTAGACATGGAACAAGGCAGAGCCAGAATACCCTTCGAGGCTGGAAAAGTCGACATACACTCAGTTTCAGCCTTGTCAATCAAACGTGTGGAAATTCTTGAAGGTGGGGAAAAGCCTGTAACTGTGAAAATCATGATGACAAACCCAGCAGGCGTATTTCAAATTGATGAGCTGCTCAAACCCAGAATCGAAAACTCAGGACTCCAAGCCTGCATACATGTGACCGCTGAGGTTGTATCTGAAAAAGAGAAAATCCTGGAAAAATTCGAAATCTAAGCCTTTCTACATGAAGACTTTAAAGGCTGATTACCAAGTAATCAAGCTGATTGGTTACTATGGAAAAATATTTGCCCAAAATGAGCACTGACAGCAGTGTGCTTTCAGATGTTGAAAAAGCACTAAAGACCGAGTGGCTTGTGACAAACGGTTTAGGAGGCTACGCTTCATCAACTATTTTAGGCGTGAACACCCGTAAATATCATGGTTTGCTTGTCGCTGCTCTTAATCCTCCTGTTGATAGGCATGTAATGTTGGCCAAAATCGATGAGGACATTCGGTTGGGCGAACAGCAATTCAGCCTTGGAGCCACCGAAACCACGAGGGGATTGCAGCCCAGAAATGCCCTCTTTCCTGATGATTTTGCATTAAACCCGTTGCCTACTTACACCTACAAGGTTGACAAGCGCTTTCAGCTTAAGAAGACAATATTCATGCCTCAAGAAAAGAACGTTTCAATAATCCTCTATGAGGCAACAAACAACTCTGAGGAGAAAGCGCGAATTCTAGCGTCACCATTAGTTAACTTCAGAAATTTTCATATGGTTACTAGTAAAGGCGAAGTTGAATGGCGAATCTCGCAGAAAACCCCCACTCAACCTTTGATCATGCAGCCTTCAACAGGTTTTCCAGTTCTAGCGTTGTTCTCTGCTGATGGGCGCTTCATGGCTGGACAGGGTGAATGGGTAGAAACCTACCACAGAGTAGAAGCTGACCGTGGAGAAAGCAGTGTAGACCACAATTTTAAACCGGGGTTTTTCGAGTTCGACCTAGCGCCAAATGAAACAAGGCGCTTTTCCATACTCGCTGCAGCAAGCAAAGATGACCATGAGGCAGAGGACACACTCTGGGCGATCTGTAAGGGTTCAGCTGACACAGAGGCACTTGTTGACTCAGAGTTGAAAAGAAGAACAAACCTGCTAGACAACTTCCGGAAGTGGTGCAGCGATATTCACATTGAGGACTGGTTGGCATGGCTTATTCTTGCTGCCGATGCTTTCATAGTCAACCGCCAGTCCACCAAAGCGAAGTCTGTGATTGCCGGCTACCACTGGTTTGCAGATTGGGGACGAGACTCCTTCGTATCTTTGCCCGGCTTGACTCTTGCGCTTGGAAGGTTCGAAGACGCCAAGAAAATCCTCCAGACCTTCGGTCAATACTGTTACGAAGGCCTAATTCCCAACAGTTTCCCTGATAATCCTCCTTGGACTCCAGCGTATAATACAGTGGATGCAACCCTCTGGTACATCAATGCAGTCTTGCAGTATCTCAAGTACACTGGCGACTTCCAATTCGTCAAGCCAACCTTGTGGCCTATGCTGCAGTCAATAATCGATCACCACGTACATGGCACACTTTTCGGCATACGCGTTGATGCAGACGGCTTGCTAGCTCATGGTGCTCAACTGACTTGGGTAGACGCCGCAGTCGACGGCAAGCCCGTCAACCCAAGAGAAGGCAAGGCTGTAGAGGTCCAGGCGTTGTGGCATAATGCGCTAAGAATAATGCAACTGCTCGCCAAAGGATTTGGCCAGAGCAGCAAAGCTGAACAATATCGAGAGATGGCTGAGAAAGCTCAGAAAAGCTTCTTGGAAAAATTCTGGGATCCTCGGAAAAACTACTTATTTGACGTGGTAAGCGACACTGACAGAGACAACTCTCTCCGCCCGAATCAAGTTCTAGCTGCTTCACTCGACTTCACCATGCTCGACAAAGTGAAAGCTGAGTTGATCGTTGAATCCGTCTGGAAACAACTACTGACACCATTTGGGCTCAGAACACTATCAAATAGCGACCCACTATATGTTGGAAAATACGAGGGAGATAGGCGTCAACGCGACGCAGCATACCACAATGGCACAGTCTGGCCTTGGCTACTAGGGCCCTTCACCACTGCTTTCTTGAAACTGAGAAACCATGACGCTCATTGGAGAAGCATCGCCTATGAGAACTTCCTCAAGCCTTTGTTCAATGTTGAACTTCATCGTGCAGGTTTAGGCTCGATAAGCGAAATCTTTGACGGCGACTCGCCACACGAACCAAGAGGCTGTATTGCTCAAGCTTGGAGCGTGGCAGAACCATTAAGGGCATATATTGAAGACGTTCTATTAAAGAGACCACCTTACGAGCAAAAAGTCTTAGGCTCAGTCTAGCCCGGTTCACTCAGTTTTCTAAGGGCTATGATCATGATTATTGTGAAGCATGTATACAGAGCTAGACTGGCTACTTCAATGAGCCTCAGGACAGTCATCGTGGCCGGAAACCATACCAACGAATCAATCAGCACGAGTGTTGTTGAGGCAGTCAAGAATGCAAAGCATACAGTGAAGTGGAGCATGCTTTTGATTTTTGCCTTAAGATAGCGTGAAGTACTGTAGACCGCTAGAATCAAACTGAAAAGGATGAAGGTCAGTTCAACAAGCATGTGAAGTTCCTCATCGATGAGAGATCATCTAAACCCTATTCCCACAGTCTCATGAGTGATTCTTCCTATTTCAGCGTCGACTATGACAATGACTGTGTAGCCTGAGACGGGGAATTCCATAAAAGTCCAAACAATCTGCCATATGCCATGGTTCTCTAGAACCTTCAGATACATCTCTCTATTGAGTCCCTTTTTCATCAGCTCTACCCAAGTAGAATTGTGGTATGTTGTTTCGGAGATTTGAGAGAAGCGAGATGTGGCTATGCCATGTCGAACAAGTTCAGCCTTCTTGCTTACGTCCATTGCTCTTTCCTTTGTTAGTGGCGCAGCAGACGAGGTCACCAAGGTTAAGGGGGAGACAATGAACGTTCCTATGACAACCAGTATCAACACTCTTTCTAAGCTCATGCTCATCAATCTATGAGTTTGCCATTGAACTACTTAACACCATCAATTAGAACAGAATCGTACTTGGAACAGAACGACCCTCGCAGCCACTTCATTAGCTATCTGCGAAATATGGTATTAAGAATATGGAATTGTGAACTTTATTGATGCTAAGTTAACAAAGAATAAATAGTGAAACTCCACGTTACGTTGACTTTGCCACTCAGCGCGTTGATGGAGTATCTGCAATGCCAGACGTTTGCCTCATCTTCGAGGTGCATCAGCCCTTCCGTTTGAGTAGGAATTTCCATGCCAATCTGTTGGCTAGACCTCAGTTGAGGAAAAGCGACCTGTTTGACATGTATTTTGACCACACCTTGAACCGAGAAGTGTTTGAGCGAGCAACTCGTAAATGCTATTTTCCAGCCAATAGCATCATCTTAGAGCAGATTGACCATTTCAAACATGAGTGGAAACAGTTCAAGGCAGCTTACAGCATAACAGGCGTCTTCATAGAGCAATGTGAACGATGGAATCCAGACTTAATTGAGTCGTTCAAGCAACTGGCTCAGACTGGCTGCGTCGAATTTTTCGATGAAACCTACTACCATTCCTTAGCG